>Ga0224556_1000444_pt1 | contig 11092 bp, 9 predicted proteins | sample 714S315metaG_FD_183007 | JGI IMG/M metagenome (GOLD analysis project Ga0224556, IMG submission 183007) | Peat soil microbial communities from Stordalen Mire, Sweden - 717 S3 1-5 | ecosystem: Environmental > Terrestrial > Soil > Wetlands > Peat | place: Sweden: Norrbotten County, Stordalen Mire...
TAGCTTTTTCGGCTGGCGCATCCGGATGGCCCGCAGGGCGGCGCGGGTTGTCGCACCTGTCGCAATGCCATCGTCAATGACGATCGCGACACGGTCTTTGACGCCGAGGCGAGCCCTGCCACCGAGATAGAGCCGGCGCCGCCGTTCGATTTCGGCGAATTCTCTCTCGCACACGGCCTGGAAGTCGCGTTCGTCCACCCCCGCGAGCCGGATGACATCCTCATTGCGCACAACAATGGGGGAATCGCCATCAACGATGGCGCCCATCGCCAGTTCGGGTTGCCAGGGCACGCCGATTTTGCGCACGAGAACAAGATCTATGGGCGCACCGAGCGCCAGGGCGACCTCGGCGGCAACAGGCACGCCGCCGCGCGGCAAGGCCAGCAGCACGGGATGCTGGCTTTTGTAGTTTGCGAGCCTCGCGGCCAGTTGCCGTCCGGCATCAGACCGGTTTTTGAAGCGCATCGCGGCCCCGGCAGTTCGCGTTATGTCGCGCGGCGGCAGTTTCCAAACCTAGCCTAACATCCAATGGGCGGCGATGCGAATGGGTCTTACCGGAACCCCGCCTGCAGCGTGGCGAGGATCGCGTCCCCCATCTGTGCCGTCGAAAGGGTCTCCTTCACGCCGCCCGCGATATCGGCGGTGCGCAGCCCCTGGCCGAGCACATCGGAGATGGCCTTTTCGATACGGTCAGCCAGATCACCAAGATTGAACGAATATCGCAAGGCCATGCCGAAGGAGCCGATCATCGCGATCGGATTGGCGAGGCCCTTTCCTGCGATGTCGGGAGCCGATCCATGCACCGGCTCATACAGCGCCTTGCGGGTTTCGCTCTTCGCATCTTTTTCGCCGAGCGAGGCCGAAGGCAGCATGCCGAGCGAGCCTGTCAGCATCGACGCCACGTCCGACAGCATGTCGCCGAACAGATTGTCAGTGACGATGACATCGAATTGCTTCGGGCGCCGCACAAGCTGCATGCCGAGCGCGTCGGCGAGCTGGTGCTCAAGCTCAACATCGGGATATTCGCGTGCGTGTAAAGCTCTGATGACTTCGTCCCAGAGGACACCGGATTTCATCACATTGCGTTTGTCGGAAGATGTCACTTTGTTGCGGCGCTTGCGGGCGAGCTCGAAAGCGATGCGCCCGATCCGCTCGATCTCATAGGTGTCGTAGACTTGCGTGTCGATTGCTCGCCTCTGCCCGTTACCAAGATCGATGATTTGCTTCGGTTCGCCGAAATAAACGCCGCCGGTCAATTCGCGAACGATCATGAGATCGAGCCCATCGACAAGCTCGCGCTTCAGTGAAGAGGCATCGGCAAGCGCCGGATAGCAAATCGCCGGGCGCAGATTTGCAAAGAGGTTCATATCCTTGCGAAGCCGCAAAAGACCCGCTTCGGGGCGGACTTCGTAGGGGACGGCATCCCACTTTGGCCCGCCGACGGCGGCGAGCAGCACAGCGTCCGCCGCTTGCGCCCGCGCCATATCGGCATCGCTGATCGCTGTTTTATGAACGTCATATGCCGCGCCGCCGACAAGCCCCTTTTCGATCTCGAAACGGACAATGCCTTCGCGCGTAAACCAAGCCGCGATTTTCTCGACTTCGGCCATGACCTCGGGGCCAATGCCGTCGCCCGGTAGAACAAATAGCTTGTAGACAGCCATATAAAAACCCTTGATCTTCCGCGTTCCTTGCCTCGAACGAGGACATTTCTCGCCGGGGACTTGAACCATTCTTTGGCTAAAAAGCAGCGCGGCACACCAACCACATCATGCCGGCTCTGACAAGAAGCAAGCGGCCAATAAGCAAGTAGCATTGCCGCAGCCGTCGAATTCATGCATTTTACATTCGCCTCGCCGATCAATGAGGACAACCGGTTAAAATGGCGCCATTGGCAATAGACGTCGATCCTCATGCGAGCACGGCGCGCGGACGCCTGGCAACAATGGCGCTCGGTGCGCTCGGCGTCGTCTACGGCGATATTGGGACGAGCCCTCTCTATACGATGAAAACGGCCCTCGACTGGGCCGGTGGCGAAGCGACGCCGGCGGTCGCCTTGGGCATGCTGTCGCTGATCGTCTGGACTCTGCTGATTACCACCTCTATCAAATATGTCGCCGTGGTGATGCGCGCCGACAACGAAGGCGAGGGCGGAATCCTTGCCCTGATGTCGCTGCTTGGCATCAAGCATGGCAATCGCGTTGGCATTATCGCCCTCGGTGTCCTCGGCGCGGCCTTGCTCTACGGGGATGGCGCGATCACGCCGGCAATCTCGGTGCTGAGCGCGCTTGAAGGGCTCAAACTGCCAGTCCCAATGATCGCACCCTACATCGTCCCTTTGTCGGTCGTCGTTTTGGCCGGGGTTTTCGGCCTGCAGCCGCAAGGCAGCGCACGGATCGGCAAATTATTCGGCCCGATTATGACGATCTGGTTCGTCACGATCGGCGTGCTGGGGCTCGGCGGCGTGCTGCATCATCCAAGCGCCTTGATGGCGCTCGATCCTCGCTACGGATTGACCTATCTGTTCACGCATGGCTTCAGCGGCTTTCTTGTGCTTGGAGCGGTTTTTTTATGTGCGACCGGCGCTGAAGCCCTCTATGCCGATATGGGTCATTTCGGACCACGCCCAATCAGATTGGCATGGTATGGTTTGGTGCTGCCCATGCTCGTGCTCAATTATGCGGGTCAGACCGCGATGGTGATCGACGGCGCCGTCGCCTCGCAGGCCAACCCGTTTTTCCTCTTGTGTCCGGCGCCGCTGCAAATACCGCTGGTTCTGCTCGCGACCGTGGCGACGATCATCGCCAGCCAATCGATCATCAGCGGCGCGTTTTCAATGACTCGTCAGGCGATCCAGCTTGGCTTGTGCCCGCGCATGCACATCACCCAAACCTCGGCCGAGGGCTATGGGCAAATCTATGTTGGCTTCGTCAATTGGCTTTTGATGGCGCTCACGCTCGTGTTGACGGTGACGTTCCGCTCATCGGACAATTTGGCGGCGGCCTTCGGCATCGCCGTGTCGATGACCATGCTGCTGACTTCTATTCTGATGTTCCGAGCGATGCGCGACATTTGGCATTGGCGCCTCGCCGTGAGCCTCATCGTGGCGGGATTGTTCGTTACCGTCGATCTGTCCTTTGTCACCGCCAATATGATGAAAATCTTCGAGGGTGGCTGGGTCCCGCTTGTGGTGGGCGCCACCATTTTCTTTCTCATGTGGACCTGGCGGGAATGCCGCAAGGCGATGCTCGAGAAGCTGGAGCGCGACACCTTGCCGCTCTCTTACTTCATTACGAAAAGCCAAAATATGCGCCGGGTGCCGGGCACCGCCGTCTACATGACCAGCCGGACCGATGTCGTGCCGGTGCCGCTCCTGCATAATCTCAAGCACAACAAAGTGCTGCATCAGCGTATCGTGCTGCTACATGTGAAAACCGAGAACATTCCTCGCATATTTCCCGAACAGCGCATTGAGGTTCAGCATCTTAACGATGATTTCCATTCCGTCGTTGTCCACTATGGATTCATGGAGCAGCCGGACATTCCGCAGGTCCTCGAAAGCTGTGCCGCGCGGCAGCTCAGCTTCAACATGATGGATACGTCATTTTTCGTCGGCAGATTGACGATCGTGCCGGTGGGCCGGTCAAGATGGCACCGGTTCAAGGTCAAACTATTCATGCTCATGCATCGCAACGCCCAGGCCGCGACGGAATTCTTCTCTATTCCGCCGAACCGGGTAATCGAGCTCGGCGGTCAGATCGAGATGTGAGCAAGGCTCCGAAATGACGCCCTGCCCAAGAATTGCGTCATGAAATCTCTTATGCCACCGCGAGCTGGCGCAGGACGTAGGGAAGAATCCCGCCATTGTTGAAATATTCGAGCTCGTCGAGCGTCGCGATCCGGCAGAGCAGCGGCACTTTCACAACTTTTCCATCGGAATGTGTGATCTCGGCCTCCATCATCTGGCGGGGCTTCAGCGTGCTGCCGAGGCCATGGATGGTCACCTGCTCGTCGCCTTTGAGGCCAAGGGTTTTCCACGTCGTGCCGGGTTCGAAGGTCAGTGGCAGGACGCCCATGCCGACAAGGTTCGAGCGGTGAATGCGCTCGAAGGATTCGGCGATGACCGCGCGGACACCGAGCAATTTGGTGCCCTTGGCCGCCCAGTCGCGCGACGAGCCATTGCCATATTCGGCCCCCGCGAAAACAACGAGAGGCACGCCCTCGGCTTCATATTTCACCGCCGCCTCGAAGATCGGCATTTCCGCGCCGTCCGGCCAATGTTTGGTCAGGCCGCCCTCCGGGACCAGGCCGTTGTCCTTTTGCAGGATGAAATTCTTGATCCTTATATTGGCGAAGGTTCCGCGCATCATGATCTCATGATTGCCGCGCCGCGTGCCATATTGATTGAAATCGGCTTTTGAGACTTGCCGCTCGAGGAGATATTGGCCGGCGGGCGACGCCTCCTTGATCGAGCCGGCGGGCGAAATATGGTCGGTCGTGATTTTGTCGCCAAACAGCGCCAAGATGCGCGCGTTCTCGATGTCCTGGACCGGCTCGGGTGCCATTTTCATCCCCGCGAAATACGGCGGATTTTGCACATAGGTCGAACCCATATCCCATTTGTAGGTCTCGCCCGAAGGCGCCTTTACCTTGCGCCAATGGGTGTCACCGTTGAAGACATCGGCGTAGCGCGACTTGAAGACTTTCTTGGTCACGTATTCGTCGATAATTTCGGAGATTTCCTCCTGTGAGGGCCAGATGTCCTTCAAAAACACCGGATGGCCTTTCTTGTCATGGCCGAGCGGTTCGCTGGTGAGGTCGATTGCGACCGTGCCCGCGAGCGCATGGGCGACGACGAGCGGCGGCGAGGCGAGATAATTGGCCTGAACATCGGGGCTGACGCGGCCCTCGAAATTGCGGTTGCCGGAGAGAACCGCCGCGGCGATAATGCCATTGTCGTTGATGGTCTTCGAGATTTCCGGCGCCAAGGGACCCGAGTTGCCGATGCATGTCGTGCAGCCGAAGCCGACCAGATTGAAGCCGAGCTTGTCGAGCGATTTTTGCAGGCCGGACGCGGCAAGATATTCGGCGACCACCTGGCTTCCGGGTGCCAGCGAGGTCTTCACCCACGGCTTTACGCCGATCCCCTTGGCAATGGCGTTGCGGGCAAGGAGACCCGCGCCGATCAGCACATTCGGATTCGAAGTATTCGTGCAGGAGGTGATGGCGGCAATCACCACATCGCCGTGCCCGAGATCAAAATTTTTCCCCTCGACCGGAGTGCGCTTGGCGATCTCCCCGGGCTTTTTGTATTCGGTGTCGAGCGCGGCTTTGAAGCCCGCGCCAACGGACCCGAGCGCAACCCGCCCTTCAGGACGTTTCGGGCCTGCCATAGACGGCACCACGGCGGCGAGATCCAGCAATAGCGTATCGGTGAAGACGGGATCTGGCGTCGTCTTGGTGCGATACAACCCTTGTGCCTTCGCATAGGCTTCGACGAGAGCGACACGGGCCGGTGTTCGCGCCGACGTCGCGAGATAAGAAAGCGTCTCCGAATCGATGGGGAAGAAACCGCAGGTCGCGCCATATTCCGGCGCCATATTGGCGATCGTCGCGCGATCGGCGAGCGACAGATGGTCGAGGCCGGGCCCGTAAAATTCGACGAATTTGCCGACCACCCCTTTTTGCCGCAACAGCTGTGTGACGGTAAGAACGAGATCGGTGGCTGTCACCCCCGCGCCAAGCGCGCCGGTCAATCTGAAGCCGATCACCTCCGGCAACAGCATGGAGAGCGGCTGGCCGAGCATGCAGGCCTCGGCCTCGATACCACCGACGCCCCAGCCCAGCACGGAGAGCCCATTCACCATGGTCGTATGCGAATCGGTGCCGACGAGCGTATCGGGATAGGCGACCTCGACCGTCGCGGCCTTGCCGCGCGGCGGCGCATATTTCTCCTTGCGGGTCCAAACGGTCTGGGCGAGATATTCGAGATTAACCTGGTGGCAAATCCCGGTGCCCGGCGGAACGACACGGAAATTGTCGAACGATCCCTGGCCCCATTTCAAGAACCGGTAGCGCTCGCCGTTGCGGCCATATTCGAGATCGACATTGGTCTTGAGCGCCTTGCTATTGCCGAACGCATCGACGATGACCGAATGGTCGATGACGAGATCGACCGGCACCAGCGGATTGATCTTCTGCGGATCACCGCCAAGTTTCGTCATGGCGTCACGCATCGCGGCCAAATCGACGACGGCGGGCACGCCAGTGAAATCCTGCATCAAAACCCGGGCGGGACGAAACGCGATCTCGCGTTCTTCCTTGCCCTTATTGGTCAGCCACGCGGCAACGCCCTCGATGTCTTGCTTGGTGACCGAGCGGCCATCCTCGAAGCGAAGCAGGTTCTCGAGTAAGATTTTCATCGAGAACGGCAGCTCCGACACGCCCGGAAGCCCATGTTTCTCCGCTGATTTGAGCGAGAAATAATCATAGGTCTTGGATCCTACTGTGAGCTTTTTACGGCATTTAAAACTGTCGAGCGACGTCATCGGAATGTTCCCGGCAAGCTGATCGGAAAAAGGGGAGGCCGTTCCGTTTATAATTAATTTTCCCGCCGAGAGCTACACGCATGATAGAGGAAAGCGTTATTTTGGTGGTTTGTGCTGCCCACGGTTTCATCATCATGCAACTTTCCGCTTCAAGGCTGACCGTCGAGCGTGGCGGCCGGATACTCTTTTCGGACCTGTCCTTCGCAATCGAAACGGGCGGGAGTCTCACCGTGACAGGACCAAATGGTGCCGGAAAGTCGACGCTTCTGCGCGTCCTCGCCGGGTTTTTACCGCTCGCCGGAGGCACGCTCTCCCTCACACCGGCATCGGGCGAGACGCTCGCCGAACAGGCCCATTACGTGGGGCATGCCGATGCCCTCAAGAGCCTCCTCACGGTGACCGAAAATTTGGAATTCCTTGGCCCGATGCTTGACGCCGGGCGTGGTGGCATGGCTGTGGAAAAAGCGCTTGCCGCATTTGGTCTTTCGCATGTCGCGGGTCTGCCTGCGGCCTATCTCTCGGCCGGGCAGAGACGGCGGGTGGCGCTCGCCAGGCTCCTCGTCGTGAAGCGCCCGGTATGGCTCCTGGACGAGCCCTTGACCGCCCTCGACGCGGCCTCCCAGGGACTGATGGCGCAAATCATGGCGGCGCATCTGGCAGAAGGCGGCATGATCGTCGCCGCCACTCATACATACCTCGGTCTTGCGGGCCGCGAACTGCGGCTCGGGGCAGTGCCATGAAAAATGCCAAGGGCGTTCCGGCCAAGCACGCGGCAAAATCGCCGCTTTTCGCACTTTTCATTCGTGATCTGCGGGCTTCACAACGCATCGGCGGCGGCACCAGTCTCGGCGTGGTTTTTTTTCTGATCCTCGTCACCTTGAGCGCTTTCGCGATCGGCCCCGATCTCGCGCTCCTCGGCAAGATCGCCCCGGCGATTCTGTGGATTTCCGGCCTGCTTGCGACATTGCTTGGTTTCGACAGACTTTTTCAAGCCGATCACGAGGATGGTTCCCTCGATCTTCTTTTGACGAGCAGCACGCCGCTGGAATTGATTGTTCTCGTGAAATGTCTCGCGCACTGGATTGTGACCGGCCTGCCGCTCGCCGCCGCCGCGCCCTTTTTTGGCCTGATGCTCAACCTGCCCATAAACCAACTGTGGAGCGTCACACTTTCGCTGCTTGCCGGGACTCCCGCCCTTACCTTGATCGGCGCCATCGGCGCGGCACTGACGGTGAGCCTGCGCCGTGGCGGTCTGTTGCTCGCGATTTTGATTTTGCCGCTCTGCGTGCCGGTGCTGATCTTCGGTGTCGCGGCGGCCAGCGCCGGGCCCGATTCCTTGGTGCCCTTCGCAACGCCATTTCTGATTCTTTGTGCGCTTACCCTGATCGCCATCGCCGGCGCGCCATTCGCGGCGGCAATTGCATTGCGGCAAACCGGCACGTGAGTGGCAGGGGAACAGGCAAATGCCGGAGCATGGCTAGGGCCGTAAAGCATGATCTTAAAAAAAAAGTTGCTGACTTTTTGCGATCCCGCGTTAGAAGGTCCCCATGAAAACACTGCTGCTCATCCCCTGCCTCTTCGGCGCACTGATCATGGCGAGCGCCGTGCCTTCCCTGGCGGCCAATATCCACCGCGCGGGAGAGGTCGAGATCAGTCAAGCCGAAGCCTGCCAGGCAAGTTGCCGGGCCAACGCCGAGTCCTGCCGGACGCAATGTTCGGATAGCGAGGAGCAGGAACAGTGCGTTGTTGGTTGTGATAAGGCTGCGTGCAAGGCGAATTGCGCGACGTTCGAGGATACCTGCAAGCAGCGCTGTCAACAGTCCGGAGGCTGACGAGCCCGCGCTTTTCCTTAGATTGTCCTCACTTGGAAAACAGCGCCAGCGCCTCGGCGGAGAGCACCCCGCCGGTGATGGAGATGGTGGCAAAGGGAGCGGCGTCCGCCACCGCCCGGCTGGTCAGCATGATCTGCCCAATCTTCGTTGCGAGTTCCTCGATAGAGGCGGCAAAGACCACCCGGCCGATGCCACACCACAGAATGGCGCCCATGCACATGGGACAGGGTTCGCCCGAGGTATAGAGAGTCGTGCCTTTGAGCTCGCCGGCGGGCCGCGCCGCGACGAAACGGCGGATCGCCACCATTTCTCCATGCGCCGTCGGATCATTGGTTGATGTGCCCTGATTTCGCCCGGCCGCGACGACATTTCCGTCGCGGACGATGACCGCGCCGAAAGGGAAGTCCGCCTGCGCGGCCTCGGCGATGGCCATCCGCATGAAAAGCTCGTCACCGGGAATGGGTGCCATCCGCGTTGCCTCCGCCCTGGCCCGGCCCGGCGCGCTCAGGGTAGCTCCGGCCAGACCCGCGCCCAGCAGGCTCGCCAATGTCTGGCGCCGGTCACTGCCCCGTTCATGGTCCGGATCGCCGCCTTGCTTGCTCATCGAATCCCTATCCTATCCGGCTTCACTCCACATCCTCGTCCTTCAGCGTGACGAAAATTAGCACGCCAAGCATGGTCATAAGAACGCGGAAGGCGCTTTGCACGGCATCAAAATCCCGCGCCTGCCACATGCCGAACCATTCGCCGCCCACGGCCACGAAGCCTCCCTCGTAGAGCAGGAAGCCCAGCGTCAGCCCGGCGACGGCCTTGTTCTTGGCATCTTGAAAGAGCGGTGTCTTGGCCCGGAGCTGCCGAGCCATCGCAACAGCGCCGAGTGTACAAAGTGCCGCGATGGCGATCTCTGTCGCGATAATCAAAATATAGCCGGCATGGTGAAGGATGGGAGACGTCACCGCGCGCCAATGAATGCGAGACACGGCAGGGACCTCATCCATGTCGAGCACATTGGTGACAAAGGCAAAGTTCGTCCAATAGTCCGTGATATTGCCGAAAGCGACCAGCGCCACGTAAAATCCGATGGCGGTGATGCAGCCAATCTTGGCAAGGCGTATGGCAAGCACGCAGGACCCCCGTGCGCAGAGCAGAGCTCTTGCTTAGCATGATCCAGAAAAAGTCCAGCAACTTTTCCGGGACAAGCTCTAAATGCAATTCGGTTCGATACCACGGGAGACTAAAACATGAACCAGCGCGCTCATAATACGCCAAATATCGTGTTGCTCAGAGGCGCCGCATTGTGGCTGTTGATGGCCTTGGTATTGGCATGGTGCATGGTGGGACTCAATTTTGACGTCCATTTCTTGAAAGCGATCTTTCTGGGAAAGCAGACAAGGCTGATTCAGGCGCACATCGATTTTCTGTTGATGACCGCGTTGATATTGGGGTTTTACGCGGCACGGATTCCGCTCCATTGGTCGGTTCGCTGGGCGATGGTTCTTGGCGCCTTTGGAAATTCCAGCATATTTCTGCTGGAGTCCATTTTTCCCGTATTGGAATCTGCCGACCCGGTGGACGGCTCATTCCTCACGATCTTCCAATATTATGCGATGGGAAGCGTTTCAACGACGACCTATGGATTTGGGGCGGCGGCAATCACCGTCTTGTGGTCGTCATTCCGGCCTGCACCCAGCGCTGATGTTCTCGAGAAATGAGGATTGCCCGAAGGTGCAACGGACGTCAGGCGATCGAAACGGACCCGGGTTTCTGCCGCCCAGCCCTTTACCGAGCCTCGATGTTCAGCCACTGGCACCGTTCCTTTGTCTGTAATCCCGGGGCGCATGGCCAAAGCTTTGTTTGAAGGCACGGCTGAAGTGCGAGAAATCGTTAAAGCCCCAGCGCAAAGCGATATCGGATACGCGCTGGCCGGTCCGGCTTTGAGACAGCAAATCTTTGCGGCAGTTTTCAAGCCTGCGGCTCCAGACATAGCGCATCAGCGAGGTTTGATCTTCTTTGAAGATGTCGTTGATATAGCGCGGCGACAGTCTCACGCCGCTTGCCACCATCGCGGTGTTCATTCCGGGATCACGCAAATTCCGCTCCACGAAATCCTTGATCCTAAGCAACAAGATCGAGCGGTTCGAGGCCAAGGGGACGGCCGCTGGCCGCACCGATGCGAGCGCCAAAGACAAAAAGCCGGAACACTGTTCGGACAGAGCGGAAAAGTCGCGCAAAGACAATTCCCCGGCGTGCCCGGCGCAAGAACGAATGAAGTCGCCCGTGATGGCCCCAATTCCCTCATGTCCGGGAATGCGCAGCGCGGTGCAATGCTCGACGCTGGGTACCCTCTCTCTCAGCATCGGGCGAGGGATGGAAACTATCAGTTTCGCGAAGCTCTCCGGACAAAATATGCGATGAGGCATGGTCGCGTCGTAGAGCGTCAGATCACCAGGCTGTAAGATAATTTTCCGGCCGTTTTGCTCTAATGTATAGACGCCCGAAAGCAGAAGAACCGCAAAATAGGCATCATGGCTGTTTTGGGCGCGTTCATGGGGGGATCGTTCGATGGTGATTGCGTTCGATCTTATGGACGACAAACGGAGCTCGTTCCAAGAATAGATCGTCATCTCATTGAACAACCGGCCGTCCGCGGGCGGCGTGATTTCAACATTCGCATATTCGCGGCCGATCACCTCGCGCAACCAGTCGCGGCGT
>Ga0224556_1000446_pt1 | contig 11084 bp, 6 predicted proteins | sample 714S315metaG_FD_183007 | JGI IMG/M metagenome (GOLD analysis project Ga0224556, IMG submission 183007) | Peat soil microbial communities from Stordalen Mire, Sweden - 717 S3 1-5 | ecosystem: Environmental > Terrestrial > Soil > Wetlands > Peat | place: Sweden: Norrbotten County, Stordalen Mire...
TACCGCTCCACCGTCAGCGGCGGTCCATACACTTTGGTCAATACCACTACCGTCGCCAACTACACGGATGCGAGCCTGACCAACAATCTGAATTACTTTTATGTGGTCAACGCAACCGGAGCCGGAGGTACCAGCGGGTACTCCAGCCAGGCAAGCGCCACTCCAGAGTTCGCGCCCGGATTCGGCAACATTCAACACATCGTCTTCATCGTCAAGGAGAACCGCAGCTACGACAATATGTTCGGCACTTACCCGGGAGCCAATGGAGCGACCACGGCCACCATCTCAACCGGACAAGTTATTCCGCTGAGGCACGCCGCGGACCGCGTCGCGCGCGACATGGATCACTCCTGGCATGCATCCTTCATCTCAATCGATTACGGCCGGATGGATGGCTTCGACCAGATTGCCCAGGGCAATATCGATAACGACTACCTCAGCCTGTCCCAGCACGTGCAAGCCGATATGCCCAATTACTGGACCTATGCCGGCAACTTCGTGCTGGCCGACAACTACTTCAGCTCTCTGCACGGCCCCAGTTTCCCCAACCATCTGTACACCGTGGCCGCCTCCTCCGCAGGAGCAGCGACCAATCCTTACCCTTCGGGCGGCATTATCTCGTGGGGTTGCGATGCGGCGACTGGAAAGCTGGTCGACGTGCTCGACACCAACGGCAATTTGACCGAAGTGTTTCCCTGTTTGAATCTCACCACCCTGGTAGACAGTCTGCAGAGCGCGGGCATCTCGTGGAGGTATTACGCTCCGGCACAGTATCAACAAGGCTACGAATGGAACGCTCTGGATGCGGTCAATCAAATTCGCAACAACCCGTCTCTCTGGACCGCGACCAACATTCCACTCTATACACAGTTCCTTACCGACGCCCAGAATGGACAGTTGCCCAGCGTGAGCTGGCTAGTGGGCCCAGGCCAGACCAGCGAACATCCTAATTCTTCTCTTTGCGCCAGCGAAAACTGGAGCGTGGAACAGGTCAATGCCGTAATGCAAGGTCCGGACTGGAACTCGACCGCCATCTTCATCACCTGGGACGATTTCGGCGGCTTCTATGACCACGTGCAGCCGCCCCCGGCGGAGGACGAATTCGGCTTAGGCTTGCGCTCGCCTTTGCTGATCATCTCGCCCTACGCGCTGGCCGGGCACGTTTCCAATACCGTCTACGAATCGGCATCGATCCTCAAGTTCGTGGAAGAGAAGTTCGGCCTGGCGCCGCTGACGACGCGCGATGCCAACGCCAACGACATGCTCGATAGCTTCAACCTCCAGCAGACTCCGCTACCGCCGATGGTGCTGCAGACCCGCACGTGTCCAGTGGAATCCACTCCATTGTTGAATTTTTACTTAGACCAGCAAGTGGGAACGCCGAGTGCTTCCGAGACGGTGCATTTCACCAATTACAACACCACTCCCATGACCTTCCAATCCGTAACGGTCACGGGAGATTTTTCGACCACTGAGACCTGTCAAGGGGGAGTGGTGGACCAGTACAACGATTGCATCGTCCCCATAACCTTCACCCCAACCGCGACTGGTCTCCGCACGGGGACTTTGACGGTTGCCGACAGCGACGCCAGCAGCCCGCAGACTGTCGAACTCACGGGCATCGGCACCTACGTCACGTTCACCAGTTCCATCCTGAATTTCGGCACGGTTGTGCAGGGCAGGTCGTCCAGCAAGGTCTCGGTCACCTTGACCAACAATGCGGCCACTTCACTCGCGATCACGAGCATCGCCATGTCCGGCGACTACACCCAAACCAACACCTGCGGCAACTCGGTCGCTCCCAAGTCCAACTGCAAAATCACCGTTACCTTCAGGCCCTCCGCCACCGGTACCCGCTATGGAACCATCACGATAACCGACAGCGATGGGGCCAGTCCGCACGTCGTGAACCTGACCGGCATTGGAACCCAGGTTTCCCTGTCGCCAGCGAGCTTGACCTTCCCTGCGCAGAATATTGGAACCCTTAGTTCGCAGTCCGCCACCATCACCAACAATGGCCCGGCCGCACTAAGTCTCAGCCCGCTCACCCTGACCGGCGACCCCGAAAGCAGCGACGTGCCGATTTTCCAATATCCCGGCCTGCCCACGAACAATTACACGCAGAGCAACACTTGCGGCACCAGCTTGGCAGTGGGAGCAAGCTGCTCGGTCACCGTCACGTTCTCGCCTACAGTGACCGGAACCATCAACGCCAGCGTCCAGGTCTTCGACAGCGAAGCCGATAGCCCGCAAGTAATCACCTTGACCGGCACCGGGAATCAATAGTTTCAAAACCAAAGGGGGCTCGCTGCATCGTCTAAGGGCTGAGTGCCGTGCCGGGCGTCGCGCTGAGTTTCGGGCCGAGTTTCGCGCGATCTCTCGCCTTCCTTTGCAAATTGCGGCTCTTCTTGCGTTGCTGCTGATCGGCCTTCTCACCGCAGCCGCGGGCCAGTCATCGTTCAAGATCGAGGCCGCCGGACCACCACGAACCGAGCTTCCGCGTGAACTGCGGAGCCGGCTACAGGCCGATGGAACACGCCTCTTGCGCACCGTGAACGGCATTGACATCCCGCTCGCGGAGTTGTGGTGGGTCGAGAGTCTGGCGGTGCATTCCTCGAGCGAGGCTCCAACCGGAGGAGAATACCGAGAGCTCATCCCCGGCAAACTACTCGCGGTGTTGTACCTGCCTCGGGCCCTCGAAGATGTGCAGAACCAGAAGGTCCCGCCCGGGATTTATACATTGCGATACGCCCAATTCGACCCGCAGAAGGATGCGCTGGAGAGCGGGGAGAAAGAGAAAGACGAGAAAGAAAAAGAAGGGAAAGAGAAAGAAGATAAGCGCGAGAGCGAGGACAAGGACGACGACAAGAACAGTAGCCTCAAATATGGCGACTATGTTTTCTTAGCCCGCCTGGATTCCGACAAACGAACCGGGTCGTCTCTGAAGCTGTCGAAAATGCTCGAGCTCTCAAGGCAAGTGTTTCCGGGCAAAAAGCCGGCACTGCTGGCGGTGCTTCCATTGAATCCGGCTTACAAGATGTTCCCCTATGCAGTGTCTGACGATCAGGGTCATTGTGCCGTGCAGTTTAAGCTTTCAGTGCAGCTCGTGTCCGGGAAGAAAAGTGAAATGCGTATCTCGATTCTCCTGGTGAATCCTCCCAACGTGTCCGCAGAAGACTGATGCCACGTCCCGCTCTCCCATTGCAAGCACAGCGCCCATCCGAGGGACAGCAGTAGCGCGGTTTGAAAAGACTCGTATCAGGGCATGCCTTCAGGCATGCCGCCTCGGAGCGAAGTTTTGAAATCGGCTTCAGCCGCTGGGTTGTGGGGCCTCTGCCGTTGTCGGCATCGCTGAAGCGATGCCCTGATACGATTCCATTTTCAAACTGCGCCATGGCCATCGCGAAAATCGGTTAGAGGTCAAGGAAGGCCCGGACAGAAGTCAGATCCTCGCTCGCGCGAACCCCAAACCCAACCCGCTTCATGATGATCTGCATCGCTATGTTGTCCGGCAACATTTCCGCGGACACACGGCTCAGCTTTTCATCGCGAGCGACCTGGATGACACGACGGAGCAGTTCATTTCCCAATCCCAGTTTCTGAAACTGATCGGAAACCAGCACGGCGACTTCCGCTTCGTTTCCCTCGTGAAGTTTGCTGAGGCGTCCCACTGCGATAATCCTGCGCTCACCGGTGCCCGGGTCGATGCGCTCGGCGACCAGCGCCATCTCGCGGTCGTAATCACCGAAACAAATGCGCAGCAGCCGCTCATGCTCCACCCGACGGCTCAAGCTTAGGGAACAGAAGTAGCGCAGATAAACGCTGCGATCGGAGAGCGTCTCGTGAAACTTGACCATCAGCGGTTCATCCTCCGGGCGGATAGGCCGGATGGTCACCTGGTTCCCATCCTTCATTGTCCAGGACGAAACATACTGTATGGGATAGGGACGGATGGCAGATTTGGGCAACTGATCGAGGGTGACGGCGGGACCGTGCAACACGATTCTGGCGTCAAGGGCCAGCAGCCGCTCCGGTGAAGCGATAAGCGGATTGATGTCAATCTCCGCAATCCATCGCTGTTCGAGCACGAGTTGGCTGAAGCGGACCAGCAGATGCGAAAGCGCCGCGATGTTAACCGGCTTGCGCCCGCGGACTCCCTTCAGCGCGGTGAAGATCCGCGTTTGCTCCATCATTCTCTGGGCAAGAGTGGTGTTGAGTGGCGGAAGCGCCAGGGCGTGGTCGCGATACACTTCGACCAGCTGGCCACCGGAGCCGAACAAGATTACCGGTCCAAACTGCGGATCGATGCTGCTCCCGAGGATTAATTCGTAGCCGTCGAGCTTCACCATCGGCTGCACCGTGACGCCTGCGAATTGTTCGGCGCCAGCCTTCTCCGCGACGGACGATTGGATGGCGCGATACGCCGAGCGGACCGCGGCCTCATCTCGCAGATTCAGTTTGACGCCACCGACATCCGTCTTGTGCGTGATGGTTTCGGAAAAGACCTTCAGCACGATCGGAAAGCCCATCCCGGCAGCTATCCTGGCCGCTTCATCTTCGCTGGTAGCGACGCGGGTCTCAATCGTAGGGATGCCGTACAGCGACAACAACTGCTTTGATTCCACCTCCGTGAGCAGAGTGCGACCGTGCTCCCTCGCATGCTGAATGATCTGCTCGACCTGAGCGCGGGATGCGCTCGTCATCTCAGAGTCTTCCGCCAGCGTGGGAGTTTCGTAAAGCGCGCGCAGGTTGTAGGTGTAACGCCACATGTAGGTGAAGGCGCGCGCTGCGGTATCGGGGAAAGGAAAGGTCGGAATGCCCGCCGAATTCAGAACGGCTTCGCCGGCAGCTATGCTGTTCCCTCCCATCCAGCTCGCCAGGACGGGCTTGCCCGAGCCCTTGGCGTAAGGCTTCATGCGTTCTGCAATCTGCAAAGGGTCAGTCATCCCTTGCGGGGCTAGGATAACCAGCAGCCCATCACTGTTCGGGTCTTGAGAAGCAATTTCGAGGGCGCGAGCGTAGCGCTCAGAATCGGCGTCGCCGAGAATGTCAATAGGATTGTTGTGGCTCCAGTGAGCCGGGAGGAATTCATTCAGGCGGTTCAGACTCTCCGGAGAAAGTTCAGCCAGTTCTCCGCCATTGGTCACCAGCGCGTCGGTGGCGAGGACCGCCGGCCCGCCGGCATTAGTCAAAATAGTAAGCCGCGGGCCCTTGGGACGCGGCTGCCTGCCCAGCACTTCCGCCATGTAAAAAAGATCCGCAATATTGTGTACGCGCAAAACACCGGAGCGACGGAATGCCGCGTCCAGGACTTCGGCGCTCCCTGTGAGCGCCCCAGTATGCGAGGCTGCGGCGCGTGAAGCAGCTTCCGTGCTGCCGGCTTTGATCACGATGATCGGCTTGGTGAGTGCGACTTCGCGGGCCGCAGATAAGAACGACCGCGCATCGCCCACCGATTCCATGTAGATCAGAATGCTCTTGGTGTGTGGATCGTTGCCGAAGTGGTAGATCAAATCGCCCCAGCCCACATCCAGCATGGAGCCGGTGGAAACGATCGCGCTGAAGCCCACCTCCTCGCGGTAGCTCCAGTCGAGAATCGCGGTCAGAAGCGCCCCGCTCTGACTCAGGAATGCGACGCTCCCCGCCCGCGGCGCATCTTTGGCAAAGGTGGCATTCAACCCGAGCGGCGGCGACATAATGCCCAAACAGTTGGGCCCGATCAAGCGCAGGGGCGAAGAACTGCGCCGCAACTGCTCCTGGATCTGCCGCTCCAGGGCAGTCCCTTCCGCGCCACGTTCTTTGAATCCCGCGGAAATCACAACCGCCGACCGGGCGCCGGCGTCGACGCATTCTCCAATAAGCTGCGGGACTGTCGTCGCCGGGGTGGCAATGACAGCCAGGTCCACGCGCTCGGGAATGTCGCGAATACTCTTGTATGCTTTAAGCCCCAGCACCTGCTCACGCTTCGCATTCACGGCGAATACTTTGCCTTGAAAGCCGGGATGCAGCAAATTCTCCAGAACGGTCCTGCCCACCGTGCCGGGACGATCAGTCGCGCCGATCACCGCCACCGACCTGGGAGCGAACATCGCGTTCAGGCCGTATTTCTCCGACGTTGTGCGGCTGTCTTCATTCGCTGCTTGTGCCACCAGATCAGCATCAGTTGAACTCACAAAAGCTCCTCACCTCTTCGACCCTGCGGCGGAAACCGCTGCGTCAAGAATAGACCATGTTGAAATATTTGGGGTTCGTTTCGAGCCCGGCTTTACGCACCCCAAGGCCGCCCGACCGCGGAACGGCCAGGCCGGCCATGAGATGCACCGGAAAATTAAGAGAGTTCAAATGTTACCGTGATCGTAGTCTCCACCTCCACCGGTTCCCCGGTGACTAAAAATGGCCGATAGCGCCAGTGTTTTACGGCTTCCATCGCCGCCGGCACCAGCATGGGGTGTCCGCTGACCAGCATGAGGTTGGTGATCTCGCCGGTCTTGGAAATGATTGCCGTGAGCACCACTTGACCCTGGACGCGGGCCGCTCGTGCAAGCGCCGGATAAGCCGGTTCGGTTCTCTGAATCAGCGATCCCTTGGTAACCCCTTGCGAGATTCGGACGCGCTTGGGTGCCACGGGAATTGCCAGTTTCGGCACGGACGCAAGCGACGCGGTCGAACTGATAATCCCGCCGATTACTCCACCCAGCTGCCCTCCGGGAATTCCACCCGGAACTCCACCGACGACTCCTCCGGAAGATAAGGCTGGCGGCGCCTCGTCTTCTCGAATCATCTGCACTTTCTGTGGAATTCTGCCCGGTGTGCGTAGCTGCCCATCCATGAGATCGCTTTCTACGCGGACGACTTTGGCGACCGCTCCGGATGCGGCAGGTGGTGGTGGCGGAGGCGGGGGCGGAGGCGCGACTAGAAACGACAGTAATTGCTGTCTGGGTAGGGCTTCCGTGAACATCAACGGCACGATCAGCACGACACCCAGCAGCAGGCATTGCAGAATAAAAGACAGCACGGCGGCAGTCCCGCGGCGGCGACGCTGCAGGCCACTCGTTTCCAGCAGCGAATCGGCAAACATCAGCCTCTCCGGAACACGCACCTGCGGAACCTCGACTTCCAAAACCTTGATCCGCGGAACCTGGCTCCCCGAAAGCTGGGTCTCCGAAACCTGGATCTGCGAAACCTGGGCCGGCGAAGGAAGTACCTGCGGTGCGCGCCAAGGTTTGACCGTTTCTTGAACTTTTCCTGAAACTTCCGGTTTCCTGACTTCAGTCGCGGTCGTCATGGAGACCTCCTTCTGAGCAACTGCATCACTCATTTGTAGCTATATCGATTTTCCTCCCGAAGCGCCCTTAAGGCCGTGCTGAAAGTCACGCCATCTTGTGACATTGCTCACAGCCGGGCCATCACGGGCCGACGTGACCCGGGTCACTGCGGAGCCACTCCTGAACGTTGAAACTCTCTCAGAGACCGGAACGGAGTCTTTTACGCATGTCGGAAAAGACTGCTGCATTCTCCAGGTCATAAACGCTTTAATTTGGAGAGGAAAACGAAATCATGAAGACTACTAAGCTGGCGATGCTGATTCTCACGATCGCGGTAGGGCTTTTTATTCTTATTCCCAAGCTGTCATGGGCTGCCGATGACGGAGCCACCATCTACAAAACAAAGTGTGCGGCCTGCCACGGTGCCGATGCGGCCGGCAAGCCCGCCGCCAAGATTCCGAGCCTGGTTTCGGACGACATCAAGAAGACATCGGATGACGACCTGGCCAAAACCGTTACCGAGAAACCGAAGCACCCGGCCACGGTAAAGAGCCTGCCCCCGGACCAGGTCAAAACGGTGGTTTCATACATCCGTAGCCTGCAAAAGTAGTTTTATTTCTGCGCGTTCAGAGAGGAAGTCCCTGGTTTCAGGGAGGAACTGTTATGTCTACTAAAAAACTGATGTTAGGATTTTCCGTCTTGGTCTTGTTCACCTGTGCGGCGTCCGCGCAGGACCCAGGGCAGGATCAAACCAAAACAACCATCCAGCATGTCGCCATCAAGCCCACGTCGCCCGCATCCGGCAAGGATATGTATAAGTCATACTGCGCCGTTTGCCATGGAACGGACGGCAAAGGCGGGGGGCCTGCAGCCAGCGCGCTGAAGACTCCACCTGCCGATCTTACTTTGCTGAGCAAGAACAACGGAGGGAAGTATCCCGCGCTGAAGGTCACGTCGACCATCCGCGGCGGCTCATCGAATCCCGCCCACGGATCCAAAGAGATGCCAGTGTGGGGACCGTTGTTTGTGGAAATAAGCAATGGACACGAGGCAGAAGTGCAGCAACGCGTGACCAACCTTACCCACTACATCGAAACTCTGCAAGCGAAGTAGCTCGCCGACACTGGTGCAGTTCGGGAGAGATTCGTATCAGGGCATGCCTTCAGGCATGCCGTCTCGGAGCGAAGTTTTGAAAACCGGCTGCAGCGAGCCGCTGGGGAGTGAAGGCGAGTGGCAGCGGCTAAAGCCGTTTCGTCCCGAAGTTGCTGTCGGCATCGCTGAAGCGATGCCCTGATACGAATCTTTTTTCAAACTGCACTACTACCAGATCAGCGGACGAGCAAGGCAAACCGATGTGGCAGCGCCGGGCATGAACTTATGCCCGGATGATTTCTTGTTTGCAGAACTTGTCTGCAGAACTTGCCCGCAGAAAGAGGTTGCTTCAGGGAGTCGAGCCAGCCGGTCTGAGCCGTCGGCTTGTCACCATAAAAACGTTCTAGTCCCGGCTGAGAATTCTCCAGGCTTCGCGCGCGGTCACCCTCACATGCTGCATGCTCTTGACCGCCTTCATATACTGCGCACGCTCGAAGGCTGACGGATTCGGACAACGGATCTGGCTCATGCTGCCCTTCATCTGCTGAACCGATTCGTATTCGTGTTTTTCCATCCACTCCAGCAAGCCCTCTTCGATGTGAGTCAGATGACTGACACCGTTTTTCAACAGCGTCGAACACAGCATGGTGACGTCGGCGCCGACCATCAGCAGCTTTACCACGTCCTCGGCGCCGTGCACGCCGCTGGTCGCAGCCAGGTTGGCTTGAATGCGGCCGTAAAGGATGCCGATCCAGGTCAGCGGAAGCCGCAGGTCCTGCGCCGTACTGAGCAGCACGTTCGGCTGGATTTCCAATTCATCCAGATTGATATCCGGTTGATAGAAGCGATTGAACAGCGCCAACGCATCCACTCCCGCTTCGTCGAACCGCTTGGCCATGTTGGCCATATTGCTGAAAAAAGGGCTGACCTTCACGGCCACGGGAATTTGGACCGACATCTTCACTTCTCGAAGAATGTCAATGTAGGTCTTCTCGATGTCGGAACCTGCAACGTTCGGATCGGTCGGAATGAAGTAGATATTGCATTCGATGGCGTCGGCTCCGGCTTGCTCGATCTGCCGGGCATACCTGGCCCACCCGCCCAGCGTCGAACCGTTAAGGCTGGCGATTATCGGAATTGTCACCGCGTCTTTGGCCTTGAGGATGTGCTTCAGATATCCCTCGGGTCCCAGGTTGAATTTATCGGGTTGAGGGAAAAAGCTTGCGGCCTCCGCAAAGCTGTCAGTCCCTTCCGCCAGATGGTGCTCAAGCTCAAATCTTTCCTGCTGCAACTGCTCTTCGAATAGCGAATACAACACCACGGCGGACGCGCCTGCATCTTCGAGGCGGCGGATGCCGTCAATCTCTTGAGATAACGGCGACGCTGAAGCTACCAACGGCGTACGGAGCTGCAAACCCAGGTAATTCGTGCTGAGGTCAATCATGATTTCTCCTGCCTGCTCTTTCTGTTTCTCGCAGTTTGCTCAGTCGCGGTGTACTCAGTCTTTGACCGGCTCTCCGTCAAACTTCCGCTGCGCCAGATATTCATAGAGGTGAAAGCGCGTCATGGCATCTTCCTGGGCTTCGGCCCACAGGTGCTTGGCGTCTTCCGGCCTGCTCTTGGTGAGCATCTTGAAGCGCGTTTCCATCTGCATGAAATCCTGCACTCTGCGCGTCGGCGTGCGCGAATCAAGGGTCAGCGGATTCTCACCCTGCGCCGCCCGTTCCGGGTTATAGCGGTAGAGCAGCCACTGTCCAGAGTCTACCGCCGCTTTCTGATTCGACATCGCAGTAGTCATGTTGATGCCGTGAGCAATGCAGTGCGAATAGGCGATGATGAGGCTGGGCCCGTTATAAGCCTCCGCTTCCAGGAAGGCCTTGAGCGTGTGCTCGTCTTTCGCGCCCATGGCCACGCTGGCGACATAAATGTTGCCGTAGCTCATGGCGATGAGTCCCAGATCCTTCTTCGGGCCGGGCTTGCCTCCGGCGGCAAACTTCGCCACTGCACCGCGCGGTGTGGATTTGGACGCCTGCCCTCCGGTGTTGGAGTAAACCTCGGTGTCGAGCACCAGCACGTTGACGTTGCGTCCGCTGGCCAATACATGATCGAGGCCGCCGTAGCCAATGTCATAAGCCCAACCGTCCCCGCCCACAATCCAAATGCTTTTCTTGACCAGAAGGTCGGCGACGGAAAGCAATTGCTTCGCTTCTTTAGCATTTGGCCCGGAAGCCACGCCCTGCAGTTTTTCTTTCAGCAGATCGACACGCTGGCGCTGTTCGTAGATGTCTGCCTCGTCCTTCTGCGGAGAATTAATCAGCGCGGTAGCCAGTTCCTCACCGATCGTTCCCGCCACGCGCCGGACCAGCTCCTGCGCAAACTCAGTCTGCTTGTCGATGGAAAGCCGGAAGCCGAGCCCGAACTCCGCATTATCTTCGAAGAGGGAATTCGACCACGCCGGCCCGCGACCGGCCGCATTCTTCGTCCAGGGCGTAGTCGGCAGGTTGCCGCCATAAATCGACGAACATCCTGTAGCGTTGGCAATGAGAGCGCGGTCACCAAACAACTGCGACATCAGCTTGAGATATGGAGTTTCACCGCAACCCGCGCAGGCGCCAGAAAACTCGAACAGCGGTTCCTGAACTTGCTGTTGGCGAATGGTGCCGATTTTAATAATGCGGCGGTCAAGTTCTGGAATCTTAAGAAAGAAATCCCAATTCTCGCTCTCCG
>Ga0224556_1000450_pt1 | contig 11058 bp, 10 predicted proteins | sample 714S315metaG_FD_183007 | JGI IMG/M metagenome (GOLD analysis project Ga0224556, IMG submission 183007) | Peat soil microbial communities from Stordalen Mire, Sweden - 717 S3 1-5 | ecosystem: Environmental > Terrestrial > Soil > Wetlands > Peat | place: Sweden: Norrbotten County, Stordalen Mire...
CACGGCCTGATCCTTATCGAGGATTCAACCGAGGCGATCGGGTCCAAATATCAAGGCGCGCTTGTGGGGACGTTCGGCGATGCCGCCATCTTTGATTTTTCGCAACCGTCGCCGCTGACATGCGGTGAGGGGGGCATGGTGGTAACGGATGATGTCGATATCGCGGTAACTTTGCGCCGCCACCGCGCGCACCGTCTGCAAGAGCGGTCGTCTGTCGTTGTCAGCGCGACGGCACCCTACCAGGCGGGCATGAGCGATCTTTCGGCCGCGCTTGGTTTGGCGCAGTTGAAGCGGCTTGACGAGATCCTCGAGCGGCGGCGACTGACTGAGCATCTTTATTCCACCCATATTCAATCCTTCGAAGGAATCAAGGACCCCTATGTGGCTCCTGAAGTAACGGAAATGTATTGGTTTTTGTATCTCGTGCATTTAGGAACGCGATTTTCGCGCTCGAGCCGCGACGCGATCATCGAAGATTTAAGGGTTGAAAAGGTCGAAGCCGCTGCTTATTGCAGTCCGCTTCATTTGCAGCGGCATTATTTCGAGCTCGGTTATCGCCGCGGCAATTTCCTCGTGACGGAAAAAGTGGCGGACCGTGTGGTCGCGCTGCCGTTTCACTCGCATCTCACGGAGGATCAAATTGCCTTCATCGTCGCGACCATGAAAGACGCCTCGATCAATGTCGGGGCGGGAGCGGCGATTTATTAAACCAACCAAGTCGCACAAAACAAATCGGAGAAGTGAGGAATGGTTCAATGTCATTGATTACGACTATGCCGTCAGGCAAGACGATTGAAGCGGCGGAAGGAACGACCCTGCTTGCGGCGATTCTCGCAGCCGAAGTGAATCTGACTCACAATTCCGAAGGCAATGTATCATGTGGCACTTGCCATATCTTTGTGCAAGAGGGACGTAAGGGTGTATCAAAAATTGCCCGTGAAGAAAACGAGAAGCTTGACTCCATTGTCGGCGTGAGCTCAAAATCGCGCCTTGCTTGTCAGGCAAAGGTGCTGGGCACCGAGGATATCAAGGTCGAGCTATTAGGCTTTGGTTCCGGTTTGTAGAGCTTAGGGAGGAAAGTTGCTAGACTTTTTCGATTATGACATGCTCCAAATCCTTGCATCTGAGCGTTTCCTTTTCGATCCCGTGAGGCCGCGCGGAGACTAAGCGCTCTAGGTATGGGCGCAGCTTGGCTTTGCGTGCGTTTCCGGCAGTCAGGGGCCAATGGGTCGATACAAATCCTGGTCAACGGGGGTGAGGGGCGCGCTCGAAGAATCCGTTGCCGCCCCTTCCAAGGCATTAGTCGAAACCCTCCGCAGGTGGCTCACCGAGCTTGAACATCTGGAAGCGACGGGCGCAGCGACACTCGACAGTTGCGAGATGCTTGTCGAACTCCACGAGCTGTTGGATAAGCTTTACACAATGATGCTGGAGCGTGCTCGCCAGAACTTGCAGTGATGCGGCTCGCGTGCGGACGGCCAGCGTCAGGCCGGCCAATTGGCGGCTCCAGCAAATTGTGGCGCAATTGCCACATGTGTGGCGAATTTTTGTCGCCTCGCATTCGATGGCCCTGGTTATGGTAAACAGTAGGCGCGGCGGGTTTGGCCCATACCAATACTTGCTTATCTGCCCGAACAGTTTAGCCACTCCCGTCGCGCCTTCAGGTGTATCCGAGCGTAAGCCCAAAGGGCTTGATGGCGGAGCACCCCCCAATTTATCGAGCCCCGGTACTCCCAGCCGGGCTTCCGTTTCGGTGCGTTTCTTGCCAGATGAATTTGTCGCCCAATGTGCGGCGAACCACCCGGGAAAGGTGGTGGAATGCCTGAAACGGAGTGGAACAGCACGACGCCGCCCGAGGAGGGCGCCATCGTCTGTGTGCTCGCCGCGGACAATCGGGGGCAATACGTCATTCCATTCCCGGTCGTCTTTCGAGACGATAGCTGGTGGAACGCTCGCACGGGAGAAGAGCTCGACGCGTTTATCGCGGGATGGCGCCCAGCTGACCATGTCGAATGACGAGGCGCGATGACAGCTTAAAGCTTGCGTAACGAAGCTCAGCGGGGCTCGATCCGCGTTCCGGAAAATCTGTACATCGGATGTCCTTCCACACTTTGGACTCCCGGGACTAAGCTGAACTGCTCACTAATAAACAAGTCTCGAGAGATATCGTTCTCGGCATATGCAACTAATTCGACTTCGTTATCGGCAGCAATCCTCTTGGCTTTATGAATTAGGCCCCGCGCAAAATCGCGTCGCCGAAACTCTGGTTTTGTTACGATGAGGCTGATCTCTAGCCGCCCGAAATCATGTTTGTGCTGAACAATCATCACCGACGCGACTCGTCCATTAAGATCAGCTAACCAGATCATCTCGAGATTATTTTCGACTAAAGAAATGCCAGCTTCGCCGCGATAACGATCTTTTAGGAAAGGCACGTGGTCGAGAACCTCGACGATTGCGTCGGCATCTTCGGCGCTTTCCTTATGTCGAATCTCACTTCCAATTCCGATTCCCCTTCCACAAACGAACGCCCAGCTCTGCGCCGTTCTTAGGCTCGAGCGCGGGGCAACTCACTTGAAATGGGTCTGCGTTGCAGGTAGGAACCGCTTTGGAACCCTAACACTCAGAAAACACTGCAGGATTCAGCGAGAAGGCTCCTTGAGAAAGATTTAGCGCAAGAAATTTGGGGGCGGACCCAATTTGCGCGATTTCAATGCTGTTTTCATTGTGAAAGGCTCTTACGTGCACGGAAAGTGACGGAGACCCCTTGTATCGTTTAAGCTTGACCTTTTCTGTCTAATATTGTACCTAACGTACAAAGATAGGATAGGCTATGCATTCCGCCGACACCATCCAAATCGCAGCATCGGATGTCCTAGCACCAGCGTCGCTGCGCGATCCCAAGGTTCGAGAAGGGATGTCGTCTGCCGCTGTCGGCCTATTCCTAAAGCTGGCCGATCACTGGAACCTCTCGGTCGATCAGCGCTTGGCACTGCTCGGCGACATTTCCCGGCCAACGTATCACAATTGGCAGCGGGGCAAAGTTGGCACCTTGAGCCGCGATCAGCTTGAACGGATCTCGCTCCTGCTCGGTATTCACAAAGGCTTGAAGCTGCTCTTTTCCGATGAAGCGGCAGGGCTCAGATGGTTCAAGAGCGCGAATCGCGATCTGCCTTTTGGCGGCGCGGCTCCGCTCGACCGCGCCTTAGGGGGCAGTATTGACGACCTTTATGCGGTGCGTCGTTACATCGACGCATGGCGCGGGATCAAATGACGGCGCTCAAGAGATCCCGCATCCGCCGTAAAACACATCGCCTGATCGCCACCAAATATCCGACTATTGGCGTCTTCGATGACCTCGCCTCCGATCCCGGCGATCTGCGCGCGGCCTTCATCCTGGAAGCGCTGACCAACGATAGGCTGGCGGCACAGCGGATAAATCTTCTGCCAGACGAGGAGATTATTGCTGGACCTGTCGACTCCGGCGCGAGTATCGTGATGGCGGCCTTTCTTCATGCTGATGAAGCGGGAGGGAGATTTACCGATGGCCGCCTCGGCGGGTGGTATGCGGCATGTGAGCTTGAAACCGCGATCGCCGAAACGATGCATCACAATGATCGCCGCTTGCGGCTTTCGGCAGGCGGCTTTCCGAGCCGTATTCAAATCCGCGAACTGATCGTCACCATTAAGACTGATCTCGTCGACGTGCGCGGCCTTCAACAGGACCGGCCCGAACTGTACCGGGATGCGGATTATTCGGCGTCGCAAACCTTTGCCTCGGAAATTCGTTGGCCAAAATCGCTTCCGCCGGAAAATGGCGTCGTCTTTGACAGCGTGCGGCGGAAGAGAGGCACGAATGTTTGCATCTTCTGGCCCTCAAAAGTACCGTTGCCGGTGGTGCAAGGCGATCACTTCGAATATCAGTGGGACGCCGCCGGGCACCCAACGGTCATGAAGCTTACAAACATCGAGCTATGAGCGTCGAGTCGAGCCCTAATGTCATGGCAAGCCTCCGATTGCGGGTATAGCCAAAGGGGGCGCACGTAATCTGCGTCCGAATTCGCACTGGACGCATCGTGTGAGCTAGTTATTTGAGCCGTAACGGCCCGGCGATGCATCGAGGGGCATTGTTCGCCGTGGGCGGTGGGTGTTCGCCGGAAACAGTTCCTTCATCAGGCAACGTGAGAACGCCGTTTGAAAGCCTCTTTGGCAAGCTTGGTATTGAGTTCGCCGATTTTCGTCAGATACGCGACGAGTGCCGCATAAGACGTCTTGGCATATTCCGACCTGACATGAATCGCGTCGAAACCCGCGCATAACCGATTCGGACCATCGCAATTTTCCCGGACTCGTCCATTTTGCCGTCCGACAATCATTCTGTCCGGCTCGCCGTTGTCAAGCGTGGTTTCCGGACCGAAGGGCGATCGGCCGGTAAAGGGTCGTTTGGCGGACAGAGTTCAATCGCTATGGCCGTGCCTTTCAGGGTCGGTGGAGAAATTCCCATGGCGCGGCGGCGACTGTTTACAGATGAGCATTGGGCGAGCCTGCTGGCTCCGCCAACCGAAGAACGCGAGATCGTTAGGCACTGCCGCGCAGCATGTACCAGTAAGACAAAACCCTTGATGAAAAATAATTGCCGTATTAATATGAAAAAAATAATACGGCTAAAAAGCCGCTAATCAATTGATTTTATTGGTGCCGGTTGCAGGAGTCGAACCCGCGACCTACTGATTACAAATCAGCTAGAATCAATTTCCCGGGATTACCCACAAGTTCTCGCTATTTCTATAAGATATTGAATTCATGCTATAAAATCGGAACAGCCGCAACCCTGTATTACCCTGCCTGCTCCTTCAATTCCCTGTAGCGTAGTTGCTATGTGGTTGCTATCTTTAAACAGCAACCACCGTTGAACGAGTCCATGCCGCGCCTCACCAAACGCTTCGTCGAAACTATCGAAGTCGCTCCGGCTCCCGTTTACGCCTGGGATGACCAGCTCGCGGGGTTCGGCGTCAAGGTCCTCCCGAGCGGTCGCCGAAAGTACGTCTGCAAATATCGTCTCGGCGGCGGAAGAGCGGGGCGCGACCGCTGGTACCTAATCGGGACGCATGGCCAGCTCACTTGTGACCAGGCCCGCGAAATGGCCATGCAGATCCTGTCGGCCGTGGCGCGTGGGCAAGATCCGCAGTCCGACCGAATGGCCGCGCGTGAGGCCCCAACTCTCGCGGATCTTTGGAACCGCTACAGCACAGAGCATTTGCCGCGCAAAAAGGCGAGTTCCGGCATCGACGACAGTCAGAAGGCCCGTGACTACGTCTTGCCACGCCTCGGCCGACGCAAGGTCGCCGAAGTCACGCGCGCCGATGTCCACGACGTACATCGCGACCTTGCCGATCGACCCTATCAAGCGAACCGTGTGTTGGCACTGCTATCAAAAATGCTCAACCTGGCGGAAGCTTGGGGTTATCGACCCGATGGTTCCAACCCTTGTCGGCACATCGAAAAATACAAAGAGCAGGCACGGCAACGGTACCTAAGCAATGACGAATTGCGCCGGCTCGGTGTGGCGCTTGACGAACTCGAAGCCAACAGCGCCCACGGCGTTTATGCGGCAGCGGCGATCAAACTGTTGTTGTTGACTGGCGCGCGGGTGAATGAGGTGTTGCAGGCTCGTTGGGACTGGGTTGACTGGGACCGTAAGTGCATCATCCTACCTGACAGCAAGACCGGCCCGAAACCCCTCTTTCTGAGCAATCCCGCCTTGGTGGTACTGCGTGACCTTTCTTCACGGCCGGAAGCCGCGACCAGCGGATTCATCATCAAAGGTCGGCTGGCGGGCAAGCCGCTCGTAAACTTGGCGAAGCCATGGAAAGGGTTGTGCCAGATTGCTGAACTCGACGGCGTCAGAATTCATGACCTCCGTCATACCGCGGCGAGCGTCGGCGTCGGTCATGGCCTCTCTCTGCCGATCATCGGGCGACTGCTTGGGCACAGCCAACCGCAAACAACAAACCGCTATGCGCATGTCGATGGAGATCCCGCTTTATTGGCGATCAATACGATCGGCGAAACCATCGGGACGGCGCTTGGCATCCCCAGCGACACCCACGCCACACGATCGCCCGGCGGCGAACAATGAGCTACACCTGATCAGCGTAATTGTTCCAATGTGCGCCGAACCGCAAGGCAATCACTTTTTTGCTTCGAGAAATTGGGTTCAATTCCAGGGGCGGGCTAAGTGAATTCAGCAATTTCAATGTTTAGTAGATGGTAGGACCTTCATTGTTCTCGAGCTTTCCAAGGCTTTCCATCGGCTTTGTCCCATCGGCCCGTTCGTTTGACAGAGTTTGAATAGGTCGGCGCGGGCGGATCCTCGAAAATCCGTTTGGCGTGGTCTGCAAGTCGTACGCTCAGCAGACGATCGGGATCGTGGCGGACAGCGGGACAGGATCGCCGGTGACGCATGATAAGCTATCCGGGAGGCGGCTTTGGCGGATTGAATGTGGACGCTCTTGGGAAATACAAAATGACGGACGACAAGGTACCCGTAATAAGTTCAGACATTTGAATCCTGTTTTGATCATACTCATCTCTTGATATAGGAGAATCGAGACTGTGCTTGGCGGGCTGACGAAGCTACTGAGGCGAATTGCACTGCTGCTCGTCGTGATCATCGTGGGGCTCCTGGCGTTCCGCATCTATGATACGCAACGTGGACCACCTCTGGAGCCCTGGCACACCTACGTCCCGCACGAGTTGACAGGCAAAGCTCTCGATCACGCCGATTGGACGGATTATCTCAAGGCCGAAGACAAGATTTTCGCGGATGTGAAGCGTCACGTCAGTCAAATACTCGACGCGGACGAGCGCATACCGATCAATCGCTATTTCGAAGGCAGTCCCGTCTATCCGGAAGGCTTTTCGCAAGACTGGAACAGATCCTATGTGCTCGAACCCGAGGTAACTCCAGTCGGAGCCGTGGTATTTTTGCACGGACTAACGGATTCTCCCTATAGTTTGCGTCATATCGCTCGGCGCTTCCGCGAACACGGTTTTGTTTCGATCGCGATCAGGCTGCCGGCGCATGGCACGGTTCCAGGAGCGTTGACCGACGTCGAGTGGCAAGACTGGATGGCGGCGACACGGCTCGCGGTCAGAGAGGCGCGACGACGGATCGGCCCATTACTCCCTTTGCATATGATCGGCTTCTCCAACGGCGGCGCCCTCGCCTTGAAATATGCACTCGACGCCCTCGAGGATCCACGGTTGGCGCGGCCGGATCGTCTCGTGCTCATCTCGCCGATGATTGGAATCACGCGATTTGCGCGCTTCGCCGGATTGGCTGGCTTGCCGGCAGTTTTGCCGGCCTTTGCGAAGGCAGCCTGGCTCAGCGTGATGCCGGAATTCAATCCATTCAAATATAATTCGTTTCCTGTGAATGGCGGGAGGCAATCCTATCTTCTGACCAACACCCTCCAGCAGCAGATCACGCGCCTTGCCCGCGAGAAGCGCCTGGATCGCCTGGCACCGCTCCTGACCTTTCAATCCGTCATCGACTTTACCGTCAGCACGCGCGCGGTCGTTTCGGCCTTGTATGATCTACTTCCACCGAACGGCAGCGAGCTCGTGCTATTTGACGTGAACCGAAGCGCCAAATTTGGCCAACTCTTACGCACTGCTTCCGACACCGCTTTGGCGCGTCTTCTACCGGCGCCGCCTCGGCTATTCAGAGCAACGATTATCACCAATGCAAACCCCGACAGTGGTGAGGTCGTCGAGCGGCTGACCGAGGCTGGCGCCATCGGGGAACAATCGCGTGCATTGGGCCTGTCGTATCCACCGGGAGTCTACTCGCTCTCGCATGTCGCCCTGCCGTTTCCAATGAGCGATTCGCTTTATGGAATGCAGCCAGATCCGGACGAGAACTTCGGCGTGAACCTTGGCGCCATTGCCCCGCGCGGCGAGCGGAACACGCTTATCGTCAGCCTGGATGCCTTGCTTCGCATGTCCTCGAACCCCTTCTTCCCCTATATGATCGAGAGAATTGAAGAGGGTATTCGCAGTAGCGCAGCCGATACACCAATCAAGGCGGCAACGCCGCCTTGATGTCTTGACGCTCGGGCTCCTCGGTCAGGATTGGAGGCCCCCCGCGGGCACGCCCGCATCGGAGGCAACGGCGCCAGCAAGAGCGTTACGAAGCATTTGTTCCCTGGTATCAGCGAGGGACGTCTTCAACACGACACCGCCATAGTCCTTGATCCGCTCGACCACCTTGTCCGTCGTCATTTCCTTCATAAGTAGAAACAAGGTGGCGTCACCGGGACGGATGCTTTCGGCAAGTTGCTTCATGAACTCGTCATTGATGGCGAAGTCCGTCGGCGTGCCACCGGGCGCGCCGCTCGCCGCCCCAAAGCTGCGATGGTTTAAAATTCGGGTCAGCGAACGCCGAGAATCTCCGTAGCATTCGACTGAGGCCCCACGATCAGTGGCGTCTGGACGAGATGGTGATATCTGACTGTGCACATCCTTCCAGCGTTATCTTCGCTTAACAATAGTGCTTTATCGGAACTCCCGCATCTTCAGTTTGATTGTGTCGATGGGTAGATCGGGAATGTGGATGTCGAGTGCTTCCGGGCCTTTGGGCGGCAGGCCGCGCAGAGCAAGGCGGGGACTGGCATGATGCAATTCGTCGCCGCGCCCATGTGGCAAGGGGAGGGTAGTGTCGCGGCCGCCGACGCTCGCCAGCGCGTTTGATAAATCGCTCACCTGATGAGCGACGAGATGGACGACCTCCCCCTCGCGCTGGATACGGCCGTGGACCGCCATCATACCTGCGGAAAGGATCACCCGGCGTTGCCTTTCATAGAGTTTTGGCCAGATCACGAGATTGGCGATGCCGGTCTCATCCTCGATTGTGATGAACACGACGCCTTTCGCCGAGCCCGGCATTTGTCGCACGAGCATTAGGCCAGCGGTCTGGAGCCAGCATCCATCTCGGGCCTGCATGGCCTCGGTGCAGGTCACAATGCGCTGGCGGCACAAGTCGCCGCGCAGAAAACTAACCGGATGATTTCGCAACGTCAGCCCCACATGACCATAGTCCTCGAACACTTCGCTGCCAGCGGTCATAGGCAGGAGTGTTACGGTTGGCTCATGGAGTTCCGGGACGGTTTTTGCCTCGCGGGCTGATGCGGCAGCGAAGAGCGGCAGCGGCTCGTCGCGTAGTGCCTTGATCGCCCATAGCGCCTCGCGCCTGGCGAGTTTCAGTGACGGCCGGAAGGCGTCGGCCTCGGCGAGTTGCACGAGGGCGGCGGCCGGAACGCCGGCGCGGCGCCAGAGATCATCGATCGAGGCAAAGGGTTCATCCGCTCGCGCGGCGATGAGGGCGGCGGCATGGGAATTAGCAAACCCGCGTACCATGCGCAGGCCGAGCCGGACGGCGAAGCGGTCTTCTTCGGTTGGTTCCAGCGTGCAATCGAAGCGGGACGCATTCACGCAGGCAGGCCGGACATCGACTCCATGGTCGCGCGCATCGCGGACGATCTGAGCGGGGGTGTAAAACCCCATCGGCTGCGCATTGAGAAGGACGGCGCAGAAGACATCAGGATGATGGCATTTGAGCCAGGACGAAGCATAGGCGATCAGCGCAAAAGAGGCCGCGTGGCTTTCCGGAAAGCCATAGCTGCCGAAACCCTCGAGTTGCCGAAAGGTCTGCTCGGCATACTCGCGCTCATAGCCATGGGCGATCATGCCGGATACCAGCTTGTCGCGGAATTTCGAGACGCCGCCGGTATGTTTGAAGGTCGCCATGCTTCTTCTCAGCTGATCGGCTTCGCTTGGCGTAAACCCCGCACATGCGATGGCGACGCGTATGGCCTGTTCCTGGAACAGCGGCACGCCCAAAGTCTTGCCGAGGACTTTCTCCAGCTCGGGCTTGGGGTAGATCACCGCCTCCTTGCCCTCGCGGCGGCGGAGATAAGGATGGACCATGTCGCCCTGGATCGGCCCCGGCCGGACGATCGCTACCTCGATGACGAGATCGTAAAAAGTACGCGGCTTGATCCGCGGCAGCATCGACATTTGCGCCCGGCTTTCGATCTGGAAAGTGCCGAGCGTGTCGGCCTTGCGGATCATCGCATATGTTTTTGGGTCCTCGGCGGGGATGGTGGCTAGATCGAGTGTGATACCCTTGTGCAGGCCGAGCAAATCAAAGCCGCGCTTCATGCAGGACAGCATGCCGAGCGCCAGGCAATCGACCTTCATAAAGTTAAGCGCGTCGATGTCGTCCTTGTCCCACTCGATGACTTGACGATCCTTCATCGCCGCCGGCTCGATCGGCACGAGTTCGTCAAGCCGGTCATGGGTGAGCACAAAGCCGCCCGGATGCTGGAAGAGATGACGCGGCGTGCCTATCAGTTCGCGGGCGAGATCCAGAGCAAGACGCAAACGCCGGTCGCCCTGATTGAGGTTCAGGTCTTTAGCGTGCTTCGGTTCAATCCCTTCCTTCGACAAACCCCACACCTGTGAGGACAGCAGTTTGATGAGATCTTCGGGTAGTCCTAGCGCCTTGCCGACGTCGCGCAACGCGCCTTTGGCACGGTAGCGGATAACCGTCGAGCACAGCGCGGCATGATCGCGGCCATAGGTGTCGAACACACATTGCATGACGATCTCGCGCCGCTCATGTTCGAAATCGACATCAATGTCGGGCGGTTCGCGCCGCTCTTCCGAGACGAAACGCTCGAACAAAAGATCGTTGCGCTCGGGATCGATCGAGGTGATGCCGAGCACATAGCAGACGGCGCTGTTGGCGGCCGAGCCGCGGCCCTGACAGAGAATGTTTTGACTGCGGGCAAAGCGGACAATCGCGTTCACCGTCAGGAAATAGGGTGCGTAGCGGAGTTTCTCGATGAGATGCAGCTCATGGGTGAGATGACCTTCCCCTGATTTTGTGGACACCGGATCAAGCGGCTTGGCGCTCTGCCTGTTCGGGAGTGATATACCCGAGGGCGGAATGTAGCCGCTGACGATTGTAATATCCTTCGATGTAAGCGAACA
>Ga0224556_1000451_pt1 | contig 11058 bp, 12 predicted proteins | sample 714S315metaG_FD_183007 | JGI IMG/M metagenome (GOLD analysis project Ga0224556, IMG submission 183007) | Peat soil microbial communities from Stordalen Mire, Sweden - 717 S3 1-5 | ecosystem: Environmental > Terrestrial > Soil > Wetlands > Peat | place: Sweden: Norrbotten County, Stordalen Mire...
TCTTTGTGCTTGACCACCGGCGGAGAGCGAAAGAGGCTTCGTTCTAAACTCCGGTTAATTCCAGACCGACTTCAGCCAATTCTTGCGCGGGGGAGGGATCTCTTGCGGCGGGGGAGCCTGCGCCGGCTCGGGCGGAGTGAACAGATGTTGCCGTATTGCAAAACGGATGACGACGCCAATCGCGGCGGCGAGCGGCACCGCAATGAGGAGCCCGACGAAGCCAAACAGATAACCGAACGCGGTAATCGCGAACATCACCCAGACGGGATTGAGCTGGACGCGCGACGCGATGAGATAGGGAGACAGCAAATAGTCCGCGATCGCCTGCCCGGCTAGGAAGATTCCAAGTACGACCGGAATCATCGTCCAACTCGGCCAAAACTGGAGCACCACCACACAGAGCGACAGCACGAGTCCGGTGAACGACCCGAGATAGGGAATGAAGCTAATGAACCCGGCGGCAAGGCCGATCAGAATGCCATGGTTGAGCCCCATCAGCCACAGCGCCAGCGCATAATAAAAGGCGAGGATGAGGCAGATCATCCCCTGCCCGCGCAGGAACCCGGAGATCGTGTCATCGATCTCGCCGGCAAGCGCCAATATGGGCTCCCGCTCCGCCGTGGGAATTGACCGGTTGATCAACGCGATCAGATGTTTCCAATCCATCAGCAAATAGATGGTGACGATTGGAGTCACCACCATCAGGGAGAGGATCGAGATCACGGCCTGACTATCCGACCACAGCGAGCGCAGAAAAGTGGGGATCCAGTCGGCGGCCATGGTCGCAATCTGGCCTGCCGATTGCTCGGCTTCGCTCAGTCCCTCGCCGATGAGCTTGCGCAACCAGGGGCGGTCTGGATTATTGGCGAACGCCTGCAATCGCGCGATGTACTCGGGAACTTTTTCGATGAACGCGGCGATCTCAGAGCCAAGGAGAGGAATGACCAGCACCAGCACGCCGCCGACACCGATGATGAACACACCGACAATGCCAAGCGCGGCCACGGTACGGTTCACCCCAAGCCGCTCGATCCGGTCGACCACGGGGGCGAGCAAATAAGCGAGGGCGATCCCGGCCACGAACGGCAGCAGGATTTCGTGCAACAGGACGACCAACAGGGCGATGGCTGCCAGCGTCCCAATCCAGATCACGGAAGGCCGCGCCGCCGTCTTGAAACGATATTCCGTCGCCATCGACGCTCCCCCATGATGGCTCGCCGCGATTTTGATCTTTGAGCTTGCGGCGAGTTTTGCCGATCGCTCTTGGATGTCAACATGGAATTCCGTTCCGCGGAAAAATTGCTGGGGGCGGAAAACGCCGCCCTTCCATTACATTATGCATAGCTTTCGCGCCTTACACGCAACTTGCGCCGTGGTTTGGCGGAAAGCCGTTATCCCCCGAAAATAAAGGCACTGGCCGGCCCACCCGGCGGGGCCGTTGTCCTCCAGCCAAGACCCGCTCAGCGGGGGACAACCCGGTTAAAGCCAGTTGCAAAGGGCCGCCACCTTGTGATTCCTTAACCTGGCGCTGGCCGAAAATGACTTTTGAGTCGCGCGTCAGAAACTAGAACCAATCGCTGGAAATGCAGATGCATTTCCCGATTCCCCGAAGATCCATCCGAGGCCCTGGAATGCCGAATTTGCAACTCGACCTCGATCGCACCGAACACCCTGTCGATATCATCGAGCGAATCGCCGCGCACAATCATTGGTCCTTCGACCGCGACGAACAGGACGAAATTTCGATCTCGGTTTCCGGCGGCTGGACCGATTACAATATCGCCTTCACCTGGCTCGCCGATGTGGAAGCCTTGCACGTGGCCTGCGCCTTCGACCTCAAAGTGCCGGCGGTGCGTCTGATGGAGCTTGCATCGCTTGTCGCGCTCATCAATGAACAACTCTGGATCGGACATTTCGACATTTGGCCGAACGAAGGCGTGATCATGTTCCGGCATGCCATCTTGCTCGCCGGCGGCGCCGAGCTGAACGGCCATCAGTGCCAAACCGTTCTCGCCAGCGCGGTGCGCGCCTGCGAACGCTATTACCAGGCTTTTCAATTCGTCGTCTGGGCAGGCAAAACCGGTCAAGAAGCGCTCGGCGCGATCATGCTGGAAACCCAGGGCCGGGCCTGACATGGAAGCGGATCACTTCAAGGAGTCCCTCCTCCTCGCCGGAGCCGGCAAGATGGGTGGCGCTTTGTTGCGGGCCTGGCTCGACCAAGGCTATGATCCGCGCAAAATCAACGTCATCGAGCCGAACCCATCGCCGGACCTCATCGCACTTGCGCAGGCCCAAGGCTTTGCGCTGCAAGCCCCATCGCGGCCGCCCGAAATTCTCGTGCTCGCGATCAAGCCGCAGAGTCTCGATGAGGCGGCGGCCGGGCTCGCTTCCTTCGCCAGCCGCGGCACGCTGCTCGTTTCGGTCCTAGCCGGCAAGACGATCGCCAATCTCTCGGCGAAGCTGCCGCAAGCGAGGGCCATTGTCCGGGCCATGCCAAATCTCCCCGTATCTGTCGGACGCGGCATCACAGCGCTTGCCGCGAACGCGGCGGCGACGCCCGCCCAGCGCGAGGCGGCCGAGGCTTTACTCGCGGCAAGCGGCGGCGTCGAATGGCTCGCGAGCGAGAATTTGATCGACGCGGCAACCGCCGTCTCGGGGTCCGGCCCGGCCTATGTCTTCTATCTTTCCGAATGCCTGGCAAAAGCTGGGGCGGATTTGGGCCTGCCGGAGGATGTCGCCGCGCGGCTCGCCCGCGCCACAGTCGAGGGCTCCGGCGAATTATTGTTCCGGCGCGCCGGAAGCACGCCGGCCGAATTGCGCGAAAGCGTGACGTCGCGCGGCGGAACGACCGCCGCCGCCCTTGAGGTGCTAATGGCGCCGGACGGTCTTGCTCCCCTGATCGTGCGCGCGGTGCAGGCGGCGAAACAACGCGCCGGGCAACTTTCCGGTTAGCGATTCGTTTCGTGATCCGGAGAGAATGGATCATGCCGCTGCTTCGCTTGATTTGCTGTTTTGGGAGTGTGTTCGCGCAAGGGCTCGCCCTGCCTTCACCGTCTGCCGCGCAGGAAGACCCTTTTGTCGCGCTTCAGACGAATAAGCCGGGCATTTTCTCTTACGTGAGACGCCAAGAGATTGAAGCCTTGACCGATGTCAGCCCCGCACACTGTGTTCTGTTCCTCTCGCCAGAGATGTCATTTTCGCCGAGAAAAAACGTCAGGGCATTTGAAAAATGCGCGGCAATTTTAGAGCGGCTTCAAGGCAATCATTTCATTTCGTTCCCGGCTGAATTCGGCAGCATGTATGTTGCGTCTCAACGTATCGCCGAGATGGTCTGGTCAAACAATTCCGAGTGCCAGCTCACTTTAGAAAGCGGCAAGTCCGTCGATGCCAAACAATCCTGCAATGAGGTGCACAAGGCCTTGCAGCACAAATAAATTTTGGTGCCCCGCCATAATCTTGCTGGCAAGATAAGGCGCCCCACTTGGAAGCGGCCGTTGCAAGGACTAGATTGGGAAGAGACCCAAGTTTGAACCTCTCATGGCGCAGGAGACGAAGATGGCCGACGAGCACCTCACCGAGAAGCCCGGAGCGGAGCCGCAATCCACGGCCTCCGCCATAACGGCGCCGCCCAAGGATCCGCGGAACGCGATCATCGACGCGCTCATGGAACTCGCCGGAGAGCGCAATTGGGAAGACATCACGATCTCGGATGTCGCATCCCGCGCGAATGTCTCTCTCGCCGCCTTCCGCGACTATTATCCCTCGAAGGGCGCGGTGCTCGCGGGTTTTTCACGCAGGATCGATCACATCGTTCTCGAGGCGGCCGGGAGCGATGAAATGGCCGACGAACCTCCCAAGGAGCGTTTGTTCGACATTTTGATGCGCCGTATCGATGCTCTGGCACCCTATAAGCTTGGCCTCGAAGCCATTTTCGACTGGGCGCGGCGCGATCCGCTAGCGGCCGCCTCGCTCAACCGTGTCGTGGTCAATTCGATGCGCTTCATGCTGGAAGCCGCGGGCATCGACTCCGAGGGGGCGGTTGGCGCCGTCAAACTGCAAGGCCTTGCGCTTGCCTGGGCGCGGATTCTGCGGACCTGGTTTCAGGACGACGATCCCGGCCTCGCCTCGACAATGGCCGCGCTCGACCGCGAATTAGCCAGAGGGAGCAGCTTTGTCGCACGCGCGGAGGATTTGAACCGGCTTGTCTCGCCTTTGTTTACCATGGCGCGAGCCGTGTTCGAGCGCAGACCCCCGCGCACCGCCCACCACCGGGGCCGCCACGCCGAGAGTCACGACGATCGAGCTGCCTCATGAGGCAGCCACTCAAGGCCAAGTCCATCAAGGGACTGGCCCCTGACCTTCGTGCCGCGACCACTCCCGCGGCGCGAGTTCGATCAGTGCCGGAGCCGCGCGGGGGCCCTTCCCTGCGGGAGCTGTCTTGCCAAGCCTGAGCCGGTCGGCCGCCCAAAACCGGAACGAAGGCGCGGCCAGTGCCAATCCCAGCAAATCCGAGACGAAACCGGGCAGAATCAACAACACCGCCCCGAGCCCGGCCAAAGTCCCGTCGAGCACCGCTTCTTTCGACAAAACACTGGGGTCCTTTGCGCGCGCAGCCATCGCCCGGCGCAACCGCAGTGCGGCGGATAGTCCCACCCGCCGTAAAGTCGCAAGACCGGCAAGGCTCGTCACAATGCAAGCGGCAATGGCGCCGAAAAAGCCGATCAAATGAACGACGGCTGCGAAAGCCGCGAGTTCGGCGCCCAGCCATAGCGAAAGATACAGCACGAACAGAACCGGCAGGCGGACGAGCGGTTGTCGCATAAAAGGGCCATTCGATCGAAGGCGAAGCATTAAGGCTCCGTCAAGACTGGACTTAAGCTTTTTGCTTCCCAAATAGAATAGCATGATAAAAGCACAATCAAGACCAACTTGCTCCAGTTGAGGCATCTAGCGCTCCGATGCAGGATTCTTTCGATATGACGACGATCATTTTCGCGCTCCTCGCCGCTTTCGTGGTATGGAAGCTGCGCTCCGTCCTCGGCACCCGCAGTGGTTCCGAAAAACCGCCGTTCAATCCTTTTGCGAGACGTGCGCCTGGCGGCCTCGGACCGCGGGCCGGCGATCCTGCCCGCGATTCGGTTAATCGCGTGATCCCTTTGCCCGGAGCGGCCGAACCTCCGGTGGCCGTGGCGCCAAATAAGGACGACCGGTGGAAACCCTATGCCGAACCCGGATCGAAAGTGTGGGCGGGGCTCGATTCCATTGCCGCTGCCGATTCAAACTTTGCCATCGGGCCTTTCGTTGGCGGCGCCAAATCCGCCTATGAAATGATTGTCACCGCCTTCGCTGAAGGCAATCGCGAGGTGCTGCGCAATCTTCTTAACCCAAGCGTGTTCGAGAGCTTCGACTCTGCTCTCACTGAGCGCGAGAAGCGCGGCGAAAAGATCACCACAACCTTTGTTTCGATCGACAATGTGGCAATCGAGGAGGCCGCGCTGGCGGCCAAGACCGCCGAGATCAAACTCCATTTTACCAGCCAGATGATCACTGCGACCCGCGATCAATCGGGAAAAGTGATCGATGGAAGCGCCGATCGCGTCGTTCAGGTCGACGACAGCTGGACGTTCGTCCGCGACACCTCTTCGCGCGATCCGAACTGGAAACTCGCCGCGACCGAAACCGCACGCTGATTGAAGGCTTCGCGGCTGCGGAGACGGGGACGCTTCGGTTTTGCCAATGACCACGACCCCCTTCCCACCGGTTTCCGCAGGAGACCATGATCGCTTCAAGACGAATCGCTCATGGCCTCTATGTCTTTGTTTTGCCGCATGATCTTTTCCAAAAGGTCTGCAACTTTTTGGGATCAGGCTCTAGGCGCACAAGACCGGCGCGGGGTATCGCTGACGCCTCTTTCTTTAGAGGATCTCGCCGGTTTCGGCGAGGACGATCATCTCGCGGCATTCCGGGTTTTCGTTCAATCCTGCGCTATAATCGCGGAAAGAAGACCCTCGCTGCGAAAAGGCGCCGCCGCCTCGGCCGCGCTTGAAGCCATTGCCCATGCGGCGGTCCGCCAAGAGGGCCAAGGGGGCCTGAACGCCGCCCAAGCGAGGCGGTTTTTCGAAGCCCATTTCCGGCCTTTCCACATATCGGCGCAAGGCCCGGGCGTGGACAACGAAGGTTTCCTCACCGGCTATTACGAGCCCCTTGTCGAGGGATCGCTGACCGTCTCCCGCGATTTCACCGTGCCGGTCCTCGCCCGCCCGGACAATCTCGAGTCTCTTTCGCCTTATCCCAGCCGCGCCGCGATCGAGGCTGGCGCTATTGAAGGCTTTTCGGCGCCAGTCGTCTGGCTGCGCGACCGGGTCGAGGTGTTTCTTGTCCAGGTGCAAGGGTCGGCGAAGGTCCGCCTTGCGGACGGCAAGGTCTTGCGGCTCGTCTATGCCGGGCGCAATGGCCAGCCCTATACGTCGATTGGGCGGATTCTCATTGTGAGCGGTGAAATCGCTGAATCCGATATGTCGCTCGCCACTCTGAAGCACTGGATTCGCGCGCACGGCCAAAAGCAAGGCGATGCGGGTTTGGAGTTGATGCAGCGCAACAAATCCTATGTGTTTTTCACCCTTCAGGAGGACAGTGATCCGGCTGTAGGCCCCACCGGCGGGCAAGGGACAGGCTTGACGGCTTTGCGATCGATCGCCATCGACCGCGCGATCTGGCCCTATGGGTTGCCGTTCTGGATCGCCGCTGATCTCCCTTGGCAAAGTTCTTCCGTGTCGCCGTTCCGGCGCCTGATGATCGCGCAGGACACGGGCTCGGCGATCACCGGTCCCGCCCGCGTCGATATTTTCTTCGGCTCAGGGGATGACGCAGGCGCGCGGGCAGGCGATATTCGGCATGCGGGCGACGTTATTGTGTTGCTGCCCGCCGGAGAGGACCGGACCGGTGCATGAAAGCGTCTCATCTCCCAAACGGCCCCGGATCCGGCGGCTGAGCGCGGAAGAGATCGAGCTGTGGCTCTACGTCACCCGGGGCGTCGCCCGCCGGACCGGGAGCCGTTTGCCGGAGCCGCCGGAGGTGCAAAAAGAAGCGGCCAAGGCTCCGCCCCGCGACACAGAAATAAAACAGGCAGCCAACACGCAGAGGCCTCCTGCGCCGGCCGAACCGAAAGCCCCTCCTCTATCCCCTCCCCCGCTCGCGCCGCTTGAGCGGCGGCTGCGCCAAAAGCTTGCGCGCGGCCGCGCCGCGCCGGAAGCCGTGATCGACCTCCACGGCATGCGCCGGCAGGAGGCTTTCGTCGCGTTGAGGACGTTCTTGGCGAAGGCGCAGAGCGAGGGGGCGCGGCTTGTCTTGGTCGTGACCGGCAAGGGCGAACGCGGCGCGCTAGGGGAAGGCACGCCGGGTATTTTGCGCCAAAGCGTGCCAAACTGGCTGCGCGAGCCGGGCTATCATGCGATCGTCGTTGGCTTCGAGGAAGCCCAGCGCCCGCATGGCGGCGCCGGTGCATTCTATGTCCGGCTCCGGCGGCGCGATCGGTTGACGCATAAGAAAGGCGCGCCGTGAGCGCCTCGAATAGCGACTGGAATGACGTCTTGGCGCCATCGATCGCCGAACTCGACCTTATGGCGCAAGCGGCTTTCGCCGCCCTGCCGGAGGAATTCCGCCGCCTCTGCGAGGGCATTGTGATCCGGGTCGAGGATTTTCCCGACGATGAAACGCTCGATGAAATGAACTGCGAGAGCGAATTCGACATTTTGGGCCTGTTTCGCGGCCGTGGCCGCGCCCAATCCGAGGCGAGCCCGAGGACCGGACAATTTCCCAACATGGTCTGGCTCTACCGCCGCCCGATCCTCGACTTCTGGGCGGAGCACGAGGAGACGCTCGGCGCCATCGTCACCCATGTCCTCGTGCATGAAATCGGCCATCATTTCGGGCTTTCCGACGATGATATGCACATTATCGAGCGGGCCGCCGGATAGCGCCATAATAGAGCATTTTCAAGCGAAGCGGATGCCGGTTCGCGTCAAGAAAATGCGACAAAACAAAGATCTAGAGATGCGCCACACATCAAAGGTTGATCATGCTTGAGGACGCGCTCGCCGCCGCGAACCAGATTCTCACGCCGCCGTTTCGCGCCGTCCTTTGGAAGACGCTGGCGCTGACGCTGGCTTTGCTGGGCCTCGTGTGGATCGCGCTCCACAAGCTTCTCGTCGCTGGCATCGCGCTTCCCCACGCTTGGGCGGTCTCTTGGGCGAATTCTTGGGTGTTTTCTTGGGCGGCGGCGGCTTTGTCGCTGATTGGCGGGCTGGGACTCGTCGCCGGCCTCGCCTTTCTGGTGACGCCGGTATCCTTCATCGTCGCCGGCTATTTCTTCGACGAATTGGCGGAAGCCGTCGAGCTGGAGCTCGCTCCAGGCGAAGCCCCGGGCCGCGCCCTTGCCCTCAGCGATTCGCTCTGGTTGTCGGTGAAATTTGCCGCCGTGGCGCTTGTCGTCAATGCCCTGGCGCTACTACTCCTGCTGGTGCCTGGCATCAATGCCGCGGCGTTCTTTGGCGCCAATGCCTATTTGTCCGGGCGCGGCTATTTCGAACTCGCAGCGGCGCGGCATCTGCCCTTCGCGGAGGTCCGGCGGCTGCGCAAAGCCAACGAGCTTCGCCTGTTCGGCGCGGGGCTTGTCATGGCGGCCCTCCTTGCCGTTCCCATCGTAAACCTGCTCACGCCCTTGTTCGGCACCGCTTTCATGGTGCGCATTGCGAGCAAGATCATGCGGCAGGCCGGCAAGCCGCCGCACCCGTCATCATGGGCCGGGTGACCGCTCAAATCGCGCGGGTGCCGGCGAATTGCCCGGTTTTGCGGTAACGGTAGAGATAGGACGGCACGAAGGTCTCGAATGGCTCGGGCGCTATGCCAAGGCCGCGCAAAGTCCGCCCTTCAGTCACCGCGAGCGCCGAGACGAGATTGTCGTGGTGCAACAGCTCGACCTGATCTCTGGTTATCCTGAACATTTCAGGAAAAAGGCCAAGCGACAGTTTCGTTGCGGCTTCGGTGACGGAGGCGATGAGTTTCGCGCGTTCGAAAGAGACTGGAACGAGCCAGCGGCGGCGGCAGGTCACCTTCAGGACGAATTCGTTGATTTGCCGGAGCGTCGCGACTTCCGGGCCGCCCAATTCATAGGTGGTTCCCGGGGTTGCTTTGTCCTCGGCTGCCAGTGCAACCGCCGTCGCCACATCCCCGGCGAAGACCGGTTGGAGCTTGGTTTGGCCGCCGCCGATCAAGGGAAGCGCTGGCATGAAGCGCGCCATGGCGGCGAACCGGTTGAAGAATTGATCCTCCGGCCCAAACACGACGGACGGCCGCATGATGATGGCCCCGGGCAAGATTTGCCGCACCGCCGCCTCGCCGAAGGCCTTGGTTCTCGCATAGAGCGAAGACCCTGCCGGATCGGCGCCGATGGCCGACATGTGCACGAAAACGTCCAAGCCCGCCTCCTGCACCGCCTTGGCGACGGTTTGCGCGCCAAGGTGTTGGATCGCATCGAACCGCTGCGCACCCTGCTCCTGCAAGATGCCAACCAGATTGACGGCGGCCGCGGCATCCCGCAGCGCATGCGCGACGGAGTCCGGATAGCGCAGATTGGCCTGGACCGCATGGATTTGACCAACCTTGCCGAGCGGCTGCAAATGAAAGGCGAGTTCGGGGCGGCGCACCGCGACACGGACCCGCCAGCCCCGCTGGGCCAAGGCGCGCACCACATGCCGGCCGAGAAATCCCGAACCGCCAAAGACCGTCACGAGCTGGTTTGTTCTTGTCAATTCATCCGCCATCGCCGCAGGTCTCCGCTGCAAGGTTTGCTGCCCGCCCCCTATTAGAGGGCTTTCGCGCGCAAGGGAATTGCGAAAGCGCGGCTGATCCACGCTTTGTATTGACAAAACCTTGAACCGGCCCCAATCAGAACCGCATGCCCAGATGGCGGAATTGGTAGACGCGCTGGTTTCAGGTACCAGTGGTGAAAGCCGTGGAGGTTCGAGTCCTCTTCTGGGCACCAAGCACGTTCAAAGTTCTTGAGTTTTAAGGATCTTATGTAATTTCAAGGGTTCAGGCCGCCATAATGGTACACAATGGTGGTACGCATGGCCCTTGCGATTGCGCGTCCCTGGAAGCATCCCAAAACCGGTATTTATTGGCGTCGTAAGCGGGTCGTGATTGATGCGTTTCGTCAGTAAGCGCTCATGCAGAATATCCCAATGCCGGGCTTCATCAGCATGGACAATGGCGTTGCCGTTGACCCGATTGGCGATCGTTGCAATTGATTGAGCTTCAGCGTGGAAAACCTAACCGTTGAAAAGCATGCCTGGAAAGACGATGGCTAAGTGACTCAAATTAAAGGTAAATTCCTGTTAACCTATTGAATTATTGACAAGAATCCAGAAGTCGCCTAAAAGAAATAGGGCCACTGCATCAGGATTGGACCCCTGATGCAGTGGGGTATTTGCAAAGATTGCCGCTCCTTATGGAAGGGAGGGCAAGGTGGAGGTAGCGGGACTTGCACCCGCCGGGCGTGAGCTGGACAACTTGGCCCTGCACTGTGCACCCCCCAATCTCAAAAGGACTCGGTCGCGCGATCGAGTCCTTTTTCTATTCTGCGACATCCTTCATCAAATTTGTTCCCATATTCTTCAATGTCGGGAAGGCATAAATGCCACCTGAAAGTTCTTTGATCCGACCAGCGCGACACAAGTTGAGCAGAGTCGTATGCGTTGCGCGACCGCCGCTGTCGCCGTCAGCAAAATAGGAAGCTCGCTCTGCCTGTGTGCGGAGATCGTCTTTAGAGAGCGGTCCATTAGCGTGGAGCGCGGTCAAGAAAAATTCCGCTAATGGCAAGCGGTTGCTTGCCGGATCGGGGATCGCCTTTCTCCCGCATCGACTCTCTTCAATGCGGATGAGTGTTTCGATCGCACGCTGCTCATCATCGGCAAGAGAAAGCTTAAATCTGTAGCGAGATTCCAAGTCCGCACGTTCGGCATCATATTCGGCTTTAATCGCAGTCGATTGAGCAGCGTG
>Ga0224556_1000455_pt1 | contig 11013 bp, 7 predicted proteins | sample 714S315metaG_FD_183007 | JGI IMG/M metagenome (GOLD analysis project Ga0224556, IMG submission 183007) | Peat soil microbial communities from Stordalen Mire, Sweden - 717 S3 1-5 | ecosystem: Environmental > Terrestrial > Soil > Wetlands > Peat | place: Sweden: Norrbotten County, Stordalen Mire...
TCGCGGTCTCGCCCGGCGCGGCGGCAGCAGCCGCGGGCGCTTGCTGAGTCCAGCCGAGTCCGCTGCATAAGACCAAAGCGGCGACCGCCAATGTGGCTCCCCGAACAGAAATCGGAGCAGAAATCGGAGCGGAAATCGGAACAGAAAGCGGAACCCCAAAATTCCTAAGCCTCTTCACACCGTCCTCCTACACCATCCAGGGTCATGATCCAGGGTCAGGCACTCGGCGAAGAGACGGATTGTGCCTATGGGCCCGGATGCGAAATCGAATTCTGTTGGGCATCATCCCGCTGCGCCGGGACCAGCGAGGACGCGTCCACGCCGGGCTCGTCGGAGTTGCGGGAAGCATCCTGCATACGCCCCGGCAGCCCGACCCGGAAAACCGTTCTGCCTTGCACCGTGCGTTCCACAACAACTTCGCCGCCGTGATCTTGCACGATTTTCAGCACCACCGCCAGCCCTAAGCCGGTGCCGTTCTCTTTGCCGTGGCTGACGAAAGGATGAAACAAGCGCTCGCGAATGGATTCGGCAATTCCGGGACCGTTGTCGGCCACGGAAATTGTAATGGAGCCCGCGACCTCAACGGCCGTGACTTGCACCGTTCCGCCCATGGGGGGCGCGGCTTCGCAAGCATTCAAAAGCAAGTTATAGAGAGCACGCTCCAACTTGCGCTGATCAAACCATCCTGAAACCTGGGTTTGGCACTGCACTTCGATGGAGCGGGCGTGATGCCGGGGATGCAACCGCACAGCCAGCACGGACCGCTGAATAGTTTCCGAAACGTTGGCGTACGCGGGGCTCAGCGATTCGCGAGTGCGGGCGAATTCGAGCAGGGAATCGATGAGGTCGGTCATCAGGTTCACGCCGGTGCGAACTTCCTGATACAACTCCTCGCGCTGCACCGGAGTGAGGTGACTGTCGCAAAGGAATTCGGAGTTGGCGACAATGGCGGCGAGAGAATGTCGCAGATCGTGTGAAATCGAGCTGGCCATGCGCCCGATGGTCGCCAGTTGTTCGGATTCCAGCAGGTCGTGCTGGCTCTTGAGAAGACTGGTGCGCATGCGGTCGAAAGCGCGGGTCAATTCGGCGACTTCGTCTCCGCCGCGAGGATTAAGAGGATGATGGAAGTCTCCGCCTTCCAGGGCGCGTACGCCGGCGACGAGATTGCCGAGCGGGCGGGTGAAGGTGTGCGAAGTAAAGAACACGAGGCCGCTGCCGACGAGAATCGCGGCCAGGCCGAGCAGCAAAAGATAACGATTCAGTTGATCCAGGAACTTCGTAGCCTGATCGTACGAGCCCAGAACGCTCAAGCGTACCGGAGTCGGCCGAGACCCCGAGAGCACGAGGGATGTGGCGAGGAAGCGTTCGCTGCCGATCTCGATGTCGCGTGGATCATCGTGCGCGGTGCCTGCAATCAGTTCCTGAAAATTCGCGCCCTGCACCTGCGCCGGAGTCAGGGTCGTGCCCACGATCTCATTGCCGCAGGAGACGACGACCTGACTGCCGGCGACTTTGCTGACTTGCGCGGCCAGGCGGTCATTGATCTCATAGCCGATGATGAGGAATCCGAGCAGAGTTCCGTCGGTCTTCGATCCGCGATAAATGGGCTCGATAAAAGTCTGGTAGAGGTGATGTTCGCCCAACCACCAATGGCTGGATTCGCCGCGATCGTCGTCCAGCGACTGCTGGAAATACTTCTCTGCCGCCTCTTTCGTGAATCCGGGAGTTTTGGTATGGAGCGCGACAACCCGCCCGCCGCGATCGACCATGACGAAAAGATCACTGGCCGCGATCTGCGAAATGTCCTGCGACGCGTCCTGTATCGTCACTGGATCGGGGCTGGTCATAATGGCCCGTGTGATGGGAAGGTCGGCCAGCAGGGCCACGTCGCTGGTTAGCATGGTTTCGCGTTCGTGGCGAAAGTCCAGAAAAGCGGCGACGGAGTTGCGCAAATTGACTGCAATGCTTTGCCGAACGTTGCTCCGAACGCTGCGCTGCACCAGTAGCAGGCTGGTGGTGGTGAGCCCTGTCGTGATCAGGAGCATCGAAAGCAGGAAGCGCGTACGCAGACGCAGGCGCGGCATAATTCCAGCAGACTGGGCCGGCGAGCCAGTCTGAGCAGAATGAGGCACGGATTCGGAAGACGAGTTCAAGGGAATCAGCGGACGAACTTGTATCCCATGCCATGTACTGTGCGGAAGTGTACCGGACTGGACGGGTCTTTCTCCAGTTTCTGGCGGAGTTTGAGAATGTGGTTGTCGACGGTACGGGTCGAAGGATAATTCTGATAGCCCCAGACTTCGTTCAGCAGTTCGTCGCGGCTGATGACCCGGTCGGCATTTTGCACCAGAAACTGAAAGGTCTTGAATTCCTGGGCGGTCAAGACCACGACTTGCCCGTCGCGCTTGATCTCCATTTTCTTGAAGTCGGCGGTGATGTCGCCGAAGCTTACGATCTGAGCCTCCGGAGTGCGCGCGGTGTGGCGCAGCGCGGCCCGCACGCGGGCCAGCAGTTCGCGGGGGCTGAAAGGCTTGGTTACATAGTCATCCGCGCCTAGCTCGAGCAGAAGGACTTTGTCGGAAACATCGCTGGCGGCGCTGAGCACGACGATGGGCAACTTTGGAGCCAGCGCTTTGATCTCTTTGCAGACATCGCGGCCGGAAACCTTGGGCAGGCGCAGGTCGAGAACCACAGCGGACGGCGCGGACGACTGAAAGCTCTCGAGCGCGGACCGGCCATCGGACTGTGTCTCCACCGTATAGCCCTCGGTCTCAAAAAGCCGGCGCAGGGCTTTTTGCACCGCCGGGTCGTCTTCGACTACGAGAATACGGCCGACGGGTTTCGTGGAAGCATCCGGATTGACTGCTCTCGCGGGACTGAGTGGCGCAGCAAGATTTCCCATAGCAGAAATTGTCCTGTCATCGGCGGGAGAGCTTCCGGTCTTAACGCATCGCCCGCCGGAAGTGGCTCGACCGCTAAAGCTTACAACGGTTTTGCGGCAAAGTCGGCATGATATGGGCGTTTTGACATTCTTTTTACAATTTCAAATCGGTGTCACCAGAGGCAACGGAAGCACAATTGCTATGCGAGAGCCGGTGGGTGGTACAGTTTGAACCTACGGGGCAGGACATCGTGGTGCTTGCTGTTGTGGTGTCTGGAGGCAAAGAATGAAAGCGTCCATATTTTATCGAATCGCTGTTGTTCTTCTGCTGCTATTTGCCGCCGGACATACATTTGGGTTTCGCCAGAATAATCCGGAATGGGGAGCGGACGCGGTTCTTGGGTCAATGCGTTCCGTCCACTTTGATGCGCAAGGTTTTACCCGGACTTATTGGGATTTCTTCAGCGCGTTTGGGCTTTTTTTCTCCGTGTTTCTTTTGTTCGCAGCGGTATTAGCGTGGCTGCTCAGCGGGTTTCCGGCAGAGACATTGGCCAACGTGCGCAGCATTGCGTGGGCGCTCGCCATTTGCTTCGTGGCAATCACAGCCTTGAGCTGGAGATACGCCTTCACCACTCCCATCGCCTTCTCAACCCTGATTACTGTGTGTTTGATTGCGGCAGCCTGGCTTTCAGCGAAGCAGGTTTCCACCCCCCCACCGCGATAGGGTGAGCGCCTTCAAACCGCACCGCGACCGAGCCGTCGTTCCCATCGCTCGCCAGCCGTGCCTGTCGTAGAATGAAACCCTTGGAATTATCCCCTTGGAACTCGACCCCTTGCCTGTGCTCTCGGATCTTGACGGTCTCGTCGTGGTGCTCGTGCGCCCGCGCAATCCTCTGAATATTGGCGCCGCGGCGCGCGCCATGAGTAATTTCGGCGCGCACCGCCTGCGCCTGGTAAATCCTTTTGCGGATGGGTTTCGCGAGGCTCGCTCGGCCGTTGGAGCTTCGGATTTGCTGCAGCAGGCGCAAGAATTCAAGACCGTTGCCGAGGCCGTGGCTGACTGCGTTCTGGTAGTGGGGACGACTGCGGTTCGCAATCGGGTTTTGCCGGACGCGGTGCGGCGGCTCGATGAAAATTCCGGCAGCGCGATCCGCCAGCAACTGCAGACGGAGCGGGTTGCCCTGTTGTTCGGCTCAGAGAAAATCGGTCTTACGAATAAAGACTTCAGCCACTGCCACTGGCTGCTGAACATCCCTACGAAAGAGAAGAACATCTCCATGAACCTGGGGCAGGCCGTCGCGGTCTGTCTCTACGAATTGGCGCGGAGCACGCCACTGCCGCCAGCCGGGGAGAATATCGAGCCGGCGACCGCAGGACAGATCGAGCACATCACTGAGGGATTGTTGGAAGCGCTTCGCATCAGCGGCTACGTGAAGCCGGGGACGGACGCTATGTTCGAGAAGAAAGCCCGCCGCCTGATTCTGCGCTTCAAACTCGAAGCCTATGACGCGAAGCTGCTGCTCGGCATGGTGCGGCAGATCGTGTGGAAATTGCGGCAGCCGACAAAAGATTAGCGGCGTTCTCGCTCGGGCGAAGCTTGAGTCGAGGTTCGTTTAAAGCGAAACTTTATGAGCCACGCGCTGCTTGCGGGCTTGCCGTCGACTTGGGGAGGAGAAAACTCCCAGTCCTGCGCGGCTTTCAGCGCCAGGCCGGCAAAGTATTTGCTCGGGCCAGAAGATTTGAGTGTCGCCGAGGTTACTTTGCCCGAGGAGGCCACTTCAACGCGCACGGTGACTTTGACGGTGCCGTTGATGGTGTTCCGTGCACTCTGAGGAATGTCGGGCAGAACCTGATGGACGACCTCGCCCCGCGACGCAACCGCCTTCTTTGGGGGCGTGGTCGGTTCGCTAACCGGAGGGTTGGGCACCGGGGCTGGCGCGGTTTCAGGTGCGGACTGCGGTGCCGACCGAGGTGCAGTTTGAGGCGCGGGTTGAGGTGCACCCTCTGGCGCAGATTGACCGGTCGTACTCGCTGCTGGCGGGGACGCATTTTGTCCGTGATAGTGGAAGACGACGAATCCGAGGAGCGCCGCTGCGACCAGCAATATCGCAGAGATGGAGAAGAAGACAAGCCCGCGCTTTGACGTGCGCTGAGGTGTAGCCGGTTCAGGCTCAGCCGGCACCGAGCGACCCTCGGGCTGCAGCCGCGCCTGGATCTCCCCCAGAGAACACCGCCGCTTGGGGTCAAGATGCAGGCATTCTCGCGCGATACCGCGAAACGGTTGGGGAACGGTATCCGGCGGAGCGGGATCGCCCCGCGAGACGCTGCTGGCTGCTGCTTCTTCGAAAGTTACATTCTGCGTCAGCGCGGCAACCAGCGTGACGCCGATCGACCACACGTCGCCCGCGGGCGAGACGATTCCGTCGGCCGTTTCGGGCGCATCGTAAACGTCGCGCCGCGTGCGCCCAGAGTTCGTTTCCCCCGACGAGAGAATCTGGGCGGCCATGATTTGATCTGCGGAGAGCTTCAACTCGTCGCCCGTGGCATGCACATTTGAGGGCTTCACGCGGCTGTGAACGACTCCTTTGCCGTGCAAAAACGAAAGAGCATCCAGAAGGGCGGGAAGCAAGTCCGTCACTTCGGCGGGCGCCAGCGGCCGCTGCGGAAGAATCTGCGAAAGATCCTCCTCGGCATATTCCATGACGACATAAAGCAGCGGCGTGCCGTCCAGCCGGCAACGCCCGGCGTCGAAGATGCGCATCAGGTGAGGATGGGAAAGCTGCGCCGCGGCACGCCAGCGCGCAAGCTGGCGATCGGCCTCGGCGCCGTCGGCCGCGATCAATTTGATCGCGACCTTCTCAGTCTGCCCCGGCCGTTCAGTGAGAAAAACAGCGCTGTGGTCAGAGCCGCCCAACCACTGCCGCAACGGAAACTTCCCGTCGACCCGGCCTTCCCACTTTTTCCAGTCCTCAGGCTTGCTCATGAGCGGCTCTCCGCGAAGACATTCTATGCCATCGGCCAGAAACCGGCAGCACGCGGAGGTTCTTCGCGGAGCAGCCCAAGGTTTTCTTACCGGCTCCTATAGCTGAAAGTCACTTTCGTTTCCTCGTCCAGCACCAGCGGCCGGACGAAGCTGAACGAAGTGCCGGCATGCGGTACGTCAATGGCCACCGGCAATACGCCCGCCACGCGGCGCTGCAGGTTCATCACGTTGGCGGAAGCAGTATTTTGGTTCGAGGCTCCGGGTGGCATCTTCATACGCTGCGCCGAGTCGCGGCCGTTCAAGGGAATCGAGGAGATCTCTTGTTCGGTCATTGCGCCAGTGCTCAACACCGTATCCGCTTGCTCCTGTACCTGCGCTGCTCTAACTTCCACGGTTTCAGACACGTTCCCCACGCTCAGAGGGAAGTCATACATCGATGGCTGGTTGGCGTCATAGTTCAGGTTGAACATGCCTGACTTGAAGCCCGGTGCATCGGCTCGTGCCTTATAGTTTCCCGTCGGCAAACCAGCAATCAGCCAGTGCCCCTGACCGTCGGTGGTTGTGGTTCGGCTCGCGCCATTGTTCGCGGTGATCGTGATCTGCGTGTTAGGCACGACGGCTCCGCTGGGATCGACGACGTAGCCGGCCATTTGACCAGGAAGAGCCGGCTGTTTTGCGTTGCTCAACCACCCCTTGTAACCGGTTTGCGTGTTCGTTGCGCTTTCCTCGCGAAACGGTTGGGGTACGAGATTGGCGGCAATCACGTCGCCGCCAAAATCCTTCACTTTATATTGCTCCGGTAAAAATACTTCCCAGCTCAGCAGGCTGATGGGGATGTCCATGCTGGGAAGACTAAGATCCGCGCCGCCTTTCCTGGCAAAAGGCGCTCCGGAGTGCATGAACACGAATGAAACCGCGTACGAGTCGGTGGGATGAAATCCTACGCGCAGCAACGGAACGCGGCTGCCATCCGGGCCTTGCACCGGCTTCACCGGTTCACCGCCCACGTCGGCCGAAAGAATGCTGGCGCCCGGCGGCAACGTGACTTTCAAAAACGGCTGTGCTTGATTCTTCAAGACCAGCCTCACTTCGGTGAGCGACTTGCCCTCCGATGTGACCAGCGTCGTCACGGTTGCGCTCTCAGCCACGGCGGCGAGCACGCTGCCGTCGGGGAATCGCACCCACTCGAGCGCCAGAGTTGGATTGTCACTGGCCTGCTTGTGATAGCGGAACGCCGCCTGAGGTGGGAAATGCGCCATCGACCGCAGGTAAGGATTCGCTTCTTTCACGTCCATGCGCTTCAGGCCGCCGCCCTCGGTTGCGGTGAGTTCCATGGTGCCCGTGCCTTCGACCAGCACTTCGCCGGTCTCGCGCTGCGCTCCTTTGAAGCTGAGGAATGGCGCGTCGGCCTTGGCCCCGCTGATCGAGCGCTCCATCGAGATCAGGAACTGGTGGCTACGCTGGCTCGGAGCATTTACTTTCAAGGTCAAGACTCCGTTGTCGGTTTCCGTGGAGTCGAGCGTCGGTCCGGTCACGCCGGTGACTTCGTAACCCTCCGGCAGATCCACATGGAATTGCGATGGTTCACCCTGCACCACCGTGATGTCGGCGAGCACGGCGAGTCGCATCTCCGACTCACTCACCGATACAAGGGTCTTTGCGTCGGCGAGAAATCGCACCTCCCGCGGCACCACCGGCGTTACCGCTTCGCGCGTAGTCCACCAGATATTTGCGGACTGTCCCGGAACCAGCGTGGCTTCAATCGCGGTATGCCCATTCTCCGACTTCCGGCTGGTGATGATGCCAGGGCTGATGTTGGCAAAGGTATGGTCGCCAGGAATCACCAGTTCGAGTTGCACGCTGCCAGCGGCTGGCGCGGGCAGGGTGAAGGAGGCGCGGCCGGCTTCAATTCGCAGCGGCAGCCCGGTGTCGAGTGCGACCGAAAATTCTCCCGGCCCCGATAGCAGAGCCATGTGCGTGCCATTTTCCTGCAGCAAGGGAACGCCCTTACCGTTCTGGTGCGCGTCGAGCACCGTCATCCCGCTGGTGAGCGGAACCTTGCTCACGCCTTTGCGGAAAATTTCTCCCTGCAGTTGTACCGTGCCCAACACGCCGTCGTTTCCAACGTGCAGCGTCACATCGGCATGCTTGATGGAGTAGGGAAGCGGCGCAACGTCGGGCCTTTTCGGCGGCTTGGCCGCGAGTTCCACCAGCCGGTTATATTCGTCGAGCGTCAGCGTGACGTTGCCGGAATCGGGCAAGGGCAGCGTGGATTTGTCCTCTGCGGCGCAGACAATCGCCGCACACAGACTGAGCAGTAGCACCATAAGGAATCTGTTTCTCATCGCACACCTCCCTTTGTTTTTTCGCGCTGAAAGCTGAACTCGGCTGCGGGAAACTGGTTCTCACTGGTCAGTTCGGAAACCAGGAAGATCGACGGCCCGAATGCGGGGAATGAAACGTTGATCGGCAGAATGCCCGTTACTCTGCCGCCGAGCGATTTCGCCTTGAAGTTATCAAGGAGCGTTTGTGTTGAGTCCTTCTTTTCCTTGTCATCAACGCCTTGCAGTTTGGCGAACTGGTGCAACTGATCGAACTCCTTAACGGTCCCGGCTGGTGCTGCTGAAGAGAAGACATCTCCGATTCCGTTCTCGCTGCCCGGTTCCAGAACCGCCGAAATCGGATTCTCATACGTCTGCGCGCGAAACGTTCCTGGCTCGGCTGAAACCTTGAACAGCGGCGGATAGTACAGCAGCAGCCCGGTGCGGGACACGGGAAGATCCAGCGCCGGCAACGTCACTTTGTCCCGGCCCTTCTCCTGCCACGCCGCCGCCTTGGTGAGATACAGAATCTCGACTGCGAAGGCCGGCGCATCCTCCCCGCCCCGCGATTTTTCGAGCGGCAACAACAAACTGCCGTCTGGAGATTGGCCCGGACGAACCGGCCGCCCCGCTAGGGTTACGCTCCACACAGCCGCGCCTGGTGGCAGCGTAACCTTCACAAAGTTGCGCTGGTTGTTGCGCACCGCGTACCGCGCCTGCACCAGTTCTTTTCCGTCGGTGCTCATCAGCACCTGGTAGCGAGCTTCTTCAACGTTCGCCATCAGGACGGCCTGCTGATCGTAGCGGGCCACATTTACGCTCAACGACCGCGTCGCGCCCGCCTCGCCCGACCGGGCACGAAACGCGACCAGAGCCGGAGACTGCCGGTTCGCCACCATCTCACCGAGATCGGTAGCATCGGCATCTTCGAGCCCCTGCGCTTTCTGGTCTTTAATCTCGCCCGCTCCCAGAATTTCCACGGCTACCCCGCCGGTGTCCCGCTCGGTGTTCAGCAGCCGGAGCAGCGGAATGTCGATGATTCCATCTTTTGGCAGCCGTGCTTCGCCGGTGATGACAAAGCGCGCGCTGTGCTCAACCGGCTCCAGGAAGGTCACGGCTAGTTCTCCGTTTTTCATTTCCCAGTCGGCCACCATCGCGCCAGAAACCTGGTTGACTGTTATTTTTTCCGGCAGCTTAATTCGCACCTCGCGGGCCGCGCCCTGCACGACTTCAAAATTCGCTTCCGCATAAATGGAAGTCGAATCTTCCGCCAGGCTGGTTAGCTGGGTCAGCGATCCGCGCAGCCGCAGCGGCAGGTCGATGTGGTGATCTTCCGTCTTCTTTCGCCACGTGAACGTGAGCGCTTCATTTCCGCGCGCGTAGGCCAGCCATTTGGTCTCCCCGGAAGTTTCCGATTTTTCGGACAGCAATCCTCCGCCGATTCTCAAATCGACTCCCTGCCGCGGCAGCAGCACCGTCGCGCGCGTCACTCCCGATTCCGTGGAAGGCAGGAAAATGCTCTCATCGCCGGCAGAGGAAGTGATCGGCACATCCACATCGAGCAGCAACTCGAAGCGCCCCGCGTGCGAGAGCAGTGCCGAAAGATGCGCTCCGCCTTTGCCTTTCTCACCCGGCACCAGCGACAGCAGCTTGCCGTCCAGCCGCGCTTCGCGCACCAGCAGGCCCGCGGGCACGGGCACGCGCACCCATCCGTCTTTCAAGACGTCGACAGTCAGGCTGGCCCGTCCCGCAGCCAGGTCGCCGGTAACGTGCAGGTCGTAATCCACGCGCGTGAGCGTGGCGTCGAGCGGAGGCGGCTCCGGATCAGTCTCGACCGGATATGCCTTGGCCCGCAGCACGCGGTATTCTTCGACTGGAATTACCACCCATCCCGCGTTATGAGAGGCCTCGACGGGCTTCTCTTCATCTCGGACTGCGTCTCGGATTGCGGCTCGGGAAGCGGCTTGGGCAATGGCTTGACCACCGGCTCCCCAACAGAGAGAAGCAGCCACGATGCAGGGGAAAAGCGTTCTCAGAGCGAACTGTCTGAGTTGCGAAACGATGGTGAGAATCGAATTGTTCATATTTAAACCTCGGTCTGTTCCAGCCTGATTCCAACTATTGGGGGGATGCGTGCCCGGCTCTGGGGGATGTTTCGGGCGTATCGGCCATGCAGACTAAGAATGATCGGGCGGCTATAAATTGCAGGACAATTTTCGGTAACAGTTACCTGTGGCGACGGTTCTTGGGGCGCGTAAGTCGAGCGCTTCTGCTGTACCATTGCAAGTCGCTACAGCAACTCGCGACGGTGCCAATTAGAGTGATTCAGTTCGGGGCTCAGCTCTGGAGAAACCGATGACTTTCACCACCGAAAAGTCGAGGCAGCTTTACGAGAGCACGCTAGGCGTGCTGGTTGAGGCCAGCAGTTCTTCGTCGCGCGGGCCGGCCAACTTCGGCAAGTATCCCATCTTTATGGAGCGCGGCCGCGGATCGCGCATTTACGATGTCGACGGCAACGAGTACATCGACTGGATGATGGCCTTCGGCGCCCTGCCGCTGGGCCATGCGCATCCCGAAATCGTGGAAGCCATCACCGAAGCCGCAGCCACTGGCGCGCACTTTGCTACCGCAACGCCAATTGAGCTGGAAGTGGCGGAGATGCTGCAGAGCATGGTTCGCAACGCCGAGCGCGTGCGCTTTGCCAATACCGGAACCGAAGCGGTGATGGCGGCGATTCGCCTCGCGCGCGGCGTGACCGGCCGTTCGAAGATTCTAAAGTTCGAAGGACACTATCACGGATGGCACGACGATCTGCTGGTCAGCTCCAA
>Ga0224556_1000456_pt1 | contig 11000 bp, 6 predicted proteins | sample 714S315metaG_FD_183007 | JGI IMG/M metagenome (GOLD analysis project Ga0224556, IMG submission 183007) | Peat soil microbial communities from Stordalen Mire, Sweden - 717 S3 1-5 | ecosystem: Environmental > Terrestrial > Soil > Wetlands > Peat | place: Sweden: Norrbotten County, Stordalen Mire...
CCCAAGCATCGCAGCCTCAGCCTCAATCCCCCCCACCCCCCACCCCAAAACCCCCAACCCATTCACCATTGTCGTGTGGCTGTCGGTGCCGACTAACGTGTCGGGGTAGGCTTGGCGTTTGGCGTTTCTGTCGCCTGTGCCATTCGTCTCGTGGACGAAGACTACGCGGGCCAGGTATTCGAGGTTGACTTGGTGGACTATGCCGGTGTCGGGGGGGACGATGGCTAGATTTCTGAAACCGGTCTGGCCCCAGCGGAGGAAGGAGTAGCGCTCTTTGTTGCGCTGGAATTCGAGCAGGGCGTTCATGTCGAAGGCGGTGGAGGTGCCGAATTCGTCGACCTGGACGGAATGGTCGATGACCAGCTCGACCGGTTGCAATGGGTTGATCAGCGCGGGGTCGCCGCCGAGGGTTTGCATGGCGTCGCGCATGGCGGCCAGGTCAACTACGCAGGGGACGCCGGTGAAATCCTGCAGGAGGACGCGGCTGGGGGTGAAGGCGATTTCTTTTTCCGGCTTCGAGTGCTTGTTCCAGCTGGCGAGGGCGCGCACTTCGTCTTTGGTGACGTTGCGGCCGTCTTCGGTGCGGAGCAGGTTTTCTAGCAGGATGCGTAGGGAGAATGGCAGGTGTTGGGTGGAGATGCCTTGCTTATCGAGGGCGTCGAGGCGGTAGATTTCGTATTCTTTGCTGCCGACTTTGAGGGTGGATTTGCTGTTGAAGCTGTTGACTGACATGATGGCCTTCCTCGAGGTATGAATTGCGGCTCGACGGAGCCGCGGGCAGCCGGGAGCGGCCGTCCCTACGTTTGATTCCAGACTTACTAGTGTAATTCGTTTGGGGTGGAATTGCTTAGGTGGCGGGGACTGAAGGTTGTGGTGCAGTTGGCTCACGCGTCAGGCCGGTTAAGCGGGAGATCCTTCGCTACGCCTGAAAAACGGCTGCGCTCAGGATGACGGAGTCGTGTGAGAGCGAACTGAACCCACCCGATTTGGAAGGCGGTTGACAGGGCACGACTTCTGCGACATGCTGCGGAACTGAACTCGTGGGGACTTTTGGAACGAGAAGTCCTGAGGGACGGAGGAGATTGATGGCCCGGTTCTACCAGCCGCGAGGCACGCAGGGGATCTACGAGTCAGGCCCGAACCGGCTGACGGTGAATCAGTTCGATCGGGTTGCGATCGGATTTCAAGCCAACAGCCTCAAGGAGTATCAGGATACGACGGTAGATACGTCGGAAAACATCGAGGACGGCCGGGCATCGATCAATCCTACGACGATAGAAATTAACATTAAGACCGACAAAGCCTTAACTTTTTCTGTGACCGCGACGCAGGAAGTGATGATGTCGGCGGTTCCGAAGAATATGTGCCCGCCGCTGGAGGTGGTGATTCGGCGCAGCCTCGATGAAAACTCACAGGCTGAGGGCCAGGAAAGGGATCCGGCGGGCTGCTGGGCGGCTTGCCTTGCGTATTACCTCGATGTCGCGCCGGGTCGTCACCCGCGCCGGTTCATTGACATTGTGGGCGACTTCAGTGGGCTATGGGATCAGTTAGGGATGATCCGGGTTTTGCCTTTGCAACAGCAGATTACGCAACAAAGGGCGCGTTACCACATGACCACGGCATTGATTCATCCCAACCGGCTGTCTGAGTTTGTGGGGCGCTGGCCGTTGGTGGTGGGATTTCTCCATCCCGGGGGTTTTGGACATATGAACGTGCTTACGGCTTACGACGCGGATAACGACCTGGCAAAGGCGATGGACCCGTGGTTCCCTGAACCTCCAGCGAACTCCCTCACGCGGGAGTACGGGCCGCTCGCTTTCAATGGGACGGAGGGGAGTTTCCAGTTTGTGGGCAGTTTTCGTTTCCGGCCGCTTTCCTTTTTTCGAGCCATGCGTTCGGGGAATATTTTTGTTGGATTTCCGGACGAATATCTGAGTCGAATGCCTTCGTGATTCCCACTTCTCGCGCGGCTTACTAATAAACTCCCGCGCGAGAAATGGGGCAGCCTGCGTAATTCTTTTGTTTCTGCACGGGAGGAGTCTTGCCTGACGAGTCTGGTCCACCTCTAATCGAAGAATTGAAAAATCAACCTGCGCCCGGCCATGACTCGAATCGGGGGAGCGCGGGAGGTTCGGGGCAACGTAAGGCCTCGTGGCGGAGCGATCGAATCCGGCTTTTGATCTGGGCGGGGATCGCATTTGCTCCGTTGGCATTGATACTCGGGTTGCATCTTGGCGGCAAGCGGGATCCTTCGGTGTTGACGGTGGAGACCGAATTGCCGATCAAAGCGCTCGCGGCATTCTTTGTCTTGCTTGCGACCTGGGTTGTATCCCGCGTGGAGAAACGTTCGCTGGCCGATTACGGGATTCCTCCGCGGCAGGCCTTCGGGAAAAGATTTTGGGAAGGTGCGGTATGGGGATTCGCTATGCTTTCAGCGATCTTGCTGGTGCTGTGGAGGTCGGGGCATTTCCAGATCGACTCGGTGGCGCTGGCGGGAGGCGCGATTTTCCGGTGGGGCCTGGCGTGGGGCGCGACGTTTCTGGCGGTGGCGTTGCATGAGGAGTTGGCCTTTCGCGGTTACTGGCTGTTCGTGATGGCGAGGCGCATGCGATTCTGGCCGGCGGCGCTGTTTCTGTCGGCGGTGTTCGGAGCAGCTCATCTGGGCAACCACGGAGAGAATGTGCTGGGGATTTTGCAGGTGGTGGTGACCGGGTTGCTGTTCTGCCTGATGATCCGGCGTACGGGAAATTTGTGGTTCGCGATTGGATTCCACGCGGCTTGGGATTGGGCGGAGACATTTTTCTACGGGACGCCGGACAGCGGGCTGCTGGGGGTGGGACGATTTTTGAATACGTCGGTGCGCGGAGCGAATTGGATTACCGGAGGATCGGCGGGGCCGGAGGGGAGCATTTTTGCGATGGTCGTTCTGGTCGTGTGTGCGGGGTTGATTCATTTGAGATTCCCGAGAGCGATTTATCCGGATCGTCCGGTGTAGGAGCGGGGGGAAGACGCGAGGTGGCGGGTGAAAAAAGGGCTCGACTCGCGGTCTGGACTTCAGGGGCTAAAGCCCGCATAGAAGTAATGGCCCTGACGCGGCCCTTGAAGGGCCGCTCTTCCACGGTCGTGCAGATCACGGTTTGTACGTCCACGGGGAATTTCGCAGTGCGACGCGGCAGTGGCACTGGTTCAGTTCGTTCTTAGTCCGCGCGAGATCCCTTCGACTTCGCTCAGGATGAAATGAAAATATGCTTCTGCTCACGCACTGCAGTGCCGAGACGGGCGTCAAAATTCCAGGCGGGCTTGGAAGGCGATCATGCGGGGGCTGCTGTCGCCGCCTAAGCCGACGCCGAGCAGGCCGGTGGGTGGAGAGGTGGTGTAGGTGAGTGCGCCGAATCCGGTTTGGGTGGAGGGCTTTCCGGGAATTCCGGCCAGGGCCATGCTGGGAAGGCCGAAGTTGGGGTGGTTGAGGAGGTTGAAGGACTGAGCTTCCAGCCGCAGCTTCACGTGTTCGGCTAGCGGAAACCATTTTGTGAGATAGAAGTCGTTCCAGATAAAGTCGGGACCGCGCAGGGCGTTGCGGCCGAGGTTGCCGAATTGGCAATTTTGCGGCGTGTCGCCGCCGTAGCACTGGCCTGTACTCGGATCGACGGCCGACGCAAACGCGCTTGGATTGAGCCATTGGATTGTGCCCGCTTGCGTGACACCGGGGATTGGACTGTGCTGATAGAGCGGGACGCCGGGAACGAGGCTGGCGAATTGCGGACCGCTGCCTTGAACGATTCCGTTTCCATTCGAGGAGTAGGGCGTGCTGAGGACGGAGAATGGAATTCCGCTGTGAAAAAACGCGGTGCCGGAAATCTGCCAGCCGTTTAGGGCGTATCCCAGCGCGTGGTTGCGCACTTTCATGGGAAGTTGGTAAACGTACTGCGCATTGAGGTTGTGGCGGATATCGTAATCGCAGGGGCCGTAGTCGCGGGCCAGTTCTCCGGGAAGCGGCGAAAGAATTCCGCCGGCGGAGAATTGCAGGAAGCCTCCGTTGGAAACTGTGTCCAGGCAGCGGCTGAAGGTGTAATTGATCTGACCTTGCAGGCCGTGGCTGAGGCGCTTCATGGCGGTGACTTGCAGGCCGTTGTAGTGGCTGTTCTCGCCGGTGGAGAGTTGCGTTACTGCACCGAATCGCGGATCGGTGGCCTGCAGGTAGGGGAAAGGCGCGAAACAGCCCTGGCACACCGTTTGATAACCGTTCACTTGCGTGAGGTAGGGTTGGTTTACGGCGCGGGTGCCGACGTATTGCGCTTGCAGACTCGCGGTTGCGCCGAATTGATGTTCCAGTCCGAGGCTCCATTCCATGAAATACGGTGCGTGGAGTTCGCCATTTGGGATGGCAGTGATTGCGACGGGAGGAAGACAGGTTGCAGGGCTTGACTGCGGAGAGGCGCAGGAAAGTTGGCCGGTGGCAAATCCTGAACTGAACTTCTGATTGGCAGCTACGGTCGCATCGACGGCGCTGTTGGGTACTCCGGGGGCGATGGCGGTGCCGCCGACGGTGCCGAGAAGTCCTCCTTGAAAAGTCTGGACGTAGGGTGGGTTAACGCCCACAAGATCGGCAACGCTGCCGGGGAGAATGTCACTGAAGAGGCCAAAGCCGGTGCGCAGCACGGTTTTGGGCTCGAGCTGCCAGGCGATTGCGGTGCGCGGCTGCAGGATCTCTAGCGGCGTCGAAGAAAACACGTTGCCGAGCCCGGTTTGAATGGCGGCGTTCAGCGTCTGGTTCACGTCGTGCGAGATGGAGGCGAAGGAGCCTGCGAGACGGGCAATCTCGCGGTGAGGATTGAGTGGATTGGAATTCAGCGTGTCGCGGACGCCGAAAGTCCAGGTGAGATTCCGAGTTAGTTTCCAGGTGTCTTGCGCGTAGAGGTCGAGGTTTAGAAAGTTAAAAGGCTCGTTGGCCCACGCGGGAAAGGTTTTGGTAGCGGTCGATGCGACTCCGTAGATGTATTGCGGCAGGGTGGTGTAGGTCACGGTCGGGACTGAACCCTCGCCGAAGTCGTAGTCGTTCAAACGGAAGATGCGCGTGTTGGTTCCGAAGCGCAGCTCGTGCGCGCCGTGACTCCAGGCGAGGTTGTCGTTGAGGAAGAGACGGGAGGCGCGTCGGCCCTGAACCCAGGTATTGTCGAGTCCGCCGACGGGGGTGAAGGGGGCGTTCGCGCCGCTGCCCTGGAGCACGATCGGGAAGGCGGCGAGTGTTTTTTGAAAGTCGTTTGGGCCAAACAGACTTTCGTACCAGGAAAAGGCTGGATTGAAGTAGTTGACCAGATGTTGCGAGAGGATGTGCGTGTATCCGGCCGCGAAGGAGTAGAGGGGTTGCGGGGAGATCGCGTTGAACACCGGGTTGATGGGGTCGGTCCATGCGGCTTGCAGGCCGGTGTCGGATTGAAAGCGAACCCAGATGAGGTTTTTTTCGTTGATGTTGTAGTCGATGCGGGCGGTCTGGACTTGTTCGTGGTCATCGCTGGAGTGCGAGATGCTTTGGCGATTGGCGCAGCCGTTTCCGTCGTTGGCGATTGCGGGCGAAGTTCCGCCGACGTCGAAGGGGCAGCCCAGTACGGTCAGGGGCGATCCATTGGTGTTGCCATAGAGCGAGAACATCTGCTGATAGAAGGGGACCAGTTGCGACTCGGCGGAGTAGGTTGAGCCAGTGACTGAGTCAGTGCCGCCTAGGGGAAGCTGCTGCAGGACGTAGGGCTGGAAGGCGGCGCTGGGAACGGTGGTCGCGGTGACAATGGGCAGCGCGATGCGAACCCATTCGCTGTCGAAGAAAAAAAATAGCTTGTCGTGGAGGATGGGACCACCGAGGCTGCCGCCGAAGTGGTTCACCGTGGCTCCGGGCTTGTGATTGCCGGGGGTCGCGTTGGTGAAATAATCGGCGGCGTTGAGGATTGCGCCATTCCAGAGTTCGTAGAGATTTCCGTGAAATTGATTGGTGCCGGACTTAGTGACGTAGTTGACCTGGGCTGCGCCGTAACGGCCCTGGTCGACGGCGTAGGAAAGAGTGTTGACGGTGACTTCGGAGATTGAATTCAGTCCGAGCACGAGGTTGGTGGAGAGTCCGCTGTTGAGATTGGTGAGGGGATCGTTGGTTTCGAGTCCATCGACGATGTAGCCGTTGGAGAGGGCGGGCAAGCCGTTGAACTCGACGTTGCCGTAGCCGTTGCTGCTGCCGACGAAATCGTTGCCGCTGCCGGCGGTGTTGATGAGGGCGCCGGGGGCGAATTGCAGCGGGTAGGTCAAGTCGCCGCCGGGGTTAGGGAGGTTTTCTAGCGCGGGGGCATTCAGGTTGGTGGAGGTGTTGGCATCTTCCGGGTTGATGAGTGGAGGCTCGGAACTGACCTCGACAGTCTCTCGGGCTTGAGCGACCTTGAGGTGGAAGTCGATCGTCTGCTTCTGGCCGAGGCTGGAAAACACCTTGTCGTTTTGTTGCGGGGCGAAACCTTGCACTTCGACGCGGACGGAGTACGGGCCGGGCATCAGCTGGGAAAAGTTGAAGCGGCCGGTTTCGTCGGTAGTGACTCGGCGCACGGCACCGGTTTCGCGATTGGTGGCGGTGACGATTGCGCGGGGAACGGGGGCGGTAGAGGCGTCTGATACCTGGCCAACGATGGCGCTGGTGGTCTCTCCCTGGCCGGATGCGCGGGGGGAGAGTGCTGCGACAACTGCGAGAACGAGTGCGATGTGGATTCTGCGAACGTGGACTCTGCGAACCATAATTCAAACTTCCTTTGCGAGCCAGTTATCGTGCGCTGGTGAAGATCTGATAAATGACGACTCCGAACATGAAAACCAAGTAAAACCGGAGCGCCAAGAAGATGATCATTTCGATGCGGGTCAGGCGGCGGCGCGGGCAGTGATGCTTTTCTTTTTCGGAGGTGAGTTGATCGGGTTCGAGGGAGGCGACGACGGAGGCGAGGTCGGCGCTGCTGATTTCGTCGGCGGGATCGGAATCTTGTTTTGGCGTCATATTAAGTTCGCCTCTGTTTACGGTAGAAGTCTTCTTTCGCCCCACTGGGGCTAGTTCCTTCTTTCCGCTGGCCCACCCACAGCTTGCGCTGTGGGCTGTATTCTTTCGCCGCTTCGCGGCTAATCCAGGACCTTCCTTTTCGGCTTTTCATTCTTTCGTTTATTTGCCTCCGATTAGTGACAGGGCGTGGGGGGCTACTACGCTGATGCCGAACAGGAGGCCGGCGGCGACCAGGATTACCACTACTGCGAGCGCCAGGGCGTTGGCCCAGAGCGGGCTGATCAGGTCTCCCATGATTTCGCGGTCGTTGACCAGCATGTAGAGGAACAGCAATGCTGGTGGCATGGCCAGGACTGCGATCACGTTTACTAGCAGCACGATGTAGACGAGGGGGATGCCGGGGATCAGGACCAGGCCGGCGGCGGCGGCGGCTTCGAGAATCAGGACCAGGTAGAAAGATTTTCCCTGCTGGAAGGGGAGATTCAGGCTGTGCGGGCGGTGGGCGACTTCTCCGAAGGCGTAGGCGGAGGAAGTGGAAATGGTTACGGCAGCGACCATGCCGGCTTCAAACATTCCTAGCGCGAACAGTGCGGCGCCCCAGTGGCCGACGAAGGGCTGGAGGGCTTGCGCGAATTCGGCGGCTTCGAAGTTTCCGGTGGACATGCCGTGAGCGAACAGCGGGGCGGTGCAGATGATGGTGGCGAGCGCGGCCAGCGCGGCTAAAGTCGCGCCCAGCACGGTGTCGATGCGGCCGAAGTGGATGTCGTGGGTAGTGAGGCCTTTGTCGGCGATGGCGCTTTGCTGGAAGAAGAGCATCCAGGGGGTGACGGTTGCACCGATGTTGGAGAGCAGGATGATGACGGTTTCCTGGGTCAGGCTGGGGCGTGGTGCCCAGGAGATTAGTGCGCTGCCGATGGCTCCCCAGTGGGGATGGGTGAGCAGGGCGACGGGAATGAATACCAGGTTGAACATAGCCGCGACTAGCGTGATGCGCTCCCAGGTCCAGTAGCGGTGGGCCATGAGGGCGACGAACAGGACTAGCCATGCGCCGACGACCGAGACGACGGGACGGACGCCGAAGAATCCGAGGCCGGCGCGGATGGCGATGAACTCGGTCACCAATGTGAGGAAGTTGCCAACCATGAGGTCGATCATGGAGAACCATCCCCAGAAGGGACCGAAGCGGTCGAAGATGAGTTCGGCGTGGCCGCGGTGAGTGGCGGCGCCGAGGCGGACCGTCATTTCCTGGACGACGCAGGCCATGACGAAGGTGAGGACAACGAAAGGGAGAAAGAAGCCGATGCCATAACGGGCGCCGGTGGCGGCGTAGGAGAGCATGCTGGGGCCGTCGTTTTCTCCGAGCATGACTAAGATGCCGGGACCGACTAGCAGCCAGAGCAGGCGGGCGCGCGACCAGGGGCCGTGCTGGGTGCGGGTGGTGCGGACGCGGTCGCGGTCGTGGGCGCGGTCGATATCTTCGTGGGTGATGACGACGGAGCCGGGGTCGATGGATGGGGCGTGGGACGGCAATTCCCGCGGCGGCTTCGTGGTTGTGGTGGTCTCATTCATGCGGAAGAAGCGGCGGAGCCTTGGCGAGGCTCGCGTTATTAGCGTAAGTATATAGCAAGATATAAACTATGGTTAACTATTTTATGAGGTTCTTGTAATTATTAGATCCGGAGTCAAAATCTCCACCCGCTTCGACTTCGCTCTGTCGAAAATCCCCACTTCTCGCGCAAAAGAACGCGCGAGAAATGGGGCACCTGACGCGTGAGTTTTACAGAGGCCTTAGCGTTTTGAGCGCGCGGTTTGGGTGAGCCAGACTCGCTCGGAGGCGGCGGGGCCGAGGGAGACGGTTCCGGCGGGAGTGGAGAGAGTCAGAGTTTGGTCGTAGTTGCGTTCTAACAGGCGTAGCTTCGCGCCGGGGCGGACGCCGCGGTGCTCTAGAAATTCGAGGAGATGGCGGTCACGTTCGTAGATTCCGCTGACGGTATAGGCGTTGTCGAGTTCGGCGTCGGCGAGCAGGACCAGGCCGCGGCGGCGGCGGCTGGCGGGGCCTTCGAGTTCGCTTAAGTTTCCGTGCGGACAGGCGCCGCCGGAGCCGAGCTTCGCCAGGAGCTTGGCTTCGAAGTCGGGGGAGACGGCGTGCTCGAGGCGCTCGGCTTCGTCGTGGACTTTCCACCACTCCATACCGAAGAGTTCGGAGAGCATGCGCTCGATCAAGTGATGACGGAGGGTTAGCTTGCGCGCGATTTTGCGGCCGGCGGCGGTGAGGCTGACTTCGCCGCTGGGGGCGACGCGGACGAGGCCATCTTTTTTCAGGCGGCGAAGGGCCATGGTTACGGCGGGTGGGGAGACTTTGAGCAGGTCCGCTAGGCGGGCGGAGATTACGGTTTCGCCTTCGCTTTCGGCTTCGAGGATGGATTTGAGGTAGTCCTCCTTGGAGACGGTGATCATGGGAGTGATTATACGATGGAGGGTTAAGTGTGGTTAATGGAGGGAGATATGGAAGCGAGCCAAACGCGCGATTTTATTGCATCGCGGCTTTTCTTAATAAAAGCGGCGCGATGCATCGCGCGGCTCGCCCAGATCCCTCGGCGGGCAAAGTGCGCCCGCCTCGGGATGACAAAGTTGTTCTAACCACTAAAAGCAAAAAGGACAGTCCGGAGCCCCCGAGACTGTCCCTCAAAACCCTCCCGGTTAGAAGGGTAACTTGATGGATTCAGCGTACTGCGGGGATGTTGCAAAGGGATTGCAGAAGGATGAATATCTGATGAATTCGGGCGGCCGGTGCGAATTGGAGCGCTGCTATAGTAGTCGGTTGCGTGAGTGATCTTCGGGAGTGATTGTAGTGCGGGTGGACGAAATGCGTCCGCCGCTACGTGGGTCGAGGAGATTTGATGGCGCGGAAGACTGAGCAGTCGCGGCGGCTGCAGCAGCGGGCGGAGAGCATGATTCCGGGCGGGGTGAATTCGCCGGTGCGGGCGTTTCGCGCGGTGGGAGGCGATCCACCGTTTATTGTTCGGGGCAAGGGGTCGCACATTTGGGACGCCGACGAGAATGAGTACATCGATTACATCGGATCGTGGGGACCGCTGATTCTGGGACATGCGGAGACGAATGTGCTGGACGCGATTCTGGCGGCGGCTTGTAACGGGACGAGTTTTGGGGCTTCGACTCCGTCGGAAGCGGATCTAGCGGAGTTGGTGATTGGCGCGTTCCCGCATGTGCAGAAGGTGCGGTTTGTGAGTTCGGGGACGGAAGCGACCATGTCGGCGATCCGGCTGGCGCGGGCTTACACGAAACGAAAATATATTGTGAAGTTTGAAGGGTGCTATCACGGGCATGCGGACGCGCTGCTGGTGAAGGCGGGGTCGGGCGTGGCCACGCTGGGGATTCCGGGATCGGCGGGCGTGCCGGAGGAGTTTACGCAGTTCACGCTGGCGTTGCCGTTTAATAATCTTTCGGTGGTCGAACATGCGTTCCAGAAATTCAAACACCAGATTGCTTGCGTGATTGTGGAGCCTGTTGTCGGCAACATGGGATGCGTTCCGGCGGCGGACGATTATCTGGTGGGACTGCGGATGCTGACGGAGCGGGAACGGTCGGTTTTGATTTTTGATGAAGTGATGACGGGATTTCGCGTGGCGTTTGGCGGAGCGCAGGAGTTGTATAACATTCGTCCGGACCTGACCACGATGGGGAAAATTATTGGTGGAGGGTTGCCGGTGGGGGCGTATGGCGGGCCGAAGGAGATTATGGATCTGGTGGCGCCGCTGGGACCGATGTACCAGGCGGGGACGCTGTCAGGGAATCCGCTGGCGATGGCGGCGGGATGCGCGATGTTGAAACAGTTGCGGGAGCGTAAGGGAGAGATTTATCCGCGGCTGGAGAAACTTAGCGCGGAGTTGGTGGAGGGTGTGGCTGGGGCGGCTCGGGATGCGGGAGTGGAGCTTTGCTTTAATCGTGTGGGATCGATGGT
>Ga0224556_1000458_pt1 | contig 10966 bp, 10 predicted proteins | sample 714S315metaG_FD_183007 | JGI IMG/M metagenome (GOLD analysis project Ga0224556, IMG submission 183007) | Peat soil microbial communities from Stordalen Mire, Sweden - 717 S3 1-5 | ecosystem: Environmental > Terrestrial > Soil > Wetlands > Peat | place: Sweden: Norrbotten County, Stordalen Mire...
GACATCGAGAACCGGCTGCCGTTTGTGCTGACGTCGGATGAAGTTGGGGAGTACGACGTACTGTATGTGGGTCAGCAAAAGCAGGATGAGTTGAACACCTACGTTTTCGATATCGCGCCCAAACAGATCGTCGGGAAGAAGCGCTATTTCCAGGGGCGCATCTGGGTGGACGACCACGATTTTCAGATCGTGGAGACGTACGGGAAGACTGTGCCCGACATCCGGAAGAAGAAGGGGCAGGAGAATCTCTTTCCGAAATTCACGACCTGGCGCGAGCAGATTGACGGGCAATACTGGTTCCCGACCTATACGCGGGCGGAAGACACACTGAAGTTCAGCCTGGGCGACATCAAGATTCGCGAAATTATCAAGTACACGAACTACAAGCGGTTCGGAGCGAAGTCGAAAATCACGTACGAAGGTCAGGAAGTAAAGAAGGGCACCGAGCAGCCGGCACCGGAGCAGAAGCCGGCGGAACCGCCAAAACCGCAGTAGAGCCAGGTTTCAGAGTTTCAAGGTTTCAAAGTTTCAAGGTTTCGCGGAACGGGATATCAAGGGTGTGGATCGCTTTCTTTGCAGGGACTCGATTAAACGATTGAGCAAGCCGAGGACCTGATAACCTTCCCTGTCCAATTCTGTATGCGTTTCTGGTTTGAGGTATCCCAGATCGCAGGCAATCGCTAGCTGAGTATCGAGTTCAAGGAGCGAACCTCGCGCCTGTCCGAGAAAATGCAAGAATTCGCCAGGGGGCAACCGGCCCTGTCCCTCCGAAATGTTTGAGGGCACCGAGACGGCGGCACGCCTGCTCTGGGAAGTCAACCCGTACAGTTCTGGTCGTGGGAAGTTTTCTGTAGCCCGGTAAACATGAGTAGCTAGCAATCTTGCCTTCTGCCAGACCACTAGATCGCGATAGGAGCGCGCCACGATATTCTCCCGGCCACAGGGTCCATGCGGCTCAATCCCTATAGAGTCTGAACGGCATCGCAACCCTACAAAAGTAGTGCGGCCGTTAGTGGAGTATAGCGGGCGAGGTCTTTGAAACCTTGAAACTCTGAAACCTTGAAACCTTAGTAGAAAAGATACTTTCTCCACTTATCATCCGAATGCCCCATCAACCGCATGATGTGGCGCGAGGTGTGGAGATTGAAGGAGCGGGGCTCGCGCATGGGGCGCATGTTGGCTTCGTGCGGGAGCTGGTTGCCCTTGCGGCGGTTGCAGGGATGGCAGCAGGCGACGAGGTTCTCCCAGGTGGAAAGGCCTCCGCGGGAGCGGGGAATGACGTGGTCGAGCGTGAGTTCGCTGGACGGCAAAGTTGTCGAACAGTACTGGCAGGTATTGCGGTCGCGCAGGAGAATGTTCTTGCGCGACAGAGCGCGCGATTGGTGCGGGATGCGGCGATATTCGAGCAGGCGGATGACCGAGGGCACGCGCACGGCGACGCGGGCGGCGTGCAGGAAGTGTCCGTTCTCCTCTTCGGTCATGGCGATGCCCTTGAGCACGAGCACGATGGCGCGGCGGGCGGCGCAGACATTGATCGGCTCATAGGAAGCGTTGAGCACAAGCACGGGCTGATGCAGTGCGTGCCCATCATTATCCTGATGGACGCCGGCAGCAAGCATCCCGGGCGGCATCTGGGGTCGCCAGCTTCCACCGAAATTGTGCATGCGCAAGGACATAATCATCCAACGTGAGTCGCTATGCCGATCGTCGGCTCGCGGCTTGCTTCCGTCATCCCAGGTTCCGCCATACTGTGTTCCGTCATCCCAGGTTCGTCATCCCGGCCTTCAGAAACATCCGGCTCCACAAAGAAATTCGACACGCGCAACGTTCGCCCTGCGGTTGCTACCCACACGCGCGCCGCACCGGCACGGCGAAGAACACGGGCGCACTCGGACGCGGTGGCGCCAGTCGTGTAGACGTCGTCGACCAGTAGGATGTTGCGATTCGAAATGGCGGTTGCGTCCTTGACGGCAAACGCGCCCCGCAGATTCTGACGGCGTTGATGACGCGTAAGGCCGATCTGGCTTCCGGTATCGCGCAAGCGCACCAGCGCGCCAGCGCATAGTTCAAATTTCTTGACGTGGCCCGAGCGCGAGAGCTGTTTGAGCGCAGCTCGGGCGATTAAATCCGCCTGGTTGAAACCGCGCTGCGATTGCTTGTGCGCATGCAGCGGCACGGGGATGACGGAGATAATCCCGGAAGGCAGCGACGGATCGAGTGCGGCAATGGACTCGGCCAGCATGCGTCCCAGAACCTGGGCCGCCGGCCGCACCTGGCTGAACTTCAGCAGATGAACGAGATCGCGCAGAGCACCGTCGTAGCTGCCATACGCGACTGCCCGCTCAAACGGCGGCGCAGCCAAGCGACAGAGGCGGCAGCGACCGTCGAGAGGTTGGCCGGCAGTCTTTGCGGCGTACAGCAAGGCCTCACCGCAGATGGCGCAATAGGAGCCGGTCAATGGCCGAAGGGCGTGGAGGCAATCGTTACAAACGGGAAGGCGGGAAATCTTGATTAACGGGGAACCACAGATGCGGCAATCGGCGGGAAAAAGCGTGAAAAAGAGGGTGGCAGCAGCGCACTCTGCCCAGCAGACGACCGCATGGATCGTTGCTGCGGGCCGGGCAACCCGTATTCGAAAGCCAGTACTGCTGAAGACGGCCTCCCACACCCGGCTGGGCTTCGAGGCCGCACCCGGGCGACACCAGTTTAGTATAGCCGCTCCTAGGCAATGCGGCTAGTGCGTGTACTCGTCCAGTAGATGAGTACATGCCCTTGTAAAGCTGGGGTTCGGCATGGTAAGGTGCGCCGTCGATCTGCTACGGTGACAAGAAGATGAAACCGGCCCCGACCACGAGGATTTTATGAGCACTGTTCCTGCAAATACGGAAGCCCCGCGCAAGCATCGTCCCTATGTTCCGGAGACGATGGAAATGAAGGAGTTTACGTTCCGGGCTGTGCTGATCGGCCTTTTCCTGACGGCTTTACTGGGCTCCGCCAACGCCTATCTCGGCCTGCGTGCCGGTATGACGATCGCGGCGACCTACCCGGCGGCGGTCATCTCGATGGCCCTGCTGCGCTTGATGAAAGGCTCGCTGCTCGAAGAAAACATCGCCCGCACCGTGGGCTCGATCGGCGAATCAGTGGCCGCCGGCGGAATTTTCACAATTCCCGCCTTCGTCATCGCCGGACTCTGGCCCGCGCTCACGCTCGATGTTACCCGGCCTGAATACTGGAAATCCGTCGCGTTGATGCTGATCGGGGGCACGCTGGGGATTTTGTTTGTCACGCTGCTGCGGCGCGTGATGGTCGAGGATCCGGATCTTCCCTTCCCGGAGTCAGTAGCCGCATCCGAGATTCACAAGGCTGGCCAGCAAGGCGCAAAGGCGGCCAAAATTCTATTCGCCAACATGGGATTCGGCGGTGTGATGTATCTGCTGGGCGCAGTCAATGTTTTCAATCCAAGCAATACTTTTCCCGTCAAGATCAGCGATATGGGAAAAAAGTTGTTGCTGCGCACGAGCACCAATCCCAACGTAGCGACTACCATTACCGGCGGTTCAACCCTGTTCACTGCGCCCGACATCAGCCCTGCCTACCTTGGCGTTGGTTACATCATCGGACCACGGCTGGCGGCGCTGAACTTCGCTGGCGGCCTGCTGGCGTGGGGCCTGCTGGTTCCCCTTCTCACCTTCACACTTGGACCGTACATTCAAGCCGCGCAACCTGACGGACACCCGATTGCGTGGCCGTTGCTGGCCGGGGCGATCTACTTCTCCATTGTGCGGCCGATTGCCGTAGGCGGAATGCTAGTCGGCGCGAGCTACACGCTCTTCCGCATGCGCAAGCAACTCGGGGCCGGAATGAGCCGGGCGGTGTCTGACCTGAAGAAATCGGCGACGGCGCATGCCGCGAGCAATCGCACCGAGCGCGACTTGCCGGCCAAGATAGTATTTGCGGGCGTGGCGGTTGTGTTTGTCGCAATGGTTCTTCTGTATCACTATTTCATCAGCGGCGCCGGGACGCTCTCGGCTTCGAAGGTTCTCTCGGGCTCGCTGGTCGCAGCTGGGGTCATGATCATCATTGGATTCTTTTTCGCCGCCGTCTCGGGCAATCTGGTAGGAATGATCGGGTCGTCGAACAATCCGGTGTCCGGCCTTACGTTGTGCACGTTGGTGATCGCGGCGTTGCTGATGGTTGCCTTGGGCGTGTCTGGCGTTGGAGGTGTTGCCGCGGTGCTCGGAGTGGCTGCCGTGGTTTGCGTTTCTTCGGCGGTCGCGGGCGAGATGTTGCAGGACTTGAAAGTCGGGCACATCCTGGGAGGCACGCCCGCCAAAATGCAGATTGGCGACATTTTCGGAATCGTCGTCGCTTCGCTGGTTCTTTTCTTCCCGATGGCCATTCTCGATCACGCCTACCATTTCGGCAGCCCTGCGCTTCCCGCACCGCAAGCCGGCCTCATGGCAATGCTCTCCAAGGGCATTGTGGGCGGAGATATGGCTTGGCCACTGGTGATTGTCGGCATCCTGATGGGGATTACCGCAATCCTGATTGAAGTAAAGAGCGTGATGCTGTTTGCGGTTGGTATGTACTTGCCGCTGGGAACGACGTTCGCCATTTTTATCGGTGGGGTCATCCGCTGGATCACCGACACTCTGCGCGACCGCCGCGGCTACAACGACGCGCAAAAAGCCCGCGTGGATAACGCGGGTGTGTTGACGGCCTCCGGCCTGATCGCAGGCGAAGCGCTGTGCGGGCTGCTCATTGCGGGACTCGTGGGCTCCGGCCATGACGTCACGTTTGTGAAATGGGAGGCGCCGTTTATCACCGCGCTGATCGCGCTGATTGCGTTGACGCTGGTGATGGTGCGCGTACCGCTGGCGAACGCGGGCCGGCCGGAAGATCCGGCGCCGCCGACAGCGATTATGTAATGCGCTTGTGTGGAGCGGGCACTCCTGCCCGCGTCCCGAACGAAGTGAGGGATCTCAAGTCGAAGGCAGAAGTCAGATTGAAGGAATGAACCTGATAGCTACGCGCAGGTCGGGCTTCTCTTCAATCTGACTTTTCCTTTTTGCGATTCCTCCGTGATCTCCGTGTCCTCTGTGATTAAATCTCTGCAGTGTCCATTGCCGAAAATATTCGTTCGATCCGCAAACGCATTGACGAAGCCGCCCGCCGTGCCGGACGCAATCCCGCCGATATTACGCTGATGGCGGTGAGCAAGACTTTCCCACCGGAGTCGATTCGTGAGGCTTACGCGGCTGGGATTCGCGTGTTTGGCGAAAATCGGGTGCAGGAGTGTGCGGGGAAGGCTGACGCCCTGCACGGATTGGCTGGCACGGAATGGCATCTGATTGGCCACTTGCAGTCGAACAAGACAGCGAAGGCGGCGGAATTGTTTGGGGCTGTCGATTCGGTGGATTCGGTAAAGCTGGCTGACAGGTTGAACCCAGCGGCCGAAGCAGCTGGCAAGAAGCTACCCGTGCTGATCGAGATCAATGTAGGCGGCGAGGATGCAAAGAGCGGCGTCGCTCCGGGGTCGGACGAGCTTGAGCGGATATTGATCGGCGCGCCGCGATGGAAGCATCTGGCGATTCGCGGGCTGATGACGGTGCCACCTTACACCGATGATCCGGAGGGTCCCCGGCCGTTTTTTCGCCAACTCCGGGAGATTCGTGATGGGATCGCTGCCCGCGCTCTGCCGGGTGTTTCGATGAATGTGCTCTCGATGGGGATGTCGCACGATTTTGAGGTTGCGGTGGAAGAGGGATCGACTTGCGTGCGCGTGGGCACGGCGATTTTCGGTGAAAGACAAAAACGATAACCACAGGGGACACAGAGGCGCACGAAGGAAAGCCCTCAGAATGTTTGGTAGAGACGGGGCTTTCCCCGTCTCGCGAATGCAATGCCGCGAGCGGGGAACTTGCGGATCACGGCACGGCAAGATGCGTCTCAACGGAAACGATGATTAAGATTACGGATTCACCAACGGGAACCACCTTCGCAATCAAAGTCCATCCCCGCGCCAGGAAGAATGCCATTACCGGCGAGGTCGGCGATGCGCTCAAGGTTGCGCTGACTGCTCCGCCGGTCGATGGCAAAGCCAACGAGGCCTGCATTGAGTTTTTCGCAAAGCTTTTGAAGGTTCCGAGATCCTCCGTTACTATTGCAGCCGGCTTGAGCAGCCGGAATAAAGTAGTGCGGGTAACGGGATTGAAAGCAGAGACCGTGCGCGAGCGGCTGGGAGTCTAGCGGCCGGTCGCGGGCGAGGGCGCCCGCGCCACACAGCCATCAGGAGTCACTTTTGAACTTTTCCGAACGTTTGCAGGAAATTCGCACTGGATTCGAGCGCCCTTTCTGGGTCGCCAACATCACCGAGATTTTCGAGCGGCTTTCCTACTACGGGGCTTTTGCCTCGCTGGCGCTCTACCTGCAGGAGCGGCTGAATTTCTCGACCGAGCAGACCGGAACTCTGACCGGCATTTTCGGCGGGATGGTCTGGTTTCTTGCGATCTTCGGCGGAGCCGTGGCCGACCGCATCGGCTTCCGCCGCGCGCTCTCGACGGCATATCTCATTCTCGCGGTCGCGTATTTTCTGATTGGGTCTATTGGAGCGCCTTGGCTCGCACCGGTACGCAGTCTGGTGCCGCTCGGCCTGTTTGTTGGCGTCATTCTCGTGCTTCCCGCTCTGGGTATATCCATGGTGAAGCCTAGCGTAGTGGGCACAACGGCTCGCGCCTCGAAAGAGAACGTGCGCTCGATTGGCTACTCGATCTATTACACGATGGTCAATATCGGCGGTGCGGCCGGCCCTCTTTTCGCTGGATGGGCCCATCGCCACCTGGGTGTCGAGAATGTTTATCGCGTGTCGGCTGTCAGCGTCTTCGCGATGTTCTTTGTTGTGCTGTTGTTCTTCCGCGAGCCGCGCAAGGCCGGAGATGCACCGCCTCCTTCTATTGCGACCGTGGCACGGAATTTCTGTGTGGTAGTGGGCAATGCGCGGCTGGTGTTTCCGGTACTGGCAGGCGCACTACTGCTTAAGATCCTCAGCGTCCTCCATCCCGCGGCAAACATTCCTTGGTGGATCTGGGTCGGCCTGCTCGCTCTCGCGCTTGCCGGCTTGAGCCGCTTCATGTGGTTTCTGGTGATCTTCACCGGCTACTGGGTCGTGTTCTGGCAGCAATACATCAGCCTGCCCGGCTACATCCACGGCTACATCAACGCCAATGCATCCGCCGAAACCGTTATTGCCACCGATGGCATTACGGTGATCTGTCTTACGCTGGCGATCAATCTTCTCACCCGCAAGATCCCTACGTTTCAGGCCATCATTCTGGGAACGCTCATTACTTCCTCTTCGTGGCTCATTCTCGCTTTCTGGCCAACCGTGATCGGCGCCATTGTGTCGTTGTTCGTGCTCGCGCTGGGCGAAATCATTCAGTCTCCACGCTATTACGAATATATTTCGCGGCTCGCGCCCCCCGGGCAGCAGGGAACATATATGGGCTTTGCCTTCCTTCCGATTGGCATCGGCTCGCTGATTGGCGGATGGTTTGGCGGAACTGTCGTCCATCACTTTGGAGAAGTCGAGCATCAGCCAGCACGGATTTGGTGGACGGTGACGGCGGTCGGCATGGTCACGGCCCTGCTGCTGTGGATTTATGACAAGACGGTGAAAACGGACGCGGCTCCCGTCGCTCCACATGCACAGGACTAGATCATGCCCGAACGACAAATCACGCCAAAATACATCGCCGACCACATCCGGCGCTTGCTCCGGGATGGCGGGTCGGCGCCGCACTCGGAAGAAGTGCAGTGGTTTTTCAAGGAAGAAGTGAAGTCTCGCGGATGGTATACGGCCGACCTTCGCAAGGTGGCCGTGCGCTCCCGGCGCAGCATTGCTCGTGAAATGGGGACGGACTTTCTGCTACAGGTTGCCGACCAGCTTTTTGCGGGGCGAGTTCTGGAGGAAAAAGTATTCGCCGTTTTTCTGCTTGAGAAACAGACACACCTGCTCGGAGAAAAGGAATTTCGCCTCTGCGCTTCCTGGCTTGACCGCATCAGCAGTTGGGCGGATCACGATGCGCTGGCGCATGACGTGCTTGCGCCGATGCTGCGCGCCGAACCGAAGCGCTGCCGGGAGATTTTTCGCTGGGCCAAGTCGCGCAATCGCTGGCGGCGGCGCGCCGCCTGTGTGACGCTGATTCGAGGCGTGCGGGAGAAAGAGTTTTTTTCAGAACTGGTGCGGGTCTCGGAAATGCTGCTGGCCGATGACGACGACATGGTGCAGAAGGGGCTGGGATGGCTGCTGCGGGAAGCGGCGAAGCATAACCCGAAGCAAACTGTGCCCTACCTGATGAAGATTCGGAAACGCGCACCGCGCCTGGTTTTGCGAACGGCCTGCGAAACGCTGCCGGTTGCCACGCGGAAGCAAATCTTGCGCCGACGAACAGAACATTAACCAGAGAACACAGAGTTGCACAGAGGAGGAGGATACTAGGAAACCTAGTGCCCTTCCTGTTCCAGGTACTTCTCCACTTCGAGCGCAGCCATGCATCCTGAGCCAGAGGCAGTAATGGCCTGGCGGTAGCGGCGATCCTGCACGTCGCCGCAGGCGAATACACCCGGGACTTTTGTGAAGACGTTCTTCTGCGTAACCAGGTAGCCGTCCGCGTCGGTCTCGAGTTGGCCTGCGAACATCTTCGCGTTGGGGATGTGGCCAATACCGAGGAACATGGCGCTGGCTGGGAAATCCCAGCTCTCGCCGGTTTTCAGGTTGCGCAGGCGCAGGGCGGTGACTTCTTTTTTGCTGACGTCGAGCACGTCATCAACGACGGTGTCGGTGAGAAACGCGACTTTGGGGTTGGCGCGAGCGCGGTCCAGCATGATCTTCGAAGCGCGAAACTGCTCGCGGCGATGAATGAGCGTTACCTTGGTGGCAAACCGCGTCAGGAAGGTCGCTTCTTCCATGGCGGAATCACCGCCGCCGATGACGACGATCTCCTTGCCCGAGAAAAAGAATCCGTCACAGGTGGCACAGGAAGAAACGCCGTGGCCGATCAGAGCCTGCTCGTTGGGCAGGCCGAGCCAGCGCGCCGAGGCTCCGCTGGCAATGATCAGCGTGTGCGTCTGGATCACGTCTTTGCCGATAGTGAGTTCGAATGGCCGCATGCCCAGGTCCGCCTTGACGAGGTGGCCCATGCGATACTCGGCGCCGAAGCGCGAGGCCTGCTTGCGCATGTTTTCGATCAACTCCGGGCCTTGGATGCCCTCGGGAAAGCCGGGGAAGTTTTCGACCAGAGTGGTCATCGAGAGTTGGCCGCCGGGTTCGTGGCCTTCGATCACCAGCGGTTTGAGATTGGCGCGGGCGGAGTAGAGAGCGGCGGTGTGTCCGGCGCAACCCGAGCCCACGATTACGACGTTGCGAATATCCATATTTATTTATCGACTTTATCAATAGATTCCGTAGAGCAAATTTCGTTGCAGACCGCTAGACGCGGGATCGAGCTAGGGAATCTTTTTCGTGCCGCCCGCCTTGGTGGGAGTTCCCGCACCTAGCCGGGCAAGTTCCTGAGGCACCATCCTGCGAACGCCCAGAGCATCACGATAGCGATTCAAAATTTCCGAGGCCACGCGAAAGATCGGTTCGTATGGGCTTTGATTTGGCGCCGGCTTCCCTTCTGCTGCCGAACAGCGCGCGAGCACAACCGAGGACTTTCCAAAGCGCTCCAATTTTACGCGTGCGGCAGGCGTGTTGGCCGATAGCATCACGCCCGCGGAGGTAACCGTGGAAGCGCTATCCTCAATCGCAACCTCCATCAAATCCTTGGGGTCGCGCACTCGCAACACCAACGTCTCTACCATGTTGTCCGTGTCCACGCTGAACGAGTATTGAACGTTGCTGAACGCGGCAGCAGCGGGGAATTCTCGCCGGACGCGCACCCAATTGGCAGCCGATGTCGCGCCGGAAGGCATCGCCGGCATGCCGGGCATAGGCGTGCTCGGATCAAGAGTCGAGCGCCCGCGCGCCACCTCGTAATCCTTGGTGAACACGGGCTTGTTGGGCACCTTGGCCAGCGCTGCAGACAATTCCTTTTGGTCGTCGGCGGAGGGTGAACAAACGTTGAGCATGCTCACCTTCACCGGCGGTTGCTTCGTGGCCGATGGTTGCGCGGCAGGCGGTTGCGCTGGAGACTCCTGAGGCGGAGGCTCCTGCGCCCAAATGGTTACCGTCAAAATCCCGGAGATGATCGCAATCAGAATTTTGTTTGAGAACACGGCGAAATTGTATCAGGGGAAGGTTAGAGGTTAGAGGTCAGATTGCAGAGGCGAGAACCAATCAGTCATCGTCACGAACGGTAGCTACAATTGGACCGTTTCGAGTAACGAAATTTTGGGTCAGACCGATGGTTCGAGCATCGGGAGCTTTCACTTCTCAATCTGACCCCTAGCCTCTGACCTTTGTTTCTCGCCTCTGCAATTCCCTTATTCGGCCGCGGAGATTTCGTCGCTGGCGCCGTGGCGGCGCAGCAACTGGGGCAGGTTTTGCGAGAACGCCGAACGTGGCAGCACCATGTCGCAGCCCACTTCGTGTGCTTTTTGTTTCAGATCGCCCTGTACATGCGAGAGAAAGCCGATGATCGAGGTTCCCTTCTTGAGCTTGCTTTTCAATTTAGGGATCAACGTCAGAGGCTTAGCGTTGACATTATTGAGATCGAAAATTATCAGCGACGGCTTTTCTTCGCCATTGTTTTTCATGTGGTCGGTGAGATCTTTTTCGGTCCGCACGAACTCCACCTTGACGTTCATTTTGCGGCCCGTGTCCTGGATCTTGGTTAAGAAGAACAGATCCTCGACAAAGGCGAAAACGCGGGAGGCCGCATCCTCACGTGGCACCGGAAGCGGTTCCGGATCTCCGATCGGGTAGGCGGCAGAGAAACCGGGCCGCCGGGCACCCTTGTTGCAGTTG
>Ga0224556_1000459_pt1 | contig 10955 bp, 12 predicted proteins | sample 714S315metaG_FD_183007 | JGI IMG/M metagenome (GOLD analysis project Ga0224556, IMG submission 183007) | Peat soil microbial communities from Stordalen Mire, Sweden - 717 S3 1-5 | ecosystem: Environmental > Terrestrial > Soil > Wetlands > Peat | place: Sweden: Norrbotten County, Stordalen Mire...
GAAATATGCTGGTTGGGAACTCGCCGAAGAGGACCCGGCCGTGAAACTCTCGCACGAGCCTCGCTTCATTCTCACCAACAATTTCGCGGTTGGACTCAATTGGCAGATGCTGCGTTCCGGATCGTATCGTCGCATCTGGCAGGAGGGGAATCTACCCGGTTTCGTAAGCATGTGCATGACTTTCCCGGAGTTGCACATGGCCGTCGTCTTTCTCGCCAACCAAGATGATCCAGCCTCGTCCCACGCGCTGTCTGTTATGGCCGAGGAAATCGCAAAATCGCTGGACCCTAAATCCGCTCCTCTGTTGTTGTGATCGGGCTGTGCGCTCTTTCCGCGCGAGAAACGAGCGAACAGCGCCGGCTTGCGCCGAACCCGCCCGATTGACCCGCGTCCGCTAGAATGAAGAAGTCGTAGTAAATCCTATGATCCATCCCTGGCACGACGTCACTCCCGGCGACAAGCTTCCCCACGAATTCGACTGCGTGGTTGAAATTCCTTTCGGCTCGAGCGTGAAGTATGAACTCGACAAGTCCAGCGGCCTGATTCGGCTCGACCGCATTCTCTACTCGGCCGTCTACTATCCCGCGAACTACGGTTTCATTCCGCAGACGCTGGCCGAGGACGACGACCCGCTCGATGTCCTCGTGCTCTGCCAGGAAACGGTGGTTCCGCTGACCATCATCCACGCCCGCACTATCGGCTTGATGACCATGATCGACGCGGGCAAGCAGGACCACAAAATCATCGCCGTCGCGACCGAAGATCCTGAGTTCAATTCTTATCGCGAAGCGGCTGAGATGCCGCCCCACCGGCTGCTCATGCTGCGCAGGTTTTTTCAGGATTACAAGCAACTCGAAGGCAAGGCGGTCGAGGTTGATGAGATACGTCCTGCCGGTGAGGCGTATCCCATCGTCCTCGACGCGCTGCACCGCTACAGCGAACAACGCCGCAAAGGCTTCAAGGGAGCGAAGTAGCGCTTCACATTCCCTTGAACACGAAGTTGATCTCTTTAGTCTCGTTCGCACCGATGGTCACCGTCTGGGTCGAAGTGCCCAGCTTCTCGTGCCACGCCTTGATGGTGTAGGTGCCGGGCGGCAGGTTGCTCAGGTCGAAGCCTCCGTCTTTTCCCGTGACCGCGAAATACGGATGTTTGAACACCGCAATATAGCCGCGCATCCAGGGATGCACGTTGCACTTCACAGGAATTGCAATCTCCTCCCGCGCGAACGAATCCTCCAGCTTTGAGTTCGGCGGCTCCGCTTTGTTCCACTCGCGATTGTTCGTGGGCACGGGATGAATGTTGTGCGAAGTCGCATCGTCGTTCACAAGTTGCAGCGTCTGGTTGGCGCGCACCGCCAGCACATGCGGTTGATACATGCATCCTTTCTGCTCGACCACCACCGACTCGGTGGGCTGGTTGAACGTACGATCGCCGAGTCCTTCCGACACGAACACGATTACGTTCTGCAAATCGCCTTTGGCGTCTGCCATGACTTCCTGCGCAATAACCGGGGAGGGATGCTGTTTAGCGCAGACCGGGTCGGCGGCCATGCTAATGGCCTTGCCGGCCGGAACGTTGCCTTCGAAGTGCACGCTGCCTCGCACTGTGGCGCCTGTGGTGGTTGGAGGAGAGCCGGCTTTCACCGTGTGCGGCGCTGAAATGCCTGCCGCGACAGTTAGAGCAAGAATTGACAACAACTTCTTCCTATTCATTCCTTCACCTCGATCGAGATTTGCGAATTTGTGCTCGGCTCGCTTTACCTGTGCGGGTTACTCGGGCCGGTTTGCGCCGGGCTCAGCGCCGGCGAGGGAATCGGTGTAGCCGCGCTGGTAGCCGGCCACGAACGAAGCGCGATCTTGTTCGCTCGACCAGCGGCCGATCGGGGGACGCAGTGAGCGTCCGCCTTCGGCAGCGAGACGGCCCACATAAAGCCCGTCGCGGAATGCGCCGTCGGTCGCCAGGTGCGCACCCACTGTTTGGTTTGGCCGGGCAGAGTGCGCGCTGTTGGCCAGGAACGCGGTCGTCCCCAGGCAAACTGCTATCGCCAGTGCAGAAGTGAAAAGTTTGTCCATGTCGTCCTCCTTATTTCTTTTTTGTCTTTCTTTTTTCCGGGCCAACGCTCGGCGCAGCTCTGCCTGGGCTTGGCCGCATGCCATTGCGGTCGATTCATCGATTCAGTTCGCAGGGATGTGGGCTCGATTCGATTGCCGCTCGAGCTGAGTGGAGATTAGGTGAGGCGTGCTCAGGGATTGTCACCGCGCGGTCATGCACGCGTCATTTCATCGTCATCTTCTCGTCAACGTGTTGTCAGGAAGTCCGGATCGCATAAGCGCCCGCGAGCAACTCGCCGATAACGACAGTGGTCGATCCCGGCAAGGCAATAGCATGAACCTAAGTAACCTTTGCTAAGTTGCGGCCGTCGCCATAAAATTGCCGCGAGTCAAAAACTGCACGCTCGGGTTCATTCCCTAGGAAGCACATTTCTGCCGAAAGGCCACAACCAGAAAAAAATGAGGAGACTATGAAAACTGTACGACATTGTGCCGTACTCGTGTTTTTTGTTGCGATCTGCGCCGCTCTGACTTTTGCTGACGAGCCGGGAAGGCATCCGGCCTACCTGCACGCGCTCACCGACCTGCGGCACGCGCGCGCCCACCTGGCTCACCCGGCCGACACCGGCCATATGGACCGCGAGGAACAGCACGCCATCGACGAGATCGACAAGGCCATTGGCGAGATCAAGCACGCCGCGATTGATGACGGCAAGAACCTGGAAGACCATCCGCCGGTCGACGCGAACATGGACCGCCGAGGCCGCTTTCACCGGGCCAAGGAACTGCTCGATAAAGCGCACAACGATATCGCCCGCGAAGAGGATGATCCATCCGTCCGCGGTTTGCGCGATCGCGCCATCCACCATATCGACGAAGCCCACCGCATCGTCGACCACCTGATCGTGCAGAACAACTGGTAAGAACGTCTAGCTTTCACGGGGAAGGCCCGGCCCGCGCCGGGCCTTTTCTCTTGGGCGGCACTTTTCTCTTGACATACTGTACTAGCAGTGTAGTACACTGACACGCATGGGAAGGAATACCCACCCTGCGCCCCGGTTCTCATTCTCCATCGACCTGCACAGCGGCGTCCCGGTTTACCGCCAGCTGATCGACCAGGTGCGCGGCGGCATCGCCTCCGGCTCGCTGCACGCCGGAGACCAGTTGCCTACGGTGCGCCAGCTCGCCGTCGACCTCGCCATCAATCCCAACACCGTGATGCGGGCCTACCGCGAATTGGAACTCGGCGGCCTGCTTGAAACCCATCAAGGCACGGGAACATTCATCGCCAATAAAAAACTGGAAAAGAATTCCCCCGAGCGCGACCGTCAGCTCGCCCAGATGGCGGGAGAATTCGCGGCCCGCGCAGGCGCCGCCGGATTCGCCCTGGAAGACGTGATCGATCGTCTGCGCGACTTGCTGCCTGCTTCTCGTCAAACACAAAGGAGATAGACGTCATGGCAAAAATCCGGTTCAACGAAGTCAGCGGCATCGCCCGCTTGCTGTTTGCAATCAGCCTGGTGGTTGGTCTCGCGGTGTCAGCGGCAATTCACAATCCTGTACCGGCCATCGTCGGAGCTCTCGTCGGGCTCTATTTTCTGTTCGCGATCAAAGTGGTGCAACAGTGGGAAAAAGTCGCGGTGCTGCGCCTGGGCCGCTACGTCGGCCTGCGCGGTCCCGGCCTGTGCCACATTATTCCGATCGTCGAAACGCTCAGCCCTTATGTCGACCAACGCGTCCGCGTAGCCAGCGTTTCCGCCGAGTCCACTCTCACCCGCGATACCGTGCCCGTGAATGTGGACGCCATCGTTTTCTGGCTGGTATGGAACGCCGAGAAATCCATTCTCGAAGTCGAGAACTTCATCGACGCCATCAACATGAGCGCGCAAACCGCGTTGCGCGAATCCATCGGCCGCCACGAATTGGCGCAAATGATTACCGAACGCGAAATGATGGGCCGCGAACTGCAGCGCATCCTCGACGAGAAAACCAATCCCTGGGGCATCACCGTGCAATCTGTAGAAATTCGCGACGTAAAGATTCCCGCTGGTCTCGAAGACGCGATGTCACGCCAGGCGCAAGCCCAGCGCGAGCGCCAGGCCAGAATCATCCTCGGCCAGGCTGAACAGGAAATCTCCAACAGCTTCGTGCAAGCTGCGGCTGCGTACGCGGAAAATCCCGTGGCCCTGCACCTGCGCGCCATGAACATGCTCTACGAAGCCGTCAAGGAAAAAGGCGCGATGGTCATCGTGCCCTCAACCGCGGTCGAAACCATGGGCCTCGGCGGCACCCTCGCCACTGCGTCACTAGGCGGAGCGAAACCCTAGCCAACTTCAAGCGTTCAACTCGATAAACGTCGAAAGGAGTACCAACTATGAGTTACGTGCGATTCGTGTGTCTGCTTGCTTCAACCCTGACGACAGGCGCTGTGCTGATCGCGGTCGCGCAATCTCCAGCGCTGCAGCGCGGCATCAGCGTGCAAATGGCCGTCACCAGGAATGCCGCGCCCATGCCCGACGCGGACAACCAAGACGCCTGGATCGTAACCGTTGCTGCCGACGGCAGCTTATATTTCGGAACTGATCCGGTTACGCGCGCTGGCCTGATGGACGTGATGGTCCGCACGCCCCGCAACCGCGAGCAGAAACTCTACATCAAAGCGGACGATCGAGCGCCGTACGCCGATGTGGAATATGTCTTCAAGTCCGCCCGCACCGCGGGGTTCGATGCGCCAGTCTTTCTGACAGCGCAGCCGGAGTCCGCGACGCCGGGGAGCATCGTTTCTCCGAAGGGGCTGGAAGTGTTCGCCGCGGCGCCGCCGAACGCAGAATCAGTCGTCGTGCAAATCCTCGCCGGGCAACCATCCCCCACGTTGAGGGTCAACGACGCGGACGCATCGTGGGCCGCTCTGCAAAACACGCTAAGGCGTCTGCTCACAAAGCAGAACGCGAAAGTGGTTGTAGTGAAAGCAGCCGGCTCGGTGCTGTTTGGGCAAGTCGCGTACGTGATCGACGCGGCGCACTCGACGGGAGCTAAGGTCGTTCTGGCCGGGCCGAGCCTTTGAGACGATCCGCTTAAGAAAATCGTGGCTGGCGCAAAGTAACCCTTTGCGCCAGCACCGAAGTAACGATTTACGCGCCAGGTCGATAAAGTCTTTGACCCAACCCGCCGATAACATATACATGGCAACCTCAGCGATTGCGCTTCAGGGACTACAGCAGGCCGAAGTTCAGTTGAACGCGGCCGCTTCTGCGATTGCCAATGCGGGCACGAGTTCCGGCAACGGAGGCACGCTCGATGTAGTGAGTCTCAGTGAGGAAATCGTTGCGATGATGTCGGCGCAGACTTCATTTTCCGCCAACCTCGCCGCGCTCGAGACCGCCAACCAGATGCAGCAAAATCTTCTCGATGTCACTGGCTAAATTCACCAGGACTAAAACTTCAACTTCACCAGACGTGTTTACCACACGTGTTCACCACACGTGGCAGGCGTTCTCCGCCACCATGGGCTGGCCGGCCTTGCAGCCCCACGCCTTCTGGAACTCCGGCATATTCTGCACCACGCCATCCACGCGATACTTCCCCGGCGAATGCGGATTCGTGCTGACCTGCATGCGCAAATATTCCGGCCGCTGCTTCTCGCACCACACCCGCCCAAATCCCAGGAAGAAACGCTGTTCCGGCGTGAAGCCGTCGATGGTCTGCCCTTCCTTCCCAGTCTTATCCTCAGCGATCAAGCGTTCCAGCGCCGCCAGCGCGATGCGCGCTCCGCCGTTATCCGCCGTGTTTTCGCCCAGCGTGAGACGCCCGTTCAGCTTCATGTTGTCGACGGCGACGAAGTTCGAGTATTCATCGGCGACGCAACTCACGCGCTTCTCAAACTCCTTGCCATCCTGCTCCGTCCACCAGTCGCGCAGGTTGCCCGTGGGATCGAACTTGCGCCCCTGATCGTCGAAGCCGTGCGTGAGTTCGTGCCCGATCACCAGGCCGATGCCGCCGAAGTTGATGGCATCGTCCATCGTCTTATCAAAGAACGGCGGCTGCAGAATGCCCGCGGGAAACACAATCTCGTTATACGACCCGCTGTAGTAAGCGTTGACGGTCGGCGGCGTCATGCCCCACTCCTTGCGGTCGAGCGGCTTGTCGATTTTCGCCACGTCGCGCTTGGCTTCAAATTCGTCCGTCCGTCGCACGTTGCCCAGTAGGTCGTTTGCCTTGATCGTCACCGAACTGTAATCGCGATACACATCGGGATAGCCAATCTTGTTGCGGATCGCCTGCAACTTCACCTTCGCCTGTTTCTTGGTGTCGTCCGACATCCACGCAAGACTTTGAATGTCGTTATCCAGTGAGGTTTCGAGCGCGTCCACCATCTTCAGCATGCGCTGCTTGCCGTCCGCTCCGAAAGTGGCGTCGACGTAGCGCTGCCCCAGCGCCTCGCCCAGCGATCCATCGACCAGAGTGACGCAGCGCTTCCAGCGATCCTGAATCTGCTTCTGCCCCGTCAGCGCCTGCCGCATTTTGAAATCAGCGTCCACAAACGGCTGCGACAGCCATGGAGCATTCGCCCGCAGCACGTGCCAGCTCACATAGGTTTTGAGCGACTCGAGCGGCAGCGCCGCGACCACGCCATTCACTTGCTTGAAAAAGTCCGGATTGACGACATTCAACGCGGTGAAGTTGGGCGCGCCCACAGCTGTGAAATAACGATTCAGATAAAAATCCGGCGCCAGCGCAACCGCTTCGTCGCGAGTCAACTTGTGGTCGCGATTCTTGGGATCTCGCCGCTTGGTGCGATCCATGGAATCCGCCGCGAGCAAGGTTTCCACCAGCAGCACCGTGTCGGCCGAACCGGCTGCCTGTTGCGGCGTCTGCCCGGCCAGCGTGAACAGCTGCGTGGCATATTCAGCCAGATGTTTCCGCATCTCGACCTTGTCGGCATCGTCTTTGATGTAGTAATCGCGGTCGGGCAGCGAGAGTCCGCCCTGATCGATATACGCGATCACCTGGTCGGCGTTATGCAGATCAGAGTTCGAATAAAAATTGAACAGCGAACCGTTTCCCACCATGTGCAGGCGCCCAATCTCTTCCATGAGCGCACTCTTGTCTTTCACCGCCGCGATCCGCTCCAGTTCCGGCTTAAGCGGCGCGATTCCCTTCGCGTCCACCGCCTTTTCGTCCATGCACGATCCATAGAGGTCGCCGATTTTCTGGTCGATGGCGTCGCGGCCCGGGCCACCGGCGGCAGCCTTCTCCAGAATTCGGCGCTCAATCGCAAGATTGCTTTCATTCAGTTCGGAGAAGCTCTGCCACGAAGGCCGGTCCGCCGGAATCTCAGAATTCTTAATCCAGTTCCCGCATGCGTACTGATAAAAATCCACGCAGGGATCCACGCTCTTGTCGATGTTGTCGATACTGAATCCAGGGCCGGGCTTGGCGGAGGGCGCGGATTGCGAGAAGCTGGCGGCAGTCACCAACAACACAAAGGACAACAAGAAACGGAACGCGCGCATGCGAGATTTCTCCTTAGAGCGTTAGAGCGTTGGAGCGATGAAGAGCAACGGTTGGGATTCTATGCCCTACTCTTCGCCACGATCAAGAAGACCCCTATGAATTGTGAAAGATGTCTTGCCGTGGTGAACTCGATGCGTATACCGGGGGGAATAATGAGTAGAAAAATGCTGACGGCCCCGCTTCTTCAGAGTCTTAAACTCCGACTCTGAGAAGTGCGGGGCTCGTCTTTAGTTTGTCGAGTTTGGTCTTTTTTTAGACACGCCATCGGCGCCCGTTCTAACTGGCTTTACGTCGTGCCAGCGACTCGTCGTCGAAGGTCTCGCCGGCCGACCGCTTCTCATCATTCTTCTTCGCGTTCTCAATCGAGGATTGCAGCACTTCCTCCCGCCGCTGACGCAGCGAGTCTTCAAATGCACTCCAGCGCAGAGTCGGCCCCGCCGGGGACACGTCCATGGTCGCCTCGGTACGAATGGGCGTGACTTCTGTTTCCGCGTCCAGTTCGGCGGTGTCCTCTACATCCGACGGAATTGTTCCTGACTCCGCTCCCACCTGTTGCTGAGTTGTGGGCGTGATGTTACGGTCGGTGGCCTCGCGATGCATAACCGGATTCTCCACCCATTTTGCGCTCGAACGATAGCGCCGCTCATAGTCCGCCCACTGCTCTTCCGAGGTCAGCGACGCTCCGTCATAGGGTGGAAAAGTTTCAATCTGCTCTTTTGTCAGATCCACCAGAAAATCGTCCTCATGCTGCAGCGACGGCCGGATCTCCCGTGGCGGCACGATAAATTTCTTGCTGGAAAGCCATCCCCCGGTGTCGACTACCAGGAATACGATCGCTCCGGTCGCTTCATCGAAAATGACGTCGTCAATTTCTCCCAGCTTGTGGTCGCCGGGCCCGTAAACCTTCGCGCCGCGAATGTCGAGCGCCGCCTCCTGCGTATCAGTAAAACGATAGTCTCCTAACGTGCCGTATCGCGCCATGATTTCCTCCCGAAAAAGTTGCTCCTGAAATTTCGATCTCAAGCGACGTTAAGATGCAAAAAGACGAGCGGAGTTTGGCCCTTGAAAACCGATCCGTGAACTTCCTCTGTACGCCCTTTATCGGGCCTCGCCACCACAGAACCCGTCCAGCCCTCGGCCGCGCGGTTATAATCGAGACTCACCAAATCTCAAGAGGCTGGCGATCATGACTTCCACGAATGGTAATGGCAAAGCTAGTGCCAACGGCAGCAACGGATACAGCGTCCCCCAACCGCGCGCCGAGTGGCTCGCCCGCCGCAAGAAAGAGAACGCGACCGGCAACTTTTCGCAGATGCACTACGCCCGCAAGGGCGTCATCACCGAAGAAATGGCGTTCATCGCCCACAAGGAAAAGCTGGCGCCCGAACTGGTGCGCGACGAAGTTGCCCGCGGACGCATGATTATTCCCGCCAACATCAACCATCCCGAACTCGAGCCCATGGCGATCGGCGTGGCCAGCCTCTGCAAAATCAACGCCAACATCGGCAACTCGGCCGTCACGTCGGAAGTGAAAGAAGAACTAAAGAAGCTGCACACCGCCGTTCACTACGGCGCCGACACGGTAATGGATCTCTCCACCGGCGGCAACATTCACGAGATCCGCGAAGCCATCCTGCGCAATTCGCCAGTGCCCATCGGCACGGTCCCGATCTACGAAGCCATCGCCCGCGTGAAGCGCGTCGAAGACCTGAACGCCGAAGTAATGCTCGAAGTGATCGAAGAGCAAGCCGCGCAAGGCGTCGACTACATGACGATCCACGCCGGTGTGTTGATCCAGTATCTTCCGCTGATTTCAAAGCGCATCACCGGCATCGTCAGCCGCGGCGGCGCAATCCTCGCCCAGTGGATGGCCTACAACCACAAACAGAATTTCCTCTATGACCGCTTCGACGACATCGTCAAGATTTTCAAGAAATACGATGTCAGCTTCTCGCTCGGCGACGGCCTCCGCCCCGGCTGCGTAGCCGACGCCAGCGACGAAGCCCAATTCGCCGAACTGAAAACTCTGGGCGAACTCACCAAGAAGGCCTGGGAGCACGACGTGCAGGTCATGATCGAAGGCCCCGGCCACGTCTCCATGGACAAGATCAAAGAACAGGTCGACAAAGAAGTTGAGATGTGCCACGAGGCGCCGTTCTACACCTTGGGCCCGCTGGTCACCGACATCGCTCCCGGCTATGACCACATCACCAGCGCCATCGGCGCCGCCATGATTGGATGGTACGGCGCCGCCATGCTCTGCTACGTCACGCCCAAAGAGCATCTCGGGCTACCCAACGAAAAAGACGTGAAAGACGGCATCATCGCCTACAAGATTTCCGCCCACGCCGCCGACATCGCCCGCAACCGCCCCGGCGCCCGCGACCGCGACGACGCCCTCAGCTACGCCCGCTACAAATTCGACTGGGAAAAACAGTTCGCCCTCTCCCTCGACCCCGAAACCGCCCGCTCCATGCACGACGAAACCCTCCCCGACGACTTCTACAAAGAAGCCGCCTTCTGCTCCATGTGCGGCCCCAAATTCTGCTCGATGAATTATTCGTCGAAGGTCGACGAATACAACAAGCAGGTGCATGGGATCGAGAAGAAGGATTACTCGGAGTTGGTGGAGAGGCTGGTGTCGCTAAAGTAACCGATGGTTTTGTGGAAGAGCGGCCCTTCAGGTCCGCGTTAGCATGGATTGAAAATGGAACATATGGGACAGCCGCCCACGGCTGGCCAGCCGAGCAAAGCTCGGCCAGGTTGCGCAACACCTTCCGGGCGACAGTCGCTCAGTTCGGGTACAATCCGGGGCATGAGCGCGGAAGAAGAAAAAGAGAAAGACGAGAAAGGCAAGCATCAAAACGATTTCATTAACCAGCGCCTCACTTGGTTGGGCACATTCTCGTCATTGTTATTCGTTGCAAATGGTTTCGGCAAGTATCCCGTGTTGATTCCGATTGTCGGCTTCGGAATAGCAATGTCCATTTGGGCCGGTACGAGCGCCGCCAACGCGGCGTTGGATAAATTGGGTCGAAACGTCGCCGGCTGGCGCAGACCGTTTATGCCGGGCACTTTCATCCCGCCATTGTTCGGTGCCGCATGGCTGGTGATCATCTTGATGCACTTCAAGTGCAAGTAGCTGGGTGCCCCATCCTCTCGCGCTCTTTGTGTCCAGTCTCATGACATGCTTTACAAAACGCGGGTGCCCCATCGTTCTTTGCGAAAGGGTGGGAACGATGCTGCCGGGGACAACACTTTTCGTTGCATCGGTCGGAAATCCGGCCTAGGATAACCCTATGGCGAAGGCGCACAAATTCGATCTCGAAAATCCCGCTCCCATCCTCGACGACGAAGATGAGGAAACCCTTGCCGCCATCGACGAAGGC
>Ga0224556_1000460_pt1 | contig 10952 bp, 13 predicted proteins | sample 714S315metaG_FD_183007 | JGI IMG/M metagenome (GOLD analysis project Ga0224556, IMG submission 183007) | Peat soil microbial communities from Stordalen Mire, Sweden - 717 S3 1-5 | ecosystem: Environmental > Terrestrial > Soil > Wetlands > Peat | place: Sweden: Norrbotten County, Stordalen Mire...
TCCCATTCGATTCGCGCTTGACGCTGATGCGGAGATGATCGGCTGCCGGCGTATCGGACAGCGAATAGCTGCGAAGAACCGGCGGTTTGCCCGGATCGACGAGCAGCCGCAAAACAACAAATTGACCCGCCTGGAAGAGAGGAAGAAGCTGCCCATCGATTGGCGACAGGATGAAGGAAGTTACGCTATCGCTCTCTTTACGAATCTGTGCAACTCGCATTTGTCTAAACCCGGGCCACGCCGGAGGCTGTTCCTCATTCGCGAGTCCCGGATTCCCTGCCGCAGTCTTGGAGCTCGAATCTTGTTGGAGCATCGCCTGGAACGAACTCTGCCAACCCTTGCTGAGCGCAGGAATCTGCAGCACGCGTTTCAGTTGCGCGCTGGAATGTCCCGGCAAATACAGGAGGGCGTCAACATCGGCCACACTGATTCGCTCCGAACCGTCAGCAGTTTTTGTGATGTCATCACCCGCGCCAACTTCTCCTTCTTGCAACACGCGAAAGTAGAATCCTGGTCTGTGATGTGCCACCAGCAGCGCCGGCATACGAGGCTCGTTCATGCGGATACCGACGCGGTAGCAAGTCACGCGTGGCTGCGTTACTTCAAATTCAGCACCACCAATGCGGTATCGATCGCCGATGCACACCTCGTTATCAGCAAGCCCCTCGACGGTGAAGTTTTCTCCGAACTGACCGAAAGTAAAATCGCTGCGGCCCAGAAAACGCTCCCAGTAGTGGTAAGAATCCATCTGGTAGACGAATACGGCGCGCTGCTCCCCACCGTGACCGGCGAGATCGGCTTGCACATCACCGTCGATGTCGAGTTTGCGCACCATTCGCCGACCATCCACTGGGGATTTCCAGACTGACGTTCGAACTGTCTTGCCGTTCCATGTCACGTCGCGCGGAAGGCCGACATTTACTGAAAGCAATCGGGGCATGCGTACCTCGTCGAATCCCACCGTGTGGTTAGTGTGCTTATTTTCTACCAACGACGAGCCGGAGCGGCACCATCCACGTGGAGAATCTCTCCACTCACATGGCCTGCCTGTGCCAGGTAAAGCACCGCATCGACGATATCCTTGATCGTCGCCCTTTGCATAGCCGGCTGCAACGTCGAGTCGGTGGGATCATTCTGGTGCATCGCTGTATCCACTTCGCCGGGGGCTACGGCATTAAAACGAATGCCGTCTTTTGCAAACTCGATTGCGAGATTTTGCGTAACGGAATTCAAGCCACCCTTCGTAATCATCGAAACGGAGCCATTCACGCCCGCAATTGGCCGATCAGCAAGCGCCGCAGTGATGCTCACCACGCACCCCGATTTCTGTTTCAACATCTCTTTTACGGCACGCTGAGTGATGTAGAAGAATCCAAGCAGATTAGTGGAGACGAGGGCATCGAAGTCCTCCGTAGTGAAGTCGGTGAAAGGCTTTTTTAGGAAGATGCCAGCGTTATTCACCAGAACGTCGACGGTTCCGAAGTTGTTGATCGCTGCCTCGACAGCATAGGCAGCAGTTTGCTGCTTGCCGATATCGCCATCGAGGAGAACCAGGCTGGCTGAGGCGGTCAACTTCCGATTGGTGTCACGAGAGGTTGCAACGACGTTATAACCTTCTTTCAGGAACCGTTCGACTAAACCCGCGCCAATGCCCCCCGATGCTCCGGTCACGATTGCTGTTTTCTTGTCCGACATATATAACCTTTCGATCGATCAAGGCGCATAACGAGTAAAGACGAGGTCACTGCCTTTGGTCTTCTCGTGGCAGGGGAAACAGGTCTTCATAAACGCCGCATCGCCAGCTTTGCCGTCCGCGAAGTGACCGAACCCCCAGCCGCCCGTTGCGGCGTACTTGGTTGAGTCCTTGACCATAAACTGAACGTTAGTGGGAGCACCGGGCACGAAGGATTGAGCCTGGCCAAAGGCTTTGTTGTTTTCCTCCGACGGGACGTAATGGTAATGCAGAGCGGCAATGATCGCGCCGTCCGGAAACGGAAGTTTCCCTTCACGGTAGGCTTTGATCGCCACATCATTGCCCAAGACGGCGCCCAAACTGTTGAGGCTGCCTGCTTCGTGGGCCGAGGAAATCCACCTAAAATCGCGGTACCCGTGAGGGATTTCGGTGACGAAGGGCGGGGCGGGTTGCCCATCGGCTTGGCCTGAGGCAGGAGCGATGACGGTGACAAGGCCGGCCATGGTTGCAGCCGCAACCAGGAAGAATGCGAAGCGTTTCATAATGGTTCCTCCATTGACTAAGCTTGGGCAAACTGAAATCACCGGTCCTAAGGGAGCAGGCCAAATGCAGTGGTAACGACCCTGTTCAGAAGAAACATACGCCAGACGCGCTGTACGGCTCCCCGAATCAAGGTGAATTGCTCTTTCGCTAAGCCGCTCCGATTGCATCGGCTACGACAAGTGCATCACACCAAAAACGCCAACGGTGAAACAATTGGACGATGGTATTGGCGGTACCTCCTTATCAATATCAATCGACGAGGCGAGGAGGTCTCGTGCAAGAGTCAGCCGACCGGCCAACCGAGCCGAGGCCGCGACGGTGACTGCTCGCCAATCCCGACTGGTGGATCGAGGAGGGCTATCCATTAACTCAGACTCGTCAAGCCAGTCCTCGGCGGAGAGCAGTGCCTGTTCTGGGCCAAGTAACTCCGTCACCGCGCCGAGGAATGCCGCTAACTCTCGCTCCGCCAGGTGTATCTGATCTGCATAAGTCGAATTGTCAAACGATTCATCCGAGTTCATGGAATTTCTCCTGTTTTTCTGTCACTGTCGTGCAAACCGACTGCGTCGGTTGCGACAAGCGCATCACACCAGACTCGCAGAGGCAAAACAATTGGACGATGGTATTGGCCTTTGCATTAAGGGGCATAGGGGGTGAAGACAAAGTCGCGAGCCCTGGCTGGCTCGTGGATCTATTGGGATGCTTTGGTTGGGGTAGACACCGTTCGAGCGACTTACAGTGGGCTGAGAGGCTATTACTAGGACGAACCTCGCGCGCCCGGCACTGCGAAACGCAACACAGTCCTCATCCTATTGATTTTCATTAGGTTGTCGTTCTAGAATTCCACCCAACGTTTGGGGCCTCCTGAGTCAGGTGCGTGCTGTGAAGCATGTGTGTATGTGGACGCACTTGTCCGTGAAATGGGGTGACCGCAAATGTCGCAAGTCACACCAATCGTCTTCGTTGTCGACGACGACGTCTCCGTGCGCGAGTCGCTGGAATTGTTGATCCGATGTGAAGGCTGGCAGCCGAAGACATTCGCGTCCGCGCAAAAGTTTCTCGACCAACCAAGAGTTCGTATTCCGAACTGCCTCGTACTTGACGTTTCTCTTCCAGGCCTCACTGGTCTAGACCTCCAAAGGCTTGTCGCCGGCGAACGCACGGATATGCCGATCATTTTCATCACGGGCCACGGCGATGTGCCCATGACGGTCCAAGCCATGAAAGCGGGGGCTGTCGAATTCTTGACGAAACCCTTCAGCGATGACGTGTTGTTGAGGGCGATTCGGGCAGCCCTCGAACGTAGCCGAGTTGCTCTCAGCCTGGAGGCCGAGATGCGGGTGCTCCGGGACTGCTACGCGTCGCTTACCCAACGCGAACGAGAGGTTATGGCGTTGGTGGTTTCCGGTCTGCTGAATAAACAGGTGGGCGGGGAGCTGCGTATCAGCGAAATCACGGTGAAGGCACACCGAGGCAAGGTCATGCAAAAGATGAAGGCCGATTCTCTTGCCGACCTGGTGAAAATGGCCACGAGGCTCCGCCCCGAGCCTGCGGCAAGTACGGCGGCGTAACGGCCATATTAACCGTCGCAATCATTCGTGACGAGCGCAATTCGCAGACAGCGCCCTCCAAATATTTGCGGACTATTGGGCAAGCTGGTCATGAAACCGCGGGGGATCAGTAGAGCGGAGTGAGCCGGCGAGCACAGAAGCCTGCGCCGCCAACCCCTATGGGAGGAGAGCAGCATGAAGAAGACCACAGCACCGATTTCCCTGGCTGGCTCCCAGCTCGGCGAAGTGCGCCATGTCTGCGCGTTTTTCAATAGCGACGACGAGGAATATCGCGTGTTGCTGCCATTCATTAAGGACGGGTTCGAGTGTGGCGACAAGGCGGTTCATGTGGTGAATCCCGATCAACGGCACGACCATCTGCGACGTTTGGCCGCAGTCGGAATCGACCCGGCGGCTGCCGAGCAGAGCGGACAGCTCGAGGTTCGGGTCAACACCGAAGCCTACATTCGAGACGGCCGGTTCGATCAGGATCGGATGCTGGAGGCATTCGAGCTGCTGGCCAGCGGCAATGCCAAGGGAAGGTTCCCGCTGAGTCGCATTTGCTGCCGCATGGACTGGGTGGTCGGAGACCGATCATACGTCGACGACGTCGTGGAGTTTGAATCGCGCGTCAATGACGTGTGGCGCCGCCATGATGACGCCGTTATCTGCACCTACCATCTTGGCCAGTTTGGAGGAGACACAGTGATCGACATCATGCGGACGCATCCCATGGTCATCATCGGCGGCATGCTGCAACGGAATCCGTTTTTTGTGCCGCCCGAGGAGTTCCTGCCCGAGCTTCGCCAACGCCGGGCCATGCGCACTTCCTCGTCCTCCTCGGCTGCCTGATATGTTTGGTTAGTTATGGAAGCTCAAGTCGAACATTCCGCCGGAGAGATCAAGCGCCTTCAGCGGTGCATTAACGATCTTGTCAGCCTGCTCGCGCTTCCGGCCGTGTGGAGCGGCGGCGATCCATCTCAGGTTCTTCATACCTTGCTCGACGCGCTAATGCGCATGCTGCACCTGGATCTCATCTCGGTGCAGCTGAAAAATCCAGTCGGCGAGTCGCCCGTTGAGATCGTCAAGATCGGCGAACTGCGGGGACCGATTCCTCCGGCGCACGATATCTGCGAGGCGCTCAGCCACTCGTTGGGAGGCAACTCACGGAAATGGCCTCCGCTGCTTCGCAAGTTTATGGGCGGAGGCGACGTCTCGATCGTGCCTCTGCCGCTGGGTGTGCAGGGCGAACTCGGCGTGATCGTCGCGGCGGCTCAGCGGGCAGATTTCCCGCAGCAAACCGAGGCACTTCTTCTGAGCGTGGCAGCGAATCAGGCCTGCATCGGGCTCCAGGAAGCGCGGCTCCGGAGCCAGCAGAAGCGTATCGCCGACGAACTCGATAAGCGGGTCGCGCAACGAACCGCCGAACTTGCCGCTGCAAACGCAGAGCTGCAACTCCAGGTTGGGCTGCTGCAGCGTCTTCCTGTATCCGCCTGGACGCTCAACCCTGATGGGACGCCGGATTTCGTGAATCAGGTTTGGCTTGAATACTCCGGTCAGACCCTCGATTTCATCCGCTCGCATCCCGAGGCCTGGATGATCGCGGTCCACCCTGAGGATCGCGAAGCAGCATCGATGGCCTTTTGGGAGGGAGTACGCTCGGGACAGGGTTTTGCGTTTGAAACTCGGTCTTTGCGCGTTCGGGATCGGACCTATCGCTGGCATCTCAATCAAGCCGTGCCCTTGCGCGATGCGGGAGGGAAAGTCCTTAAATTCGTCGGGACCACCACCGACATCGACGACCAGAAACGCGCACAGGAGGAACTGCGCGCGAGTGAAAATGATCTTCGCCAGATACTCGACGGCATTCCTGGACTCGTCGCTGCCATCACTCCGGGCGGAGTGCCAGACGTTATGAACCGGCCGTTCCTGGAATTCTTCGGCAAGACGGCCGAGGAACTGCGCAGTTGGTCGACTAACGATATCATCCATCCCGATGACCTCCCTCGCGTGATCGACGCCTTTACGAGTTCGATAGCTACCGGAACTCCCTTCGATCTCGAAATTCGTTATCACAGAGCCGATGGAGTCTATCGGCGGTTCGAGGTCCGCATCCATCCCGCGCGAGATGCAGACGGCAGAATCACTCGTTGGTATGGTCTCTTGGTCGATATCGAAGACCGAAAGCTCGCGGAGGAGGCACTTAACAAGGCCCGTTCCGAACTCGCGCACATGTCCAGGGTCACAAGCCTCGGGGCGATGACGGCGTCGATCGCGCACGAAGTCAACCAGCCGCTGTCCGGCATTATCACCAACGCCAGTACCTGTTTGCGAATGCTGGCGACCGATCCTCCCCAAGTCGAGGGCGCTCGCGAAACCGCCCGGCGGACGATTCGCGATGGCAACCGTATGTCCGAAGTGATCACCCGGTTGCGCGGGCTCTTTAGCAAGAAGGAGCCTGCGACCGAATCTGTGAACTTGAATGAAGCTGTTCTGGAGGTGATTGCCCTGTCCATAGTGGACCTTCAGAAGAACCACGTAAGCCTGCGTCCCGAACTCGCCGACAATCTCCCGCTAGTAACAGGCGATCGTGTGCAGCTTCAGCAAGTCATACTGAACCTGCTCAGGAATGGCTCCGATGCCATGAGCGCAGTGGAGGACCGTCCAAGGCTGTTGCTTATCAGAACCGAGCGAGACGAGGGTGATCGCGTGCGCCTGACGGTTCAAGATGCGGGAGTCGGGTTCGACCCTGAGGCCACGGATCGTCTTTTCGACGCGTTCTATACCACCAAGAGCGAGGGCATGGGAATCGGGCTATCCGTCAGCCGTTCCATTATCGAGAGGCACCATGGCCGTCTATGGGCGAAGCTAAACGATGGCCCGGGAGCCGCATTTTCGTTCTCCATTCCTCGATCGTCCGAGGGTTTGGCTCGCGCCGATGGTATCCGTAATCCTCAGCCGCCCGCTGTCCCGGGTCCCAATGCGGCGTAAGCGCTAGCCTGGTCTGCGTATCCGCGACAAACCAACACTAAAGTGCAATGGACACTTTCTTGCGAGGTGGCGCACCCTGGGATCATGGAGTCCGGCCACACAGGCTGCGCGCCAGCGCTTCCACTTGTCTCAATCGTTGATGATGACGAGTCCGTACGTGAGTCGCTACCTGACTTGTTGAAGCAGTTGGGCTTTGCAGCTCGCGCGTTTTCGTCGGCGGAAGAGTACTTCGCGTCTGATTGCGTTGACCAGACCAGATGCCTGCTCCTTGACGTCGCCATGCCTGGCACGACCGGGCCCGATCTTCAACGGGAACTGATACGACGGCGACAAGCGACCCCGATCATCTTCATCACCGCTGACAAGGACATCATCGTTCGCCAGCGGCTGATCGAGCAGGGTGCGGTGGAATGCCTGTTCAAGCCATTCAGCGACACGGCTCTGCTGAAGGCCGTTAATTCGGCACTTAACCCGAAATGAGCTTTCCGCACGCTGTGATTGCGGGACCATTCTTTCATTGCAGTGGTCAACTGGCGCCCTCTATGTGGATCTTGGCGTCTTTGACTGCCTCTTCAGGGGTCTCGCCGTCCTGGCGCGCGACAATGTAGGCGGCATACCAGCTCGACCAGTCGTGCTTTGGAGCGGTAGGTTCGTATTCGCTGTGGTGTTTCTCAGCCTCTTGCAAGAGATCGGTGAGTGTCGCGACATCCAGATTGCTAAGTCCTCGGCCAGGCAGCCGGGTTGTGATTTCCTGAAACAGCCATCCATTGCCGTCGGGATCACGAAATGTGGCGAACGAGTTGTAGGTGGCATGCTCCGGTGCTGGCCCGCTGATGCGACCGCTGCCGTCGATCTGGAACTGCGCGCCTGGCGTTCCGGAGTGGAACACCTCACTCACCTCAATACCGCGTGCGGCTAGATCTTCGCGAGCAGCCGCAACATCGGAGACGATCAGGTAGAGGCCTTGGGCTGATCCCGGCACGGCCGATGTGATCTTCGTGCCAAACTGAACCGAGCACCCTGAGCCGGGAGGTGTGAACTGCACGACGCGAAAGCCGTTATCGTACGGGAAGTCGGCGTCCAGCCGCCACCCCAGTAGAACTCCTTCGAGCGGTCAACGTTCGCGACCGGGAATGACGACCACCTCGAACTTCATGTCTACTCTCTCGGGTTTAGGGGCGATAGTCGGGTCACTGCTCGGGAACGCACGTAGAGTTGCCATATTTCTCCTTGTTCCTAGCCAAACCGCTGCCAGGTTCGAACCCCAATTAAGCCAGAATCGCGAGGACGAATCTATAGGACGAACGTATCGACCAACAGAGTCTGGAAGGGACATACAGGCACAAGAGTGGTTCGTACTTTATCCCACGGGGCACGATACCAAGGTATGCCCAATACCATCGTCCAATTGATTCGCCGGAGCATCTGGGGTGTAATCGCGCCAGCCAAATATTTAAAGAAAGGATGATACAGACATGCCGGAAGCGACTTGGAAAGCTCACGAGAAACACGGAAGGCTGACGACGCAGAGCGACTTGCCCGATAGCGTCTACGCGTTTCCGAAGCAGCGCAAAGAACCACTGACCGACGCACAGCACGTGCGCAACGCGGTCGCGCGCTTCGATCAAGTCATCGACGTCTCCGATGCCGACCGTGCGTTAGCATTCGCGAACATCGAAAAAGCTGCAAAGTACTACGACGTCAACCTCGCGGGAACGTCGTGGCACGAACTGGGCATTCATCCTCAAAAGAAAGCGGTGACGCGTTGAACGCATCGTGAGGTGAGGCTCAAGTTGTTTGTGGAACCTCGCCTCACGCCAGTTCGCGTGGAAGAATGATGGTGAATGTTATGCCCAGAGATAAATCTATTCGATCCGGTTGGCGATGTGATAGCTGCGGCGAACTTATGTCAGATCTGCAGGCAGGCTGGGTGGAGTGGGTCGCGGCAGAGGACACCAAGGGAAAGCCGAAAGTAAGCGGTTTGCGGTTAGTGCACCGTCGCAACACCAGCCCCAGTCAATCAGAGCCGTACGGATGTCGGTACAATCCGCGAAACGAATTCAGAAAGAACCGGGGCATCGTAGAGGGACTGGCTCTTGACCGGTTCGCGGGTCCCGACGGGCTTATGTTGCTGTTTTCGATGATTGCGGAGCGTGAACTCCCGGCGCCAGAACTAATCGAGCTCGCAAAGCGAGTGCAGATCCCGGGCTACGAAGCAGTATACGAACTGGTTCGCGATGCCGTCGGCGAAGGAGTGATAGCGCCTTCTATCTCGACTGGCTTTTATTTGCAGTGCGAGATAAGGGATGTGCTGAAGTGGGCGAAATACCGAACTTCAGCGAAAACGAGCCACGTTGAGCGCCAGAATCGATGGGCCGTTTCTCACTAGATTATTGCGCAATGCCCATCCCCGTAGTTTCCACTTTCGAAGTTTTGGGAGTGCATTATTGCGTCAGCGACCAAATTCTGGCTTTGGTCATCTAAGGTTTTGTCAGTTTTGTCAGCGACTGTTTGTGCTGCGTGCTTTGTGCTGCGCACAAGGAGACGAATTATGAAAGCAGTTGTTGTGCACCAATATGGCGGTCCAGAAGTACTCAAGTTCGAAGACTACCCTGACCCGGTTCCGGGTCCGGGCGAGGTGCTGGTGCGGGTAGCAGCCACGAGCGTGAATCCGATCGACTACAAGCGGCGCGCCGGATTGACGAAGGATTTTTATCCCATGCAGTTCCCAGGGCTGATCGGAGTAGATATGGCGGGGACTGTCGTCAAGATTGGGCCGGGAGTGGAAGGCTTTTCCGTCGGCGACCAGGTGTTCGCCATGGCGGACAATACTTACGCCGAGCTTTGTGTCGTGAAAGCCGCGGTTCTGGCGAAAGTTCCCAAGGGGCTCGACTTGATCCAGGCAGCGGCGCTGCCGCTGGCGACGACGACCGGCAACCAGCTCCTTTCAGCCACGGGAATCAAAGCGGGCCAGACGGTTCTCGTCGTAGGTGCTGCCGGAAATGTCGGGCGTTCGGCGGTATTCACTGCGAAGGAACGCGGGGCGACTGTGATCGCGGGGGTTTTGAAGAGGCAGATGGATGAGGCGATGACGGTGGGCGCGGATCAGGTGGTTGCAACCGATGACGACACCGCGATTGCGAATCTTCCTCCGCTCGACGCGGTGGCAGATACGGTCGGCGGAAAAACCGCCCTGAAGCTGATCGCCAAGGTCAAGCCGGGTGGGGTGTATGCGTCGGTTGTAGAGGTGCCGCAGAACGCCGCGCAGTACCCATCTGTGAAGGTGGTGCATGTATTCTCGAAATTCGACAGGAAAACGCTCGAGTTCATGGCCGAAGCGGTGCGAGATGGCAAGCTGGTAATCCCGATTAGCCAGACGCTGCCACTCAGTAAAGCGGCCGAGGCTCAAGCAGCGGCGGAAAAAGGTGGTAGCGGAAAGATCTTGTTGGTGGCTTGAACTGCTGGCTTGAACTCGTTGCTGGAATACATCGTCGAAAGGAAAACCGCAAATGAAGAAAGATCATCGCGGAATTAATCCCGCTTCAAAACCCAGTGGCGACGGATGTGTGGAATGCCTGGCGTCATCGAAGGGCTGGTGGTTTCATCTCCGCCGGTGTGCGGAGTGCGGGCACATCGGATGCTGCGACAGTTCGCCGAGTCAACATGCGTCAAAGCATGCGGCAGCGACAGGGCATCCGATCATTGCCAGCTTCGAGCCGGGTGAGGATTGGTTCTACGATTACGAGAAGCAGGCGATGATCAAGGGTGTGGAGTTGCCTCCGCCGCATTCGCATCCTGCGAATCAGCCCGCGCCTGGACCCGCAGGAAGGGTGCCAGCCAACTGGGAGTCGCTCCTGAACTAGCCGCCGCTATTGTCGGCGTCCTCGCGTGGTCACCCAAGTAAGCTGGCGAGCCAGTAATCGACACTGAACTTTCCCGCGCCGGAGCAGATCAGCCAGATGAAGATGACCACGTACAAGACCTCGGGAAGGTAGAGGAAGTCGTCGAGCCAGTTAAGAGGCGAGAGTCCTTTCGGCAAGGTGGAAAGCGCGCTAGTCAGCGTCGCAACAGTCATATCGATTAACAAAGCCACGCAGGCCGGGCTCGAAAGAAACCCCACGGTCAGCAGCGATCCGCAGACGAACTCCACACCCGCCACGAAATAAGCCGTCTGA
>Ga0224556_1000461_pt1 | contig 10910 bp, 8 predicted proteins | sample 714S315metaG_FD_183007 | JGI IMG/M metagenome (GOLD analysis project Ga0224556, IMG submission 183007) | Peat soil microbial communities from Stordalen Mire, Sweden - 717 S3 1-5 | ecosystem: Environmental > Terrestrial > Soil > Wetlands > Peat | place: Sweden: Norrbotten County, Stordalen Mire...
AAGGCCGCAACGCCCGCCGTCAATCATCCCGACGCGGACCTGCTGACGTCTTTCGCCGAGCACTCTCTACCCGTGCTCGAACGGGACATCGTGCTTGAACACCTTGCCCGCTGCGGCGATTGCCGCGACGTCGTGGCGCTGGCCTTGCCCGCGACGGAGCCGGCCCAGGCAGTCGTCAGCCCATCGCCGGGCGGATGGCTGACCTGGCCCACTCTGCGCTGGGCATTCGTGGCTGCGGGCATCATCGCCATCGCCTCGTTCGGAATCCTGCAATACGAGAGGAGTGCCCGCTCGACGACGATGGCCCATAGGGCATCCGCGCCCCAGAGCACAGACACAGAGGCTAAGAATCAGCCGGTGCCTCTACCGGCCGCCCCGGCACGTGCCGAGAAGCGCGACAAGATCCTGGCGCCGCCCGCCCCGGCCTTTGCTGACTCTGGCGACGCTACAAGTCTGATGATCATGCCGAGCCCCGGCCACAATTTCGACCAGAACGCCGACCAGAAAAAGAGCGTGTCTCGCGCCCAAGCGGTTCCGACACCTCCCGCGCCGCAGCAGCCTGGCGGCGCTATTGGACATATCGCCGCAGCGCGCACCCTAGGCGGACCCTTGTTTGGCCCCAGGGCCGCGAATCAATTTCAGCAGCAAAATATGGCCCAGAATCAGGCTCCCGTTCCAGCGCCAGGTGGAGCATTCGCGAAGGAGCAAGCCGGCGGGGCAGGATCAGAGAATTCGCGGGTTTCGGCGGGCACTCAGACCGTAGAGGCTTCCGGAGCAGCCTCGCTCGCGCAAACTGAGAACCTGGACGCTACGCCGGTGCAGAATCTGCCCTCGGCGCAGCCGTCGTCCAGCGAGGATTCGGTTTACCCTGCGGTCGGCAAGGCCAAGGCCCCCGTGCCCCTAGCCTCCGGTGCGGAAGCTGGGAATGACGGCGCTCCCATTCAGGACCAGGCGCTCCGCAGCCGGCTGACAGCGCTGGCCGTTCCTGGGCAGATCGGCGGTTATGTCGTTGATCCCACAGGGGCTGTCGTGCCAAACGCCCGGATTACCATCATCCCTTCCAAGCCGGGAGCGCCCGCTACCGCGGTAACCAATTCTCAAGGCCTGTGGCTGATTGCCGGTCTCCCAACGGGAAGCTATAAGGCCCAGGCGGAAGCGCCGGGTTTCAGGACCACGGTTGCCACCGTAAACTACGATGCCAACCAGCCCTCAATGTACCGTTTCACCTTAAACGTCGGCAGCGTCGCAGAAACAGTTGAGGTGTCGGGGCAAGCGTCCCTCATTATGACGGAGGCCGCGACCGCGGCAGCGCCTCTCACCAGCCGTGAGGCCAGCCAGCCCGGCATGAACGGACGCAACGTCAACCAGATGATGGCCTTGTCGCCTCTCTGGGCGATCACCTCCAAGGGCGCGCTGCGACGGTCGGTCGACCAGGGCAAGACCTGGCAGGATGTGGACGTAAAAGCGAATCCCGCCTCCCTCGCCAGCGCGAGCGTGGCAGTCACCGCCCAGGTCTCCCGGGCGAAGGCGAAAGACAAAGACGCAGACAAGGCCCTGAAGCAGCAAGCTACAGCGCTCACCTTCCGCGCGGTCGCCGCCGCGGGCGCTGAGGTATGGGTGGGTGGTTCCGGCGGCGCGCTTTATCATTCGGCGGACGCCGGCCTTCATTGGACCCGCGTCGTTCCCGCCGCATCTGGCAGTGTGCTCACTGGCGACATCACCAGCGTGGAATTCCCCGACCCGCAGCACGGAAAGGTCTCAACCTCTACCGCTGAAGTCTGGACCACCCGCGACAACGGTCAAACCTGGCAGAAACAATAATCACCAAGAGCTCAACATGAGCCCCGTACGCCTTCGTCCGGTCGTGTTCCTCCATGGCTGGCGGATGACGGCGTCCGCCGCTCCGCAAGTCATTTCAGTTACCTCGGTCAATCCTCAACGTAGCTCTGCGCCAACTGCGTTACCAAAGTGACGTTTACACAACATGAGGGGGATCTTAATATCCATCTCGTGGTTTGGCAGTTCTGGGGGAGGGCTGCCGAGGCGTCCTGGACTTGAAAAAGTCGAGGGCGCTTTTCTTTTTTATCCTGAATCAGGTCGAGTTCGTGGATCGGCACACGCCGCATTCGCCATAGAAATTGCGATAAACTGCAACTAGAGCCAACCCGGCGGGCGTTCCTGCTGCGGCATCATTCGCAAAACACATGGGAAGATTGTGCAAAATCTCGCTGGCCTGTCTGTGCCTGCCCTTTTTCATGCTGGGGACAGCAATCGCCGGAGTGGGTGGCAGCATTTCAGGCACGGTCAAGGATCCCTCCGGGGCCGCAATCGCCTTGGCCTCCGTCGTCTTGGTCAATAGTAGTACGGGGGTCCGGCAATCCACTGCTGCCGACGCCCGAGGAGCGTACACCTTCCCGGTACTTCCGGTTGGTGGCTATGTTCTTGAAGTGAATCATCCGGGTTTCAGGCCCTACCGCCGCACCGGAATCATGGTCGACGTCAACAGCGCTCTATTGCTCGATATCGTGCTGCAGGTGGGCAAGCGCACCGACGCGGTCACCGTCAGCGACAGCGCGGTGCATCTCGAAACCTATAGCAGTCAAGTAGGCGAGGTCATCAACGGTGAGCAGATGAGTTCCGTTCCCCTGAACGGCCGCAGCTATACCGACCTGCTCTCGCTGCAGCCCGGCGTGGTTCCTTCGACCTCTATCAGTTCCGATACCGTGCAGGATGTAGGCGCGAGCGCACTCTCGCCTTCCGGCGATCTGAATCCGGGCACCATTTCCATCCACGGCCAGCGCGAATTTGCCAACGCTTTTATCGTGAACGGCAGCGACTCCGAAGAAGACGTGAACATGGGAACCGCGATTATTCCCAACCTCGACTCCATTGCCGAGTTCCGCATTCTCACCAGCAATTTTGACGCGGAGTACGGAGAATTCAGCGGCGGGCAGATCAACGTGATCACCAAGTCCGGCAGCAACGCCTTTCACGGCGATCTTTTCGAGTTTTTGCGCAACACTGACCTGGACGCACGCAACTATTTCTCGCCCACACGCGGCACGTTCCTGCAAAACCAGTTCGGCGGCACCGCCGGCGGCCCCATCCGGCGCAGCAAGATCTTTTTCTTCTCCGACTATCAGGGAACGCGCCAGCGCCAGGGAGTGGACACGGGTTTGATCCCCGTGCCTTCCACGCAAGATCGGTCAGGAGATCTTGCCGATTTAGCGTCAGCTTTCTATACAACTCAGATCGTGAATGGACAATCGGTGGTAGTACCCACGATTGTGAGTGGACCCGCCTGGGCTTCCACACTTTCTCAGAGTCTCGGTTATTCCGTTTCCGCTGGGGAACCCTATTATTTCCCCGGCTGCACGAATACGAACTATTCCCCGTCGAGCGCTTCCGCTTGCGTTCTGCCTACACTTCAAATCCCCACCAGTGCCTGGTCCGGTCCCGCGCTGCATTTGTTGCAGTACATTCCGGCGCCCAATGCTTCCGCCGATCAGTTCGCCACCTCCGCCTACAATCAGGCTCTGCGGGACGACAAGGGCGCCGTGCGCCTCGACGCCAACACCGGCTGGGGCCTGATTTCCGGCTACTACTTTCTGGACGACTATTCGCTGAACAATCCGTATCCCGTCGCTCAGGGCGGAGCCAGCGTGCCCGGTTTCAATGCGCTGAATCAGGGCCGAGCCCAACTGTTCAGCCTGGGAGAGACGAAGACGCTGAGCGCGACCGCGGTCAACGAACTTCACTTCAGTTACATGCGCGCCTACAACGACCTCGGCGAACCGCAAGGCGGACTGGGCGTCAGCCTGGTGTCCCAAGGTTTCGTCACTGCTTCGGGAGCGCCATCAATCGTGCCGCTTGACCCGAAAGGCGAGGGCGTAGAGAGCCTCGTGTTCAACAATTTTTCCACCGGCACGAATACCAACCAACTGAAGCAGGCCAACAATACTTTCCAGTTGCTCGACAATTTCTCAAGAGTTATTGGACGCCACACCGTCAAACTCGGCGGCGGATTTCATTACGACCAGGTCAACGTGAATCCGATCGCCCAGTTTAACGGCAGCTTCCTGTTTACGGGAAGCGAGACCGGCGTCGATTTCGCCGATTTCCTGCTCGGAATTCCCAGCCAGTACAACCAGAGCCAGCTGAATCCCTTCTATGGCCGCAACAAGTACACCGGCCTCTTTGCCCAGGACAGTTGGCACGTGAGGTCGAATCTAACCCTCAACTACGGTGTACGCTGGGACCGAATCGAGCCCTGGTATGAAAAGTACAACCAGATTTCGACCACCGAACCCGGCAAGCAGTCGGTAGTCTTTCCCGGCGCGCCGCCGGGAATCTTGTATCCCACCGATCCGGGAGTGCGGCGCACGCTTGCGCCCCCTGGGGACGAATTCTCGCCGCGCATCGGTTTAGCCTACTCGCCCGATGTCTCGGAGGACAACCTCTTTGGCAAGATCGTGGGCGGTCCGGCGAAAACCAGCGTGCGCGCGGGTTTTGGCATGTATTACGCGTCCATCGAAGCCCTCACTCTGGGCGTGCTCGCGGCCAACGCGCCTTACGGAACCACCTACAGCAGTCCCGCTCCGCCGCTATTTTCTAATCCCTTCATCACCGCCTCCAATGGAGAGAATCTAGGCCAGTATTTTCCCGTCAATCTTGCGCCGTTGAATGCCTCGAGCACTCACCCCGATGCCAGTGTGGACTGGTCGCAGTACTTGCCCATCAGTGGCATCCCCGCATATCCCGTCAGCAACCGCATTCCGTACACCGAGCAATACATGCTCTCGATCGAGCGCCAGTTCGGCGACAACGCTCTGCTGAGCGCCAGTTACGTAGGGAATCAGTCGCACCGTCTTCTCGTGCTGGAGGAGTCGAACCCCGGCAATCCCGCGCTGTGCCTGAGTTTGAGCCAGACCGCCGAAGTGGCCCCAGGATCGGCAACCTGCGGTCCATTTCGTGAGAGCAACACTTTCACCACAGCATCTGGACAAACTGTTTACGGCACCCGCGAACCGCTGGGCTCGAAGTTCGGCAGTGACACCAACCAACGCACGATCGGAAATTCCGGCTACAACGCCCTCGAACTGAGCCTGCGCCATACCAGCAAACGATTGCAGTTATTCGCCAGCTACACCTTCAGCAAATCGATCGATCAGTCGTCGAACGTCGGCGAGGAAGTCAATCCCATCAACCCAGCCCTCAGCCGCGCTTTGTCGGCTTTCGATGTCACCCATAACTTTGTTGTGAGTTATGCGTGGGAACTGCCGGTCGATCGCTTGCTGGCCGCTTCTGACCGATGGACCAAAGGCTGGACGCTTTCCGGCATCACCCACTTCAGCAGCGGTTTTCCGGTCACGCTGCTGAACTACGGCGACAATTCTTTGCTGGGTGCCGAGCCTAACGGCATCAACAACTATGGTGTGGACGAGCCGCAATTCACGCCCGGACCGCTCGACCTGAATTCCAATCCGCGCAACGGAAAATCCTATTTCAACACTTCGCTTTTCAGCCCGCAGCCCTTGGGCACGCCGGGAAATGCGCGGCGCCGCTTCTTTTACGGTCCGGGACTCGACAACTACGACATGGCGCTCATGAAATCTGTGCCGCTGACCGAATCCAAGTCGCTGCAATTCCGCATGGAGGGCTTTAACGTTTTCAATCATGCGCAGTTCTTCGGGCCGGCCGCGGTCAACGGCAATATGAATAGCTCTACCTTCGGCCAGGCCGTTGCCGCCGGCTCTCCCCGGTTGCTGCAGGCGGCTGTCAAGCTGATTTTCTAGGGACGGCGCCGCCGTTGCTGGGTGGACCTGTTCTTGCGACTTTCCCATCTCCCCAGGCATCCAATAGGGGTGTTACGATAGGTAGTTGGGTTTTCTTACGGGAAGCACTTATACCGAGCGCCCGGCAGCGCGGCCTCAATTTGCAGCCCCGCCAACAACCGCGACGTTCACGACTTTCAAAATCAGGAGAAACAAAATGGCAGGTAACGGAATCGTCGAAGTGACGGATGCGAACTTCGACCAGGATGTTTTGAAATCGGACAAGCCCGTTCTGGTGGACTTCTGGGCAACCTGGTGCGGCCCCTGCCGCGCCATCGCCCCCATCGTCGAAGAACTGGCCACCGAGTACCAGGGCAAGATCAAAATCGGCAAGATGGATGTCGACTCCAACAGCGCCACACCCATGCGCTACAAAGTCACCGGCATCCCCACACTGCTGGTGTTCAAGGGCGGCCAGGTCGTCGAACAGATCGTCGGCTACAAGCCCAAGGACACGATTGCGCAGGCGCTGAACAAGCACTTGGGGTAAACGGCTAGCTCGAGATTCTAGCTAAGAACTCTTAACGCACGCTGCCTCTCTTGGCATCGTGCGTTTCTTATTTTAGGATTTAGTTCGGGCCGTCGGGAAATCTAACGCCTTGGCGGTAGCTAGAAGCTAGCAGCTAGAAGCTGTTTTCAATACTTCCGCAGCACCCCAATCACCCTACCCTGCACATCCACGGACGCGGCCGGCACAATGATCGGCTTCATGGTTACATTCGAGGGCTGCAAGCGGATGTTATCGCCCTCACGGTAAAAGCGCTTCAGCGTGGCGTCGCTCTGATCCACGAGTGCGACCACGATGTCTCCGTTGTGCGCGGTACGGGCTTTTTCCACTAGCACATAGTCGCCGTTGAGGATGGCCTCATCCTGCATCGAGTCGCCGCGCACTTCGAGCACAAATACTTCTTTCGAGCGCACAAAATCGGCCAGCGAAATGGTCTCGTTATTCTGCACCGCTTCGATGGGCTGCCCGGCCGCGATGCGCCCCAGCAGCGGCAGCACCAGGCCCGTGTTCACGCTCATGGCCTGCTTCAGTCTTCCCTTGGGCGGCAGCAGATCGATCGAGCGGCTGCGGTTGTAGTCACGCGTCAGCAGTCCCTTTTTCTCCAGATTGGTGACGTGCTTGTGCACGGTCGCGAGGGAAGTGAGTTCAAGACCCTTGCCAATCTCCTCAAACGACGGAGAATATCCGTGCTCCGCCACGAACCGCGAAATAAAGTCATACACTTCCCGTTGCCTGCGTGTAATGGCCATGCCGCCATTATTGGCGAACATAAGGCGAAAAAGCAAGCAATTTTTGGATCTCGATGCGCGTTTGGGCAGGGGTTTAAGTGGTCACGCGCAGGCAAGGCTGAAACTTTTCCGCCCCTAGGAACTCCAATCTGGCAGCCCAGCGATTTCGTACTGAAGAAGGGGAAACAAAAATGCCATCCTATATTCGCCTTGCTCTGATTCTGTTCGCCTCGCTGCTCGGCGCGACGGCGTGCAACGCCAAAGCCAGCCCAGCTGCCGCGTTTCCTGCGCCCGCGCAGGACGCTCCGCGCGCCGCCTCTCCGGGAAAGGAAACCGCGGTCATTTCCGGCGGATGCTTCTGGGGCATTCAGGCGGTCTTCCAGCACGTGAAGGGCGTGATCAGCGCGACTTCCGGCTACTCCGGAGGCTCGGCCAAAACTGCCCAATACGAAACTGTCAGCACCGGCGAAACCGGACACGCCGAGTCGGTCCAGATCGTCTACGATCCTTCGCAGATCACCTATGGCGAACTGCTGCGCATTTTCTTCTCGGTCGCGCACGACCCCACGCAACTCAATGCGCAGGGCCCGGACGAGGGCACACAATATCGCTCGTCGATTTTTTACAGCAATGACGAGCAGAAGCGCATCGCCCAGGCCTACATCGCGCAACTCGACAAGGCTGGGATATTCCGGCGTCCGATCGTGACCCAGGTGGTGCCGCTGCAAGCGTTCTATCCGGCCGAGGCCTATCACCAGAACTACGCGGCGCTGCATCCCAACCAGCCCTATATCATGTTCAACGATGCGCCCAAAGTAGAGCACCTGCGCCAGCAGTTTCCCGACCTTTACACCGGAAAGTAGACAACAGGAGACGACGATGTTCGATTCCGATCACGATAACAAACCAGAGCATGAAGGCGCCACGAAAGTGCAACGCCGTGTGTTTCTAGCGAGCGTGGCCGCAACCATCGCCGGCCTGGCGCTCTGGCAATGGAAAAAGCCCGCGGTTCTGGAAGCCGCGCCAGCCCCAGGTGGCGAGCCTAAAGAAGTCACCATCGTGCTTTTTTCCGACGCAGGCCAGCGCCTGAAGCAAGTACGTATGGCGAGGGTTGTAAAAACAGAAGACGAATGGCGCAAGCAGCTCTCCGGCAACGCATTCGACATCACGCGCCACGCCGACACCGAAATCGCTTTCTCCGGCAAATACTGGAACCTCCACGACAAAGGCCTGTACCGCTGCATCTGCTGCGACAACGCGCTGTTTGATTCCGCCACCAAGTTCGAATCGGGCACAGGATGGCCCAGTTTCTGGGCGCCGATCGCAGCTGAGAATGTGACTGAGATTCGCGACACAACTTTCGGCATGACCCGCACTGCTGTCGCCTGCACCGAATGCGACGCCCACCTCGGGCACGTTTTCGACGACGGACCCGAACCCACACATCTTCGCTACTGCATGAATTCGGCGTCGCTGCGCTTTGTGAAGCAGGCGTAGTAGGGCGGGACTGGTTAGTCACACTCAGCGCCGCGGTAGAATCCCTTCATGAATTCCAGCGTTCCTGTTTTCCGCGAACCAACCACCGTCGAGAGAATCTTCAACCGCTGTTTTGGATTTCTCGTGGGCCTCGGCTTGGGCTCTTCCCACAACTATCTGCTCGAAGTTCGTGGACGGAAAAGCGGCAAACTGTATTCCACTCCGGTCGATCTGCTGGAACTGAACGGCAGGAATTATCTGGTGGCCCCGCGCGGACGAACCCAGTGGGTGCGCAACGCCGAGGCCGACGGAGAGATCACGCTGAAGAAGGGAAGCACGCGTCGGAGATTCCGCCTGCGTCCGATTCCCGACGCGGAGAAGCCGCCGATCCTGAAAGCCTACCTCGACAGCTTCAAGCGCGAGGTACAAACCTATTTTCCCGTGCCTGCGGGATCGCCGCTCGAGGCGTTCTCTCAACTGTCCTCGATCTATCCTGCGTTCGAACTCTTGGCAGTCTGACTCTACCTTCCCTGGGTCGCAACTGAGGGAAAGTTCTTGCGGACCGCAATGTCCGCCTCGCATGCGGAGCCAGACGGACGTCATTCCCGGAGCAGCAAAAGCAAAATCCCCACCTTTCGCAAATGGCGCGAAAGATGGGGATTCTTTGCCGCTCCAGGGTGAGTAAACCGCACTCGTTATTTGCTGTCGCTGTCCTCGCTGACTCCACTGGTGCTCTGGAGGCTGACGGTGTCTTGTGGCAGTGAGCCGCTGCTCTGTTGCGGCGGCGCTTTGGGAAGGGCTGATTGTGAGGCTTGGGTGGCCGAAGGGGCGGAAGTGCTACTGACTGGGTTGATCATAGGTGTAGGAGATCGGCAAGCGCGGAGGAATCTTTAGCGAATCAAGGCAGGGATGAGGCAACGTTAGTAAGAATTAACTGACAGCGGCGCGAGCGCTACTGATTGTCGCTATTCACGTTGCCTGCGCTCTTCAGCGTGACCTGGTCGCTCGAGACTTCGCCGCTTTTTACGGTCGCGGGAGCCTGAGTGTGGGCCGGAGCGTGGTCGGGCTTGTGCACTTGGGGCTGCGAGTCTGGCTGGGTTTCGCTGGTGCGAACGCTGCTGATTGGGTTGCTCATTTTTGTGGTCTCCTAAGAGATGGGATCGGCAACGGCGGGCAAATCTTTAGCGGATTGAAGCGAGGAAACGATCTTTGGTAAGAGTTACTAAGTTGACTTACCTCCTCTTTCGGAATTGAACCGTGCCATTTTTGAGGGCCTTTCCGCCTGGATCGGAGGGCGCTTCGAAGCCGATCCGGCTGCGGGTTGGCTCCGCGTGACTCATAAGCTCGCGGATTGCCTCCATCAAGCCCTGGATATCAGCGTCATGAGACTCCAGACGGTTTTCCAGTTCCGCCAACTTAGTCAGAATATGGCGGTTCCCGGCGATCGCGCGACGCATACGCACAAAAGCAAGAACCACAAACACGCTCATCTCGATCGCACGTTCGGAGTTCAGCACCGTGGCCGCCATGATGGCGCCGTGTTCGGTAAAGGCGTAGGGACGATAACGCGCGCCGCCGTGGCCTTCACTTGAGATCACATTTTGTGATCTCAAGATTTTCAGTTCGTGCGGGGAGAGCTGAAAGCGAAAGGCGAGAGGAAATCGTTTCGCATTGCGCTTGACCTGCTGGTTCAGGTGCCGGACTTGTACGCCGTACAGTTCGGCAAGGTCAGCGTCGAAGATGACTCTCTGACCACGAAGCACGAAAATTTTCGAATCAACTTTTCTCCCGACAACGATCGCTGTCTTTGCCATATGGATAGGTCGTTTTCAAACTTGAGATGACAATTTGTGATCTCAAGTTTCTCGAGGACATTAGCAGCAGAATAGCAGCCTGCGGCAAGTTCGAGCAGCGCGAAAGTTCTTTTCGCGTACACGAGGGCCGAATGGAAGAACCAATCGCTGATCACGCGCCGGTTACGAAGTAGCTTTCGTCGGGCTTGAATCTTGGCTTTTCAGGGGTCACGCCGGCGGTTACGTCCTGCACGAATTCCCGCCGCCGTTCGGGCCCCTTGCGCTCAACGGCTCGCACGCGCCGTGTGGGCATGTTGCTGGGCTCGAGGCTGAAGATGCGGCCGTCGCGCACCTGGATCTGCGAACGGAACCAGTCGGTGCGGTACATGCGGCCGGCGGCGTAGAACGTCATCGAAGCAGCGATTGGGCCTTCGAATTCCTGCCCAGTGCAGGCCAGGATTCGGCGGCCCATCTCCTGGTTCCATGTCATCCCGCCGACCAGCGGATCGTTCAGCCGGCAGCGCTCGAAAGGCGTGGCATGCGAAATCTTGCGCAGTTGCAGCAATTGCAG
>Ga0224556_1000462_pt1 | contig 10892 bp, 5 predicted proteins | sample 714S315metaG_FD_183007 | JGI IMG/M metagenome (GOLD analysis project Ga0224556, IMG submission 183007) | Peat soil microbial communities from Stordalen Mire, Sweden - 717 S3 1-5 | ecosystem: Environmental > Terrestrial > Soil > Wetlands > Peat | place: Sweden: Norrbotten County, Stordalen Mire...
AATTGGGGTGCCTGCCGCTATCGTTGGCATTCTTCAGCACATCGACTTCGGTCATCAAGGTCAAGCCGAAATCCTGAGGCAGTTTGAGCTGTAAAGGCGCAATCAGGCCGCCCTCGACGGCACCATTGCTGATGTTGAGGGTGCCGCTCGGAATCTTCACATAAGGGATTATCGCCAAGGCGGCGGAGCCACCGTCATTGCCGAAAAGATTGATTTTCGATTTGAGTAAGACGTCCCCAAAACCAAAACCCTTCGCCACGACAGCGCCTGTTGCATTGCCGGCCGCCACAAGATTTTGATAGCCGTTGAATTGAAGCTCGAAATCCGCCCAATTGGTCAAACCCAATTTCCACACCGGATCGAAAGCCTGGTAGAGCTTCGTGGTAACGCCGCCGAAATTGGTGTTCGAATAGTTTAAGAGATCCGTTTCGTATTGAAAGTGCCCGGCGTCGACCGTGTAGGCGGAGTCGGCCTTCGGGGGCCGGTCGGGCGCGAAACTACGAAGCTGACTGTCGGGTGTCGGATCTAACAATGAATAGCCGCTTTTATCCGGTGCGGGTGCTGCTGCAGGCGCATCCATCGCCGGCTGCTCTGGCGAACTCGTCTGTGCTTGTTGGGCCCGGGCAACGTGATTAGCCATAGCACAAAAGAGAACAGCGCCGCAAAACACGCGAGCCAAGGAAGAGTTCTCGAGAATCGACACGAACACCCCTTCAGATGAGAGCCTCGCAATCGTCCAGCCGCCTACTTTGTACCAACACGGTTCTCTGCAAGCGTTTCCCCGCCACGCTTGCATCGCCGAATAGACTCACGCTTGTGACTTAACGAGGATGATCTTTTCAAATCGAAAGGCTCATCCTCGTCTGTTTGCTTCTATGTATGATCTTGACTGAAAAGTCTGCAACTTTTCGAAGACCATGCACTACGCTGCGCAGGCAAGCTTGACAGCGACCCCTGTGGCGAGAATGCGCTTGAGTCTCAGCCCAGTCCCTTCGATTGGAACGATACTGTCGGTTTCATAATCCAAGCCGATGATCGCGTCAGCGTCGATATCCTCCGCCTTGCGGATGAGTTCGTTCACAACGAGTTCACGCCAATTGTCTTGGAGTGGTGCGCCATTCGCGGCGTGCCAAGCGGAGACGGCCTTTATCTTACCGATCGTGTGGAGAACGCGGCCGCCCTCGATGACGTCGGTTGAACTGATACGCATGATCTTGCCTTCAAATTTACTCAATTCTTAGTGGCTGGAGGCTTCCCGAGGCTTGAATGGCCGCAAGAGGCATCCGTCGCGAAGGTACTTAGCCATGAGTGCCTTAAGAAACGAGATGGAACAAATACGCGCGGAATATAAATTCCATAAGTCCAAGCATTGACGAGGGAGATGCCCGGACCCACAAGCCCATTAAATAGACGTGGGCCGGACAGCTAGAATCTCATTCCGATTTCCTTCGTTTGAACCATTCCGTGACGCGCATGGCGCGTGCGGTGATCATACCTATGAGAATAGCGAAGAGAGCCGCTAACCCTTTTTCGTGAGGACGCCAAGAGCGTTTCCGTTCTCTCATTTCAGATACCCATATTCCTTGAGCCAGATTTCCAAGACATCGCAAATCAGCGCGCTTTTACTGCGCCCATTGTCTTGGGCCGCAAGGCAGACGGATTCTGTAAGTGGTGCCTTCGAGAAGCAACTGCAATTACGGACGATGTGACGGCCTGAGCAGATGCGCGGAATGCGGCGCGGCAGGGGTGGTGACGACCCGTAAAAGAGCCCCTGATCCGGCGATCTGGAACCAGACCAGGGGCCGACCTCTAAGCTTGTAGCGCGAGTCATACCAAGCCGAGATGCCACCGCCAACGGCCCCTCCCGATAAGCCACCAGCGGGAGTTCCAATGAGTAGAAGCGCTTCCTAATTGATTAGGTACTGAATAGAAAAACTCTATCGGAAGGCGCAGCCGGTGTCTGTGGCGTAAGTCCCATTCGGATGCAAAAAGCCCCTGGACAATCAGACCAGGGGCAGGTTGACCTAAAGAGAGGGCCGTGGGGATTTGGCGGCCCCTGCATATTTAGATATCGCTCCCGAGCTGCAGAAGTTCCGCTGGGGTCACAAAAAAATACGAGAGGAAGCTTAAACAGCTCATGCAACACAAAAGGCGGTGGCCGGGCTCCGCGGCCGGAGGCGTTAGACGTGCGGTACAAAAAAGCCCCCGATCTGGGAGGTCAGTCGCAGACCAGGGGCTGGAGTCTCTTGCTCGGAGGAAGCCAAGCCTGGATGAATGAGCAATATTCGAGCCAAGTTTGGCACCGGAGCTGCTGGTTCTGGAAGGCAGATTCAGCGTCGCGGCCCGTGATCGTCAGGCCCCATCTCTACCACCTCGGCTACACACCATGCGTCGCCGATGGCTTCCGAGGACTGGATCGGTTTGTTTCTTGGCTCCGAAACTTGTGGCTGGTACTCTGGCGCGCGATGACCTGAGGCAAACAAGTGTTCCTCGCGGCCTATGAGGCGGCTTTCTTTCTGAGGGAGAGCACGGGGAGCGGCCGGGCATTATCAATGGTTTGTTACCCGGAGAGCTACTCAGCGCGATTGTCCGATAATCTGAAACTTTAAATATAGCATCTAACTATTTGACTTAACTGGCAGGAGAGGAGGGACTCGAACCCCAAACCCCCGGTTTTGGAGACCGAATCCTAGCTTTCCCAGGCTGTTCCTGCATGTTCCTTTTTGTGTAGAACTATCTGATATTACAATTAATTTACAAATACCATTGTTCCTATTTGTATCTTAGGGTAGCACAAAAGTGCTTACCAGGCGCTTACCAGGACAGCTATGCGGCGCGTGAGAATCTCGAAAAGGTCAGTCGATGAACTCGTCTGCTCGGCGGGTAAGGATCGCGCGTTCCTTTGGGATTGCGATCTCGCCGGCTTTGGCGCCGTGGCTTTTGCATCAGGCCGCAAAGTATACATTGTCCAATATAGACAAGGTGGCAGGTCGCGGCGCGCGACGCTAGGACGTCATGGTGCTCTCACACCCGAGGAAGCGCGGACGTCAGCCAAGAAGTTTCTCGGTGAGGTCGCGGGCGGCGCCGATCCCCTCGAAATGCGGCGGATGGAACGGCGGGTTCCTTCGTTCGGCGATGTGGCGGGACTACCTCGCTCGTCATGTCGCGGCCAAGCGCAAGCCGCGGACGCTTGAAGGATACGAGACATTGTTGCGCCTTCATATCCTGCCGGTCGTCGGCGCCATGCGTGTCACCGATGTTCGACGCTGGCAAGTGTCGCAATTGCATTCTGGAATTGCCAGCCCGGGCGCGGCCAACCGCGCCTTACGACTAGTTTCTGCCATTTGGAATTTTGCCGAGCGGGAGTTCGATGATTTGGATCTCGGCCGCAATCCGGCGAGAGGCATCGCGCTCAATCGCGAAACTGGTCGCGAGAGATTCCTAAGCGCGGACGAATTGGAGCGCCTCGGAGAGGCACTGGACCGTGCGGCAACCATCGGGCTTCCCTATAACATCGATGAAACGAAAGCCAACGCCAAACACGCGCCGAAGCCGGAAAATCGTATTAGGCAGATCGATCCCCTCGGCGTAGCGGCGATCCGGCTTTTGCTTCTCACTGGCGCGCGGCTGCGCGAGATCCTGAACGCGAAATGGACCTATATCGACGCCGAGCGTGGCCTTCTGAATTTACCGGATTCTAAAACCGGCGCGAAACATATCGTCTTGTCGCGCGCCGCACTCGGAATTCTTGACGGACTTCCGAAGTTCGAAGACTGCGACTTCATTTTTCCCGGCAGGTCAGGTCACGTGCCTCGTACTGATCTTAAGGGGCCTTGGAGCGCTGTGACGCAGGCGGCCGGGCTTGACGGCCTTCGACTTCACGATCTTCGACATTCGTTCGCAAGCATTGGCGCAAGTGGGGGCCTCGGACTTCCGGTGATTGGTAAGCTCTTGGGCCACTCGACCCCAGCGATGACGGCGCGTTACTCGCACTTTTCCGCCGAAGCGGCGAGGGATGCGGCTAACCAAATTGGCGACTCCATTAGCGACGCACTCAATCGTAGGGTTGGGGCCAAGATTTTGGCCTCAAAGAGGTGATAGGGAAGCCGAACAACTTCCTATTAGCGCATCCGACAATAATAGCCGGAGCTCGATTTGATATCGCCGTTAGATGGGTGAAATGCACGTTGTTCCTATACCATGAAGACTCTCTGGGGAGTGCTCCGAACGCCTCCCTACGACGATGCGGATGGTCGCGCCAACGTCACGGAATGGTCTGAAAAGTTTCTCATGCCCGCAACGGGCGGGGTGGGGTAACCATCCAGGCCTTGTCATGGCGAATTTTCCATAACGCCGGCCAACAAAAAAAACAAAAGTCACCATGAAAACAAGTTTGCGTTCGCGCAGGGAGGATTTCTTATTCGCGGGGCTCCGCGAGAAACTCGCCGCGTCCTACGGAATAGGGCGCGTGCAGTAGCACCGCTGCAGCCGTTTTTGCATGGGTGAGCGCCGGCGTTGAAAGGAAAAACCAAATGATTTTACAGGCTTACAAAAGGAGATCCGCGCGATTGTTGATGGGGAGTCCGGTGCTTGCCGTCGGGCCCGGGCAGGAGCAAGCAGGACACACTTTTTTGTATTTACCGATCCAGCGCATGCATTTTGGAGGCCGGCCCAATCGATGCGCTTGGAATGTCACCGGGGAGGTCGCCTAATGGACAATCGGAAGCCCCTCCCGATCACCGAAGCAGAGCCCGACGAAAGCAAGCGGTTTCAAAACACGCAGACGAAGCTTGTCGACGACCGTGTAGCCGGGAGTATGCTCGGGGTAACACCGGGTACGATGCGTAAATGGCGTGTGTTCGGCAGCGGACCAAAATACGTGAAATTTCGTGGTGCGGTAAGGTACGACACCAACGATATTCGCGACTTTATCGTAACCCACAAGGTCAGTTCAACGTCCCAAAGTCGGGAGGGTGATGATCCATAGACCCCACGATTACGAGGTCACCAAAAAGATCATGTAGCCCGCAGCTCGTCGAATGTTTTCAATTGCACCAGGACCGCGAGTAAGGCTTCCAAATCGCCCGACTCAAAAGGTTCTCGCGTGCTGACGCGAGACGTTGGTCCACCTCGCTTCTTCGAGGAGCGCTCCGTCCCGCAGGAAAATCAAACTCGGGGACATCGAGGTGCGAACAGCTCGCAACCATTTTTTGTGCAAAACCATAGCTTCCAACCGAATGATGGGTTTGAGCGCGCTGCCAAATGCCTAAGCCGCGACCGCTTACTCCGCTTTTCTGAGGAGACGCGCGATAATCCCTAATTATCGATGATGATGGGCATGTTTCGGGGGCGTCCGGGTGAGACAATAGTACAGCTTATTGACTTGTGTTAAGCTTTGATTCGTATTGATTCGCTAGTGTTTTCCTGTGCCGCAGCGGGACCCTCGATGCCCCCCAAACCCTGGCCCGCCGGGCCCACCCCTGTCCCATCGCCCGGCGCCTTCGCGCTGGGCGCCGCCGCGCTCGCCGGCCTCATCGGGCCGCTGTCGGCCGCCGACGACACCCTCGCCCGGCTCGACGAGCGGCTGCGGAAAAGCCCGGTCTGCGCCGGCGTCCTCGCCCGGGCCGATGCCGCCGAGGCCTGCGCCGCCCTCTGGGCCGAGGGCGCCCTCGTGCCTCTCGAGGACCTCGTTCTCCATGAGTCCGGGATGGACGTCCGCAGCCCTACCCATGACCTCGTCCGGGCGCACGCCTATCTGCGCCTGCGCCGCATGGCGGCAGCCGGCGATCCGAAAACCCTGCTGACGCCAGCTGGGATTTTGGGGCTGATCGGGCGCGGCGGCGGTTTCCGCGGCGCCGGCGGGGTCCCCCAAGAGAGTGCCCAGGAGAACGCCCAAGAGCGTGCCCCAGAAAGTGGCCGAGGGCGAGGGCAGGGGGCAAGGGAGGGGGCTAACGAGGAGGCAGGGGAGGGGTCCGGCGCCCAGAGTGCCGCCCCGGATCTTTCGGAGCTTGGCCGGACCCGCGCTCCCCGGTTCGCCGCGGCCGAAAAACCCGGAGCGCCGCCGCCGGCCGTCGAACCCGAACTTGCGCCGCTCCGCCAGCCCAGCAAGGCTCCCGCCCCAGCCGCGGTGGCCAAAGACCCATTCGTCTATGACGAAACCTGGAACGAGGCAGAAAAACTCGCCGGCTGGCATGCCGGGATGGCAGAGGTCGACAATTTGCCGCCGCTCCTCGGCGCGCTTCTGCTGGCCCACGCCTGGCACGCCGACGAGCCGATCCAGCGGCAGGCCCGCCTCGCGCCGCTCCTCGCCGGCCTTTATCTGCGCGCCCGCGGCCGCACCAAAACCCATCTTGCGAGTTTTTACCTCGGCCTCCGCCGCCTGCGGCCGCAGGAGCGGCCCCACACTCGCCTCGATCACCTCCGCCAGGGGCTCGCGATCGTCGAAGCCGGCGCCCGCGAGGGCCTCGCCCAGCACGACCGGCTGATCCTGGCGCGCGCGCTTTTGGTGCGCAAATGCCGGGGACGCCGGGAGACCTCGCATCTGCCGGCCCTTGCCGAGCTGCTGCTCGAGGCGCCCCTCGTCAGCGTCGCGATGATCGCGCAAAGACTCGCGATCAGCCCGCAGGCGGCCCAAATTCTGGTCGGGAACCTCGGCGCAAGCCTGCGCGAGATCACCGGACGCAAACGCTACCGTGCCTGGACCATCGGCTGAGCAAACGAGTGGCGTCCCAAGACATGGCCCAATCTCTTTCGGCGTCTCCAACGCGTTCGCAGACCACCGCAACCGGGACTGCGCGGCGCACATTTGGGTTCCGCGCGATCTTTCACCCCCCGCGGCCTGGCCGGATGACGGCGCCGCCGCCAGACCGGCATGCGCCGCGACCCCGAGGCAAACGGACGTTTGGCTTGCTTCCGTGTATATTGGATCGGGTCAATTCGTGTAGGGTGAGACCCACGGAAAATCGCCACCCGCCGAATCTTCGTCGCGCGCGCCAATGCCGCTGCGCGACGGGCGCGCGGGGAATGGCTCGCCATGCAATGGGATCTTTTCGCCGCCGGGGGACGAGCGCCGGCGCCATCGCCGAACCCGGAGCCGCCGCGGAGTGCGGCGGATCCCGCGGCACTCAGCGACGCGGAAATTCTGGCGGCCATCCCAGACGCCGGCATGCCGCTTGTTTTAGCGCTGATCCAGGAAGCCGGGCGGCGCCGGCTCCCGGCGGCGGTTCCAATTCTTGGCCGGCTCTGCCAGCTCTTCGCCGGCTTTGGCATCGAACGCGAAGTTCCGGAACAGGCGGTGGCGCTCGACGCGCTCGCTTCGATCGGCGGGCAGGACGCGCGATTGGCCGTTTCTGAATTGCTGGATCATCACAGAGTTCAAGGACCGACATTGAAAATTGCGGTCCGCGTCGCGGCGGCCCTTCGCTGCCGGTTGTCCGCGGCGACTGTCCTGCCGCTCTTGCGGCACGCCGATCCCGAGGTGAGCGCCATCGCCTGCACTCTGGCTCGCCCTCACGCAGACGTCAACGCGAGCCTGACCGGCTTGCTGGCCGATCCCGATGCGACTGTGCGAACCGCGTCCGCCTGCGCGCTCGGCCGTTCCGGAAGGCAGGAAACAAGAGCCGCCCTCAAGACGATGCTCCGGCGGGCGCCGACGCCCGCCGCCATCGAAGCGATCGCGGCGATCGCCGATCGCGAATCGATCGTGCTGTTGGGCAGACTCGCCAGAGCCCAGACGGAATTGACGGCTATGGCTCACGACGCGCTGGCTTTGATCGATGATCCCTTGGCTATCAAGCTCGCCGGCGCCCTCCCGCCGCGAAGGGATCCAAGCGATCGTGACGGGGACAGGATGACCGATGACGGGTGAACGGCGAACGAACAAGGTCACGCTCGCCATGGCCGACAGCTGTTTTTGAGAATCAGTGTCGCTATGCTGGACGCATTTGCCGCGATCCGAGAACGTTACGTGCGCATCATGCGGAAAGGAGGCGCCATCCCAGAAACGCCGGGATCCTGGCTACGGCATTTTCGCGCTTTTGGGAGGCGGCGCACCCTGCGTCGCCGATTGCGAAACCGCGCCCTTGACTCTCAAAAACGCCAACGCTCGCCGTCACCGGCCGGGTGCGGAAGGCTTCGGCGGTGGCCATGAGGCGCAAAACAGGCTGAAAATCTACCTTCGGTCCAAAGAAACCGCGTCATCCAAAATCCCATCGCGGATATCGGGGTCGTGGTTCCCTTCGACAATCCCGGCGGATAAAAGTCAGAATAACGATTCGGTATCTTGCGTAAGGCCGCCGCGCCATTCAGCATAGCGCGATCGATCAACGCTGGCACGATAGCTATGAACAGACCCGACCCCGACTTTTTCTGGCGCTCCTACGAGGCGCTCGGTCTGCTCGAGCGGCGGGTGATGGAGCTGAAGGCCCTCATTGGGGCGGCGACGTCGAAATCGGTTTTTTTCGCGGCTTTGCGCGCGAGCGGAACGTCTGGACCCGGCGGCAAATCCTGGACGGTCCTGAGCCTCAATCCAATTCTCGAAGCGTTGACCAAACAGGGGCTGCTCGATTCGGCTTTCGTCTGCGCTCCGGCGCTCGCGCACAGGCTTTCCCGCCTGGTGGCGGAAAGCGCGGACCGCGCGCATCTCGTCAAGGGTCTCGAACGCGCCCTTCCGGGTTCGCCACGCGAGCAAAAGCCTTCCTATTATTTTGGTTCGCGTATAAGCGATTCCGATCTCTTCCGGCGCCTCCGGCTGGCGATCTACGTCAATGATGCCGTCGAATTCGTCCGCCTCGTGGCAATCTTTCATGGCGAGGACGATGATGATCGCGGCGCGAGCCTTTCCCGCTTCCTTTGTTCGCTGCCCGCCGATGTCGAATGGCTGGAGGGGCGCAGCGCGCCGATCCGGGCGGCGTTTGCGGCAAGCATTGTTTCGGGTTTTCTCGACCGCGGGCTCGATCGCGGCGATCTTGCCGCTGCATTCGACATTCTTTCGCGCGAGGCGGCGCCCTCCATGGAGGCGGCCTGCCTGCTGATCCGGCGCGCCATCCTGGCAGGGGCGTTCGACGAGGCGGTTTCGCGCGCCAATGCGCTCGCCCCCGAGGAAAACCATATCCTGGCTGCCACGCACGCGTCGATCGCTTTTCTCACCGGCGACACTGTGCGCGCACTAACCGGCTATCGCGACGCGCTGAAGCAGACCAAAAAGCGCCTGTCCAAACGGCGGATCGTGCTCGATGCGGAATTCGGGCTGCTGCATGTGCTGGCCTTGCTGCAAGCGCATGACGCCACGCTCCACGCGGAGATCCGCACGCTGCTCGATATCGGCATGAGCGACGGCCAGCCTTGCGTGGCGGCCTATGTCGCGATCGAGGGCCTGTTGCATCTGGCGGCCGGGCAGGAGAGTTTCGCGCGGATTTCCGCGGCGAAGATCGCCAAGCTGAATACCGGTCAGCCGCTGGCGAGAGCCCTCATCAGCCTCGCCGAATTCGCCCTCGACCGTGACGCCGCCCGGGGTCGCGAGCCGCGCAATAAGGTAGACCACCAGCGGATCGCACGCCTGCTTCCGATCGCCGGTCTTATTCACGCACAAGTGCTTTTCCAGGCCGGATCGCAGAAAGAGCAATGGCGCGACGCCTGCCTTGCGATGAAAGACTCGAAGATTATCGATTTCACCGAAATCGTCGTGGTCAAACCCCTGTGGGAGCGGGCCTTCGAGACGCTCAACGCTCTGCTTGCCCCGGATGGCCAAAAAAAAGCTGCGGACGCGCCGGGCCAAAGCGGCAAGCGACTCGCATTTTTCGTCGATCCGCACACCAAGGCGATCGAAGCGCTGGAACAGACCGTCAAGAAGAGCGAATGGAGCGCCGGACGCACCGTCGCGCTGAAGCGTCTGCATGAACAGGAGGGGAAACTCGATTATCTCACCGAGCACGACCGCCGCGTTCTGCGCTGCCTACGCCGTCACAATGATTGGTACAACGGAACGACCTATGAATTCGACGCCTACAAAGCCCTGATCGCCTTGATTGGCCATCCGCATGTGTTTGACGCGAGGGAGCGCGGCCGCCAGGTCGAACTCATCGCCTATCCGGCGGAACTCATCGTGAAGGAAACCAAGGCCGGCTATTCCTTCGATCTGTCGCATCGCTCGGACCATCCGGCGGTTTTTATCGAAGCCGAGACGCCGGCGCGCTGGCGGGTGATCGACGTCAATGGGAAGCTGATCACCTTGCAGGAGACGCTTGGCAAGGGCGGTCTGATCATCCCGCATGACGCGAAGGAACAGGTCATCGCTCTTTTGCGCGCCAAAAATCCTTTGGTTCCGGTTCGCTCCGAACTTGCCGATGTCGATGTCGAGACGATGGATGGCATTGCAACGCCCATCGTCCAGCTTGCGCGCGCGGGCGATGGACTGAGGCTTTCCCTGGCCGTGCGGCCTCTGGGAGCGCAAGGGCCCGTCTACTTCGCGGGCCTAGGCGGACACTCGGTGCTCGTCGCCGTGGATGGCCTGCGACAGAGGGTCAACCGTGATCTCGATGCGGAAATATCCGCCGCAAGAGCGTTCATCGACGCCTGTCCAAGCCTCGCACCGTGGCGAGTCGGCGACCATGATTGGGAGATCGGCGATCTCGCTCCGGCGCTGGACTTTCTGGTCGAGGCGCGCCTCTTCACGGGCGAGGTCCAGTTCGAATGGCCGGACGGCGAGGGGCTCAAAACCACAAGGCCTGTCGCGCTAAGCAATGTCTCGTTCAAGCTCACCCGGGCGCGGGACTGGTTTGAGATTGCAGGCACACTCAAAGTCGACGAAGATCTCGTGCTCGACATGGAAGAGGTTCTGGCCAAACTCGACAAAGCCCAGGGCCGGTTCGTGCCGCTTGATGACGGGCGTTACA
>Ga0224556_1000464_pt1 | contig 10874 bp, 8 predicted proteins | sample 714S315metaG_FD_183007 | JGI IMG/M metagenome (GOLD analysis project Ga0224556, IMG submission 183007) | Peat soil microbial communities from Stordalen Mire, Sweden - 717 S3 1-5 | ecosystem: Environmental > Terrestrial > Soil > Wetlands > Peat | place: Sweden: Norrbotten County, Stordalen Mire...
GCGAAGCGAACGGAGCCTTATGTTGCAGGGGTGAACAAAAGTTTTCCAAAGGAAACATTCGACTCCATTCTCATGCCTGGCGACATTAGCCTGTCCGGCCAGTTCCAACCGCGGATCGCCCTTAATGAGGGAGAGATTGCTGAAGCCCACTGAGAGAAACCGCACCGAAGCGATTTTAGCCAGCTCCTGTGCTATGAAATGGATGTTTGCCTTGCGTGGACTGCGAAAATCATGCCCCGAAATGATCAGAATGCGATCCATCGGCCCCTTGCCCTTCACTACATCATCGATTCATATTATGATATCATTCGTTATTTCGCATACATGTTTAATATTGATAAATATTGATATTAATCATCTATTAAGCAATGCGTCAAGGATCCTTGTGACAACCGCACCAAAAATTGAACTGATGTGTCATGTCATGCGGGTGTTATGTATCAAACGAATAAGAACCAGAAACTACGCCAACTCCGCCGAAAAAATGCCGCGCTGGAAGTTAGCGAGACAAAAGCGGCAAGATAGTGAATTCGGCGAGCCTTGTAATCAAAATTTCTACAAACGAAATTCATTAATACATAAAGACGAGGAAATATGTAGAATGCTTAGAAGTTTGCACTTGTTCTGGCAACGACCCAGTGCTACCTAATCTTGGCATCACGAAACGAGACGTGGGGCGGATTTAAATGCGATCTGGCCTGAGAATTGCTGTAGGCATTGCGACTGCAGGACGCCCTCTGATTCTAGCTGAAACGTTGGTTGAACTGGCTAGTCAGACCCGCTTGCCCGAGGCGTTTTTTGTTTGTCCGGCGGCGGCCACGGACTTTGACGCTTCCCAAGCGTCGCAATTGCCTTTCCCGGTCCATGTCGTCAAAGGTTCGCGCGGTTTGCCCGCGCAGCGCAATGCGATTATCGACGCGGCGCTGGATTTCGATATTCTGATGTTCTTCGACGACGACTTCGTCCCGGCGCCATCTTATCTTGCCGAAGTCGAAAATTGTTTTGCGGCGCATGCCTCGGTTGTGGTGGCGACTGGCCGCCTCCTCGCCGATGGCATCATTGGGCCGGGCATTGATTTTGCCGCGGCAAGGGCCACCCTCGCCTCCTACGAGTTGCCAAAAACCGAGTCGCCATTGGTCAACCGCTACAATGCCTATGGCTGCAACATGGCGGTTCGCGTCGCGCCCGTCCGAGCGAATGGCCTCCGCTTCGACGAAAATCTGCCTCTTTATGGCTGGGCGGAAGATGTGGATTTCTGTCGCCAGCTAGCGATTTATGGCAGAATTGTCGAAAACGCGCGGATGACAGGCGTTCATCTTGGCGTCAAAGGGGGCCGCACATCAGGGATTCGGTTTGGCTACTCGCAAATCGCCAACCCCTATTACCTCTGGCGCAAGGGCACTACGCGACCGGGCGGCGCCCTGCGCCAAGTCGTTCGCAACGTCGGGTCGAATGTCTTGAAATCGATTTGGCCGGAGCCGTGGATCGACCGGCGCGGCCGTGCGTTCGGCAATGCTTTGGGCTTTGCCGATCTCCTTCGCGGACGCCTTCATCCAAAACGCATCCTCGAGCTTAAATGACGGACTGGGGCGGCGGCCTGTCAACAGCGCCTCACCTGCGGCGCCACTGGACATTTCAAAACTCGACGCAAAACTAGTTACATTTTGGCTAGTTACATGAGGGCCGGGGATTGCAGGACGCCCTGAAAACATTTGGAACGTGGACACAACGGCATTGTAGAAAACGCGAGCGGGACGGCGTACTTTGTCCTGGCAATCGGACGGACGGTGATTGGGTAGGTCCACTTGCCAGCCTTCCCCGAATGCGGCAGGACATCTCGCGCAAAACCCATTTGGGAGAGGCTATGAACGCCATTTCTGTCTACATGGGACCCGAGGTTGGCGGCGCCGCTATATTCCGGGCAACAAATTTCAGCCGTAATCGACCGGTTCACCGGCCACCCTGCTTGGCGGCCGTGCGCGCTGTATTACTCGACATAATATTATCATATTCAACGTTTAACTCTTAATACTAGACTCAATATTTTATTGCTCATTGGAATCAAACATACGTAACCTACTATGGGATCGGTCAAAATGTTCATAGAGAGAGGGCGTTCAAGCTTTGCTGCGAGGATGACTTCTTATGGCTTCGGGTCACACGCGATTATCCTCGATATCCGCTCCGCGCTCTAAACACGAGCACGTAATTGAAACAAGTGCACGTGATTTGAACATGAGTGGAAGCGGTGCTTTGATCAACAAAGAAGTATTAATTTCACTTATTGTTTGTACTCTAGGACGGACAACGCCGCTCGAAAGGCTTTTTGAAAGTCTGTTGACCCAAGAGCACAAGAATTTCGAGGTGATCGTGGTGGATCAGAACCGCGACAATCGTCTCGACCCGCTTTTCGAGGACAAGCGATGGCCGTTCCCGTTGCGGCGCCTGCGAACGCCTGGCGAACTTGGTGCTAGCCGTGGCCGCAATAACGGCTGGCCAATTGCTGAAGGCTCGGTCATCGTTTTTCCCGACGACGACTGCTGGTATCCGCCCTGGTTCCTCGCACGGGGATTGTCCCTTATAGCCGCGACCGGCGCGGACTTTCTCTCCGGCCGTGCGGCCGACGAAGATGGGCGCAGCATCAACGGAAGATACGAATTAACCGCTCAACCAATCAACCGATCCAATGTTTGGACGGCGGGAATAGAATGGATTATCTTTTTCAAAAAAGCGGCGATCCTGGCGGTCAGCGGCTTCGATCCCGAGATCGGCGTCGGGGCTTCAACACCATGGCAATCTTGCGAAGGGCAGGACATTATGCTCCGCGCGTTGGCGAATCGTCTGAAAGGCTATTACGATCCATCGATTTATGGATATCATGCAACATTCGATATTGAAGCGGAAGCCGGCATTCAGGGAAAAGGCCGGAGGTATGGGCGAGGGGTCGGTTACGTCTTGCGTGTCCACCGGTACGGACATTGGTCAGCCCTAAAATGGATAGGACGTCCGGTAATCGGTTCGATCGTGTTTTTTGTTCGCGGCAAATTCAAGCATGTCGAATATTATCGAAACGTCGCCATTGGGCGTTTCGAGGGATGGAGCGGCCGGCTCATCGGATCGCTTGGAGGACCGTCGGATAAAGGACCTTTCTTCTGGCGCTCGCAAGGAAGCTCTTCTAGCACCCAGAACGAGGCAGGCAGTAAAGATCAGGTGTTACAGATAGCGACTCCAAAGCCGGAGGCGTTCGCCAGTCCGGGACCGAGCGCGCCCGCCCGTACCTCTCACGGGAAGAGTTTCGGTCACACTGAAGAGTCAGCCTCGACTGCAAGTTTGCCGCGTGTGCAACAGCGCTTGACGATCAACGGCCGCTTTCTCACGCAGAACCTCACCGGCGTGCAAAGATATTGCCGCGAGATTGTTTCGTCGTTGGATAATCTCCTCCAAGACGAGCAGTGGCGTGCTGCCCTAACGGCCAAGATCATCGTCCCTTCCGCGGGCGCTCACTGCCTTGATCTCCATGCGATCGGTGTTCAACCAACTCTCGGCCGCGTGGGTGGTCCGGCATGGACACAGTGCGTCTTGCCAATTTTGTCGCGGGGTGTTTTGCTGAGCCTCGGTAATATTGGACCCGTAGTATCCTCCAACCATATCATATGTATCCACGACCTGAATACTTACCTGGCGCCGGAAAGCTACAGTACCGCCTTTCGCATTTATTACCGGACCATCCTGCCTATCTTGGCGAAAAGAGCGGCTCGTGTCGTTACGGTCTCGAATTTTTCGGCTCGAATGTTGGATGAATTCAAGCTTTGCCCGCGCGATAAGATAACGGTTATTCCCAATGGTCACGAGCATGTGCAGCGCTGGCGTCCGGACCGTTCAGTCTATGCGTCGAGCCTCTCCGGCAACCGTCCTTTTGTTTTTGTGCTCGGTAGCCGCGCGTGGCACAAGAACGTCCAGATCCTGTTTGACATCGCAAGGGAACTCGATTCCTCAGGCCTCGATCTTTTGGTGGCGGGAGCACCCAATCGGCATTTTTCTCCCGTTGAACAGTCCGCAGCGCCAAATGTTCGCATGCTCGGTTTTGTCACCGACGATGATCTTGCGGCTCTTTATCGAAACGCATTATGTTTTGCCTTTCCCTCGCTGACAGAGGGTTTCGGATTACCAGCTCTCGAAGCCATGGCCCTCGGGTGTCCGGTGATCGCGTCGAACTGCGCGAGCATGCCGGAAGTTTGCGGTAGCGCCGCGCTTTATGCGGATCCTAAATCGCCGCGTGACTGGCTCGATCAAATCAAACGTCTGCATGCGGATCAAGACCTAGCCGCCTCCTTGCGCGCCGAAGGTTGCCGCCAAGCCACTCGTTTTTCATGGACGAAAAGCGCGCAGCTCTACCTTAATTTGATCATGTCGCTAGTTCCCAGGGCCGCCAATTGAGTACGCGCGGCAAAAAAATAACCACGACACGCTGAAAGCTCTAGTAACCCGAAGATCTATAATATATATTCTCAATCAAATATCATGGAACCATAGGGGCCGATCCAGTGCATAGCCTCTTGAGTCCTAGCCAGCAATCGTTCGACTTCTTACATTTGACGCCAAAACTGGTTTCAGAGCCGGATCATATGTTAGCGAAGCATGCCAACTATAAGGCGAGCGTGATTTTTTGCGCATTACGGCCGTATCCTATGGCGATCCATCAAGCTACCGTTGGGAGCAACCAATCGAGCGAATGGAATGCTGGCCAAGAGGGCATCCGCAGGATGCCTTGGGTACGGCCGGTTTATTGTGCACCTTCTCGCCGAGACTGACGGTGGGCGGCAACACGGAAGTTTGCGGCAACACGGAAGTTTGAAGAGTGACATGAATCGGATGCTTAAAGTTGATAAGAGTCTCCTCTCGGATGAAGTGAATCCAAGGGCCATGGGTCCTTTGGAGTCGGGACCGCGCAATTTTTATATGCGCGTCATTCGGCATCAATTACCGATTATGATTGTGTTCATGGTTTTGAGCATGGCGCTCACCTTCCTTTATCTGTTCACCACAGTGCCAACCTTTGTTGCCACTGCCTCAATGGTGATCGACGCTCGCAAATTGCAAACGCTTAATCCGCAGACTGCGGCCAGCGGCGCAGTCAATGTCGACACCTCTATGGTGCAAACTGAAATGGAGCTTCTGAAATCGGATAATGTGAGCCGTGCCGTCATCCATAAGCTGCATCTGACCGAGGATCCGGAATTCGTCGGACAACCCCCTGGATTTATTGGTGCTCTTATCAACCGCGTGCACGGTTTATTTGCATCCCCATCGGTGGAGGATGAGGATCAGAAACGGTCGCAGCTGGCCAAAAGCGTGCTTTTATCCTTCTCCGGCAAGCGGTTGGTGAACCGGGTCGGCCAGAGCTATGTGATGGAGATCAATGTTCAATCGGTCAACCCCGAGAAAGCCGCCAAGATCGCGAATGCGATCGCGGAAGCCTATATCGATGACGAGCTCAATTCCAAATACGAAGAGACGCGGCGGGCGAGCATCTGGTTGCAGGATCGCTTGAAAGAACTGCGCTCTCAAGCCGCCGCCCAACAACAGGCTGTGGTTGATTTCCGCCAGAAACACAACATCGTCGATACCGGTACGAACGGCCAATTGATGAATGACCAGCAGCTCTCGCAGGTCAACAGCCAGCTCATCCTCGCGCAGGCCGCGACGGCGGAAGCCAAAGCCCGCTACGATCGTATTCAAGAAGTTATGAAACAAGACGTTCCCGACGCTTCGATCACGGATGCGCTGAATAACCAAATCATCGTCAAATTGCGGGGTGAATACCTCAGCCTAGCGGGCCGCATGGCCATCTACTCTCAAAAATATGGGTCCGACCATCTGGCGGTTATCGCTCTGCGCACGCAAATGCGTGAGCTCCAGCATTCGATCAAGGATGAAATGTCCAAGATCGAGCAAAGCTACAAGAGCGATTACGAAATCGCTCTTGCGCGGGAACAGAGCCTCCGTAACAGCCTCGGCAGTGCCGTTTCCCAAACGCAGGTCACGAATCAAGCACAAGTCCAGTTGCGAGAATTGGAAAGCGCCGCCCAAACCTCGAAGGCGCTCCACGATAATTTCCTCCAGCGCTACATGGAGGGAGTTCAACAGCAATCCTTCCCAATCACCGAGGCGCGTCTTGTTGGGACTGCCGATGCGCCCTTATCGAAAAGTTATCCGAAAACATCACTCGTGCTGTTGATCGCTGTGGTTGGCGGCGCGATGCTCAGCTTCGGGATTGGAGCGCTGCGTGAGATGTTCGACCGGGTTTTCCGTTCAAGCGAACAAGTCGAAGAGGAATTGCAAGTCCACTGCCTCGCATTGCTGCCGCTTATAAAGACGGCGGCGGGTTCTAGCCCTGGCGTCGCAAACTTGAAGGTCACAGAAACCGCGCTGGCGCACCCAGCCCCGTCGTTACTCATGCGTCCACAAGCGATGTTCGACCTCGTCCTGGACCAACCGTTCTCGAATTTTAGCGAAGCCTTACGCACCGTCAAAGTCACGAGCGATCTAAGCGGGATTTTGAAGGCCAAGAAAGCCATGGGGATTCTTTCCACCCTGCCCAACGAAGGCAAGTCAACAATCTCCGCCAATTATGCGCAACTCATTGCGCATGGTGGAAGCCGTGCGCTCTTGATTGACGCCGACCTCCGCAATCCAACCCTGTCGCGCCAGCTCGGTTATGATGGGCCTGGGTTGATCGACGTCTTAGCTGGCTGGAAATCGCTCGAGGACATCCTTCTGCTCGATCCGCGAAGCGGTCTGCGGTTCCTTCCGGCGGGGCCAAAATCGAACATGCCCCATACCAACGAATTGCTCGCTTCCGACGCAATGAAGAAACTGATCTCAGGTTTGCTGGAGGCCTATGATTATCTGATCGTCGACTTGCCGCCACTTATCCCCGTGATCGACGCGCGCGCGTCGACAAACTTTATCGATGCTTATGTTTGTGTCGTCGAATGGGGTTCCACCAAGGTTGACCTGGTCAGACACGGTCTATCGAACGCGCCAGAGATTTACGAACGCCTTCTTGGCGTCGTCCTAAACAAAGTCGATATGACCACGATTGGTCGTTATGAACGCCATCGCAGCAATTATTATTATGAAAAATATCGCTCTCGTTATGGCAATTTAGACCAATCCGCCTCCGTGACCACGAGGAACACAAAGGAGCGTCGCGCGAATCTCTGATCCCAGAGAGTCGCCGCACATGAATGTGCCGCGCCCGCCGCGTGAGGAAGGGAGATACTTTCCCGCCGAAGGCCCTTGAATCGGTCAGCGATCGGTCAAAAGTGAAGAGAGTCGATATCGGCCCATCTCGAACGAGCTGCTCATCTTTCATAAGAATCCGCTCTAGACCATGATCGGTTTAAGCTCGATCGTTCATGGTCTTTTTCGATTTGTTTTCTCGCATGTGCCCATCCAGAAACTCTGCAACAGTTCTGAAGATCATGCTCTAGATCATGATGATTTTGGATTGAACCAATCCAAAATCATGAATGTCATCGATTCTTAGAGTTTAGAGCAGGATACAGACGGAAAACTGGTTTCCACTTTTCCTCGGCCCGCTCTACAGCGCGTCTCGATCAGATGGAATCCTTTGCTCGATAAGGACACAGCTCAAAATCAAAGAACGGGAGCATGCAGGAATCGAGAAAGTCGAGCAATTCTTTCGGGACATGCTCTCATTGCTTAGCGGCGCCGCACCGGTTACATATTCGGAGAGTCCAGCCGTCCACCTGATACCACGATCAGACAAGGGAAACAGAGAGTAAGCGCGATGAGCTGCGCCAAGATCATGCTGATCCGTCATGCGGAAAGGCCTAGTGCGGACAAGTCGATCCGCGGCGTGACCCAAGAAGGCATAAAGAACAAGGAAGAGCTCACGGTGCGTGGCTGGCAGCGGGCCGGCGCGCTTGTGCGTTTTTTTGCTCCGCGTGACAACCACTTTGTCGACGCTGCCCTTGAACGGCCGGACATGTTGTTTGCTTGCAAGGCCGGACCAACCGCACCAAGTCTTCGGCCGCAGCATAGTTTGATGCCGCTTGCCGAGCTGATCCAAGTCGATTTGAATTGCGACTATTTTGAAGGCGAGGAGGAGGCGCTCGTCCAAAAAGCGCTCATGGCGAAGGGCACGGTTCTGATTGCATGGAAGCACAGAAATATGCATGTCATCGCTAATGCCATTCTTGGAAACAAGACAACTGCACCGCAATATTGGCCGTTTAACCGCGTCGATCTCGTCTGGATCTTTGAGCGGAAAGGGGAAAACTGGACATTCACGCAAGTTCCTCAACTTCTTCTTGCCGGCGACCAGCCGGATGTGATCGATTAAGCGATGTCTTTACAGCAGGTGCGGCTCGCAGCTAAGACAATGATCCGCGGCCGGAGCAACACCGCATGCAGCTAAGCATGAGCGCAAAACACCGCTTCGAGCGAATTGCTTTCTTGTCCTCCGGCACACCAGAGGCAAATACGGCACAGGCTGGCCTCATCGAGCGCTACGGAACGGTAGATCCCGAAACGGCTGATGTCGTCGTAGCACTTGGCGGCGATGGGCTCATGCTGCAGACGCTGCACCGCTTCATGGGCAAAAACAAACCGATCTACGGCATGAAGCAGGGCTCGGTCGGCTTTCTCATGAATGAATTTCATGGCCCCGATCTCGAACAGCGTCTCGACCAAGCGGAAGCGTCCATCGTGCATCCTTTGCTGATGGAAGCAACCACCATGCAGGGCGAAAGCGTCAAAGCGCGTGCAATCAACGAAGTCTCGATCCTTCGCCAGTCTTATCAAGCGGCGAAGATGCAGATTTCGATAGACGGAAAGGAGCGGCTGGCGGAACTCATCGCCGATGGGCTGCTTGTCGCCACGCCAGTCGGCTCGACTGCCTATAATCTGTCGGCACACGGACCGATTTTGCCGCTTGACGCGACGTTGATGCCGCTGACGCCGATTGCCGCGTTCCGGCCGCGCCGCTGGCGCGGCGCTCTATTGCCCGATACGGCACATGTTACAATCAACATTCTCGAGGCGGATAAGCGCCCCGTTGCCGCCGTCGCCGATCATTTCGAGGTGAAAAACGTCGTCAAGATTGTGGTCGCTATGGACCATGTAACCAATCTCGTTCTTCTCCACGATCCTGGTCATTCCCTCAACGAACGGATTTTACGCGAGCAGTTTGGATATTGAGGCGATGAACGGCACTATTCGCATACTCGGGCGGCACATCCTTTCGCGCGGGAACGGATTGCTGGAGAGATTCGATGTCGCACGCAAGCGTTTCGATGGGCGCCTCCAAAGCATCATCCGCGAGATCTATGATACCGGCGATGGCGCCGCGATTTTGCTCTATGACCCAAGCCGCTCAAAGGTCGTCCTCGTGCGGCAGTTTCGCCTGACCGCATTTTTAAGAGACGGCCGGGAAAGTCTGATCGAAGTCTGCGCGGGCAGGCTCGACGGGGAGGATGCCGAAAACCGGATCATCAAAGAGGCCGAGGAAGAAACTGGTTTTACCGTGCGAAACCCGCGCCGCCTTTTCGAGGCATATACGAGCCCCGGAGTTTTTGCCGAAAAGCTCACCTTCTTCGCCGCGCAATACACGGCGGGAGACCGGAACGGCAAGGGTGGCGGGCTTGCAGACGAAGGCGAGGATATTGAAGTCCTGGAGCCGACGCTCGACGAGGCGCTGGCCATGATCGACAAAGGCGAGATTGTCGACGCAAAGACAATTCTGCTTTTGCAATATGCCAAACGCGCCGGTCTCATGCGTGGCGATGATGCTTTAAGCCAAAATCAAGCCGCAGTCCGGTGAAGCCTCGGCAAGTCTCAGGCTGCTGCGAGTTCCGCCGCAAAAGCCGCCAGATCGATCGTGAAGCCTTTGGCTTTCGCCGGCGTCTTCGGTTTTTCCGGCGCTCCGGATTCGGCAAGCGCTGGGGAAATTATTGCCACAGGGAGCAAGCGGGGACCATCGAAGCCCTGCTTCGCCGGAGACTCTGATGCCACCGCGCGACAAAAATCGCGGGCCTCGTCCCTGGCAGCTTCGGCTTCCAGACGGCGCAAACTTGTAATCAACTGGTCCAATTCCCCGCGATTGACAGATTCGCACGCCTCTAGGACGGATGTGACAAGAGGCAGCTGCAGCCGCGCGTTCATCGGTCCGCTGCAACGGGATTTCGCGACCGCCTCCAAGCCTGTGACAAAAGCTGGCAGCAAGCGCTCCGGCATTTGGGCCTTGCGATAAAGCGCCGCGAATCCAGCGCTCTTGCACTCGGCCACGAAGCCCGTCACGCGGGCCATCGGCACCCCAGTTAACTCACAAAGGGCTGCCTCTAAGAGATGCCTGTTGCCGCAAAGCAATCCTCGCAGCAGAAGTCCGGCCGTCAATTGGCCGGAGATGCGCAGATGTGCAACGAAGCTCAAGGCGCCATTTGCTTCGCACGCGCTCTCGGCGGCAATCTGAACATTGGCTCTTTCACAGGCTTCGCGCGTCAGGCTCATGGCTTTTTAGTTCACGATCCGGCCGCAGCCAGTCATGAGGGCAGAAAGCGCCTTTGCCGCCGCGCCGGCAAGGTCCGAACGAAGCGCCGCCGACAAATTTGGCCGCGCCAAGAGCGCCGCGCGCAGACCGGCATCGTGGCCATGGCGCTCGATCATCCGGCGGATGGAAAACTCCAACAGTTCCGCGCCCGGATTGACGGCAAGCGAAATCAAGGCTTCACAAGCACCGACTTCGGCGAGCGCGGCGGCCACCGGAGCCGGCACCGAAGGCCGGAGAGCGATGGCCGATTGCGCGAAGGCATCGGCGGTGGCGGCGCAGTCGATGAGTTCCGCATCGG
>Ga0224556_1000465_pt1 | contig 10873 bp, 13 predicted proteins | sample 714S315metaG_FD_183007 | JGI IMG/M metagenome (GOLD analysis project Ga0224556, IMG submission 183007) | Peat soil microbial communities from Stordalen Mire, Sweden - 717 S3 1-5 | ecosystem: Environmental > Terrestrial > Soil > Wetlands > Peat | place: Sweden: Norrbotten County, Stordalen Mire...
TGGTGTCATCCAGCCGGACGCCCACGCGGTCATCGCGGAAATCGGCAAGAAGCACGAGCGTGTTCCGGCATAAGCCCCGCGCCGGGATGGCAAACGCGACGAGCCTCGGAGCGGCCTAAGTTGAAACGATCGCGGTCCCGGCCATGTTCGATTGTGGTTGCTCATGGTCTCTATCGGTCTGGTTTTTTGCATGATCTCTTCCAGAACCTGGCAATTATTTGGGGTCATGTTCTAGCGTTTGACCTCCCGCATGGGGGTGGCTAACAGGAAAGTGCGTCGCGGATTTGCCGCGCCCTTGTTTGACCGAGCGGATGCTCCATGGCTGTTTACACCGAAGTCAATGAAGCGGAGCTTGCCAGCTTTCTTGCCGATTATGATCTTGGCCACGTTCTGGCCTTGAAAGGAATTGCCGAAGGGGTTGAGAATTCCAATTATGTCTTGCACGTCGACGCCGGCTACTTCATCCTGACGCTCTATGAAAAGAGGGTCGACGAAAGAGACCTGCCGTTCTTCCTCGGGCTCATGGAGCATCTGGCAGCTCATGGGCTGAATTGTCCGCAACCAGTGCGCAACCGGCATGGCAGTGCGCTCGGCAGGATCGCAGGCCGCCCGGCGGTGATCGTGACTTTTCTTGAGGGCATGTGGCATGGATGCCCAAGCGTCCGCCGTTGCGCCGCCGTGGGCGAGGCGCTTGGCAAGCTGCATCGGTCCGGCGCCAACTTCGCCGGATACCGCCCCAATGCCTTGGGCCTCGACGCTTGGCCAGCCCTCTTTGAAGAGGCCCGCGCCCGTGCCGATGAAGTGCGGCCAGGCATTGCCGAGGAAATAGCGAAAGAGTTGACTTTTCTTACCGGAAGCTGGCCGCGCGATTTGCCGCGCGGCGTCATCCACGCCGATCTTTTTCCAGACAATGTGCTGTTCGTTGGCGATGAATTATCCGGGCTTATCGATTTCTACTTCGCCTGCACGGATGAACTCGCATATGATGTCGCGATCTCGCTCAATGCTTGGTGTTTCGAACCGGATGGTTCCTTCAACATCACCAAGGGATTGGCTTTTTTTAACGCCTACGAGGGCGTGCGCAAGCTAACCGCCAGCGAAATCGAAGCGTTTTCAATTCTGGCGCGCGGTGCCTCGCTTCGCTTCGCCCTGACACGCCTTGTCGATTGGTTGAATGTTCCGGCGGATGCTCTGGTGCATCCCAAGAACCCGCTCGAATATTTCGACAAATTGTGCTTTCACCGGAAAATCACCAGCACGCGCGAACTTGGTTTGTTGCGGTGAACGGCTTAGTTGCGATTTGGACCGACGGGGCCTGTTCCGGCAATCCAGGCCCTGGAGGCTGGGGCGCCATCCTCACCTGCGGGGGCCATGTCAAAGAACTTTATGGCGGTGAAGCCGCTACCACAAATAACCGCATGGAACTAACCGCCGCGATCGCGGCGCTAGAGGCGCTGAAGCGGCCATCCGAGGTGCATCTTCATACGGATTCGAATTATCTCAAGGGCGGCATCACCACATGGATCGATGCTTGGAAACGCAACGGCTGGCGCACCGCCGATAAGAAACCTGTCAAAAATGTTGAACTATGGAAAAGGCTCGATACGGCGGCCGCACCCCACACCATCGATTGGCGCTGGGTCAAAGGTCATGCCGAGGATGTCATGAATGAACGCGCCGACGCGCTCGCGCGAAAGGGCATGGCGGCGTTCAAATAGGGCTGACATCTTTGACGGTGCTTCGGCGTATATCAAGATTTGAAGCAGCACCAAGGAACAACTTCATGATCTTCCAAATCAACCCGCTCGTCGCAATGGGCGTGCTCGCCTCCACCGCGGCGACAGATTCGGCTTATGTGTTCTTCAATGCCGCTGTCGCCGGCAGACGGCGCGTGTGGGCCGCGAACTGGAGCGCCATCTGGTATCTTCTGTCCGCCTTTGCAGTCATCAGCTATACGGAAAACGCCGTCTACGTCCTGTTTGCGGCCATGGGTTCGTGGCTTGGCGCATTCGCCTCAGTCACATGGCTGGGACGCGGTCGTACCGGAGATGCGATGGAGCGCCATAATCCGCCATGAAGGCGAGGGATTATAGCTGATTGAGCAAAGTCTCCGCGCTCGAAGTTTCGACCTTGCCAGCTGCTGTTTCGACGTTGAGTTTGCGTAAGACGCCATTGTCGACAAGCATCGCATAGCGTTGCGACCTTAGCCCGAGCCCGCGAGCGGTAAGATCGAGGGTAAGCCCTAGCGCGCGGGCGAAATCCCCATTACCATCGGCGAGAAAAATGATCTTGCCTTCGGCTCCGGCGTGTTTTGCCCAGGCATCCATAACAAAAACATCATTGACGCTGGTAACGGCGATGGCGTCGATTCCGCGTGCCCTGAATTCATCGATGTTGCCGAGAAAACCGGGCAGATGGCTTTTGTCGCACAATGGGGTGAAAGCCCCAGGCACGCCGAAAAGCACCACTTTGCGGCCCTGGAAAATCTGATCGGTTGTCTGCACTTCCGGGCCGTTTTCGGTCATGACCGTAAAATTTGCCTGGGGGAGTGAATCTCCGTTCTGGACCGCCATTGTTGCTCCTTACAGCCATCAAGGCTTGTTGATGCGCGAAACCGCCGCCACGATCAAGAGCGCTTTAGTCCATGATCGCTTCAAGCTGACCAGCTTGAACATTCGTCATGGAGTGGAGGCGGCATCGAGGTCAACCGCGAACTCGTAACTTTGCCGCTCACTCTTCAATGTCAGGGTCACGGGGACGGGTATCTTGTTTTCCAATTGGCTGTTTGCTTGCGGTTGTTCGACGGCAACGATCAAGAACTCGTCCGGGCGGCTCGATTTTCGTGTCTCGAAATACCAGCCCGGCGGGGCTTCCGCGAAAAGATCCTGGGCTTCGCTCTGTGTTGAGAGTTGCCAAGTCGGGGAAGGCGCCGTTTTGTCCCGATGGATCGCCACTTTGGCGTCGCGTTGTCGCGGCGTGAGGCGCAGTGGCACTTCGGCTTCGGCGGCGGCGAGGGCGGTTGCTTCCGGGCTGGTGGCGCTGGCCTCTTGGTTTGGATCGAGGGTAAGCCTCGCCTCGGCTTTGACCGGGAGGCATATCTTGGCGCAAACCGCATAGGATAGATGTACGGCCAAAAGCACGGGGAGGGTCGCGTCCTTGGGGATGACATGAAGCGGGAAGATCACGCTGTCGCGGTAGCCAAAAGCCTCGGTTCCGTCTTCGTCGATGCGCACCGGCGCTGGATAGGAAACTGCAATGTCGGCGGCATTCGCTGAGCCTTCGAAGGAAAATACGGGCGGAGCGCCGGCGCCGCCCGGCATGCGCCAATAGGTAATGGCGCCCGGATCGAGGCGGATCTCGACCCCCGCATGATAGAAGCCTTGCGGCGGGCCACCGCCAGCGGCAATCAGCCGCAATGATGATTTCGGTCCTGAGACCCAGGTGCTCACGTAAGGATCACAGTGTACGATAACGGGAAATAGAAGCAGGAAAAGGTTCGCACACGCCAAAAGGAGAACATTTCTCCAGTCGTGATTTGAAGGCTGGAAAGAGATTTGCAAGGGATGATGCCGATGCAAGGAAATAGGCCTAACCTTGGCTGGTGAGGTTTCTAATTTAGGTCGCATTCGTGAAAGCCGCAACCAGCTGTGGTTCAATTTCGTTTGGCTTCTATAAGGCGCGTGACATGGGATCGATAAAGTCTGCAACGGCCTCCCGGCAAGGCGGGAGTGGCTATCTTGACGGGCAATTGCTCATCGCGATGCCTGGGATGCCGGACGATCGCTTTGCCCGCTCCGTCATTTACGTCTGCGCCCATTCCGATGAGGGCGCTATGGGGATCATTGTCAATCGCCCGGCGGAAAAAGTCGATTTTCCGCAGCTTCTGGTGCAACTCAAAGTGATTGGCCCGGACGAGGCGATCCGCTTACCGGCGGAGGCGAGTTCCATGCTGGTGCTGAACGGGGGACCTGTCGACACCAGCCGCGGTTTTGTGTTGCATTCCAATGATTTTTCGATCGACAATTCGACCTTGCCGATCGGTGGAGGCGTATCCTTGACCGCGACAATTGATATTTTGCGGGCGATCGCGAACGGCTCGGGGCCAGGCCAGGCGCTACTTGCTTTGGGCTATGCGGGTTGGTCGGCGGGTCAGCTCGAGGCCGAAATGCAACACAATGGCTGGCTCAATTGTCCGGCGGATCCCTCTCTCATCTTCGATTCCGCCTTGAGTTCGAAATATGAACGGGCGCTCCGCAAGGCGGGCATCGCACTTGGGCAATTATCTTCGGAAGCCGGGCATGCCTGATCTAGGCGTGTTGGAATTAGCAGGCGCAGACTAAGACAGCCCATACGGTGCCAAAGTCGGCCGGTTCGCCGGCCGTTATTCTTTCAAGCATTCGTGAAACGGCGGCAATCGCCGAGTCTCGGTGCGGCACTACACAAGGCCAGATAGGTATAATCGCGCCGCAGCGCTATTGCGCGGTTCGTGGAACAGGCGCATTCTACTGCGACAATTTGCCGCCATGCTGAAGTTCGGTTCCCAAACGTTGAAATTCATTGGGACAAAACGTGGACGGCTAAGAAAAATCACCAGAGGCTTTGGGAGGGAAAGATGACTGTTGCACGTATTCTCGCGGCCAAGGGAAAGGATGTTGTCACCACCCAGCCGCATCGGACTTTGGCGGAGGCCGCTGCGCTGTTGACGGCGCGGAATATCGGCGCGGCCGTCGTTACCGATGCGCAAGGCCGCGTCCTTGGCATGCTATCGGAACGCGATATCCTTCATGCGGTGGGCAAGGGCGGCGCTGCCGCTCTCGACAATGCCGTTTCAAAGCATATGACGGCGCTGGTCGTGACAACGCAAGAGGGCGAATGCGTTGATAGGGCCATGGAAAAAATGACCGTTCGGCGCTGCCGCCATCTCCCTGTCGTTGTCGACGAGAGACTGGTTGGAATTGTGTCGATCGGCGACGTGGTCAAATATAGGCTTGAGCAATTGGAACATGAGCATCAGGCGTTGCGCGAATATATCGCGACCGCATGAGCCCATCCCTAGAGCATGATCCCAGAAAGCCTGCAACTTTCTGGGATCATGCTCTAGGCAGAACTCAGCGCGGTGCGAACGCGCTCTCCGAAGGAAGCGCCGCGATGTCGTCAGCGATCTCCGGGAGTGCCCGGCGGGTGGCCTCACGGCCGATTGCGATCAGTTCGTCGGCGCGGTGAAAATCGAAGAGACCAACTTTGCCGAGCCGCGCGTTGATGAGAACATCGGGTGGGTCGCCGGCGAGGCGCGAGCGCGAAATCCTGCCCTGCGCGATATTGAACGCATCCATCATGGCGTTTGCAATCCCCGGCGCGCCGTCTTCCCGTTTGCCAAATAGACGGCGCAGATTGCCGCCCATTCCGCCGAAGATGCGTGCGCTCAGTGTGCGTCCCGCGCCCGGCGCGCCGAAGTTATATTTTTCGAGCGTGGGCTCTATCGACAAAGGATCGTGGATGACGGTTCCACGAAAGGTCGTGTCACTGACGAGGTTGACGGCGATGACCACCTCCGCGCCAAGCGCGCGGCAAAGGGTGACAGGGATGGGATTGACGAGGGCGCCATCGAACAGCCAGCGCCCATTGATCATTACAGGTTCAAAAATACCGGGGAGGGCGTAGGAAGCCCGGATGGCGTCCGCGACGTTGCCTTTGGTCAACCAAATTTCATGCCCGGTGCCGAATTCGGTTGCGACAGTCGCGAAACTTTTGTCGAGATCCTTGAAGCTGCGGTCTGAGAATTCTCGTTCGAGTTCACGCCGGAGTCTTTCGCCGCTGAGGAAGCTAACGCCCGAAAAAGAGACATCCATCATGCTCAAGACACGCTTCTTTGTCAGATTACGGGCGAAATGCTCAATCTCCTTGAGCTTTCCGGCGGCATAGGAACCGCCGACCACGGCGCCGATGGAGGTGCCGGCGACGACTTCTGGATAAATCCCTTGTGCGTTGAGTTCGAGTATTACGCCAATATGCGACCAGCCACGCGCAGCACCAGCCCCAAGCGCGATGCCGATCATTGGCTTGCGCGGAGCTGTAACGGCGGCATAGTCGACATGCTGGTTATCGTCGGCGCCGTTCAGGTTCCTGCGGTAAAACGGGGGCATCTTGTTCAATTGTCCGGTCCTCGCGTGAGCGCCTTGGCTTGAACGATCATGACTTGGCGGCTCTGCCAATGGATCCTTGGGCTTCATCATGAACATGCGACCTTGTTCCCGATTGTTCTTCGTCTTGGTTGAAAATTCTTGAAGAGGATCCGTATTCAGCACGAAAAGGCGTAATTTATTAAGGCGCGAGACCTATCCATGGTCTTTAACTTCACATAATTTTTATCGCGAAACCGGCGTTTCCGGCCGCAGATCATGCTCAAAAAATCCCAGCCAAGCCTGGCTTGCGCCTCACGGGGCGCGCCATGCCTTGGATCCTATTCAAAATCTCTCCCGATGGGACGCCTGTTTGTTCCATTCCCGGTATGAAATCGGAATTGGCCTAGTCGAAAACAAGCGTAGCTGGACCACTGCCGAGCACGAGCTTGCGGTAGAAGCAGGAGCGGCGGCCAGTGTGGCAAGCGCTACCGTCGCCGCCTGGTTCGACCGTCAAAAGCAGAGCGTCCTGATCGCAATCGGTTCTGATTTCCGTGACTTTCTGAACCTGGCCGGATGTATCGCCCTTTCGCCAGAGCGTCTTGCGTGATCGCGACCAATAATGCGCCACGCTGGTTTCGATGGTTAGGCGCAAGGCTTCCGCATTCATGTAGGCGAGCATGAGGATTTGCCCGTCGCGCGCGTCCTTCGTCACGCAGACGATCAAGCCATCGGCGTCGAAGTGCGGCGTGAACGCACGTCCTTCTTCCAACTCTTTCTTAGAAGCCGGGCTGGCGTCAGGAGGTGGCGAAGAATTCATGCTTAACCTTACTGACATAGGCCCGAGGCCACTAGAGTGTGGCAGATGCCTTGGATCTGGTTCGTCCTATTCGCGGCAAATAAAGTTTGGGCCGGACAGCGGATCCGGCCCAAGATTGTCCCGGAGTGACTAGCGGTTGTCTGGGCGATGGCGCGATCTTCACCTGCTGCCGCGCAGCATTGTCAAGAAGCGGACTTGCTCGGCTGGATCGTCGCGAAAGATGCCGGTAAATTGCGTCGTGACGGTATCCGCGCCATGTTTGCGAACGCCGCGCATGGACATGCACAGATGCTGCGCCTCGATCATGACGGCACAGCCGCGCGGGCGCAGATGCTTATCGATCGCGCCGATAATCTGCGCGGTCATCGCCTCCTGCGTTTGCAGGCGTTTGGCGTAGACATCGACGAGTCTCGCAAGCTTGGAAAGCCCGACGACGCCGGTCTCGGACGGGTAGTAGGCAACATGCGCCATGCCGAAGAAAGGCACCATATGATGCTCGCAGTGCGACGAAAACGGGATGTCGCGGACGAGAACCACATCGTCATAGCCATGGACTTCTTCGAAGACACGAGAGAGCACGCTCGTTGCGTCATCTTGATAGCCGGAAAAAAATTCTTCAAAGGCCTTAACAACGCGTTTTGGCGTGTCGCGCAGACCTTCGCGCGTGGGATCATCGCCGGTCCAGCGTAAAAGAACGCGCACGGCTGCCTCGGCCTCCTCGCGCGTTGGGCGGACTGGCAGGATCGTGTTGGGTTGGGGTTGCGGACGTTCAAGCAAGGTCTTAACCACGGCATCCATGTGGCGCCTCCATCAAAGTTTGAATGAGCGTCCCTGGCCTTGCTCTCTGGGAAAGAGCACCGGACGGACGGTTGTCCGGGGAGTTTTGCCTAGAAATTTGCCAGATCTCGTTCGCCAAACCCTGAATTCCTATATAGTCTATGTGTGTGGCGCCGTCATCTGGTCCATTATGACAAGCGATATGCCAAGCGAAGCGATGTTCCCTGACATATATAATCACCGGATCCTTGATCTGGCGGGAAATATTCCACGTCAGGGACGGCTCGCGGCGCCGGACGCCACCGCGAAAGCCCATTCTAAACTGTGCGGTTCAACGGTCATCGTCGATCTTGTCATGGCGGATGGCCAAGTCGTGGATTTCGCCCATGATGTGAAGGCCTGCGCTCTAGGTCAAGCGGCGGCGTCTATCATGGCTCGTCATGTCATCGGCTCGACTGGACCGGAATTGCGCGCGCTGCGTGATCAGGTGCGTGCCATGCTCAAGGAAAATGGCCCCCCTCCAAATGGCAGATGGTCAGATATAGCAATTCTTGAGCCGGTGCGCGATTTCAAGGCCCGGCACGCCTCGACCCTTCTCGCCTTCGACGCGACGGTGGATTGCGTCAACCAGATCGAAGCCGCCGCGCGCGCTCGCGACGAAGCTGACTTGGCCGATTCCGCACAGTCAAGCCAGCGCAATGGTGTGATCAGAACCAATTCCAGTTGAACGTATAGGCGACAAGGGCGCCGGCCGAGAAATCGTTCAGCGAGCCAATCCGGTTTGGAATCGGGCTTCCTCCCGCGCTGCTGACGTAGCGATTGAGGCCACCGAATAGCGTCGCGCTCCACGCTGGCGTGAACTGATATTTGACGGAGCCAAAGCCTCCCACCGCGGCTAGACCGCCCGTAGCTTGATAGGGGTAGACATGGCCGTTCAGGAACGCTTCCGCCGGTGAAACCGAAAAATAGGCGCTCATGAACTGATCATCGCCGAATTGGAAGCGAGGGCCGGCCGCAAACGTAAAGGCGTCATACCGCTGGACGATATCGAGTTCGACGTTACCGTCGAAGCCCTGGGCACCGCTGACCCCATTGCGCGCCTCCAAGCGGGCGCGGAAGAAATCGGTCGGCCAGAGTTCCAGAAAGCCGCCAAGTTCGGCCGTGAAGCCGACATTATGCAGGCCGTAGAAACTATCGTTGTTGCCGAGGGTTCCAAAGCCGCCGCTGAGGGTGCGCTGCGAGATGAAGCGCGCGACCGGACCCGCCTTGATCCAAGGGAGGTTCAAAAGCGCGATGCCCAACCCATCATCGGGAGAAACGAATGGTTCTGGCTCACCGGGACGGCGGTAGGAAATATAGCCGGTCGGCCAAATCGATACGCTTTTCGCTCCAGGGAAGGACGTGAAAACCTCGGGTCCGGCCGCCAGGGTCAGCGTCCAGCCTTCGACCGGGGCTGGGGGGGCCGGCGCCAGATCCGCCGCATTGGCGGAAGAGGCGGCGATTGCAATGAAGCCCGCGAGGGAAAAGCGTTGCGCAATAGACATGGTGGCCGCCTGAATCTTGTGGCAATCGAAATCGCAAGCATTATGAGCTGTCGCATCCGGTCCCGCCAGTGTATATCTGCCACAGGTTCCGACAATTATGATCCATATGATGTCAAGACATATGCAAGTTTTGTCTCATGGCGGCCGTTTCGCGGCGCATATTGTCATTCGCGCCTATCAGCTCACCCTGTCATCGATCATTGGGGCTCATTGCCGGCACTTGCCGACCTGCTCGGCCTATATGGACGAGGCGATCGCAAGGCATGGGCTTTGGGCAGGCGGCGCGATGGGCGCTGCCCGGTTTCTCCGCTGCAACCCTTGGGGCACCTCTGGATTTGACCCGGTGCCAGATGCGTTGCCGAGCAATGCGCGTTGGTGGCTCCCTTGGACCTATAGCAACCATGGTCACGAAGGGTTGGGTGAGGGATAGGTCTCTATCCTTCTGCGCCCTCGTGCAAGAGGGTCAGCGCGACAGCGCAGGCATTTGAAACATTGAGGCTCTTGATCGCGCCGGGCATGTCCAGGCGCACCAGAAAGTCGCAATTCTCCCGGCTGAGGCGGCGGAGCCCCTTGCCCTCGCCGCCGAGCACCAGTGCGATGGGCCGCCGCAATGGAACCGTCGTCATGCTCGCTTCTCCTTCCGAGTCGAGGCCGAGGCGCAGATAGCCCATGTCGCCCAATTGTTCGAGCGCGCGGGCGAGATTAACCACCCTGACGATCGCGACATGTTCGAGGCCGCCGGACGCGGCTTTTGCCGTAACGCCCGCCATCTCCGGGGCGTGACGTTCCGTGATGACCAAGGCATCGACTCTGAAGGCAGCTGCCGTACGCAGGATCGCGCCAACATTGTGCGGATCGGTGATCTGATCGAGCACGAGCACGATGCCGCTTTGCGATACGATGTCGGAGAGATCGAGAGGTTCCAGCGGCTGGGCTTCGAGCATGATCCCTTGATGCACCGCGCTTACACCAAGACGGCGGGCGAGGTCGTCGGCCGTCACCCTATGGGGACAAAGGCCAGCATCGGCGATTTCGCCTTCGAGCCGCCGGGCGGCGGCTTCCGTGGCATAAAGATCAAGCACTTTTCGTCTTCTGCCGCGCAAAGCCTCGCGCACGGCGTGAAAGCCGTAAATAACGATAAGATTGTTTGCCGGACGCCGGAATGCCGGCCCGGGGGCAAGGCTTGGCGCGCTTGGGCCTGGCCGCGCCGGATGCGGCTCCGGGCCAGTGCGCCAGCCTTTGGCCGGGGGGGTTGGCCTAGGAAAAGCGCCCGGTGTTTTTTTTGCTTTGCCGGATGCGCCGGTCCTCGCGCCAAAGTGTTTCGATTTGTCTTGGGTCAAATTTATTTGTCCCGGAATTTTGCAAGATAGTCTTTCCTGTCACGGCGAACCGGAGCGCGCAACGTCCGATCACGATCGCTTCGCGTTCGATCGCTCTTGGTATCTATCGGAGGTTTTCGCGGGTGTTTTGAGTTGACAGCGGCAAGTCCGGTTCGCATAAGCGCGTGCGCCCATGACTTTTGGGTGTTGGGGGAGTGTCCCGAGCGGCAAAGGGGGCGGACTGTAAATCCGCTGGCTATGCCTTCGTAGGTTCGAGTCCTACCTCCCCCACCA
>Ga0224556_1000466_pt1 | contig 10872 bp, 9 predicted proteins | sample 714S315metaG_FD_183007 | JGI IMG/M metagenome (GOLD analysis project Ga0224556, IMG submission 183007) | Peat soil microbial communities from Stordalen Mire, Sweden - 717 S3 1-5 | ecosystem: Environmental > Terrestrial > Soil > Wetlands > Peat | place: Sweden: Norrbotten County, Stordalen Mire...
CCGAAATCGAGCTCGAATTGGCCGCGGTCACGGTGCCCCCCTCCCTGAACGCCGGCTTCAAAAAAGGAATTTTATCGGGCCTCGCCTTGAGCGGCTGCTCATCATGCACAATGATCCGTTCGCCATCCTTGCCGTTCCTCACGGCGACCGGCGCGATCTCTTGCTCAAAACTGCCGCCGGCGATCGCCCGTTGCGCCCGCTCCAACGAGGTGACGGCGAATGCGTCCTGGGCCGCGCGGGTGAATTGAAAGGCTCTAGCACAGTCTTCCGCGAAAGCGCCCATCGGCAAATGCTCGCCATAGGCATCTTCGAGCCCATCAAGAAACATATGATCGAGAAGTTTCCCATGTCCCATGCGATAGCCGGATCTGGCCCGGTCCAGCAAATAGGGTGCGTTGGTCATGCTCTCCATGCCGCCGGCAAGAGCGATCCGCGCGCTTCCCGCGCATAAAATGTCATGCGAAAACATAATGGCTTTCATGCCGGAACCGCACATCTTATTGACGGTCGTGCAGGTGACCGCTTCCGGGAGGCCGGCGGCCAGCGCTGCCTGACGAGCGGGAGCCTGGCCCTGGCCTGCCGGCAAGACGCAGCCAAAAATCAGCTCGTCAATATCCTCTGGCCGGACTGCTGACCGCGCGAGTGCCGCCTTAGCCGCCACGGCACCGAGGCTTGCGGCAGCAAGGTCCTTGAAATCCCCTTGAAAGCCGCCAATGGGCGTGCGCGCCGCCGCTACGATAACAATCGGATCCATTTCGGACATAATTGTAAATCCGCTCAAAGCACGGGACTCGCCGCAGCTATCCTTAAATCATGACCCGAAAAGTTGCTCGACTTTTTGGATAAGATCATGCTCCAACTCTTCAAGAAATTGAGCGCCTGCTTTTCGATCACGCAATTCCTCTTGACCAGACGCCCTCCGGCCCGCGACGCTTCACCGCAAAGGGTGGTTCACCTTAAGCTCATGAAGCAATGCTATGGTGGGAATCAGATAAGCACGAAACACGCGATAAGGAATAGTAATGGACCGGATTCTCGTGCTCCTGCGCCACGGCCAGAGCGACTGGAACCTGAAAAACATTTTTACTGGGTGGAAGGACCCAGATCTGACTCCCCAGGGAGTCGAGGAGGCACGCGCCGCCGGACACTGCCTCAAGGCGCATGGTCTTTTCTTCGACCGCGCCTTCACCTCCAATCTCGTCCGCGCGCAACATACTTTGCAGCTGATGCTCGCCGAGCTTGGCACGCCTGGTATCCAGATCATTCGCGATCCAGCCCTCAATGAGCGCCATTATGGGGTCCTTTGCGGCGTGAATAAAGACGATGCCATCAGGAAATATGGCGACGAACAAGTGGATCTCTGGCGCCGCTCCTACGACGTCCGGCATCCCGGCGGGGAAAGCTTGAAGGACACGGTGGCCCGCGTTCTCCCCTATTATTGTCAGAAAATTCTGCCCCAGGTGCTCAGCGGGCATCGGGTGATCGTCGCGGGGCACGGCAATTCGCTGCGCGCCCTCATCATGGTCCTCGACCAGCTAACGCCGGAAACGATACCGGGGATGGAACTCGAAACTGGAGTTCCGCATGTCTACCGGCTGAAACCGGATTCCACCGTCGACACCAAGGAGATCCTCGACCCAAAGGCGTTCAGTGGCATATCCACGCTGACTGCGGCGACGATTGCATTTCCCAAAAACCGCACAGCTGAAAAGTAAGCTTATTCCAACATCGCGGCTCCGCGAAAGTCCAGCTTCGCATCACGCGCCGTTTTGCGAATATCGCTTTGCCCAGATCGTCAATCGGTCCAAAATGCTTCACGTGAACCGTTTCGGTACGATATTTCGAGATTATGCGACAACAGAGTGAACTGCCCGGCATCGCCCCGGCGCGGGGTGGTCATTGTCTGGCTCCGGGGCTGACCTTCTACCAGGGCCATTTTGATGACGCGGCGCAACGCGCCCTCGCCGACGAGATTGCGGAAGCCGTCTTGCAAGCGCCCTGGTATGTCCCGCGCATGCCGCGCTCGGGCCGGGCGTTTTCTGTCAAAATGACCAATTGCGGCAGCCTCGGCTGGGTGTCCGACCGAGACGGAGGCTACCGGTATCAGGCGGTGCATCCGGTAACCGGGGCGGCTTGGCCTTCCATCCCTCATCTTGCGCTGAACGCATGGCGGGCTTTGAGCTCCTATCCGCATCCGCCGGAGGCTTGCCTCCTCAATTTCTATGATAGCCACGCGCGGATGGGTCTGCACCAGGATCGCGACGAACTGGAGTTCGCGGCACCCGTGGTCTCGATCTCGCTCGGCGACAGTTGCTGTTTCCGCTACGGAGGTTTGCTACGCAGCGATCCGGCAAAAAAGCTCGAACTCTGTTCCGGCGATATTCTTGTGATGGGCGGCGCCGCGCGGCTGATGTTCCATGGCGTTGACAAGATTTTTGCAGCCTCCTCCGGGCTGCTGCCCGGCGGCGGCCGCATCAACCTGACCTTGCGGCGGGTGACGCGGCCCCGGCCTGCCGGCACCGAGGCCGCGCGGGAGAGCTAAAATTTATGGCTTCGTGCCGGTTGCGATGCCGGCCAGGCTTGCCGGCATCAGGGCTTCGGGGATGGTCAAGCTTCGCGTTCCATGCTCGTCTTGGACCTCGATTCGAAAGGTAAAGCGGTCCGCGCCGGGTTGCATCGAAGCCGGAGGCTCCCCTTCAAGGAGCTTTTGTAAAGCCGCCTGCTGCTCGGGCGATAGCGCGGACAGATCCTGTTCGCCGCGCCGGGTCATACCGGCAAAGCCGCCCGAGCGCTCGACAATGAGTTTCATTTTGCGCGAGACCTGGTGCTCTTGGTTTTCTTCTTGGATGTCACCCGCTTCTTTGGCGTTACGCGCGCCTTTTTGGCGGAGCTTGCCCTGAGAGCCGCCTTCTTTTTGGCCGCCCTGGGGCTGGGGCGCGCCAAAGTGACCTCGCGCAGGCGCGGCGATATGACATAAGCGCCCGCGATATGCGCGAAAGCCGCCTCTTGCGGGGCTTGCTCCAGCACGCCGACATCGGTCCATGCTTGTGCGATCTTCGTGGCGATCGACGGATCATCTGGAAAAACGTCGCGCGCGACCGAGACTGTTTCTCTCGCGCATTCCTCGAAACCGGCGGTTCCGGTCAGCCGCTGGGTCAAGGTGACATACCAAATCTTTCCCGCCTTTTCCCAAGACTTTCCGCCGATCGCTTTCGCCGCAATGACGAAGGCGCGGCTGGGGATTCCGGAATTGATATGGACTCCGCCATTATCCGAGTCTGTTTGGACATAATCCTTCATATGCCCGGGTTGCGGGTCCTTGCCGAGGTTCGGATCGTCGTAGGCGGTGCCCGGATTGGCCATGTCGCGCAGCGCCCGCCCTTTGAAACCCGGCGCCATGATGGCCGCCCCAATCAGCCAGTCGGCATCGGTGACGCTCTGTCCCAGCGCCCATTGCTTGACCATGGAGCCGAAAACATCGGACATCGACTCGTTCAGCGCGCCAGACTGATCCTGATAAGCGAGCTGCGCCGTGAACTGGGTGACGCCATGGGTCAGCTCATGGGCGACAACGTCCAACGCGCTGGTGAAACGCTGGAAAATCACGCCGTCGCCATCACCATACACCATCTGCTGGCCGTTCCAGAACGCGTTGTCATATTGCTGACCGAAATGAACCGAGGAAACGAGCGTCTTCCCATGATCGTCGACAGACTGGCGTCCAAATATGTTATTATAAAAATCCCAGGTGGTACCGGCATTGTCGAAGGCCTCGTTCACTGCCTTGTCACGGTTGGATTTCGTGTCGGTTTCCGAGCGCGCAAGATCACCCGGCAGATCATTGGTGCTTTGGCAATCAAATACTTGGCGGCGGAGGCCTTCGCGCTTAGCCGCCGCGGGCGACGGCGCCCCCGTGCTGAGCTGGGCGCGGAAGGCCACGAGACTCTGGGTCAGCCGCAGGGTGCGGCCGGCGGTGGTGGCGAGATTGGGATCGCCGCTCGTCGCTAGCCGCTCCAAAAGATGGGGCGGGACAATGAAACAGCAGGGACAGTTTTTCATATTTGCATCGAAATGCGTTGGCTGCATCGATACCTCCTCTTATCTCCCTAGAAAGTAAACTGTAGTATTAGCACCGCACGAAAACATTCTTGGCCTCTCGCCCCGGAAATTTATGACTCCATTCTCGTCCTGTCATCAACGATAATCGGGAGGTGATCGAAAAGTTGCGCGATGTGAAATAAGTTCAAGATTGTGGTAATCGCGAAATCCCGCGATGCCGGAGTGCTCCATGAAGATTTCCCTGATCCAGATGAACTCGGTCAGCGACAAAGCCGCCAATATCGCCGTAGCAACCAAGCTCGTCGAACAAGCCATCGCCGAGGAGCGGCCGGACTGGATATGCCTGCCCGAATGTTTCGATTTTCTCGGTGGCGACCGCGTGGCCAAGATGGCGGCGGCCGAAGCCTTGCCGGGCGGCCCCGCCTACGCCGCGATGCAGACGCTGGCCAGAAAGCATCAAGTTTACATCCATGCCGGTTCACTTCTCGAGAAGCCCGGGACCGGGGACCGCATTCACAATACAACCGTGGTCTTCGATCGCACCGGCGCCGAAATCGCGCGCTATCGCAAAATCCATATGTTCGACATAACCGCGCCGGATGGAACAAAATACAACGAAAGCGCGGCTTTCGCGCCAGGCAGCACGATCGTGACTTATCCTTGTGAAGACATGATCATTGGCTGCTCGATCTGTTACGACATTAGGTTTCCAGACCTTTTCCAAGCGCTCGCCGCAAAAGGCGCCGAAATGATCGCTTTGCCCGCCGCCTTCACCATGCAAACCGGCAAGGACCATTGGGAAGTTCTTTGCCGCGCCCGGGCGATCGAGACGCAGGCCTATGTCTGTGCCCCCGCCCAGACCGGCGCCCATTTTGCCGGAAAGGAACTACGCCAGACCTATGGCCATAGCTTGATCGCGGACCCGTGGGGCCATGTCATCGCCAAGGCCTCGGACGGTATTGGCATCGTCTCGACGCGGATCGACCGCGCCCTTGTCAAAAAAGTTCGCGCGCAAATCCCGGTTGCGCAACATAAGGTGCAATTCGATTGAGCGGGAACCTTCGCTGGCATCGCTTGGCATTCCAGCTGTTAGTGCGCGTCGCCGCCATCTTTTTTACCGTCCTTGGACTGACCATAGAGACAGAGATCGGCTGTGCAGCCGAAGCGCCTGCCCTCATGGTTTGGCACCGTGGCGAACTCGGTGATCCTGGATCGCTCGATCCGCACAAGGCAGAGACCTTGATCGAAAGCAATATTCTCGACGAGCTTTTCGAGGGTCTTGTCACCCTCAACGCACGCAGCGAATTCATCCCAGGGGTCGCTGCGAGCTGGACGGTCGATCCCACCGGCACGGTTTATGATTTTCAGCTTCGGCCCGATGCGAAATGGTCAAATGGCGACACACTCACCCCGGACGATTTTGTCTTCGCATTCCGGCGCCTGATGGCGCCAGCGACCGGCGCACCCTATGCCAATATCCTCTATACTTTGAAGAACGCGGAAAAGATCAACAAGGGCGAACTGCCTGTCGAAGCCTTGGGCGTCCGCGGTTTGGATGCGCACAGGCTTGAAATTACGCTGGAACATCCAGCGCCCTTTTTCATCTCCCAGCTCGCTCACTTCACCGCCAAGCCGCTGCATCAAAAATCAATCGAAACCTATGGATCGGACTTCGTCCGGCCCGAGCATATGGTGACGAACGGCCCCTTCATGCTGAAGTCATTCACTCCCAACGACCGGCTTGTTCTGATCAAGAACCCTGCTTATTACGATGCGGCACATGTCGCGCTCGACGAGGAAATTTTCTATTCGCTCGAGGACCGTTCCGCCGCGCTCCGCCGTTTCATGGCCGGCGAAATTCAATCCTACAACGACGTTCCGGTGGAGCAGATTGGTTTCGTGCGCAGCCATTTGGCCGAAGCCTTCAAGGTAACGCCGAGCCTCGGCGGCTACTATTATTCTTTCGACACCCGTCGTAAGCCTTTCGACGACCGAAGGGTGCGCCAGGCCTTATCCATGGCGATTGACCGCGAGTTCCTCGCCGAGCGCATTTGGGGCGGCACCATGGACCCCGGCTATAGTTTCGTGCCGCCCGGAATAGAAAGTTATGGCGCGCCCGCCACCGTCGCCTGGAAGGACACGGACCTCTTTGAGCGGGAGGACGAAGCGAAAAAACTGCTTGCCGAGGCGGGCTTCGGTCCCGGCAGCCAAAAGCTCGAAGTAGAGATCCGCTTCCCCAATTCGGAAAATCACCGCGCGACGGCTGTGGCGGTCGCCGATATGTGGAAGGCGCTTGGCGTCGAGACACGGTTGCTTGCGACCGACACCATGAGTCATTACGCCTTCTTACGGGAAAAACCCCCGTTTGACGTGGCGTGGTGGGGCTGGTTCGCCGATTATCCCGACGCACAGAATTATCTTTTTCTTGGTCAGAGCGACAATCAGGGCCTGAATCATGCAAGCTTCAGCAATGAGACTTTCAATAGGCTCATGCAGGAAGCTCAAAGAGAAGCCTCGCCCGAGCGGCGGCGCGCCATCCTGCACGAGGCCGAGGCGCTGCTCCTCGACGAACAGCCAGATCTCGTGCTTCTGACCTATAGCTCTCGCAATCTTGTCTCGCCAAAACTGAAAGGCTGGGAGGCAAATGTGCTCGACAATCATCCGGGCCGTTATATTTCGGTCGTGCCATGAATCGCCTCGCTTTGGAACGCATTCGCATTGGTGCGCATAACAAACAAGCGCGAGGCTAGAAAATGCTTCGTTTCTTTCTCGCACGTGTCGCCATGGCGGTTCCGACTCTTCTCATCATCATCGCCCTTGCATTTTTTCTCATGCGCCTCGCGCCCGGCGGGCCGTTCGATTCCGCGCGGGCACTCGATCCGGAAATCGCCAAAAATCTACGCCACATCTACAAGCTCGACCGGCCTCTCCTTGAGCAATTTTGGTTCTATCTGCAAAGTCTCGCCCATGGCGACTTCGGGCCGAGCCTGCATTGGCGCGATTTTACCGTGAACCAGCTGTTCGCCACGGCGCTGCCGATCTCGGTGGCACTCGGCACGAAGGCCATGCTCCTCGCGGTCCTTGCCGGCACGGCGCTCGGCCTTGGCGGCGCGATGAGCAAGAGCCAGATTGGCCCGCGCATCGTCGATGGCGCCGCGCTATTCGGAATTGTTTTACCTGTCTTCGTTGTCGCGCCGCTCCTCCAGCTCGGATTCGGTTTGACGCTTCACATCCTTCCGGTTGGCGGCTGGAACGATGGCGCCTGGCAAAACCAAATCTTGCCGGTGATCACGCTTGCTCTGCCGCAGATCGCCATCGTGGCGCGGCTCATGCAAGCGGCGCTGAGAGATGCGCTTGCCATGCCGCACATCCGGACCTTGCGGGCATTTGGCATGCCTGGCTTTCATATCTACGGTCATGCGCTTCGCGCCGCATTTCCGCCGGTTGTGTCTTATCTCGGCCTTGCCGCCGCCAATGTGCTCACAGGGTCGGTCATCGTCGAAACCATTTTCGGAATTCCCGGCATGGGCCGCTATTTCGTCGACGGAGCGCTTGGCCGCGATTACACACTCGTCATGGGCACGGTCGTCGTCGTCGCGGCCGCCGTCCTTTTGTTTAATCTTATTGTCGATCTCGTGCTCGCCTGGCTCGATCCAAGAGTGCGTTATGAATCGAGGCCAGGATGAATGAGCCAGCGCCCGCAATGCCTATCTCCTTTACGGCCGGCGCCACACGCAATTGGCCGCTGCGGGTGAGCCTTTTCATCCTCGGTTCGATCGCGCTTCTTTGCCTTATCGGGCCGCTCGTTTCCGGCCACCCCTACGATCAAGTCTATCGCGACTATGTGCTTGTCCGGCCTTCCCTATTCGCGCACCCGGACGCAAGCGAAATTGACAACGCGATCGCCGCGATCGCGCGCCGTATGCATGTGCATATCGAAGCCACGCGCGATGGGGAGACCATGCATCTGACGCTTGATGCGGAAAAGCCCGTCGATCCCCGCGTCTTGCGCGCCTTCGCGCGCTCGGATCTGTTCGCGCCTGCGCATATTGCCGCAACCGAAGACGAAGGCCGCCGCCTTGAGATCGACGTGCCATTGAAGCGGATGGTGTTTCTGTTTGGGACCGACGCGAATGGCCGCGATCTTTTCACAAGGGTCCTCATAGCTGGCCGCATTTCGCTTGCCGTGGGCCTGCTTGCGTCTTTCGTTGCCCTGACCATCGGTGTCGCCTATGGTGCAGTCGCGGGCTACGCCGGCGGGCGCATCGATAGTTTGATGATGCGCGCCATCGAGATCGTCTATGCGCTGCCTTTCATTTTTTTCGTGATCGTCCTCGTCATGGTCTTCGGACGTCATTTCGTGCTGATTTTCGTGGCCATCGGCGCCGTTGAGTGGCTTGATATGGCGCGCATCGTGCGCGGTCAGACACTATCGATCAAGCAAAGGGATTTTGTCGCGGCGGCCGAGGCGCTAGGTGCGACAACCCCCGCGATCCTCTGGCGCCATGTGATTCCCAATGCGGCGGGTCCGATCGCCGCTTATCTGGCTGTGCTTGTACCGCGCGTGATCTTGCTCGAGAGCTTCGTGTCGTTCTTGGGGCTCGGCGTGCAGGAGCCGCTGACGAGCTGGGGCGTGCTTGTCGCCGATGGCGCCCGTAACATTCAAGGCTCCATCCATCTTCTGATTTTTCCCGCGTTATTCTTGGGCGCCACGCTCGGTGCGTTGCAGAGTTTGGGCGACGGTTGGCGCGCGCGGGCTTGATGGACGTATCCGCTGAGCCCCTCCTGCAACTCCGCGATCTTCGTGTGAGCTACGGTGCTACGCTAGCCGTCAAGGGTTTAAGCTTGACGGTGAGACGTGGTGAAACGGCGGCGATAGTGGGCGAATCCGGGTCCGGCAAAAGCCAGACCGTGCTTGCGGCGCTGAGACTTCTGCCCCGCCACGCACACACATCGGGTTCGGTGCTCTTCGAGGGCATGGAGCTTCTCACGCTTTCCCAGAAACGGCTCGATTCGCTGCTTGGCCGGCGTATCGCCATGGTGTTCCAGGAGCCCATGTCGTCCCTCGATCCCTTGTTTACGGTGGGCTCCCAGATTGGCGCGGTCCTGCGTCTGAAAGCCGGTTTGCCGCGCCGCGCGGCATATGCACGGGCGAAGGAACTTTTGGACCTCGCCGGCATTGCCGAGCCGGGACGCCGGCTGCATGCATATCCGCATGAACTGTCCGGCGGCCAGCGCCAGCGCGTCGCGATTGCGATGGCGATCGCCTGCAACCCGGATCTGCTGATCGCGGATGAGCCGACGACGGCTCTCGACGTGACGGTTGCCGCTAAAATCCTCGATCTCCTCGCAAAACTCAAACAAAGCCTCGGCATGGCGATGATCTTCATCAGCCACGACCTGGGAATCGTCCGCCGGATCGCCGACACGATCCATGTGATGCGCAATGGAGAAATCGTCGAAAGCGGGGCGGCGACCAAGATCTTCGCCAATCCGCGGCATGACTACACGCGCGTGCTGCTCGAGAACATGCCGCGCGCGCGTAGTCATGCCCGGAGGGACGCACCGGTGCTTTTGCGCGCGGTGAACATTGGCGTAAAGTTTACCTTGCGTGGCAGTTTGTTCGAGGCCAAGCGCGCGTTCACGGCGGTCGCCGGCGTCAGCCTTTGCCTCGATCAGGGCCGCACGCTCGGCCTTGTCGGCGAGTCGGGCTCCGGCAAATCGACGCTCGCCCGCGCGCTTTTGAAACTTGTGCCGGCAAGCGGTAGGATCAGTTTTGACGGGCGCGATTTGGCAGGATTGGACAGAGCCGCGATGCGGCCGCTGCGGCGCTCCATGCAATTGGTGTTTCAAGATCCCTATGGCTCGCTATCGCCTTGCATGCGCGTGAGTGACATCGTCACCGAGGGATTGCGCGTGCATGATCCAGCCATCAGCCGCAAGCAGCGCGAGACGCGCGCGGCCCTGGCCCTGGAGGAGGTCCTCCTCGATCCAGAGCTCAGGCATCGCTTTCCGCAGGAATTGTCCGGCGGGCAGCGGCAACGCGTGGCGATCGCGCGGGCGATGATCCTAAAACCGCGTCTCGTCGTGCTCGACGAGCCGACCTCGGCCCTCGACCGCACCGTGCAGATCGGCATTCTCGCTCTGCTCGAGGATTTGCAGGACGCGCATGGGTTGGCCTATGTCCTGATCAGTCACGACCTTGCCGTGATCCGCGCGGCGTCCGATGAGATCGCGGTGATGAAGGACGGGCGCATTGTCGAACAGGGACCAACGCAAGATATTGTGGAGCGTCCGCGCGAGCCCTATACAAGGTCGCTTCTCGCGGCGGCATTGCAAACCGGTGAAGCATGATGGCTCTTCGAATTTGAGCGGTTTTTTTTCGATGGCGCTCTTCCACGCGGAGGGAAAGCGCGCTGCCGCGCTTCCTAGTCTATAATTCGCACTGGCTTTGTCGCAATACCGATATCCATTGCCGGTTAAAGATAACGGCACGAGATAAAATGAGAATGGCGAGGTGTGTCTGATGCTTTTAGAAGGTCAAACGATCAAGGTAGACGCCCAGGACGGAGGCATTGCCGAACTGCGTTTCGAGCGCTGCAACGAGGCCGTCAACAAGCTTGATGCTCTGACATTCGGCGAATTGCGCCGCGCGATCGATGCGATCAAGGCAACGCCCGCAATCAAGGGTATCTTGATCACCAGCGCCAAGGATAATTTTATCGTTGGTGCCGATATTTTCGAATTCACTCGCCTTTTCACGCAGCCTGAGCCGGACATTGCCGCTTTCGTCGCCGCGAATAGCGAAATCAT
>Ga0224556_1000468_pt1 | contig 10824 bp, 7 predicted proteins | sample 714S315metaG_FD_183007 | JGI IMG/M metagenome (GOLD analysis project Ga0224556, IMG submission 183007) | Peat soil microbial communities from Stordalen Mire, Sweden - 717 S3 1-5 | ecosystem: Environmental > Terrestrial > Soil > Wetlands > Peat | place: Sweden: Norrbotten County, Stordalen Mire...
GGTCCTGACCCAACAGGAGCTGTGTCAGCAGAACCAGAAGGTAGAAGGTACAGCAGGCTCTTGCGAGAACTCTGCTCATCGGCGTTCGTGCGCCTTCTATCGGGGCATGACTTTCAGTCGCCCGCGATTAAACCGCATTAGAAAACCGGGGCTTCAGCAACTGCACTCAAAAAATCCGGGCTAAAGCCCAAGGAGTTATTGCCGGCGTTCGGCACGGCCGAAGCCGTGCCCTGATACAAACCTTGGAAACTCATCACGCCTGGCGCCTATACTAGATATCCAAATTCTTCACATCCAGCGCATTGTCTTCGATGAACTTGCGCCGCGCCTCCACGTCTTCGCCCATCAGCGTGGTGAAGATCGTCTCGGTCTCCGTTATGTCCTCGAGCTTCACCGAGAGCAGCGTGCGCCGCTCGGGATCCATGGTGGTCTCCCAGAGCTGCTGCGAACTCATCTCGCCCAGGCCTTTGTAGCGCTGGATGGTGTAGTCCTTGCGGCCTTCGTTGAGCACGTAATCGAACAACTCGCGCGGCGAGCTCTTCTCTACCGTCGCCGCCTCGGCCTTGCGCTTCGAGGCCCTCGGCGCCTTCTGCTCGACCTTCTCCTGATCGGCTTTCTCGGCGTCGCTTAGCTCTTCCTTGCCGTTCCCGCCGGCGTCTTTCTTCACCGCTTCGATGAAGTACGGCGGCTGCATGTACGGCTCAATGTGCTTGTACTTCGACATCATCTGGCGATACTCGGGCGTCGACGCCAGCTCCCAGTTGATGACGTGTTCAGCGCCCTGCGAGTTAACGAACTTCAACTCCCACAGACTGTGCTCCTCTTCGAAGCGCGGTGGCCCCACTTCCTTAATGCTGCGTTCCTTCGCCACCGCCTTCAGCGCCTTTTCCATCGCGGCGATCTTCTGCGGCGGTTTCGTGCTGTCGCCTTCAAAGTCAGCGCGCTTCAGAAGGTCAGCCTTGGGCAACAGTTCGGTAATCACCTCGTCGCGAATGCGCTTATTGACCTTGTCGAAGAAGCCGATGTAGTCGTTCAGCGTGGTCATGAACTTGGTGAGCGGAGCGCCGTCCAGCGCCGCTGCGCCTTCTCCGTAACGCACCACGATGCCATCGGCCGCGCGCTTCACCATCACCTTCACAAACTCGGCGTCGTTCTTGATGTACTGCTCAAACTTGCCTTTCTTGATGCGATACAGCGGCGGCTGCGCGATGTATACATTGCCGCGCTTGATCAGCTCCTGCATGTGCCGGAAGAAGAACGTAAGCAGCAGCGTGCGAATGTGCGAGCCGTCCACGTCGGCGTCAGTCATCAGGATGATCTTGCCGTAGCGCAGCTTCGAAACATCGAAATCCTCTTTGCCGATACCGGTGCCCAGCGCCGTAATCATGGCGCGAATTTCCTCGTGGCCCAGCATCTTGTCGTAACGCGCTTTCTCCACGTTCAGGATCTTGCCCTTGAGCGGCAGGATGGCCTGGAAGCGGCGGTCTCGTCCCTGCTTGGCGGTGCCACCGGCGCTTTCGCCCTCGACCAGATAAACTTCGCAGCGCTCCGGCTGGCGCTCGGAGCAGTCCGCCAGTTTGCCCGGCAAGCCTCCGCCGTCGAGCGCGCCCTTGCGCCGCGTAAGATCGCGGGCCTTGCGCGCAGCCTCGCGAGCGCGCGCTGCTTCAATCGCCTTGTTAATGATCCGCTTGGCGACCGGCGGATTCTGTTCGAAAAACCCTCCCAGCCGCTCGTTGACGAACGCCTGCACCGTTCCTGCGATGTCGGAGTTGAGCTTGCCTTTCGTCTGGCCTTCGAACTGTGGCTGCGACAGCTTCACGCTGACCACCGCAACCAGGCCCTCACGAACGTCGTCGCCCGTCAGATTTTCCTTCACATCCTTGAACAGCCCAAGTTGCTGGCCGGCATAATTTACTGTGCGCGTCAGCGAGGTGCGGAAGCCGGAGAGATGCGAGCCGCCGTCAACCGTGTTGATGTTGTTGGCGAAACTGAAAACGGTTTCGGAGTAGCCGTCGTTGTATTGCAGCGCGATCTCCATGGCCACGCCGTCGCGCTCGGCTTCCATGTAGATGGGCTTTTCGTGCAAGGTGCTCTTGCCGCGATTCAGATGCTTGATGAACTCAGCGATGCCGCCGTTGTATTTGAACTCCGTCTTCTTGCCCTCGCCCGTCTTGGGGTCGGTCGTGCGCTCGTCGGTAAGCGTGATCAGCAGTCCCTTATTGAGAAATGCCAGTTCGCGCAGGCGCTGGGCGAGTGTGTCAAAGTTGTACTCTGTGACGGTAAAAATTTCCTTGTCAGGGACGAAGTGCACTTTGGTTCCGCGCTTCTTTGTCGTGCCGGTTTTCTTCAGTTTCGATGTCGGCACGCCCTTGGAGTATGTTTGTTCCCACACGGATCCATCGCGCCAGATCTCCAGCTCCAGCAGGTGGCTGAGCGCGTTGACGCAGGACACGCCAACGCCGTGCAGTCCGCCGGAAACCTTATACGTGGAGCTGTCGAACTTTCCACCCGCGTGCAGCACGGTCATCACAACCTGCGCGGCCGGCAGGCGCTCGCCGTCAACATCCATGTCGTCAACCGGAATTCCGCGGCCGTTGTCGACAACCGTGATCGAGTCGTCGATATGGATTGTGACGTCGACGCGATCGGCGAATCCGGCAAGGGCCTCGTCCACCGAGTTGTCTACTACTTCGTAGACCAGGTGATGCAGTCCCATCTCGCCGGTCGAGCCGATGTACATGGCCGGGCGCTTACGCACCGCTTCCATGCCGCCGAGCACCTTGATGGAATCCGCATTGTAATCTCCATCGGACTGGCCGTTGCCATTCCTGGTCTTCGACGAGACTTTCTCGATGTCGATTTCCGGTGCCTTGTTATTTTCGGGGACCGCCGCAGCGGCTGCTTGAGGATCTTTCGCGGGCATCCTGCTCCATTTCGTTTTGCAATCTGCCTGTCAGCAGATTGCCTTTCCTTGCGGGGTCGGAGCGCGGCCGTGGTTAACTCGGAAGATACCACTATCTACTAGATTTTTCAGTAACTTAGGCGCCCCAGCGACCCTTTGTTATTGTATCACAGGTCGCTCCGACTTTTCGCGCCCAAAGAATGAGTTAAGTCATTATTTATCAGTGTCTTGGCGTCTTGGACGTGATATCCACAGGGGCTGACGGATAACTCTAGTCCGCAGCGTAGGAATCCTGTGCTATCTGGTTACATTTTGGTAACGATAGCGCGGCTTGGTTTCAGGGACGCAATCGAAAATGCGAGCGACAAAATGCAGCACGCGCTGAACGATGACGCCCGTTCTGCAACGCAGAATTTTAATTCTCACCGCCTTCGGATTTCGGCGGTCACCAAATTCCTGCTCACACCGGCTGCGTGCAAAACGCGCATCTGTGCGCCTCGATTGGAATGTCGCTCTGGCACTCGGGACACTTCTTCTTGTCGGGCAGCGCCTGCTTCTCGAAGCGCTTCATCAGCGTATTCACCGGCAGTACCACAAAGTAATACACTGCCGCAGCAATCAAGGCGAACGAGATAATCGCATTGATGAAGTCGCCATAGAGGAACTTTGCCCCGTTCAATTCGAAGGAAAACCCCGAAAAATCCGGCTTCTTCACTATGGCCGCGATGATGGGAGTAAGCAGGTCTTTAACGAAGGCCGTCACCACGGTGCCAAATGCGGCGCCGATCACGACGCCGACAGCCAGATCTATCACATTGCCGCGCAGAACGAATTCGCGAAAGCCTTTGAACATGCCAGCCCTCCTGGGTTGAGTGATGCGCCGTCCATTTTTAGCCGCAAACCAAATTACGTGCGGAACGCAACTCGCTGCGGCGATGTTGACCTAAGCAGTATCGTCGCTTCCACGCTCGCATCGCAACTTGAAACGTACCGGCAATTCGTCACGCATCGTACTGCACCAGCGTTGCCATGCCCGCCTCCAGGTGCCAAAGGACGTGGCAATGAACAAACCACACGCCCGGATTGTTGGCATCGAACGCCACCGTAACGCTGCTTCGTCCCGGCACCAGCACGGTGTCCCGCAGTGCTCCGCTGATGGGGCGATCATTGATCGCGACCACCTGAAACGAATGCCCGTGCAGATGCATCGGGTGCGACATAGGCGTCTCATTCACAAACTTCAGCGCCACTCTTTGTCCCTGCTTCACCCTCACCTGCGGTTGCTGCGTTCCAGGATTCATCATTTCGAAGGCCTGCCCGTTGATCAGCCAATCGTAGCGGCTCATGTTGCCTTGCAAACGTAAGGTGTTGACCTGCGCAGGCGGCTTTTGCGTAAGCGGCTGGACAGCCGAAAGCCTGCTCTCCAGGTCCAGCGTCAGCAGCCCCGTTGCAGCCGAGTTCTTCACCGGTAAGCGCCGAACCTGAGCTCCCGTTGTCGCCAGCACAATTCCGGTTTGCTCCGTCGCAAACTCGCGCAACGCCAGAATCGGGAAGGCTCCTCCATCGCGCGGCAGATTCACCTGCACATCAATGCGCTGGGCAATCGCGAGCGGAAAGCGTGTTCCACGAACAGGCGTTACCGCCATGCCGTCGGTCGCGATCAGCTCGCCTGACAGGGTGCCGAGATCGAGGAAGAAGTTGGTCCCGCTGCTGCCGTTAATAATGCGAAGGCGCACCCGCCCGCCTCTCTCAACTTTGACGACCTCGGGATCGCTGAGCGTGTGATCGTTTGCCAGATACGCGTCGTAATCGACGTCATTGGCATCGACCTTGCCGCTCGCCATATTCATCGCGCTCGCACTTTGTGATTTGGCGCCTGCTGTCATGGCCGCTCCCGGCTTCATCGCAGACATGCCTTTTCCGCCCTGGCGCAACTTCGCATAGATCTCTTTCGGCGGCGTGAAGCTGAAGTCCCCCAGCAGAATCACGATCTCCTGCTCATCGCGATGCGGCTCAGCGCTCTCATGCACAATCAGCGGCGCCGCCAGCAGAAACGCTTCCTGCAATCCCTGATGCGAATGCATCCAGTGTGTTCCCGCAGGCTGGACAGGAAAGTTGTAGAACAGGCTCTCGTTCGGGCGCACGACCGGCTGGGTCACGCCCGGAACACCATCTTCCGTATTTGGAGGATGTAGCCCATGCCAGTGGATCGCCGTCGGCACCGTCAGCTTGTTCTCCAGCACAACTCGGAACGGCAGGTTCACCACCGATGTCATCCCTTGCGTGCCGTTCGGTTGCAGCAGCCCCATAACGTTGGCTGCTTTGCCGTTGATCTCCAGCGTCCGCGGCGTGACTTGTAGCGTAGTCGAGGTCTGCACCGAGTCCGCGGCCCTCGCCTGATCGGCAGCAGTGAAGCGCAGAAGTTCAGCAAGGCTGACGTTCGGAAGCACCGCGCTCCCTGCCAAACCGTAGAGCGACGAAACCAAAAACTGGCGTCGCGAGGATTCCTGATTCACGGTACGCTTCCCTTCGTCTGCGAACTGGAAACCGGGGAATTCTACATCGAACAATGCGCTTTTACACGCGGCTACTCTGTCGAGTCCGGCTTCAGGATCATGCCCTGGCTGGTCTTGCCGTTCATCGCAACGATGAGCGGCGAGTCGAATCGCAGATGCCGCACGCAGCCGTGCTCCTCCATCGCGGGCTGCTGGGCAAGCCATTGCCAATCCACGAAACCCTCACCTGCATCGGGATTCACGGTGAAGTAGCCAATCTGGAAGGCGGTGAGGTTCTGAAAGAAGTGGCTGCCTTGCGAGGGTGCTACACGGAAGTCGCGGAATCCCGACTCGACGATGACGCGCGCGCCTGAGATCTGGTCCCACGCTACTGGAATTCCCAGCCACGGATCGGTGGAACCCCAGCGACCCACGCCGATCAACACATACGGAATATTGGCTTCGCTCAAGCGGGCGTTGAAGTGGGCAACGCTCTGCGCCACGTCGTGGCTGCGCGCCCGCTCGAAGCGGTGCGAATCAACCACAATGACATCGCGCAGGTCCTGCAACCGGCCATGGCCCAATACCACCGAGCTCTGGCAGATCAGGCTTTCCGGACCGACTTCATCCATCCGGATGTCTTCGCCCTCGCGCGAAAGCACCAGCGGCCTGAGCTGCAAAAAGCCGAAGTCGGCAACATCGTTCTCGTCCCGTGGCAGCCGCACCGCGAACTCAATCTCCACCGGCCTGCCCAACGCGTCTTCCCCCATCCCCATCAGGCGGTCAAGAATCTGGGGCAGGGGAAACGTTCCATGCTTAAGAATCGAAGCGAAGCTCACAATCCGCGGCCCCTTGCGGCTGAGCCCATCGTAAACCGCATGATTGTCCGCGGAGTAAGTGGAGGCAAGCATCTGCAAGGTACCATCGCGCTCGGCAACATCGAGACCGAACGACGCTTCTCGCAGCTCGTTGTCAGGATTGTCAGAGTGGTGGTTGAGTTCCAGCGCCCAGAACTCCGTCTGCGAATTCGCCAGCATGTCCTCTACTGACGAAAACTGCACCAGATGGCGCGGATGGCGCGGGCTGAAGGTAAGGCACCTGCCGCCGCTCACCACTCCGCGCCCCAGTCCCAGAGCGACGGCGGCAAAGCCATCAGCAACCTTGATGTTTCCTACCGGATAAAAATTGCGCGACCGCACAACACCGGAAAAATCGGGATAGAAGCGATTGCCATGCGCCGCTCCCACCACCTGTTGCAGCACCACCGCCATCTTTTCTTCTTCCAGGCGGTAGGGAGTTGCGCGCACATAGGCCTTGGCATGTTGGCTGAAGGTCGAAGCGTATACCAGCTTAATGGCCTCCAGCAGTTGTTCCAATCGCACCTGGATGTCGGGATGCTGATTGCCCAACATGAACGTCTCGTACACCCCGGAGAACGGCTGGTATTGCGAATCCTCCAGCAGGCTGGAGGAACGAACGGCCAAGGGATAATGCACCGCTTCCAGAAACGCCAGCAAGTTGTCTAGCAATGGGATGGGAAGTGGCGCCCCCAGGAATCGGCGCGTGATCTCCTCGTCGTCCGTGCCGTGAATGGCAACATCGAGCAGATCGTTGTCATCGAGGAAGCGGTCGAAGATCTCTGTCGTCAGCACCAGCGTCGGTGGCACCGCAATGCGAATGCCGGGAAGGCTGCGGCCGATGCCGCGCTGTCGCAGGATATGCCGAATAAACGCCAGGCCGCGCGCCTTACCGCCCAACGAGCCGCCGCCTATCTGGAGAAAGAACGACTCGGCAGGCTGAAAGGTCGCAGGATTGAATTCCCCGATCAGCGCCCGGCTTTGCTCGCGGCGATACTCGGCAATCGACTCTATCAAGTCGTGACGCAAGTTCTCCAGCGTGCCGAAGTCGCTGACCTTGCGCGGCCGCAGTCTCTGCGCCAGGGCAAATTCCGTGCGCGCCATCAGCCAATGCGAGAAGTGATTGTGCTGGCCGTGATATGCCAGGCTTTCTTCCGGTATCGTCTCCAGCAACGTCTCCAAGGCATTCAAGTCGGCCGCGCGCGCCACTTCTGTTATCCCATCGGGCAAGTGAAAGACGAAATCGCCGAAGCCCATTTCCTCCGTCAGAATGCGGCGCAGGTCTCCCAGCAAAGTCGGCGAGCGCTTCTGCAAGAATGAAAACCCCTTTTCATGCGCGCGCTCCATGAACTCGGTGCGGCTGGACTGGAGGACGATAGGTACATCGGGAACAGTCTCACGTACCATGCGCGCCAGTTCGAATCCAGCTTCCGGCGTCAGCTCGCCTCCGCGCGGAAACTCCACATCCGAGATAACGCCCAGTAGATACTCGCGATACTTCAGCACTTCCCGCTCCGCCTCCTCGTAGTTAGAGCAGAGCAGGATCTTGGGGCGCGCGCGCATGCGCACCAGCTTGTGCGCCACATTCAGCGCCTCGCTCAGCAGCCGCCGCGACTGGCTGATGATCTCGGTGTAAATCACCGGCAGGAAGAGCGAGTAATACGTGATGTCGTCTTCCACCATAAGCAGGACAGGCACGTTCATGGCTTTGGTGTCGTGGAGGACGTTGCGCTTGTCTTCGATGTAGTTGACCATCGAGAGCAGGATGCGCGCGTTGCCCTGCCACAGGAAGATGCGATCAATGTCGGTGCGGGGATTGCGCGCCAGGAAGTTTTGGATCTCGCGGTAGTCGTAGGCGAGAACGATTACCGGAACATCGAGGCCGGCGGATTTGATCTCGCGCGCCAGTTGCGCGGCGTCCATGTCGCCCAGTTGCAAGTTGGTGACGATCAGGTTGAACCGGCGCTGCGACTGCGCCAGCTCTAACGCCTCTGCGCCGGTGGAGACGTGGGTTATGCCGGGGACTTGATGGAGATTCATCTCCAGCGATTCGCCGATCAGGAGCTCGTTGAGCCGCCCGTCCTCGCGCAGAATAAACGAATCGTAGAGACTGGAAACCAGCAGGATGTCGTTCACGCGGAACGGCATCAAGTTCTCGAAGCCCTCGAAGAGGCGCTCGGGGGGTGGGGTGGGATCGGGGGTGGGGCGTGTGGTGGTCAACGGTTTCCGCCTGAAGGACGATTCTACTCGCAGGAGGAACTGTGCCCACTACTTGTCCTGTGTCCAGTTTTCGATTTTCAATTCAGGAACACGTGCGAACTCCCGCGTGTTGTTGGTCACTAGAGTCACGCCGAGACTGCGCGCATGTGCCGCGATAAATAGATCGTTCGCACCAATCATCGACCCTTTGGCCTTCAACCGAGCGCGAATACTTGCATAATGTGACGCGGCCTCGTCCGGAAAGTCCAGCACCTCGACGAATGTAAGAAATGCATTCACAGCAGCTTCATCCTGCTGCCGCCGCGGAGAGATCTCGACACCGTATAACAACTCTGACTTGGTGATAACCGAGATGCAAATGTCGCTGATTGGGGTTTTGCGCAGACGTTTGAGCAGTACGTCGCTGGAGCGCTTCATGATGTACGAACAACTGTCGGTATCCAACATGAAGCGCGGCATTACGGCTCACGCTCCTGGACCGGCAACTTCTCCACGTCCTGCATGAAATCGCAGGACGCGACAGGCCCCTGATCCAGATACGCCGACCAGTCCTGCGGCCGCGGCGACAGCACTATGTCACACCCTTCTTTGCGTATGAATACTTCCGATGTATTGAACTGAAACTCCTTGGGTAGGCGCACGGCCTGACTGCGGTTGTTCATGAATATTTTGGCGGTTCGTCGCATGCTTAGCCTTCCTGCCGGTTGGCATATACATAAGTATATCCCACCCCACGTGAAGTCTCCACCATGAGGAGGATCGTCGGTTGTCACCGCCTTAAAACACGCGGGGTGGATCCCTCCACCCCGCATAATACTCAAGCCTGAACCCCGAGACTACACCAGTCCCTGGTCCAGCATGGCATTGGCGACCTTCAGGAAGCCGCCGATATTGGCGCCGTTCACCAGATTGCCCGGAGTGCCGTAGGTTTCGGCGGTCTCGAAGCAGGTCTTGTGAATCGCCTTCATGATGTTGTGCAGCTTGTGGTCGACTTCCTCGCGTGTCCAGCTCAGCCGTGCGCTGTTCTGCGACATCTCGAGGCCCGACGTGGCCACACCGCCCGCATTCGCCGCCTTGGCCGGACCGTAGAGGACCTTCGCCTCCAGGAACAGCTTGGTAGCGTCCAGCGTGCTCGGCATGTTGGCGCCTTCGGCAACCACCTTGCACCCATTGTTGATGAGGTTGGTCGCGTCCTTGGCATTGATTTCGTTCTGCGTGGCGCTGGGGAAAGCGCAGTCGGCCTTGATGTTCCAAAGCGGGTTGTACCCCAACTTCAGATCGGTCGGCATGAAGATCGCTTTCTTGTACTGGTCCGCATACTCGCGAATGCGGCCACGCTTCACGTTCTTCAGCTCCATGACCCACGCCAGCTTCTCGGCATTGATGCCGTCGGGATCATAGATCGCGCCGTCGGAGTCGGAGACGGTGACGGGCTTCGCGCCCAGCTGAAGCAGCTTCTCAACCGTGTACTGCGAGACATTGCCGCTGCCGGAGACCAGGCACAGCTTGCCTTCCAGCGTTTCCTTGCGCGTCTTCAGCATTTCTTCCGCAAAATATACGCAGCCGTATCCAGTCGCTTCTGGACGAATCAGCGAACCACCCCAGTGCAGGCCCTTGCCGGTCAGCACGCCGGTGAATTCGTTCACGATGCGCTTGTACTGGCCGAACATATAGCCAATCTCGCGGCCGCCCACGCCAATGTCGCCGGCGGGAACGTCAGTGTCCGGTCCGATGTGCCGGCACAGCTCGGTCATGAAGCTCTGGCAGAAGCGCATCACTTCGTTGTCGCTCTTGCCCTTGGGATCGAAGTCCGAACCGCCTTTGCCGCCGCCCATGGGCAGCGTGGTCAGCGAGTTCTTGAAGACCTGCTCGAAGGCCAGGAACTTCAGGATGCCAAGATTGACCGACGGATGGAAGCGTAGCCCGCCCTTGTAAGGGCCGATAGCGCTGTTCATCTCAATGCGGAAGCCGCGATTGACCTGAACATTGTTATTGTCGTCAAACCACGGCACGCGGAACATGATGAGGCGCTCAGGTTCGGTGATGCGCTCAAGAATTTTCGCGGAGATGTATTCCGGATGTCTCTCCAGCACCAGGCGTAGAGACTCGAGTACTTCCTGCACGGCCTGGTGAAATTCAGGCTCGGCTGGGTTCTTGGCCTTTACCAGCGCCATTATTTCAGTGATGTAATTGGCCGGAGTCTTGATTCCGGTAGTGGTGGTAATTCCAGCACTCATAGGTCCTCCTCGAACCTTACAACTCTCTTTAGGGCCGATACAGCGATAAATCCGTTCGCCCGCAGACGGGGCCGAACTTGTATTGAAGCCGACACTATTTAAGTCCTCGGCCG
>Ga0224556_1000469_pt1 | contig 10806 bp, 4 predicted proteins | sample 714S315metaG_FD_183007 | JGI IMG/M metagenome (GOLD analysis project Ga0224556, IMG submission 183007) | Peat soil microbial communities from Stordalen Mire, Sweden - 717 S3 1-5 | ecosystem: Environmental > Terrestrial > Soil > Wetlands > Peat | place: Sweden: Norrbotten County, Stordalen Mire...
ATCGCTTTCAAGCACGCTGCGATCCATGAACGCGCCGGGGTCGCCTTCGTCCGCATTGCAGATAACATACTTCCTTGTCCCAATCGTCTTGGCCACCGTGCCCCACTTCAAACCCGTGGGATAGCCAGCCCCACCTCGCCCGCGCAGCCCGCTCTTTGAAACCTCCTGAACAATCTGCGCCGGCGCCATCTCTGTCAGCGCGCGGACCAAGGCCTGGTAGCCATCCGCGGCGATGTACTCTTCAATCTTTTCCGGATCAATTCGGCCCGAGTTTTCCAGCACTATGGCGGTTTGCCGTTGGAAGAAAGGTTGCTCGCGAGAGCACAGCAGACGCTCGGGCATGGCGCTATCCAGTTTCGCCACGATCTCCGCCGCATCTGATTCCGCCACGTTCTTTAGCAGGTGCCCATCCGGCTCGCTGCTTACCAGCGGTCCCAGCGAGCAAAGCCCCATGCAGCCCGTTCCAGCTACGCGGCAATTCGCCCCGGTGCGCTGCACTTCCTTGTCCAGCGCCGACTTGATCGCATCGCTGTGCAGAGACAAGCAGCCCGCCGCAACGCAAACATTCAACGCGCGCGGAGATTTTTCCTTTGCCGCTCGCCCTTCGTCTGCAATCTGTTCCAGTTCCTCGATCGTCATCAGTCTTCAGACTTTCCATCCCGCGAGCTTGCCGCGAAGCACGGTTTCGTTGACATTACCCGCGGCTTCTCCATCAAAAATAAAAGCCGGTGCCATGCTGCAGGACCCGATGCAGCGCGCGGTCACCAGAGAAACATTCCCGTCCAGCGTAGTTTCTCCCGCCTTCACGTTGAGCGACGCTTCCGCCGCCGCTAGCAGTTGGCCAGCTCCCTTGATGTAACAAGCCGTGCCCAAACACACCAGGCACGTATGCCTGCCCGGCGGCTTCAACGTAAAGAAGTGGTAGAACGTCGCGACTCCGTATGCCTGACTCAACGGTACGCGCAGCGACGCAGCGACGAACTTCAAGGATGGCTGGTCAAGGTATCCGAAATATTCCTGAACGGTGTGCAGCGTCTCGATAAGCGCCTCACGGGCGAACCCGTGCCGCCTCATCGTTCCCGCTACAATTCGCCAGCGCTTGTCGTTCGAAGGAAGGGACGGCTTCTTCGAGGTAAGAGGCATGATCTCACGATCAATGTACCTTCTATTATAGCGCGAAAGATTTCTCCCAATTTCAAAGCCATGTGCTTACATTCCCGACTTGCTTCATATTGAAACGCTCTTGGTATTTCTCGCTGCCAGTCTGCAGTTCAGCTTGTTCGGAAATCGTAACGCGCGATAAAAACCCGTTGACATCGGCGGCTGGCGGGATAACAATTGCTGCCTTCCCTCCTGGCTGTTACGGTTCGCGCAATCGGCAACGAAGACTGGTCTTAAAACACCGTCTCCTCCTGCTGCGGGCTGCCTTTTGTCCGAATTAAGTCGAGCGTCGGCGTGATGCCCAAAACCGCACCCGCCGTCGCCATCATTTTTACTACGTAAAGAGGACATCCATGAAACGTGGTATGGGAGTCTTCGCGTTATTCGCGGTGCTGCTGGCGGGAGCGCGCTTCGCGGCTGCACCCTCCCCGGCCAAAACGGGCAGCGCAGGCAGTCTCCTCCAACATGTGTCAGACAGTCTTGACGTCGCGAGCACGAATTGCTCCGAGTCCGCCGATGCTTCTCAGGGAAAGATTACGACTCTCGTGGATCAGTACCTCCACGGCGTTCTAGGACAAGCCATGCCAGATTCCGGATCTGGAAGGCTGCCCGCAGACATACGATTCATGGTCGCGACCGTGCCCGACCCCTTGCACACACATCTGAATCTGCTGTTCGACCGAACGATTGAAGCCACCCAGCAAGCCGCACAGGACGAAAGATACACCTACGACTCATCCTGGCTTCCCTGGAAACAGCGCGCCGCGGAATATTCCGGTCGGGACGACGAGAGTAAGGAGGAGAAGGAAACCATCCAGCGTGAAAACTGTCCTGGCCTCATTCTTTTCCGCAAGAGCATCCAGCAACCTGACAGGCAGCTATACGATGCTACTTACACCCAGGGCCTCTTCTTGTTTCTTGTAGCGGAGAAACCCACGACGGGAATTGATCGAACTCAATGGAACAACGCCCTCTCGTGGATCGATCGGCACATCAGCCTCACTTCGACAGAGAAAGGGCTACGCGTTTTGGGCCCCACTTTCTCCGGGTCCGTCCCCTCCATGGTTCGCGCGGTAATCGATGTTGGCAAGCAAAGTCCCAAGAATTCCTTCAAGAGCGTTCTTCTCTACACGGGAACCATGCGGGGCTGCTCCGCCTACGCATGGATGAATTTGGAACTTATTAGATCGAGCCCCTTGCCGGTGCGGACTGCGGATTTCGAAGAGAACGACGCCATCCACATCGACCGTTATTTCCAATATCTGACCAAACGTGGCCATCACCTCTCCGAAGTCGCGATTCTTTCCGAAGACGAGACCGCTTATGGCGGACTTCCCGATAATCATCCTGCTTCCGACGATCGTGCTCAGCTCAGTGACCCTTCCCGACCCACTTGTGAGCCAATCTACGGCCCCAGGAACCGCCCTCTACACCTCTATTATCCGCGGGATATTTCTGCCCTGCGCTCCGCTTACGAAGAGCAATCGATCTTCGCTGCAACCGACAGTTCGAGTGCGTCGCATGTTGTGCTGCAGCCGCAAGCCTCGCGATCCACCCACCAGGACACAGATACCGTCGCAACTTTCAGCGGCGCAAATTCGGCGCTGGCGCAGGAAGCCCAGATGTATGGAATCGTTGATTCTCTCCGGACGCATGGCATCCGCTTTGTCATTCTGCGCAGTACCAGCAGTCTCGACCATCTTTTCTTAACCCGCTTCCTGCATCGCGCCTATGCGGATGCGGTCATCGTGACCATGGGATCGGATATGCTCTTCGGCCGCGAAATCGACTCCACTGAATTTCGTGGAGTGGTAGCCCTGACGGCTTTTCCGCTCTTGCCTCGTGGCCAGGACTGGACCGCAGTCACGGAGAATTCCAGGCGTCACGCCCACCGCGTCTTCGGCAGCAACTCCATGGAGGGCTCGTACCTGGCCACCCGGTTTCTCATCGGCGATCCGGACATAACCCATAACGAATCGCCACCCTACCTTCATCCTTATCCTTACGATAGAAGTAATAATCCTTCCGCCGCCGGCGTCACGGATTATGCGCCACCCGTCTGGGTCGATCCGCATCCAGCCGGTGTGATTACCCCTTCGACCTGGCTGTCGGTCGTAGGACGCGACGGATACTGGCCCCTGGCGGTTTTGAAGGAGCCCTATAACCCATATCCGGACTCGCCAGCACCAATTCTCAAGTCGAATCTGGCGTTGGTGCAGGTTCCAAGCGACGCCACCGCACATCCAGTTCGTCTCCGTGGGCTCCTTTCTTTGTCGGCGTCCTGGAAGCTGTGTTGCGAACTGGCCGTCCTGGCCATCCTCTTGCATTCCTTCGCCTGCCGTCGTGGGTGGAGGTACCAGAATCTAAGCATGCTCATTCAGTTCACGCCTTCTCCAGGGATTCGTCAGATCACGCTCATTGCTCTCGGTTGGGGCGTTATTGTCACGGCGCTCGTTCTCATGTTTCTGTGCTCGTTCCTTATCAATCCTTATCTTCACGCTAAGGATTCGTGGTGGATCTGGGGTCTGGCGTTTGTCGCATTGTTCGGAAGCATGGGGACGGTGGTCGACATACATTGGCGATTTTCCGGCAAGCCCTGTGCAATTCTGCGGCGCACTCGTCCTCACATCGCCTGGATCGCGTTTCCGGTGTTGCTTTTCGCCGTCGCGCTGTGGACGGGGTGGAGCACCTTCAACGGTTCCGACCCCGACGCTGTCCCCACCGCTTATCGAGCCGTTCACTTAACCAGTGGAGTGTCGCCCATGGTGTCCCTGCTGATAATGCTGGCGGGTTTCTATTGGTCGTTCTGGTTTACTCTTTCGGGTCTGGCGCTACTCGGGCAAGGACGGCCTTTGCTCCTCCGGCGGAAGAAACTTCCTCTAGCCCTTTCCCGGATCAGCGATGAAATGGCCGACAACATTGAAGGCTTTGCCATGCCTCTGCCCAGTCCCAGCAAGCAGAAGGTTATCTTTTATGTCTTCCCGGCAGTTCTCCTGTTGCTGCAGTATTGGGTGCTCCACCGTTCTTCGGCGGATGGCCTCGACTTGATGCTGCACAGCCTGGAAAACATTTCGTTCGATCGAACCTTGCAGGTAAGTTGCGCCATCGCTCTGTATCTCGTCGTAATGGAATCCGGTCAGTTGCTCAGCACCTGGCTGGCACTTAAGCGCTTGCTTCTGGCCTTGAACCGCACGCCCTTGCGACGCACGTTTTTTGCGCTGCGAGGCCTCTCGATGAGTTCTCTGTGGAGCATGAGCGGAACGTCTTCGCGATCCCGATACACAATTTTCTCTCATCAGCTGGAGGCGCTGCATCACCTTCGCAATGTCCTGCAATCATTACCGCTAAAGGCGCGAGGCCCGGGGCATGACTGGATAAGCAAGGAACTCGACAGGGCATTGAACAAGGGGAAAGAGTTTATCGAGGTTCTCTCGGGCAAGGAGAATGAAGAATCTGACGAAAATCTCGCGCGCGGGCCCGACCACAAGGCATTAAAGAAGAAGCCATCGAAGAAGAAGAGAAAAGAATCCGAAGGGAATCCGGCGCAGGGAGCCGACCTCGCCATGATCAATGACGAGCACGCCCGCCACATGCGAAAAAAGTTCCGCCTGTGTGTCGAGCATATCTTTCAGGAGCTGATCTTGCCAAGATGGCTCGAGGAAAAGAAAAGCCTCGACTTGGCAGAAAATGGAGAAAAGCCAGGGTGCGACGAAGTGTTGCGGCCGTCCGACGACGAAGTGACGCAGCGCGCCGAGGAGTTCGTATGCCTTTCCTATGTCAGCTATCTGGTCAACATTCTCGGTCGCATGAGAACCATGGTGCTCTCCATACTTGGCCTCTTTGCTGCGATCGCATTCTCCCTCGCGTTCTACCCCTACACTCCGCGCCCCGCCATTGTGCTGTCGTTGCTGTTCTTATTGTTGGTCGTTGGATCGATAGTGGCTGTGGTGTATGCCGGACTTTCCCGCGACGCAACCGTCAGTCACATCACCAACACCGAACCCGGAGCGCTGGGCCCGGAGTTCTGGGTCAAGCTGGCCACGTCCATTGGAGTGCCCTTCATCGGATTGCTCGCCGCCCAGTTTCCTGGGATCACCGACTTTCTGGTCTCCTGGCTCGAACCGGGCCTCAACGCAGTGAAGTAATCCGTTTAGGAGTTCGACATGTCGAATACACCAGTCCTGGCACAAGTTCCGATGGGAGGCTCGCTGGTCGCGGGCGGCGCTACCTTTCGCGTATGGGCGCCGCGCGCGAACGCGGTCCATCTCTGCGGAGACTTCAATTCCTGGCCGCAGAGCGGAGGCGTCCCGCTCGCGCAAATTGGAGGCGGTCACTGGGCCGTCTTCGTTCCTGGCTTGCAAGAGGGAGACCAATATCTTTTCTACGTAAACGGCACGGGCAGCCAGGGCTACAAGCGCGATCCCCGGGCCCGCGAACTTACGTTTACGCCGCCGTTCCCGCAAAGCAATTGTGTGCTGCGCGATCCCTCGCTATTCCCCTGGCACAACACCGGTTTCCAAACGCCCGCCTTCAATGACCTTGTGGTTTACCAGCTCCACGTCGGAACGTTCTCAATCGCGACCGGAAATCCCAACGGCCTTTTTCTCGATGTGGTGAATAAGCTCCCCTATCTCGCAGCGCTCGGCATTAATGCGATTGAGCCGCTGCCCGTGACCGAAGCCGCGAATTATCCCAGCCTGGGCTACAACGGAACCGATCCCTACAGTCCTGAACAGGAATATGGCGACGATTATAGTTCTGGTGCCGATAGTTCCGGTGAAGGTTCCAGTCTGGCGCAATCTTTCTCTGCGGTGAACGCTCTTCTGGCCCAGCGAGGCCAGCCTGCATATCCATCCAGCGCCGTGCTGGATGGCTCCGCCAACCAACTGCGCGTATTGGTCGATCTCTGCCACGTCTACGGCATCGCGGTTCTGTTCGACGTGGTGTACGGCCACGCGGGCGGCGGTTTTGACGACAACAGTCTCTGGTTCATGGATCGAATGCCGGAGGGAAATCCCATAAACCAAAACGACAGCCTCTACTTCACGGATCAGGCAGTTTCGGCCGGCCAGGCATTCGCCTATTGGAACAACGACGTAAAACAATTTCTAATCGACAACGCCACGTTGTTCTACCAGGAATACCGCGTCGACGGTTTTCGCTTCGATCAAGTGAGCGACATGGACAGTCACGGCGGCTGGCCCACCTGCCAGAACATGACCGACACGCTGCATTTCCTGCAGCCCGGCGGCCCATTGATCGCAGAGTATTGGCCGGTCGATGGTGCGGTCTTGAATCCAACCGCCAGCGGCGGCGCGGGATTCGACGCCACCTGGAATGATCAATTGCGAGACGCTGTCCGTGGCGCGATTGGGCAAAGCTCCGGTGGTGCGTCGGCACTCGTGAGCATGGACTCAATCGCTTCCGCTCTGCAATTCACTCCAACGTCAGAACGCTGGCAGTGCGTGCAATACATCGAAGACCACGACATCCTATGGGTCGGCCACGCCTGGCAGCCGAGAGTTCCCGCGCTGGCCGATCCCAGCAATCACCGCTCCTGGTACGCCCGCAGCCGCAGTCGCGTCGCAACTGGGCTGGTGCTGACCGCTCCGGGCATCCCCATGATCTTCATGGGCCAGGAATTCCTCGAAGACAAGCCGTGGAGCGATAACGCGAGTGCGGGCGACAACATCTGGTGGGACGGCGTGAATGGCGCGGATCAGAGCATGGTGAATCATCTTCGATTCACCAGCGATCTGATCGCGTTGCGGCATCACCAGCCCGCTCTCCGCGGCGAGGGTCTCAATGTTTTCCATATCCACGATCAGAATCGCGTGGTCGCGTTTCAGCGCTGGGTCGAAGGCGCCGGTCGCGACGTGGTTGTGGTGGTCAGCCTGAACGAAAGCACATTCTGGTCCTATGACCTCGGCTTCCCCAGTTCTGGTGAGTGGCTGGAAGTATTTAACAGCGACGTTTACGACAACTGGGTCAATCCCTGGGTCGCAGGAAACGGAGGAGCGATCTGGGCCAATGGCGGTCCGATGCACGGCTTGCCAGCATCCGCCACGATCGTGATCCCGGCCAACGGCATCCTGGTTTTCGCGCGAGATGCCGGTGACGTGTAGAGGCCGTACCGCATCAAGCGATCGCGAGCCGTTCAGCGTGACATCATCGTGACATCAGGAATTCAACTTCCTGTTCGATTTCCGAGATCACGATCGGAGGAAGTTTTCCCTCCTGCAATTTCTGATTGAGCTGGGGAAGTTTGGTGGTTTTGAATTCTTTCCATTCTGCGATGGCTGCCTTGATGCGCTGGTCGGCCTCGTCGTAAACGGCAATCGCCTGCGCAGGCACGGCGCGATCCCCACTTTTCACGGTACGCAGTGCCGATGTCAGTTCGGTGAAGGCGCCTTGCAGTCCCACGGTCTGCCCCGGAACGGTTCCTTTCCCGGTTACGATCTTCGAGAGTTCAGCTTGCGCATCCGCTAGCGCCGGCTTAATTGCCGAATTCTCGCCAAGCTTTGGCTCAAGATCGGTGAATTGTTTCTGCAGCGAAGCGATTTCGGCGAGCGCCCGGCGGGCTTCAAGAGTTTCAGCAAATATCTGCTGACCAATTTGCAACTGCTGCTGCAGCGTCTCGGCAGTGCCCGACGAGCGCGGATCCATGACAACGGTCAAGGGCTGAGTCTGCGGCTTTCCGTCAACCGTGAGTTTCACCGTGTAGTTTCCCGGCACGACTCTGGGGCCGCTAGGATTGCGGTATTCCGATTCTTCATCTACTTCAGGCCCTCCCGAACTCCTCCAGGTAAGGTCCCACACAAACCGATGCAGTCCAGGAGTGGTTTGAAGGGCCTCCGGCTTGGGAAACCAGCGCTCAGCGATGGGAAGCGGCGGGTGCTTTTCGGGGTGTTTGCTTTCCGAAGAAAACTTATGAACGAGTTTCTGGTTCGCATCGAAAACTTCCAACGAGACACTGCTCGCCGGGGACTTGAGAAGATAATCGATCACGGCGCCAGCAGGAGGATTCTCAGCGGTCGGTTCCTCGGGCGGAAGTGGAGTTCCCGCGAACGAGTCGTTATCAATACGAAATGCCGGCGCAGGATGGTAGAGCCAGAATGTCTTCGCCTTTTCCGCATCAGCCGCCTGCCGCAGCGGCGTGATGTTGTCCAGAATCCAGAAAGACCGGCCATGAGTCGCAACGACCAGATCTTCGCCGTGAATCGTCAGATCACGAACGGAAGTGGTCGGCAGATTGAGTTGTAAAGATTGCCAGTGGTCGCCATCGTCGAATGACACGTAAACGCCGAGTTCGGTTCCGGCGAAGAGTAATCCAGAACTCTCCGTATCCTGCCGAATGCCGCGCAGAAAAGAATCCGCCGCAATGCCATTCGTAATCAGCTGCCAGGTCGCGCCGTAATCTCGGGTTCGGTAAAGATAGGGCGTGCGATCCTCAAGCCGGCTGCGATCCACCGCCGCATAAGCAACCGCAGGATCGAAATGCGAAGCTTCGATGAACGAAATCTTGCTCCAGGCGCTGAGGCCCGGCGGCGTGACGTCCTTCCAGATTTTTCCGCCATCGCGCGTGAGGTGAATCAATCCCGTGTCGCTCCCCGCCCAGATCAGCTCGCGGTTTAAAGCCGAAGGCGCGATAGTAAACACCACGCCATACCCGCGCTGTTTCGCGTTCTCGGTCGTAGGCGGACCTGATTCAGCAGATTTGGTCCCCCCGTCTTGCGTCGCCCCGGTGAGATCGGGGCTGATGATTTCCCAGTGCAGCCCTCCATCCCCGGTCTTCATCACATATTGCGAACCGAAATAAAGCGTCGTCGAGTCCGCGGGAGAAAAGAGCAGCACCGGAGTCCACGGGTCCCTGTATTTACGCTGATTGATGTCTGACCCAAATGTCAGCGCTGGCCACGGAGTAATATCCTGACTGAATCCGGTGCGCTTGTTGAAGCGGTCAACGCTGCCGTAAGTTCCACTCAAATAGACAATGTTCGGATCCTTGGGATCGGGCGCCATGTATCCACTCTCGCTTCCGCCAGCGGGAAACCAGTCGCGCGGAGTGATTTGACCATGATCGGTGCGGCTCGGAACGGCAGCGCTCCCGCTGTCTTGCTGCGCACCGTAGACAACGTAAGGAAATTGATTGTCGGTGATCACATGGTAGAGCTGCGCGGTGGGCTGGTTGTACCAGCTGGTCCAGGTCTGGCCGCGGTCGAGGCTGATCGTGGTTCCCTGATCGGTTCCGAGAACCATGCTGGCGGAATTCCTGGGATCGATCCAAATCTGGTGGTAATCGTCACCCCCAGGCGCGCCGCGCACGACCGAAATCGTCTTGCCTCCATCCTCGGACCGGTACAGAGCGACGTTCGGCATATAGATGACGTCTGGATTGTGCGGATCGATGGTGATGCCACTGAAATACCAGGCGCGGCTGGTGAGGCGCGGGTCCGCGTTCGCAAGAACCCATGTGCCGCCGCCGTCATCCGAACGATAAAGCCCAGCCTTCTTGGCTTGAATGAGCGCGTACACGCGCTTGCCGTCAGGCGCAACGTCAACCCCAACGCGGCCCCAATCGCCCTCGGGCAATCCATTCTTACCTAGGTCCAACCACGTCTTTCCTCCATCTTCCGAGCGGTAAAGGCTACCGCCGGGTCCATCGATCGGAGCATAGGTGCTCCACGGAGGCCGATGCGTCTTCCAAGTTCCGGCGAACAAGAGCTGCGGATTGCCCGAACAAATTGCCAGATCCGAAATGCCAATTTCTGGTCCCTTATCCAAAATCTTGGCCCAGTGCGCACCTCCATCCACCGATTTGTAAACTCCACGCTGTTCGTTGGGTCCATAGGCATGACCGAGCGCGCCCACGTAAACCACGTTCGCGTCTCGCGGATCAATCACGATCCGGCTGATATGGCGCGTGTCCTCCAGACCGATATGCGTCCAGCTAGCGCCGCTGTCATTGGATTTGTAGACGCCATTGCCGAAAGACAGGCTGGAACGAATGTCCGATTCACCCGTTCCAGCATAGATGGTCTTGGGGTCGGATGGCGCCACGGCGATCGCGCCGATCGAACCGACCCGCTGGCTGTCAAAAATCGGAGTCCAGACGGTTCCGCTATCGGTGGTCTTCCAGATGCCCCCGTTCACCGCGCCAAAATAAAAAGTAGTCGAGTCGCCAGCCACACCCGCCACGGCAACCGCGCGTCCGCCACGAAACGGCCCAATGAGCCGCCATTTCAGCCCATTCACCAGTTCCGAAGGAACCGATTGCGTAATCGCCGAGGCGGCAATCAAAAAGACAAACAGCGTGACGCTGCAACCGTGGAAGCGCGACCTTAGTGTGGGCAAGTTTGCCATCCCCTCGTTCCATACCCCGATTGGATAGTCAGTCTACCCGAAGAAGGTCAGTCGTGGCGTAATCATCCGGTAAACGGGCAGCGGTGGACTTTGACGCTGGAAAAAGAGAACCGCCAGCCACAAATGCAGGCTCCGGACCTCCCTTCTTTCGTCTCCTTCGTGTAACTTCGTGGTTAAAGATCCTCAAACTACAACCACCACCAGAATGCCTGAGTGTCCCGAGAGCCCTGTTTTCAAGTACTTGCAGTCGTCGGTTAGCCTACCTACCCATTCGTGCATTCT
>Ga0224556_1000474_pt1 | contig 10749 bp, 12 predicted proteins | sample 714S315metaG_FD_183007 | JGI IMG/M metagenome (GOLD analysis project Ga0224556, IMG submission 183007) | Peat soil microbial communities from Stordalen Mire, Sweden - 717 S3 1-5 | ecosystem: Environmental > Terrestrial > Soil > Wetlands > Peat | place: Sweden: Norrbotten County, Stordalen Mire...
AAGCGGCGCGTCTAGGCGAGCATTACGAGGCGGGCCCATTCGTTCCCGCGGCACCCGATTCGCCCGTTGTCCGGCCGCAGAGGATGCCGCAAATCGATGATTTGCCGCTTCCGGCGCAAAACCAAATCCGCGCGCATCGGGGAGAAGTGGCGGCCGAAACTCATCCCGAAGCCAAGCGCCGCTCGCTGCTTGAGCGGCTTGCATCCTTTGGCATTAGCCGCCAGGAAGGAGCGGCGGCAGCTCCCGCGCCGCGAGATAGGCAAGCGGCCGTGCGGCAGCCCGCGCCACCGCAGACCTACCGGCAGCCGCAGCCAAATCCCGTGCATGCCGAATACGCCAAACGGGCGCAGCATCCGCCGGCCCCGCAAAGAATTCCGCAACCGGCGGTCGATACGCATGGAAGGGGCGCCTATCAATCGCGGGCACTCGAAGAGGACCAGCTTGAGATCCCGGCGTTCCTGCGGCGCCAATCGAGTTAAACTAGGATTGGTAAGGGCATGATCCCAAAAGTTGCAGACTTTTTGGATATGATCATGCGGCAAAACATAAAATTTGAGACCATGAGCGATTCATCTTGAAGCGATCATGGTCTAGAGTGCGTCCCGATCATATGGACTGATTTGATCGATAGAACGCGGTTCGAAATCAAAAAGTTGGAGCATGTCCTCATTGAAAAAAGTCGAGAAACTTTTTCGGGACATGCCCTAATCCTATTCAAAGGTGCTGGCTTCCTTTGAGATGATTCAAGAGCAAGCCGCGCTCATAGGCTGCCCGCCACGGGCAAGGCTCGCGTTCTCGCCGTCCGGCGCCGGGCACGCGCAAAAAGCAAGACCGCCTTGGCGTTGAGGATTGGGACTTCCCCGCCAAAACCGAACCACCGGCGCGGCGCCTGACTTTCCGTTTCCATCAGCTGCTTCGCCATGGCAATCACGGTCTCTGGGGCGGCAGCCGCAAGACCGGGAGAAATCGTCTCCAGCATCATCGGGTGTTTCGCATAGGCGCGCGCCCTGTGCTTGACGAGAAAGGCGACGGTGCGGGTGGCCTGGGCGCGAAACGCGGCTTCGATATTGACTGGAAAACTGACTTGGGCCTGGGCATTGTCGTGATTATTGACCTGGGCGGCCGTGCGGTTCGGCATGGATGGGCTCCGGCTGAATGACCGGATAGTGAATACAGGTAAATATACCTATGTCAAGGTAGTGTTACCTTACACCCGAGCCTATTTCCGGCGCCACTGACCGGTTCTGACGACTCCTTTAATTTCGGCGGCCCATTCGATTCGCACGCCCCGGATCGGCGCGGCGTTATGGCTCTCAAGGTCGAAGGTTCCGCTGGAGCCACCCCGCTGGATCCGTTTCAGATAGCGTTTGCCGTCCGTGGTCCTGACGGCTGCTTCCCAGCCGACGACTTCATCGACATTGGTGCCTTGGCGCCAGCATATGATCACGTCGCCAGGATCGTAGCGAGGCCACATGCTATCGCCTTCGACCTGAAAAGCAATTGCATCATTCGAGATCGGAAACGGAACCTCGATTTCGTACAGACCTTCGGGGGGGATTTGTTCAAATTCCGGAAGAATTTCGGCGCCAGCCCCAATGCGCCCGACAACCTGCACGATATTGCCGGGAGTGGGTTCCCCAACACCCTCAAGCAGCCAGGCCGCCGTTGTTTTCAAGACGGGGGCAAGCGCCATCAAAGTCTCGGTCGTGACGCCGCGCCGGTCATGGTTTTTAACAGCGCGCTTCAAATTGCGAATCGCATCTGGACGCTTGGCGGCGAGCGAAGCGGCGTGCGCGGAAAGGCCCACGGCCTTGAGGCGGCTTTCGATCCGGAAGAGAACGTCTTCAAGTTCCATAGCGGTAGAGTAACCGAACATGGTCAGCCTTGCACCAGGTAATAATACCATATATGTTACGGTAATAATACCTAATAGGAGGTTTTACCGTGACGATTACGACAGAGATTCGCAAATCACGCTGGACGGGGGAGCGAATAGCTCGCTTGGGGTTTCTCCTTGGCCTTGGCTGGGATGCCAAGCGCATCGCCGAGGATCCCATTATCAGCTCGACCCCCAACAATGTGCATCGGCAGGCACAAAGATTCGGCCTCGCCTTTCGCGCGGCGGCAGCGGCCATGTCGCTGCGCTTGACGCCCGATGCCAACACGCAGTTCGAGGCGGCCGCGGAGAAGCGCAGTCTCACACGCGAGGCGATGATCAAGCTTTTGCTCCTCGAGGTCGCCTCCGAGCCCTACCTCATCGACAATATCCTCGACGACGGGGTTTGAGCATGACCGGAGAAGCAAAGCCCGTCCCGTCTGACGTTCCGCGCCTCATCAATCGCGAAACCCTGCCGCTGCTCTGGGAGGCGGATCATGTCGGCAAAAGGCTCGTGCAGGCCTTTGGCACGCTTGACCGGCTGCCGCGGTTGCGCGGACCCCGCGAGCCCGGCGGGCATTGGCCGCGCACCCTCACCGAATGGGCCGACCGGCTGGCGCAGGCGGAGCTCGAGGAAAGCGAGCGGCGGGAGCGCGAGCGGGCCTACAATCGCACGGTGATCCGTCCCACGGCCGTTGAGATCCAGCGCATGGATGCGGCATTGGAGTGGTTGCGCGAATTGCATGACCTCGATTCCGGGATGGCGCTGGTGACGACCCTCTGGGCGTTGCGCTCGGCGCGGGGCCGCTCGATCAAAAGCTTTGCGCGGAAAAGCAATGGGCACCGCATACGTTTTTTCGAAAGCGGGCCAAGGCACTGGAGACTTTGGCGCAGATTCTTAACGCGCGTGGGGTACCGGTGTTTTGATGAAGTGTCTGATTTCTGGAGATCAGGCAGAAGCGCCGTCACGCCTCGCCCCATTCATCATAATGATGTATAATACATCATAAATAATGCTTGAAACGCGATAATGTATTTTGTACCTATGAGAATGCATATTCTGGCTGTGACTCTCAGGAGCCTATATGATCACGGCGGCACAGTTGCGCGCGGCCCGCGCCTTGCTCGGAATCGATCAGCGTGAGCTCGCCGAACTGTCGGATTTATCGGTTCCAACCATTCAGCGGATGGAGGCGAGTGACGGGGTGATCCGCTGCAATGTGGATTCTTTGATGAAATTGATTGGTGCGCTCGACGTCGCGGGAATCGAACTGATCGGCGAGAATGCATTGAGTTCCAGTGGCGGCCGCGGCGTCCGGCTCAAGGATTCAACGAATGCTGGGATGTATTCGGAGAGAATCGTGCAGGGCGCCAATCCCCGCATGGCGGGACGTTAGGTGCGATGACGGTAATCGCGGAATTGTGGTGTGTTGGCGCCCTGCTTGGCATCGCGGTTCTTGCGGCCTTCATCGGCAACGCGCGTGGCGCCACGGTTGCCCTCTATTCTGCCGCTCTCGCACTCTCGCTTGCCGGGCTTCTCTTTGCCCTTCACCATCTGCTCTTTGGCGCCGCGGTGGCGGACATCACCTTGCCGCTGGGGCTGCCTTGGGTCGGCGCGCATTTCCATGTGGATGCGCTCGCCGCGTTTTTTCTGGCGGTCGTCAATCTCGGGGGCGCAAGCGCGAGCCTTTATGGGATTGGCTATGGCCGGCACGAGCATGAGCCGCTGCGGGTGCTGCCATTTTTTCCGGCATTTCTCGCCGGCATGAATTTGGTCGTGCTGGCCGCCGACGCTTTCAGTTTTTTGGTGGCGTGGGAATTCATGTCGCTCGCCTCCTGGGCACTCGTCATGGCCCATCACAAGGAGCCTGGAAACCTTGAGGCCGGCTATGTCTATATCGTCATGGCTAGCGCCGGCACTCTGGCCCTCCTGCTTGCATTCGGCCTGCTCGCCGGCCCGGAAGGGGGCTACGCCTTCGACGCAATCCGCGCGCACAAAATATCGCCGTTACGCGCGGGCCTCGTTCTTGGTCTTGCCCTGTTCGGCGCGGGCTCGAAGGCTGGACTCGTGCCGCTCCATGTCTGGCTGCCGCTCGCCCATCCGGCGGCACCAAGCCATGTCTCGGCGCTGATGAGCGGCGTGATGACCAAGGTCGCCATCTACGGTTTCCTACGCATCGTCTTCGATCTCCTCGCCCAGGACGCGGAATGGTGGTGGGGGGTTCCGATTCTGGCTGCCGGCGGCGGCACCGCGGTGCTCGGCATTCTCCATGCGCTCATGCAAAATGATGTGAAGCGCGTGCTCGCTTACAGCACGATCGAAAATATCGGCGTTATCTTTGCCGGGCTTGGACTGGCGCTGGCGTTCGACACGAATGGATGGCCCGCCGCAGGTGCGCTGGCTTTGACCGCGGCCCTGTTCCATGTCCTCAATCACGCGCTCTTCAAAAGCATTTTGTTCTTCGGCGCAGGGGCCGTGCTGACCGCGACGGGCGAGCGCAACATGGACCGTCTCGGCGGCCTCATCCACCCGATGCCGGTCACGAGTTTCGCGTTCCTCGTTGCGTGTGCCGCTATCTCTGCGCTGCCGCCGCTTAATGGATTTGCGTCTGAATGGCTGCTCTTTCAAGCCATTTTGCTCAGTCCAGGGCTGCCGCATTGGGGGCTGAAACTTCTCCTGCCGGCGGTCGGCGCGCTGCTCGCCCTTGCGGCGGCGCTGGCGGCAGCCTGTTTCGTGCGTGTCTTTGGGATTGTGTTTCTCGGACGGCCGCGCTCCGTGGCGGCGGAACGTGCCGTCGAGGTCGATCGCTGGTCGCACGCCGCGATGATCACGCTTGCCGTCCTCTGCGTTCTCGCCGGGATTTTGCCGGGCTTCGTGATCGATGCCATGGCGCCCGTCGTGCAGAGCGTCACCGGGGCAAGGATGCCCGCGCAAGCCAGCATAGAATGGCTGTCGATCGTGCCGGTTGCCGAGAGCCGCAGTTCTTATAATGGACTGGTCGTGTTTTTCTTCATCGCGGCCTCCGCCTCGATCGCGGCCTATGTCATCCACCGCTTCGCGTCCGGCGCCATACGCCGCGCCCCCGCCTGGGACTGCGGCTTTCCGGAACAAAACCCAGCGACACAATATACGGCGGGGAGTTTCGCCCAGCCGATTCGCCAGGTCTTTGGCACCTATGTATTTCGTGCCCACGAGCGTGTCGAGATGCGGCCGCCCGGCGACCCCGGTCCAGCCCGGTTCGAAGTCAAGCTGCATGATCTCGCCTGGGAACTCATGTACACACCCATCGGCAATGCGGTTTCGCTCGCCACCACGCGGCTCAATCAGCTTCAGTTCCTGACCATCCGAATCTATCTGAGTTTTGTCAGTTTCGCGCTCGTGTTCCTATTGCTGGTGCTCGCGCTATGGCAGTGATCCTCGATCTTGCCACCCAGGGCGCGCAGATGCTGTTGGTGCTTTTGCTGGCGCCGCTCCTCACGGGCTTCATCCGCAAGCTGAAGGGCCGTCTTTTGCGCAGGCAGGGACCACCTCTCCTGCAGCCCTATCGCGACCTTTTACGGCTCATGCGCAAGGAAGCGGTGCTTGCGGAGAACGCCTCTTGGCTGTTCCGCGTGACACCCTATCTCGTCTTCGCCGCGACCTGGGTGGCGGCGGCGCTCGTTCCGACCTTTGCCACTGGCCTCATGTTTAGCTGGTCGGCAGACCTTATCGTGGTCATCGCGCTTCTCGGCAGCGCGCGCTTTTTTTTGGCGCTCGCCGGGATGGATGTTGGCACGAGTTTTGGCGGCATCGGGTCGAGCCGCGAGATGATGATCGCGACGCTTGCCGAACCCGCGATGATCATGATCGTGTTCACCCTCGCACTCCTCGCCGGCTCGACTCAGCTCTCAAGTCTTGCCGGTTTCATGCTGTCTCCGGCGGTCGGCTTGCGGGTCTCGGCCGGGCTCGCTCTCATCGCCCTCGTGATGGTCGCGATCGCGGAAAACGGGCGCATTCCGATCGACAATCCCGCTACACATCTCGAACTGACCATGGTGCATGAGGCCATGCTGCTCGAATATTCCGGACGCCACCTTGCGGTGATCGAGCTTGCGGCATGGTTGAAGCTCCTTCTCTATATGTCGCTCATCGGTTGCGTGTTCGTGCCTTGGGGTCTCGCGCCGCCTGGCGCGTCAACGGGCGAAGAGGTGACGGGCGCCGCGGCTTACATCGCAAAGCTGGCGGCCGGCGGAGTCCTGCTCGCGCTGTTCGAGACAAGCGTCGCCAAGATGCGCATCTTCCGTATTTCGGAATTCCTCGGTGCCGCGCTGATGCTCGGCTTGCTCGGCGTGCTGCTTCTCTTCGTCACAAGGACCTTGCAATGACTGGCCGCCTTGCGTTCGACGTATCCCATCTCCTTGCCGGCGGCTTGGTGCTGATCAGCTTCATGCTCTTATATCAGAATCGGCTCTATGCCCTGCTGAATGTGTTCGCCCTTCAGGCGGTCGTTCTTGCCCTTTCGGTTGCATGGCAAGCCTTTGTGCAAGGCGCGCCACATCTCTATATCACCGCCGCGATCGCGCTCTTTTTCAAGGCGATCATCATTCCCGTGTCGCTCCATCGTATCATCGCGCGCCTCGGCATTCACCGCGAGGTCGACACCGTCGTCGGCATCGGCCCGACGATGCTTGCTGGAATAGCGCTTGTCGCTCTGTCCATGGTGGTGATGCTGCGTGTCACTTCGGAAGCCGATTCGCTAGCCCGCGAGGATTTGGCCTTCGCTCTCTCCGTGGTGCTGCTCGGCCTCCTGATGATGGTGACGAGAGGCAATGCGGTCAGTCAAGTGATCGGCTTCATGTCGCTCGAGAACGGCCTCATCCTCGCCGCGACGGGAGCCAAGGGCATGCCGCTCGTGGTCGAGATCAGCGTCGCCTTTTCGGTCCTTATCGCTTTTATCGTGATCGGGATTTTCCTGTTCCGAATCCGTGAGCGGTTCGATACGGTCGACCTTGAAGCCCTTGACCGGCTCCGCGGCGACCAGTACCGGGGAGGGCAGTGATGAACGCCATCACCGTCAGCGGCGTTACTTTCCTGCTGATCATTCCGGTGATGGCTGCCGCCGTGCTGGCGGTTTTGCCGGGGTATCGCCTGTCGGCTAGCCTGAACATCGCTGCGGCTTTCCTCACGCTTCTCGCCGCTTTGTCGCTGTTCATTTGGAAACCCGCGACTGGCCCTTACATTCTGGTCGACGACCTGAACATCGTCTTCGTCGTTTTGAATTCCTTCGTCGGCTTCACCACCAGCGTGTTCAGCGCGAGCTACATCGCCCACGAACTGGAGACTGGACGGCTTACGCCGGCGCATCTGCGCTTCTACCATGCGATGTATCAAGTCCTGCTGTTTGCCATGAATCTTGCTTTGGTCGCCAACAACATCGGCCTGATGTGGGTTGCGATCGAGATGGCGACGCTCACCACGGTGATCATGGTTGGCATCTATCGTACGGAAGCAGCGATCGAGGCCGCCTGGAAATATTTCATTCTGGGCAGCGTCGGCATCGCGCTTGCGCTGTTTGGCACGATCCTCGTCTATATGGCCGCGCGTCCGGTCGTCGGCGAGGGTCAGGACGGCATGGTCTGGACCGTCCTGATCCAGCATGTCTCGTCCTTCGATCCGGCGCTTCTCGACCTCGCCTTTGTTTTCCTTTTGCTTGGATATGGCACCAAGGTTGGCCTCGCGCCCCTGCATGCCTGGCTGCCAGACGCGCATGCCGAGGGGCCGACACCGATCTCGGCGGTACTGTCAGGCCTGTTGCTCAATGTCGCGCTCTACGCCGTGCTGCGATTCAAGCTTCTGCTCGCCGCCAATCCGGGTGCCATCGCGCCCGGACCATTGATGGCGGCTATGGGGCTTGCCTCGCTCATCTTCGCTGGCTTCATGCTCTACCGCCGCCATGATATCAAGCGGATGTTCGGCTACTCGTCGATTGAGCACATGGGCATCATTGTGTTCGCCTTCGGCATGGGCGGGCCGCTCGCCAATTTCGCGGGCCTGCTGCACATGACGATGCATAGTCTCACCAAATCGGCGATCTTTTTCACGGTCGGCCATATCGCTCAGGCCAAAGGCACCCAAACGATCGCCGATATAAGGGGTTTGACGGTGACCCATCCGATGCTTGGCTGGAGCCTTGTTGTTGGCGTGATCGCTATTGCCGGCATGCCGCCGTTCGGCATTTTCATGAGTGAGTTCCTGGTGGTAAGCTCGACTTTCGTGCGCGTGCCGCTTCTCGCAATTCCGCTGGTCGTAGGTCTCCTCGTCGGCTTTGGAGCGCTTCTGCTACGCCTGCAGGGGCTTGCATTCGGCGAGCCGAAGGGCAGGTCCGCACCGGTGCAGGCCTCCTACCTGCCGATGGCCGCTCATCTTGGTCTCGTTTTGACGGCGGGAATCTATCTGCCGCCGCCGCTGGTGACTTGGTTTCAGCACGTCGCGAGCTTGCTTGGTTAAAACATGCGGATCACTCTTCAAAAGAAATAGGAAAAGCCACTTGTGCCGACGCTTACCGAGCTGATCGCGAATGGACGAAGTGTCGAATGGCATAGGCCATGCCCGCGAGTCGTCGTGGACGAGGATCTCTGGCGTCTCTTGGCGGCGCGGCTGGCTGAGGGCCGCGGGAGCTTGCTCGGCCTTTGGGGAGATGGGGCGTCGGTCCACATGGCAATCCTCGATGAAAGCCAAAAAAATATCGTCGTGGCGACCATTGAGTGCCCCGATGGGCGTTTTCCGTCCGTGGGAAGGCTGCATCCGCCTGCGATCCGGCTTGAACGCGCGCTCCGGGATCTGTTTGGCCTCGATCCCGTAGGTCTGCCAGACCAGCGGCCCTGGCTCGATCATGGCCGATGGGGCCAGCGCCATCCTTTGGCAAAAGAGCCGCAGCCGCAGGGCGATCAGGAGCCTTATGCATTCCTTCGGGCGGAAGGCGAAAGCCTGCACCAGATCGCGGTTGGCCCCGTGCATGCCGGGATTATAGAGCCGGGCCATTTCCGCTTTACCGCGAATGGGGAGACTGTGGTCCGGCTGGAGGAGCGTTTGGGCTACACCCATAAGGGCATCGAATCCCTCATGACCGGAGCATCCGTCGATGCAGCCGCACGCCTCGCTGGGCGGACATCCGGCGACAGTACGGCCGCCTATGGCTTTGCCTTCGCCCGTGCCGTTGAAGTCGCGCTCGGGATTGAAATTCCGCCGCGCGCAATTTGGCTGCGCGCTTTGATGGCGGAGCTCGAGCGCCTCGCCAATCACTTCGGCGATATCGGCGCCATCTGCAACGACGCCGGGTTTGCCATCATGCTCGCCCATTGCGGCATCCTGCGCGAGTGCGTCCTGCGCACCGCGCAAGCGTGTTTCGGGCATCGGCTGATGATGGACTGCATTGTGCCGGGCGGTGTTGGCTGTGATCTTCTTTCGCCGGGCTTCGAGCAAATCAGAAAGCTGGTATGGACGATCGGCAAAGCGTTTCCGCCACTGGTCGAACTTTACGACAACACGGCCTCGCTCCAGAACCGCACCGTTGGAACCGGATTGGCAAGGCCCGCGCTCATCAAGCAATACGGATGCGGCGGCACTATCGGCCGGGCGTCGGCGCGCGCCTTTGACGCCCGTGTCCAACTCTCCTACCCGCCTTATGAGGCAATGCTTTTCAATTACGACGTGCCTGTGCTTGCCGAGGGCGATGTCAATGCGCGAATCTGGATTCGCATCCGCGAGGTGCAGCAGAGCCTGGCGCTCGTCGAACAGATCCTCGCCCGCATCCCTGCGCAAAGTGCGATCCGTGTCCCGGTGACTGGGACGGGGAGGACCGGCGAGGGGCTGGCCTTGGTCGAGGGATTTCGCGGCGATGTTCTCGCATGGGTGCGGCTTGACGCCGAGGCGCGCGTCGAGCGCTGCCACTTGCGCGATCCCTCCTGGTTTCAGTGGCCTGTGCTCGAGGCTGCGATCGAAAACAATATCGTTGCCGACTTCCCGCTCTGCAACAAATCTTTCAACTGCTCTTACTCTGGGCATGATCTTTAGAGCATGAGCGATTGATCATGGTTGAAAAACGTGGATAAGGCCTGACGCCATGCGCAAGATTTTGTTCGAGAGCCTGGTTGGAAGGCCGCTCACCGAGCCGGGGCCTCAGCTAGACGACCCGGAAATCATCGCACTCGCCCAAGAAATCGAGTCCGCCGCCCGCGTGAAACTCGGACGCGGTCTCTCCATCCGCGAGCTCGATGCAGGCTCGTGCAATGGTTGTGAGCTTGAAATCCATGCCCTCGGCAATGCCTTTTACGATCTCGAGCGATTCGGTCTCCGGTTTGTTGCCTCGCCGCGCCATGCCGATGTTTTGCTCGTCACGGGGCCGGTAACCAAGAATATGCGCGAGGCGCTCCTGCGGACCTATGTAGCGACGCCAGCGCCGAAGTGGGTGGTTGCCGCTGGCAGTTGCGCATTTGATGGCGGCATTTTCGCCGGAGGTTACGCCTGCGCCGGCGGGGTGTCGGCGGCAATTCCGGTGGATTTGCACATCCCCGGCTGCCCCCCGGCGCCCATCGCGCTGCTCAAAGGGCTGCTTGCGCTCATGACGAACGGCAGTGATGCACGCCGCTGATGCGAAGCGCCGGAAAACGAAATGGATCTTTCAGCAACGTCACCAATTTGGGTAGGTTTTATAGAGGTTATTTTACGTTTAAATAACGAATTGGCTTGGGTCTAACTGTCAATTTGATTCATAATACAGTCGACCGTTGAGAGTTTATCCTATAAACGGCAGTTGGCTGGTTTGTATTTGGCGAGAATCACCGCATTATCAGGAGCATGACGCACGAACTTTCTAATCCCTCCTTTCACCCTG
>Ga0224556_1000476_pt1 | contig 10720 bp, 7 predicted proteins | sample 714S315metaG_FD_183007 | JGI IMG/M metagenome (GOLD analysis project Ga0224556, IMG submission 183007) | Peat soil microbial communities from Stordalen Mire, Sweden - 717 S3 1-5 | ecosystem: Environmental > Terrestrial > Soil > Wetlands > Peat | place: Sweden: Norrbotten County, Stordalen Mire...
GATGGGATAGCCCACGCTGGCGGTCGCCACATAGCAGTGAGGATGGCCCGCGGCCATCATGCGGGCGAGGTCCTTGGGAAACAGCGTCTTCGCCTCCGGAACTTTCGGGCCGGGAGGCGAGAACGTTGTCATGCCGCCGTAGGGCGTGCGCGACGACGCTTGGATGCCAGTGTTGGCGTACTGCTCGTTGTCGTAGCAGATAATCAGGCAGTCGTGATTGCGATAGAGCGCGCCGGAAATCGAGGCCAGCCCGATGTCCGACGCGCTACCGTCGCCCGCTTCGCAGATGATATTGGGAAACGTGCCTTGCCACTTGCCTTTGCGGATCATGGCCTCATAGGCGGCCGCAACGCCCGCGGTGAAACTACCGGCGCTGCCAATCTGGGTGTGCGCCCAGGGCACGTTGTAGGGCGTACACAGATACGAACTGTTGGCGACATACATGCAGCCCGTCGGTCCCACCAGAATCGTGTTGTCACCCGCCGCCTTACTCGTCATCCGATACTGGATGGAGGGCCCGCAGCCGGCACAGGTGCGGTGACCGGGAACGAACGGTTCCGTCGACGGTAACTCCGGGTTGTAAAAACGCGCCCCCTGATTCGGGCTGTCGAGAATTTGCAGCAACTGCCGCTCAACTTCAATTGTCGCCATGTTCATTCCTCCTACAGTGCTGTAGCGCTATTCTTCGAACCCGACCCAATGCGTGCGCTTTTCGATCTTGCCTCTCTTCATCGCGTCGGTCATCTTCTGCGCCATCCAGTAAAATTCCTTCAACACGATGGCCTCGCCGCCCAGGCCAGCCATGAATGAGACCACCAGAGGCCGCGATGGGCTCTCATAGAGGGCCCCACAGACCTCTGCGTAGAGCGAACCCCCGCTGCTCACGCTGCCCAGACCCATGTTGGTTTCAATCACACCCACCACTTTGAACTTGCTCAAGACATGGTTCACGCGATCGGTGGGATAGGGCCGGATGGTCCGCAAACGCACCAAGCCTATCTTTATGCCGTTGTCGCGCATGTGTTGAATGGCAAATCGGGCTGTCACCGCGTGTCCGCCCTGCATAAAGAAGACGACCTCGGCATCATCGGTCATGAACTCTTCAACCCAGGGATCGTAGCGCCGACCGAAGATGTTCGCGAACTGGTCGTGGACTTCCTCGATAACTGCCATCGACTCTTCCATGGCGCGAGCGCGTTCCAGTTGAAGGGGCGGACCCTGCTCCGGCATGATCTGCGGCCCGTGCGAGACCGGATGCCGTGGATCGAGCGGATACGGATGCTTATATGGCGGCAGGAATTCCTTTACTTGCCCGGGATCCGGTAACTCCACGTCGCTAGTGATATGTGAAACGAAGAACCCATCCTGGCAGACCATCTGAGGCAGAAGCACGCGAGGGTCCTCACCGATGCGATAAGCCATCAGGTGATTGTCGAATGCCTCCTGCGCGTCGCACGACCAGCCCATCAGCCAACCCATGTCGCGCGTCGACAGCGCGTCCGTGTGCTCGGAACCAAAATCGCCGGGCGGATCGAGGGTGCGGTCGGCAATCATCATCTGCACCGGCATGCGGCTGCCGGAGATCGGCGAATAAAGCTCATAAGCAAACTGCACTCCGACGCCTGAGCTGCCGGTGAAGACGCGCGCGCCGCTCGACGATGCGCCGTGGGCGATGCTTAGTTGCGAGTGCTCACTGTCGGCCACGATGTATTCGGCATCGAGTTCTCCGTTGGCCACCATTTGTGCCAGGGCCATCATCGTCGCAGTGTAAGGCCGTATGGGATAGGCCGTAATCACATCGACGTCCGCGTACTTGGCAGCTTGCGCCGCGGCGACGCAGCCGTTTATCCGTACCATCTTCTTCTTGAGTGTCTGAGTAGCCGTTGCCATGGTTCACTCCCTGCACTGCTAAATGTCTTTCGCTGGCCGTTCTGCCAAATGCCGCAACTCCTCCGCCTGCCGTCCATGCAACCCTGGCGTGATAGCGAAGGCTGTATCCATTCGTACTACGCCAGTGTCGAAGTCCAGTTCGGGCACGCCTTCAAGGCAACCCGTCGGACATTCCTCGATGCAGACGCGGCATCCTTTGCAGTAGTCGACCAGAATCTTGTAGAGGCCGTTCGACCGCTCACCGCGAACGATACATGGCTCAGGACAGACCAGATAGCAATTGTCGCAGGCGTTACAGGTGCCGCAACTGAAACAGCGGCTGGCCTCCTCGACCGCCTGTTCTTCCGAAAATGCCTGGATCACTTCTTCCTGCGTTCTCTTGCGGCTGACCGGCGGCAGTAGTGTCTGCTGCACGCGCGGGAAGTGCGGAAAATACGTCATGTTCATGCGGTTCAAATCGAAGATAACGTCGACGGGAATGGTGCGGGGCTGCAACGGCTCCCCACGCAGGACCTTGTCCAGATTGAAGGCAACGCGCTTTCCGTCGCCAACCGCATTCACGACCATCAGCGGCTGACCGGAACCCAGCTGCACCACGTCGCCGGCCGCGAAAAAGTTGGTCTCGCCGAGACGCCCGAAGCGGTCGATCTTGATTGTCCCGCGTTCGCTCTTGAACTCCTCCGGCAACCATGCGAGCGAGGCCCGCTGTCCCACTGCGATGATCACGTTGTCGACCGCGAAACGCTCAGAGGCAGCTTCTCGATCGATAGTGATCGGTGAAGCGTTGATGGGGCCGGAGAATCGCGCGGGGTGCAATTGCAAGGCTTCGACCTTGCCGTTGCCATGTACCGCGGTCACCGCGCGCCCATGCATCAGTTCCACGCCTTCTGCCATCATGTCATGCAGGTCTTCAGGTACAGCCGGCATTTCGTCGCGGTTGGACTCCACCGTGATCATGGTTACTTCCACTGCGCCTTGCCGCAACGCCTCGCGGGCACAATCGATCGCGGTATTTCCGCCACCGATGACCGCGACACGAGCTCCCAGCTTGACCTTCGACACGCCCATGCCGATATCGCGCAGAAACGGCAGCCCATAGTGCACGCCGTCCTTGTCCTCGCCCTCGGCTCGCACGCTGTTGGGATCGATGAGGCCGACGGCCAGAACACAAGCGTCGTAGTTCTTCTTCAAGTCGTCCCAACTTACATCCTTGCCGACTTCAACATTGGTCTTGATTGTCACCCCGAGCTCGACCAGGCGCTCGATCTCGCGGTCAAGCACATCCTGCGGCAGCACCCAATCCGGAATGCCACCACGATTGAGTCCGCCGGCTTTCGGGGATTTTTCAAGGATCGTTACTGCGTAGCCGAGGCGAGCTAGCTGGTAAGCGGCGCTGTGACCGGCGGGGCCTGAGCCGACAACCGCTACTTTCTTGCCGTTGGGTTTCCCAGCTGTGACTACGTCGTGCGTTAAGGCTTGTCCCAGATCGCCGAGAAAGCGCTCCACCGCGCGAATCGAGATGGCCTCATCGTACTGTCCACGGTTGCAGGCCTGCTCGCACGGGTGATAGCACACCCGCCCGGTCACCGACGGGAAGGGCATGTCTTCCTTGATCAGCGCGTAGGCATCCAGATATTTGCCGCGCTTCACCAGGTCGAGGTAGCCCTGGATCTTCTCGTTGGTTCCGCAAGCGTTGTTACAAGGTGGCAGCTTGTCCCGGTACACTGGTCGGATCGATCGCCAGTTACCGGTGGGAAACAGGTCCTGGCCTTTTTCCTGCGAGGGTGCGGGCGTGATGCCGGCAAATGTGATCTTGAGCCGGTCGGGGATATGCGTGCCTTTAGTCGACATTGTCCTTTGGTCCTTCCCTACACCGCAACCGCGTTCAGCGGCATGATGTGCAATTCATTGAGCGCCATCTCGAATGCTTTCTTGTTCGCGATCATCGGCTCGATCGTTTCCATTTTGACGATGCCGGTGGTCTTGACGACCGCGGCAATCAGCGGCGCCGCAATGTCGGGTGCAATCGACTTATTACGCTCGGCCGCGCCTTCCGTCGAAAGACGATCCAGGCCCAACTCGCCCAGCCGGTAATAGAGCCATTTGTGGTCTGCCAGTTTGGCGGCGTCAACACAAACCAGTTGGGCCAGCCGCTCGGGGCCGGGCACAAAACGAATCATGTAATCCGGTGTGTAGTGGGTGTTGATCACCAGCGTTCCGCCGGGAGGCATGCCGCGCATGTAGTCCCAACCCTTGACCATCGTTCCTTCGACCAGAACGACAATGTTGGGGTTTTCATTCTCGTAAGTGAGTTCGTTCTCGATTACGCCATCGCTCACTCGGCAATACTTGCGGGTTGGGCAATTGGTGCGATCGGGATTGTCAACATAGTTCTCCATCGCCTGCGCGAACTTGCCCTCAAGGCGGGCGGCAGCGGAGATGGAGTTGACGATGTCGCGGCCTTCTTTGTCCATGATGATGCCGCGCGTCCAAACCGTGAGTTCTGTATAGCTCATGATCAACCTCGTTACCGCTTTCACAGATGCGTCGGCGCACAACACCCCGCGCTACTGCGCAACGCTTTTGCTTTCTCCAACTGCCTGGGACCGCCCCGATCGGCTTCGAGGACCGTCAGGAAGTCGCTTCGCGAAACAACGAAAGGCGCCAGCCGAGCGCTGTCCTGAAATTCCACAATCGCCAATAGCGCAGCCTTCTTGCACACACTTTCAATGTCTGCGCCCGTGCAACCATCCATCCGATCGGCGAGTTCCACAAAATCCACGTCGGGCGCGAGCGGGACTCGCCGGCAGCAAAGCCGCATGATAGCTGCGCGCTCGCTCGCATCGGGATTGGCGAAGGGAACGATATAGTCGAAGCGACCGCTGCGCAATAGCGCCGGCTCGATCCGCTCCGCGCGATTGCTCGCGGCCAGCAGGATCACTCCTCTAACGTCGCGCAGGTTATCGATTTCACGCAGCAGTTGGCTCAGTATTCGTTGATAGACATCGGTGCCGAACTGATCGGCGCCCAGCCTGGGCGCAACCGCGTCAATGGTGTCGAAGAACAGGATGCACGGCGCTGCCCGCCTCGCCTTCTTGAAGACTTCGCGCAGCGCCCGCTCGGATTCGCCCAGCCACTTGGAGTACAGCTGCGGGCCATCGACGGCGATGAGCGGAAGTTGCTTTTCACCCGACAGGGCCCTTGCCATGGCGGTCTTTCCCGTACCTGAGGGTCCGGTCAGCAGAATGCCACGCGGCGGAGCCAGCCCAACTTGCTCGTATAGCTCGTCGTGCATGTGAGAATGCTCGATTACCGCATCGAGCAACCGCTTCACTTGATCGAGGCCGCCCAGAGAAGCAAAGGTCGAGGCGCTCTTCTCGATGAAAAACTCGCGAGTGGCACTGGGCTCCACTTCCTTCAAGCCAGCGAGAAAGTCGTCGCGCGTAACCTGTAGCGCCGCCACATCCGCGGATGCGACGCCTTCGATCTCGGGTGGAAAAGCCGCGAGGAAGCGGCGCAGCGCAATCATGCCGACTTCCTGTCCCAGCGCTTCCAGATCGGCACCCACGAAACCATGAGAATGCTCGGCGATCTCCCGTAGGTCAACATCGGGCGCCAGCGGCATGGCGCGGGTATGGATCTTGAGGATTTGCAGGCGGGCCTGAGTGTTGGGAACGCCGATCTCAATTTCGCGATCGAAACGGCCGGGACGCCGCAGAGCGGGGTCAAGCACCTCGGGAATGTTGGTGGCGCCGATGACAATGACCTGGCCGCGCGCGATAAAACCGTCCATCAAACTGAGCAACTGCGCCACAACGCGCTTTTCCACCTCGCCGATCACTTCCGTGCGCTTGGGCGCGACGGCGTCAATCTCGTCGATAAAGAGGATCGCGGGCGCATGGCGCGCAGCCTCTTCGAAGACCTCGCGGAGCTTTGCCTCGCTCTCGCCATAAAACTTTCGCATGATCTCAGGGCCGTTGAGATGAATGAAGTGCACGCGGCTCTCAGCCGCTACGGCGCGCGCCAGCAGGGTCTTGCCGGTGCCTGGAGCGCCATACAACAGCACGCCCTTCGGGGCGAGAATGCCCAGTCGCTCGAAGAGACGCGAGTAGCGCAACGGCAGCTCCACCATTTCGCGCACTCTGGCTACTTCACGCTCCAGTCCCCCAATGTCTTCGTAAGACACTGCGGGAGCGCGGGCCGCCGTCGATTCGCCTTCTACAATACGGATGTCGGTGCGTTTGCCGATGACCACCGGGCCCGAGGGAATGGTACGCACAACCTGGAAGTTCACCGCCTTGGCGAACGTGGGCACACGCACCACGCAACCCGCGATGACCGGGATGCCCAGCAGATCTTCGAGCATGCGGTCGGGTGCGATGGTGGCCGGCGCAGCTCCCACCCACAACGGCGAGAAGCGAACCGCTACGGCCTGGTCAGGCTCGATGCGCGCTACGGTCACCTGCTCCTGCAATCCCGCGCCGCAATTGCTGCGGCTGGTGCCATCGATCTGGATCGTGCCTTCTTGTCCATCGCTGGAAAGTCCGGCGCGGCCAACCGCAGTCGTGTTCCCGGTGATCTTCAGGATGTTGCCTGCCTGGGCGCCGATCCGTTGCAGGTCGGCTGGCGCCAGTCGAGCGACGGCGTGGCCAATGTCCTCGACACATGCCTCGGCAACCCGCAGCGTTAGGGTCGCTGCTTGAGCCGGCGAGTTATCTTCCGTCACGGCGTGGCGCGCATCCTGGGGCATGAGTCGACTGTTCGCAGGTCCTTCGTTGGTCAAAAATTGTTAAGCACGATCTCTTCGATGTCTTCAATGTGCCGGCGCATGGCAGACTTTGCGGCTTCGCCATCACGGCGCTTGATGGCAGCCAGAATCTTGCGATGACCTGCCAGCGATTTCTGCTGACGGCCGGGAACCTGTAACGAACGCTGACGCGTATCGCGCAGCAGGTCCATAAGGAGATCGAGCACCTTCAACACCACACTGTTGCCTGACGCTAATGCAACGCTGTAGTGGAATTCCGCGTCTTCCTCGATGGCTGACTCCCCTAGCAATAGCTTGGCTTCCTGCCGCTGCAAGATCTCTTCCATCTCCAAAACTTCATCCGCAGAAACGTGCGTGGCGGCTCGCGCAGCCAACGGCGGTTCGAGCATCTTGCGAAAATCCAGCAGCTCGCCGACCAATTCCTGGCGGCGCTTCAGCGCATCGGCAAAAGGATTGACCGCCGAGTCGGTGGGCCGTTCGCAAACGATCGTCCCTGCCCCCTGGCGCGGCTCGACGATGCCCATCAGTTCCATGCTGCGAATCGCATCTCGAATGGAGCTGCGACTCACTTGCAGCAACTCCGCCAGCTCACGCTCGGAAGGCAGTTTGTCGCCGGGCTTCAGTTTTTTCAGGATCAGGCGCTCGATCTGCTCAGCGACTGCTTCGTAGACTTTTTGTCTGCGAATAACTTCAAAGTCGGATTGAAGCGGTTCTGGCATCAGCATGTGGTCTGGTAAGCGGACCACCCTCACTGGCGAAGTATAGCCCCATTATCACGCCCTCAGCAACTATTTTGTTGAGGTAATTTTTTTCCCATGTGAAACAAGCCAGCGGGAGCAATGCGCGCCAGTCTGGAAAGGAACGCCAGCCTGAATCACGATGAGAAAACGGGAGCCAGCTCAATTCCCGGTTCCGACTGAAGCGGAGCGCAATGCGGTCCGGTCAGTGCGAAGGCTGCCGAGTTGCACACTCCGCCAGCAGCTTAGCGCAGGCGTACACGGTTTTCGTGTAGGGCATAGAAAGACCAACCCGACTGCCCAGCTCGACGACCGCGCCTACCAACGCTTCCAGCTCCATCGACCGTCCCGCTTCCAGATCTTGCAGCATTGAGGTTTTGTGCTCCCCAACTTTTTCAGCACCTGCAATTCGCTGATCGATGGAGACCGGCAAATCCAGGCCAAGCTTGCGCGAGACCTCCTCTACTTCCTGCATGATGTTTCGAATGAGCGAACAAACTTCCGGATCGCGGACCATCTGGACCAGGGTGGCGCGCGTCAGAGCGCTGACCGGATTGAAGGATGCGTTGCCCAGCACCTTGACCCAGATCTCGTGCCGGATACGAGCGGTAATCGGGCAGCGCAGACCGCATGCGATCAGTGCCTCAGCAATTCGGCGGCAACGGTCGGAGCGCGAGCCATCAGGTTCGCCCAGAGAAATACGGTTTCCCTCGATGTGCTGCACGACGCCCGGGGCCGTGATCTCGGTGGAAAAGTAAACGATGGAGCCAACCACTCGACGCGCTTCAATGGCCGAGGAAATCACCCCGCCGGGATCGACCCGCTCCAGGCGCAACCCATCCCATTCGCCGCCGAAGCCCTGAAAATACCACCACGGAATTCCATTCTGCGTGCTGACGACGGTGGTTCCCGGTCCCAAGACCGGCTTCAACAGAGGTGCGAGCTGGGTCAGACCATGCGCCTTCACTCCGAGAAAGAGCACGTCAGGCGGTTCCAATTCTTCAAGGGAGTCAGCGATTTTGGGCCGCGCTACAAAATCTCCCTCGGCGCTTTTTACCAGCACTCCGCGTTCCTGCATGGCGCGAAGATGCGGTCCGCGAGCGAACAACGTAACATCGAAACCCGCCTGGGCCATACGGGCGCCAATGTAGGCACCGATTGCGCCCGCGCCTGCGATCAGAAATCTCATTGCTGATTACCCACAAGAACGTCGGCAACCGCGCGTCGCCGGATCTTTCCGGTTGCCGTGGTGGGGATACTTTCCACGAAGTAGATTTTCTTCGGACACTTGTATTCCGCCAAGGATTCGCGGCAATGCTTGATCAGCGCAGCTTCAGTGGCTCCCTGCGGCTCATGCAGCACCACCGCGGCGGCTACTTCCTCGCCGAGCGTTGGATGGGTAAAACCAAACGTCACCGCGGCGGCGACTGCGGGATGCTTCTTCAGAATCTCGTCGACTTCATGTGGAGCGACATTCTCACCGCCGCGGATGATGATGTCCTTGATGCGTCCGGTCAGATGCAAATAGCAATCCGGGTCGAGCCAACCTTCATCCCCGGTGCGAAACCATCCGTTAGCAAAAGCTTTCGCATTGGCTTCAGGATTGTTGTCGTACCCGTGAAACACGTTGGCTCCCTGAATGGCAACTTCGCCGCGCCGCCCGGTGCCGAGATCGTTGCCCTCTTTATCCATGATCCTGACGCGCAGCCCGGTTCCCACTCCGACCGACCCGACTTTACGGTGCCGCGGCGGTAGCGGGTTGGAAGTCATCTGGTGGGCCGCCTCGGTCATACCATAGGCTTCGACGAAAGGCACGCCAAACAGGTCTTCGATTTGGTCGATGAGTTCGGCGGACAACGGTGCGCTACAGGAACGGATGAAACGAAGGGTCGCAGCCTCAACCGGCTTATGGTGGGCCCGGGCCAGCAGGAGTTGATGCATCGTCGGCACTCCGGAATACCAGGTAACCCGATGCTCGCGTACTGTACGCCAGAAATTTAGGGCGTTGAATTTGGTGGGAACCACGACGGTTCCTCCGGAAACCAGGGTTGACAGGGTTGAGCCAATCAAGCCGTGAACATGGAACAGCGGCATGATGCAGAGCGAGATGTCACCGCCGGTGAGGCCGTAGGTGTTAGCAATATTGGCCGACGAAACCGCCAGATTGAAATGCGGCAAAGGAACGCGCTTGGGCCTTCCCGTACTCCCGCTGGTGTGCAGGACTAAGGCGATGTCCTCTGGAGCGGGCTGGGGCACCGAAGCCGTACCGCTGGCGCCTTTCATTTGGACAATACCCTGTTCGCTCATCTCCACCGAAAACACGGGGACATTGCAATCGGCCGCAGCGCTACGGGCGAATTCGGCGCCGACAGCAGGGCAAAGGAGAATGCGGGCATTGGTGTCGCGGAGGAAAAACAGAAACTCCTCGTAAGGATAGGCCGGATTAAGCGGTGCAGCCGTGCCGGCAACGGAGGCGGCCAGAAAACTGACGATCGCGGGCAATCCATTCGGCAAAGCGATGGCGACCGCATCGCCACGGCTGATTCCAACTGAAGCCAACGCGCTCGCCATGGTCAGCACCTGCTGCCGCAGCGAGTCGTAACTTACATGCATTCCAATCTCGGGAATCACCACGGCAATGTGGCTGTCCGCAAATTGTAAAACGTCAAGAAGTGTATCTACCGACTTCAGTGTCATTGGTTTTCCTTGGGCACGGGTGCTTCTATCCTCCGTCGACTTTGCCGGTTGCCGGCGAGGAGAAGGAAATGCGGCCGGCATTCTTCAGGCCTGCCTCGTCCGCAATCAAGGGACGCATGCCGGCCCTGCACGATCATCTCCTCTGCGATACAGTGCGCCTCGGGGGGTGTTGCTGAAGCAATCTCGGGTGCGCAAGTTGGGTTGAACTTCCCAGACCTCCTGGTCAGAAATTCGCGCTGTCAAATCGCGAACATTTCTCAACAAATACGGGAGTTCAAGGGCGCTTCCGGCGTTGGGCTATTTTGGCCTGCGACTCGGTAACAGGACATCATTGCAGGCCGAGTATACGTAGTCAAATGTCTTTAGCACTCGACAGTGAACTATTAGAAGCACCGCCTTGGCGAGGACCCCGAAGCAGGCACTCCCCCTAGGTGGAAAGTCTGATATCGGACGCTAAAGATGTACCGGCAACGTCGAGAGACGCCGACAACGGCTGCTCCTCGCAAAGTTTTCTTGACAACGGAAGTTGGACATGGTAAACCGCCTAACTGGTCAACTCTTCAGACCAGTTGGTGGTTTGGACCGTCAAGGCAGCTTGGTCGGTTGTTGGATGCCCTAAAAGGCAGGC
>Ga0224556_1000477_pt1 | contig 10720 bp, 10 predicted proteins | sample 714S315metaG_FD_183007 | JGI IMG/M metagenome (GOLD analysis project Ga0224556, IMG submission 183007) | Peat soil microbial communities from Stordalen Mire, Sweden - 717 S3 1-5 | ecosystem: Environmental > Terrestrial > Soil > Wetlands > Peat | place: Sweden: Norrbotten County, Stordalen Mire...
AGCCGCCGCGCCACACGTTGAGCGTCTGCGTACCGTGGCAAATGGCGAGGATGGGCTTGCGATGATCGAATGCGTCCTGCAAGAGCAGCTCGTCAGCCACGGCGCGGGCGGCGTCGTTCGATGCGGTTTCAGGCGCGGGTGTTTCGCCGTAAAGCGAGGGATCGACGTCGTGGCCGCTGCCGGGCAGCAGAACTCCCTGCACGTTGGCGAGCAGTTTGGCGATGTGGGCTGGATCCGTTTTGAGAGGCACCACGACAGGTTCCGCGCCTGCAGCCTCGACCGCGGCGATATATTGCGGCAGCGAGCGCCGGTTGTATTCGGGTTCGTCGCTTGTGGGCTCGGGGATGGCGATGCGCGGGGGCATGGTGCAAGTGTAACGGGCGCGGTGCGACAGAGCGATTCGCGCTTTCGGGTTCAGGTTGAGAAACCTACGGAGACTTCCGCATAGCCGGTGATACGCTCGGAGGCCCGCGGTTACCTTTCCAGTTGCCCGTCTGGGCTCACTACCGCTGTCGAGCAGCCAACGTCCAGAGTTGGATAGTCTGTGCATTGCTGGGTCTTAACGTCAGAGGCTGACCATCCAAACAGTTCGCGATTGCGGTCCCACCGCCAAAGAATCGCATGGTGATCGGGAAACAGGAGCACCTCATCGCCGTAGTAGCTGAGATCAGCAATCTCCGTGCGGTGAGCAGAGACTTCCTGTGCGAGATCATCACGCCCGAGCGCGTGCATGTCAGCGGCGAAGATTCGCATTGCCTTCTCGCTCATCGATACATCCTTTACAAAAATGAGCCAGGCCCCTAGGTTCGGGTATTTTTTCAGCGAGACCATGATCCATGGATTGTCGAGAACGACGCGCTCGTATCGTTGTCCCCCTTGGAGGAAGGTGTCGATACCGATGGCATCTCCGCCCTCGAGGGGAAAGACGGTCGCGACCACCAGGTTCGTGGGAAAGCTCGACTGGCGCACATCCGCCTGCAAAGTCTCAACGCCGGGCTTGGGAGGATCCGGGCCGAAATGCAGGCCAATGTGTCCTGAAACTTCGGACCGACGGATTGTGTAGTTGCGACGCAGGCGTGCAAGAGCATCTCCGGCTATGTCTTCCGCACCGATGCGTTGCCACTCTCCCTTGATTGCGCCCGGCATCTCGAAAACAATCTGGTCTTCCAGGCCCTCGCCCTGGAGGCGTTCCCTGTTGACCGCACGAATGGGCAGCAGATTCGAAATAGCACGCGAAATGTCAGCGTTGTACGTACGAGTTGCTTTCCCGTTGGCCTGACAGGTCCACGGAAGCATGAATGCGGGTTGATTTTCGCTTTCCGCCGAGATGGTTGTGCCGTTCTTAAAGCGGAGGACGATGTGAACCCAAACAGCGTCGTCGGTCCAGCTGGCGCTAACGACGTTAGGAATTATCCTCTGGATCAGAGCAAGGTCAGTGAACGACTTTCTAATGAATTCCTGCTGCCCCCGATCGTTCGGCTCTCCCAGCGTTCCGAAGTGCTTTGCAGCATCACCGGCATGATCCGCCAGCCATGTGGGGGTGACCCCAAGGTTCGAGAGCGAAGGAGAGCTCATAGTCGGAGCGCTCAGGGCCCGAACCAACGCCATCACTTCACGTGTGCTGACAGTGTCTTGAGAAAACCGAGGCTCTTGTTCGCGAGCATGGATATCTGGGGAGCGATCTGGATCGGAACTGATGATCTGGAACTGGTTGTAGTCGGCAGAGATCGTATCTGGATTCCAACTCCTTTTGAAGACTCCATGATCGTTCGTGATCGTGACGACGGACCGTGCGGCTCTCTCGGATCCGGCCCAAGCAGGGAAAAGCTCGATTCTTTCAACTTCGGATGATAGGGACTGTGTAAGCGCCGCGTGTGCGAAAAGAGTTACGAAGCAAAAGGCGGGACAAGCCAGACGGGCTTTACGAGAGCGATCCATCGTAAGAATTCTCTTGCGAGGAAGATACACCAGCTTACGCCAACCGCGCAGTTTCACGCGACAGGCGCAGGCGATTCCGTCGTCGCTTGCGTGGACTGGCTGAGCATTTGTTCAATCGCCGCACGAAGACGCTCGGTCAATTCGCCGTTCTGGCGCACGGTCATGCCTTTGGTCTCGATCGGTTCGCCGACGTGGACGGTGAGTTTAGAGGGATAGAAGTATTTGGTGTGAATGGGCAGCACATCGAAGACGCCACTGAGCGCGATGGGAACGAGCGGCACCTGGGCACGGATGGCGAGGTAGGCTGCCCCGGGGAGGAAGGGCCGCAATGCGCCGGTCGAGGTGCGGCCACCCTCAGGAAAAACGAAGAGCGGCATTCCGGCGCGCAACGCCTTGACTGCGCCGCCGAGCGAGGAGAGCGTGGCGTGGGGATTTTCGAGGTCGATGGGCATTTGGCCCGAGCGGCTTAGATACCATCCGATCATCGGCCACTGCCAGAGATCTTTCTTTGCGAGGATGCGGAACTGGAAGGGCAGGGAGCCGAAGATAACGGGCGTGTCCATGTATGAGGTGTGGTTGGAGACGTAGACCGCGACGGGGAATTTGTGGAAGTTCTCCGCGCCTTCGATTTTCAACTTCGAAAACGAAAGGCGGACAAAGTTGCGTCCCCAGAAATGCGCGATGCGATGCTGCATGCGGCCCTTTTTGTCGACAACGGAGACGAGGAACGCAGTGGATGCGCAAACCGCGGTGAGCACCAGCATGAGCGGCCCTTGCATTCCGTAGCTGAGCCAGACGTAGAAGCGAGGCAGCGGGTTGGGGCGCGGGCTCATGACGATTCGCTTTTTCCCGATAAGAGTCTCCCGCGCGCCTCGCCGACAAGATAAACCGATCCACAGACGACGGATACGCCGCCGGCTGCGCGGTCTTGATTGATGCGTTCCTGGGCCATTTCGAGAGCATCGGTCACAGAATCTGCCGCGACCGCATGTGTTCCGGTTGCCGCGGCTGCGGCCAGCAGATCGTCGATGGCTGCGGCACGCGCGGTGTGGATGGGCGCAACGATTACCTCGTCGAAGAGAGGAAAGAGAATCTGCGCCATTTCGTCGAGGGGCTTGTCGCGCAGGCAACTGAAGACGAGCACGTGCGGCTTGTGAACTTCAAGGATTGCGCGGATCCCCGCGCGTAACGCCCAAGCGCCGGCAGGGTTGTGCGCAACGTCGAGGATCCACTCAACACCATTCTTTGCGATGCGTTCCAGTCTTCCTGGCCAGCGCGTCCGGCGAATCCCATTTTCGATTGCGGCGGGCGGGATTGAAAAACCGTGGTGGGCAGCAAGCTCGACTGCAGCCGCGATGGCAAGGGCGACGTTCCGCTGCTGATGAGCTCCTGCCAGCGGCGAGTCCACTTTAATCGCCGCTCCCAATGCGTCGACTGTGTACGGGCCGCTTGTTCCTGCTGCGGGCACATAGGGAACGGCGCTGACTCCGCGCACGTCCAGCTCAGTGGCGACCTCGCCGAGGACCTGGTTCGCCTCAGGATGCTGCGGCAGGGTGATCATGGTTCCACCGCCGCGCAGGATTCCAGCCTTTTCGCGCGCGATGGCAGAAATGGTGGCGCCAAGCCATTCCATGTGGTCGAGAGAGATGTCGGTGACTATTGAGAGCAGCGGGTTGACGACGTTGGTGGCATCGAGGCGTCCGCCCATGCCGACCTCGAGAACAGCTACATCCACATTGTTCTCGGCAAAATAGAGGAAGGCCAAAGCTGTGAGGATCTCGAAGTAGCTGGGCAGCTGCGGCAGCCGCCCCGCAAGAAGCAACTGCTGGCCCGCATCGTGCACACGGAAGTAGAGGCGGGCGAAATCTGCGTCAGCGATTTCCTGATCGCCAATGCGGATGCGTTCATTGGGCCTCTCCAGGTGGGGCGAGGTGTAGAGGCCGGTGCGCCGGCCTGCTTCAGAAAGGATGGATGCGAGCGTTGCGGCGGTCGAGCCTTTGCCGTTGGTGCCCGCGATGAGCACGGCGGAGAATTGCGTCTGTGGGTCGCCGAGGGCGTTGAGCAGTATGCGGACCTCATCCAGCGAGAAGCGACGCCGCGGCTGCCCTGGGCGCGCGTAGAGCTCCGGCGCCAGAGAATTCAGTTGCTCGATAGCCGATGCGTAGGACATGAAAGGTTAAGTATAAGAGGCGAGTGACAGGCTCGTCCCGTGGGTCATTTGAGTCTGGCAAATAGCCGATCGGCATTGGTTGAAAGCGTACCACTGTGCAAGACGTGCTCGCCGCAACGTGTTGCGCTGGTGGGTCGTGGCTCGGGCTTTCACACAACCTCAACACAATCCACAGGTAATTCCGAAGCTCCTGTGGGAGAAGTGGGAAACAAGCGCACCACTCGGGTTAGGCGAGCTCGTTTTCCGGCTTGTTCGATTTAGCGCGCTGTGATTTAGGAAACTTGCCCACCACTCAACTTGCTTCCCCTAAGCTACATTGCTCGGATTCCCACTTTTCCGAACACAACTACGGGTACTACTAGTTTATTTGTATCTCTTCTCATACCTAACCACTCCCCGTAGCGCAGAAGACCGACAGCGAGGAACGCACCTTACGGAATGCGGCGAGCGAAAGAGGTACTCGGCGTCTCCCTAAGCGGGAGCCCGTTCGCGGAATTCACAGAATCAGCCCGGTTTTCCACGCGCACACATGTCGCAGGATGACTACAATCGGGATGAAGAAAAGCAGCCGCTTCCGATGACCTACAAGTTGTTATAGAGTGAGGGCATAGGGCGCGGCTTTACCGAGCAGGGGTGGGGTATGCCGAGTGCCGAAGCCGAAGTTGAGAAGCCAGCGGGGCGATCTGGGGTCGGGGCTGGGGTCGGAAATGGGGCCGAGGGGGCAGCGATGGAGATTACGGTAAGCCGCCAGGATTTGGTGAAGGAACTTACAGCGACGCAGAGCGTGGTGGAGCGCAAAACCACGATCCCGATTCTCTCCAACTTTCTGCTGGAGGCCGACGAGGATCGCTTGAATATTACTGCCACCGATCTGGATCAGGCTATCCGCACCAGTGCCCAAGTGAAAGTGAAGAAGGCGGGCGCGTGTACGATTCCCGCGCGCAAGCTTTACGACTATATCAAGCTGTTGCCCGATGGGGACATCTCGATCAAGCTGCTTGAGAACCACTGGGTGCAGATCAGGAGCGGCCGCTCGAATACGAAGATGGTCGGCATGGCGCGCGCGAACTATCCGCAGGTGCCCGAGTTTCCGACTGTCGCCTCGACCAGCATCACTCTCGTCTCACTGCGCACTCTGATTGCACGCACGATTTTCGCCATCTCGAATGAGGAGTCGCGCTACACACTCAACGGAGCGCTGCTGGTCCTGAAGGCCGAGTCGCTGGCGATGGTCGCGACTGACGGCCACCGGCTTTCGTTTGTTGAAAAGCCCGGCGAGACGCTCGAGGGCATCAGCGGGGAAAAGCGTGTGTTGATTCCGCGCAAGGCGCTCCAAGAGCTGCAGCAGTTGCTGGCCAACTCCGAAGCAGAGAAGGTGGAGTTTGCCGACGACGAACACACGCTGTTCTTCCGCGTTGGTCATCGCACGCTGAGCAGCCGCAAGCTGACGGGGCAGTTCCCGAACTTTGAGGCGGTGATGCCGCGCGACAACACAAAGTTTGCCGTGGTGCGATCGAGCGAGCTCTCCCAAGCGATCCAGCGTGTGGCGCAGTTCGCCGACGAGCGATCGGGAGCGATTCGCATGAAGCTCGAGGACAACGAGCTGAAGGTGAGCGCGAATTCGACGGAGTCAGGCGAGAGCGAAGACACGATCGACACGCCGTATGCGTCAGAGGCGATCACGGTCGGATTCAACTCCGGCTACATTCTCGACTTCCTCAAGGCGCTCGACAATGCGGGCGAGGTTCGCCTGGAGTTCAAGGACGCGCAATCGGCCGGCCAGATGCGGCCCGAAGATCCGGACGCCGAGTACAAGTACCGCTACGTGCTGATGCCGATGCGCATCTGAAGTGATTCGTTTGCGGGAGCGCTTCTCTTGAGGCCATTCATGACCTCTCGTCTCTGCTTGCTGCTTGCGATGCTTGCTCTGATGTCGGTGGCGGCCGTAGGCAATCACGCGCAGACCCAGGCGGCGACTCAACCTCACATGCGCTTTCAGCTTTACGGCGGCTATACATTCCTTTCCAACTCCTTCAATGGGCTGCCGGGAGCGCGCCAGCCGCTGAACGGCTGGGACGCATCCATCAGCGTACCGGGCCACCACGACCTGCACTTCAAGTTTGAAGCTTCAGGATACCGGGGCACGAATCAGGGCGCTTCGCAGAATTCGGTGTTCATCATGGGCGGGGCACAATACAACCACCGCTTCGGCAGAGAGGCCGCGTTTGTTGAGGCGCTCGCGGGGGATGGCGGCTTGCCCCGGTACTGGGGACCAAACGGAGCGCCCGGAGAGACAGCCTCATGGGTATCGGTGCTTGGCGGCGGATTGGACACGCCGATCTCGCGGCGATTCGCCTTCCGCGTCAGCGGCGGCTACCAGTGGTCCAATTTCAAGCTGATTGATAACATTACCCAGATCCTCCCGGTACAGACTCCCGGCTTGCCCAACAACTTCTGGCGGATTTCGAGCGGGTTGGTGTGGAGCTTTTGAGGCGGCCGCGCGCAAGCGAGCCGGAAGCGACACAGAAGCGAACGAGAAGTGAAGTGGGCGACTGATAATCCAAATTGACAAGGGAATCGGCTGTTAGGCAGCCGCCGGCGCCTCGAGGAAGTGCAGGGCGCGGATGAGGTAGGCCTTCAACGCGTGGCGATGGACGACTGCGTCGAGAAATCCCTTTTCGAGCAGGAACTCCGAGCGCTGGAAACCTTCGGGGAGTTTTTGGCGGATGGTCTGCTCGATGACGCGCGGGCCGGCGAAGCCGATGAGGGCGCCGGGTTCGGCGATATTGAGGTCGCCGAGCATGGCGAAGCTGGCTGTGACGCCGCCGGTGGTGGGGTCAGTGAGCACGCAGATATAGGGCACACGCGCATCGTCGAGTTGGGCCAGCGCGGTGGAGATTTTGGCCATCTGCATCAGGCTTACCACGCCCTCCATCATGCGCGCCCCGCCTGAAGCGGCCACAACAATCAGCGGCTTGCGCGTTTCCCTAGCGCGGTCAACAGCGCGTGCGATGGTCTCGCCTACGACCGCTCCCATGGACCCGCCGATGAATGCATACTCCATGGCGCTGAGCACGATTTCGTGCGGACCCATTTGGCCGACGGCATTCAGGATGGCATCGTCGAGGCCGGTGTCCTGGCGTGCCTTGCGCAGACGTTGCTTGTAGGGCTTTACGTCAGTGAAGTTGAGCGGATCGGTAGAGCGCAAGCCGCCATCAACCAGCGTGTAACCGGGCTCGAGGAGCGTGTCAATTCTTTCGCGGGCGGAGAGCTTGAAGTGATGCTGGCATTTGGGGCAGACCAGGAGATTGACTTCAAGATCCTGCTTATAAATGGGTTGGCGGCAGCCGGGACACTTGACCCACAGGCCCTCGGTGCGGACGTTCTTCGCGCCCGCTTCGGGCCCGTTGTCCGGTCCGGGACCACCCGGTCCAGAAGAATACTCGCCGTTTTCGCGCCTAAACCACGACATACCGAACCCAATTGTAAATGGATGGCCCGCAAGCCACGGCCTAACTTTTTGTCGGCGGGGGAGCGGTTCCCCCGCGTAGATAAGCGTCGTCGCCGACGATCCAATCCTGCCGCGGCGGTGAGAACACAGCGAGGCGAATAGCCGGGTACCCGGAACATCGCCGGCGCAACCTGCGTAAAGACAAAGCTTGGCTGTGACGTTTTGGGGTGATAACGCTCTATGGAAGCTAGCAATGTGGTACGAATCTTGCAGGAGTTAGAAATCCGGCCAGGGTGATGATTCATGTTTGAGATCTCGCGCACGGTTGTTTCGATGAGCGCCGCGGGAGTGCTCGTTCTGGCGGCCGGCATAGCCGCGCGCCGACGTGGGCTGACCAGCGGTTCATTGCCTGACCGCGCGATCGCGCTGGGGCGGATTTTTGTGGCGGCTCCGCTGGCGACCTTTGGCGCTCTGCACCTGGCTGCGGCACAAGGGCTCAAGGGGATGGTTCCCACGTATTTGCCGTGGCCATTGTTCTGGGTTTACATTGTCGGTTTCGCACTCATCGCCACGGCGCTTAGCCTGATCTTCGACCGGCTAGTGCGTTGGTCGGGCTTGTTGTGCGGCGCGATGTTTCTGTTGTTCGTAGCGATGTTGGATATTCCCGGGGTCATCGCGCAGCAGCACGATCGCTTTGGCTTTGCACTGCTAGCGCGAGAAACGGCATTCGGATGCGGATTGCTGGCCCTTGGCGCAAGCGCAGGCCTGCGATGTTCAAGCTTGACGCGGCTGGTGACGCCGTGCCGCATCGCGTTCGCACTCGTTGCGCTGTTCTATGGGGTCGAGCATTTTCTGCACCCCGAGTTTCTGCCTGGCGTGCCTCTTGAGAAACTGACGCCGGCATGGGTGCCGGCGCCGCGTCTATGGGGATATACGATTGGTGCGTTCCTGCTCGCGTGCGGTTTATTGCTTCTGGCAAATCGATGGGCGCGGCAGGCAGCTGCGTGGCTCGGAATCGCTCTTACCGTGACGGTGATCGTCATCTACCTGCCGTTGCTGGGACCGGCTCATGGAACCGACGAGGTCGTCGAGGCGATCGACTATATATTCGACACACTTCTATTCGCCGGGACGGCACTGATTGTTGGCGAGGCGTTGGGCCGAATGCAAATGGGCGACGGGAACGGGCCCCGGTCAAGCTGAACGCTCCGCAATCAATGCCTCGCGACGCCAATCAATTCCGCGGCTTTTCCGGTGCTCCGCGCAGATAGGCGTCGTCGCCGTCGATCCAATCCTGGCGCGGCGGATTGAAGATGTCGAGCGCCACCGAGTCCTCGAGCGCGACGACTTCGTGCGACAGGTGCGGCGGAATCGAAAGAACGTCGCCTGCGCGCACGACGACTTCCTTGCCGTCGACGATGAAATTCAGCGCACCTTCAACCACGTGGCTGATCTGCTCGTGAACGTGGTGATGCATGGGAACGTGCGCGCCCTTCTTCAGCACGATGCGCGCCAGCATGACATTCGTTCCCACGACATATTGCCGCGTGATCAGCGCATTCAACGGTTCCGGCTTGATGTCGACCCAGCGAGAGTGCTTGCTTTCTGGCATGGCGCGCCTCCTTCGTCCGTCAGTGCTCGATTCCACGCTTGTCAATATTCGATTCCACGCTGCGCGAGAATGCCCTTCTGGTAGGCGTGCTTCACTTCGCGCATCTCCGTTACGGTATCGGCCAGCTCCACCAGCAGGGGATGGGCGTTGCGCCCGGTCAGGATGACGTGGACCATCTCCGGTTTTGCTTTCAGCGCCCCGGCGACGACCTCCGCATCCAGCATCCCGTAGCTGATGGCATAGTTGATTTCATCCAGAACCACCAAATCCCAAACGCCCGAGTCGATCGCCTCGCGCGCTTCCTCCCACGCGGCCTGCACCAGGCGAATGTCTTCAGGATCGGCTTCAGCGCCGCCGACCTTCACAAACCCTCGCCCCATTTGCCGAATTACAAAGTTGCCCACGAAGTTCGATCCGAGGGCTTCGACTGCGTCCAGCTCACCGTAATGCCACGAACCTTTGATGAACTGCAGCACGAGCACCTTCATGCCGCATCCGACGGCGCGCAAAGCCGTGCCCAGCGCCGCGGTGGTCTTGCCTTTGCCGGGGCCGGTATTGATCAGAATCAGTCCGCGACGCGTGTCTGCCATAGTGAGGTTTCAGGTGTCAGGTTTCAGGTGTCAGTCGGACGTGCTGTAGCGTTCGATCGTAGTTTGTTCAGAAAAGCGAAGAGCATCTTCCCAACTTCCTGCGAAAGGGATTCCGATTCATCGAGCAGCTTCGGATTGCCCATGTTCAGTGACCTGGCAATCTCCAGCTATGTCTGCAGCTCGAAGTTCGAGCCACGAGCGAACCAGAGAAAATTCCGATATTCCGGTATCCCCGACCGCCCGTGGCCTTCGGCAATATTGCTTGGAACCGAGACTGCTGCGCGACGCAATTGACTGGCCAGTCCGTACAATTCTTCCCGAGGAAATCCCTGTGTGAGCTTGTAAACACAAGTGGCCAACTTCATCGATTTTTGCCAGACCGTCCATTCACGAAATGATTGCAGCATGAAAAACATCCCTTCACTTGCGGGCCTGCTTGCGGTTTCTGAAACCTGACACCTGAAACCTGCTGCCTAATGCCCTTTGTGGTACGGATGACCCGTGAGAATTGTACATGCGCGATAGAGCTGCTCAGCCATCACGAGGCGGGCGAGTTGATGAGCCAACGTCATCGGTCCCAGCGAGAGCAGCCCGCCGCGGCGTTTGCCTTCTGCTCGCGCCTCCTCTGACCACCCATCCGCCGGTCCGATGGCGAAGACGACATGCTGCGTGCCACCATTGCGGCGGCCCCCAAGCCAATCTGCAAGCGCCTCGGAGCTCATCAGGCGTCCACGTCCATCCATAAGGAGGAGCGCAGGCTCTGTGCGGCCGCTTTGCCGGCTGAGCCAGTCAAGAAATACCGATTCGGTCCTGAAGGCCTGGCTGGTGCAACGGGCAACACCAACACAACGCTTGAGATAGTCGCGTATTGGCTTCTCGTACAGATCGCGCGATCGCGATTGAGCGCCGATATGTGCGAGGGTAACCTGCATCGTGAGGAGAATACCTTAGAGCGCCGA
>Ga0224556_1000478_pt1 | contig 10710 bp, 9 predicted proteins | sample 714S315metaG_FD_183007 | JGI IMG/M metagenome (GOLD analysis project Ga0224556, IMG submission 183007) | Peat soil microbial communities from Stordalen Mire, Sweden - 717 S3 1-5 | ecosystem: Environmental > Terrestrial > Soil > Wetlands > Peat | place: Sweden: Norrbotten County, Stordalen Mire...
GAGATAAAGTGGTACGCGATATTGTGGAACATTGGAGCGAACGGGAATCCACCATTCCACACGTTCCTTAGTGGAGGCTAGTTCTGGAGACTCACTCGGACAAGGCCGCAAGAGTTTCGGCGAGCACAATCGTTCCGCGGACGATGTCTTCCGGGGCAGCGTACTCATCAGGTCGGTGGCTGTATCCGTTGCGGCAGGGGATAAAGAGCATGGCCACCGGAGCGATTCGCGCGACGAAGAGCGAGTCATGATAGGCGCGGCTTACCATGGGAAGGAAATTCAGTTCGTACTTCCGGCAGGATTGGGAAAGCGCTTCGATGATTGCGGGAGCGCAGTCGGTAGGGGCGTCGGCGTTCAGCAACTCCAGGTTGATCGATACCTGCCGCTTGGTTGCGGTTGAATAGCAGGTGTCTTCGATGGCGCGCATGACGCGGTCGCGGCGCTCTAGACCGGTGTCTCGGATGTCGACACTTAGGCGCACGCGGCTGGGAATGCTATTGACCGCGCCGGGGAACACGTCACATATGCCTACAGTTGCGACGGTGTCGATGGCGCCGCTAGTGCGTGCCGCGCTCTCGATCGCGAGGATCATCTCGGCGGCAGCGCACAGAGCGTCGCGGCGGTCGGGCATCAAGACCGCGCCGGCATGCCCGCCCGAGCCCTCGACCGAAATGCGGAAACTGGCAGGTGCAGCTATGTTTGTAACGATTCCCAGAGGAATTTGTTGACGCTCCAACAGCGGACCTTGTTCGATGTGCAGTTCAACGAACGCCTCGTAGTATCCGGCTTGTAACTTTACTTGTTCGAGTTCTCCGGCAAAACCAGCCCCGCGACGCACTTCGTCGAGCGAGGCACCGTCTTTGTCTGTTAGTTTTCGCGCTGCGTCCGGAGCCAGCGCGCCCGATAACAGGCGGCTCCCGAGGCAACCGATACCGAAACGCGTCGGTTCTTCCGCAGTGAAAATCAGCAACTCGATCGAATGCCTGGGGCGAAATCCGCCGCGCTGTAACGCCCGGATGGCTTCTAACCCTCCGAGAACGCCCACGACTCCGTCGTATTTTCCCGCGTTTGGAATGGCGTCGATGTGCGATCCCGTGCCGACGACTGATGCCGACGGATCAGAACCATTCCAGCGCGCGAAGGTATTTCCCACTGCATCTTCGCGCACGGCGAGTCCGGCCTCCGCGCAGCGCGCTTTGATCCAGGCGCGAGCTTTTAGATCGGAGGGAGTGAAAACAATTCGAGTTACAACCGGAGGCTCGGCTTCGGAAATCGAAGCCAGCGCTTCGATTTCGGAAAGCAGACGAGCTCGGTCGACGGCAATCATGGATGCAAGCCTGCCAGAGGATGACGATTCCAATCCTTATAGATGAGATATTTTGCGGGCACTTTGCCGATCGCCCCGAACCATTGCGGGCACCATGGTCCCATCCAGATGAAATCTCCCGCGGTCACCGGATACCAGGAATCGCCGAGCCGGTAGATTCCGCCGCCTTCGAGCATGATGAGGCCGTGCTCCATCACATGCATTTCGACCATGCTTAGCGCGGTGCCGGGCTGGTAGACCATTGTGTTCACGGCGAAATCGAAACTCATCTGGTCGGGAAGCAGACATTTGACCTGCAAGCCGGGATCGTCATTGAGCGGGTGCGAGGAGACCGCATCTTCGCTGGAAATAATTAAATTTGGCGGATTGACCGAATCGACAGCGTGGTAAGACTTCTCAATGACGGCGAGACGGGTCGCTTTCGTCGCTGTCAGTCGATGATGCAATCCCTCGGGGAGATATGCGTAGCCGTTCGCCCTCAATTTCTTAGACTTCCCCCCAACTTCCAACTTCACGCCGCCTTCGATCACAAAAATGAAGCGCTGGGCAGAGGTGCTGCCCAGTTCTCCACCAACTTCAAACTCAGCCGTGTACTGCGTGAACTTAGCTCCCAGAGCCGGGCTGACGTGCACAATCGCGGAGCACCCCGTCATCCCCGGCAGCGCGGTGCGCACAAAAGTATCAGGAGTCAACAGCAAATGATTAGGTTGCTGCGAGCTGCGAGTCTGGCCGAGATTATGCACGGTTTGTCCTTTTGTAGAATCCGGAGGAAGAAGCCAGTTGGTCGAGTAGGTGCATGCCGCACGCGATCGCCTTCTCGACGTCGTCCTGCGCTACCGATTCGGCCGGATCGTGGCTGATCCCGCCGGGAGTCCGCAGAAAAATCATCGCGCTCGGAACTTTCTCGGCCATGATCATGGCATCGTGACCGGCGCCGCTCAACATACGATGCGGCGGGCATTCCGCTTTGACGATTGCCTTTTCGATTTCTTGAGTGAGAAACGGATCCATGGCGACTGCCGGTTGGCTCATCAGCGTGCTCTCCCGCACCGATAATCCGCGGACTGCGGCGATTCGTTGAGCTTGGCGCAGCAGATCGTCCACAGCGCGAGCGCGAATCTCGTCCGAGCCGTGCCGAACATCGAGTGTCAACCGGGCCTCAGCGGCGATCACATTGGTTGCCCCGGGCTTGGCCTCGATCTTCCCGACCGTCGCCACTAAGCCAGACACTTCCTGCGCCAGGCGTTCCACGATGCCGATCCACTGCGCCGCGCCCGCAATGGCGTCATATCGAAGATGCATGGGCGTTGTTCCAGCATGATTGGCGCGGCCGAAAAATGTGAGTCCTAGTCGACTCTGCCCAGCAATCGCTTCGACTGCCGCGAGAGGCCGATTCAATTGCTCTAAAACTGGTCCCTGCTCGATATGAAACTCAAGATACCCCAGCGTATCGCTTTGCAACTCGGCTTGAGGAATCTCATCGGGGTTCAGTCCAAAGTCTTCGATTGCCTTTCGCACCGGGACGCCTCGCACATCGCGAATGTCGAGGAGTTCCTGATCCAGCCTGCCCGCCAGTGCGCGGCTGCCGATGAAGGGAGCGCCGAAACGTACTCCTTCCTCTTCGGAAAAGCCAACCACCTCGATTGCGAAGGGAAGCCTGCGTCCCCGCAACTCTTCCAACAAGGCTACAGCCAGCACAATTCCCAGAACGCCGTCATACGCACCAGCGTTTGGAACAGTATCGAGGTGCGAACCGATGAGCAGGCGAGGAGCGTTGGACTCCGCGGCAGGATAAACTCCGCGGAAGTTTCCGGCTGCGTCGATTCGCACATGAGCGCCCAGCGGCCCCATCCATCGACCAATTTCCTGATGACACTCGCGCATCGGGGGCGACAAGAACGTTCGGCGCAGGCTGCCTGAGTCTTCTGAAAAAGTTGCGAGGTTCAGGCATCGTTCGATGACCTTTCCCGCGCGGGTTGTGATCTCAGTGGTGTGCACTGGATTTCAGTTCGCCGGATTTCAATTCGAATGACGGGAGTTTCCCAGGGAGGGCTCAGTACTCCCGTATAACCTTCGCCGCCGCCCAGCCCAGTAGCACGAGAGCGACGAGAACCACCCAAGCATAACTGTTCCCATAAGTCGCCACGGGAAAGTGATTGCTGATCATGATAAAGACAACGGGAACCGCCATGAAAGTATTGTGTTTGGATCGCAGCTTGGCCTGAGCGCTGAGCGCGGCCTCGAATGGATTTCCGGCCGCCGCCGCAGCGACCATCTTTCGTTGGGAAGGAAGAATTCGAAACCAGACATTGGCCGACATGATTGTTCCGAGAACTGCTCCGACGTGGATGTAGGCCGCGCGACCACTGAACACGTGCGTCAATCCCCAGGCGAGCAGGGCAATCATCAGCAGTGAGAATACAGCGAAAGCGGCTTCGGATCTGCCCAGAGGCGACCGCAGTGCCAGATCGTAGATGATCCACCCACTTGCCAGCACAGCCAGTCCGATGGCAATTCCGCGCGCTTGAGAAATGTCCGCAATGTCCGGATCAATCAGTCCACTGCTGGAATAGTAGACAAGAAAAAGCAGCACCATTCCGCTCAGCCAGGTCATGAGCGCTTCCCAGCGGAACCAATGCACCTGCTCGGGGCCGACCGTGAGGGATTTCTGCTTGTCGACGGTATAGAAGCCGCCGCTGTGGACCATCCATATCGAGGGGCTCGTGCCATCCGGGGCAGGTTGTTTGGCGAGCTTGTTGAATTGCCCGTCCAGCCAAGTGAAGTAATAAGTTTGGCCAACCCACATGATCGCGGCAAAGACATGGGTCCAGCGCACCAGCAGGTTAAGCCATTCGCGGATTGACGAGGTCACCTTCTCCACTCCATCGGGCGAAATATTTGCTGCTCAGCTTCCGCGGTAAGTCGTGTACCCGTTCGGGCTCAGAAGCAGTGGGATGTGAAAATGCAATTCGCCCGGTTGTACACGGAATGTTACTTCGACCACCGGATAGAGCACCGCCATTTTCTGCAGGACGAAGTAAGTCGCGGTGTCAAAAGTCAGACGATAGACTCCCGCGGATAGATCGTCGCCCTCTGGCAACAACTGAGGACAGCGACCTCCCTGATCGGTGAGGGCCGAGTACAACAAGCGCCAATCTCCGGAACTATCTTGTCTTTCCAGCCGCACAGGCACATCCGCAGCAGGTTTGCCACGAACCAAGTCAAGAACGTGAGTCGAAATGCGGTTCATCGCTGGAGCCATTTCCTTAGCCGGATTTCGGTAATCTGCCGCTGCTGCTCGGCGGCCTCATGCAGTTCGGTCTCGTCGTCATTGTTGAGGCGTCGCCGAAGAATTTCCAGAATCTCGGGCGCCGATTTGCCGGTGGCACACACGATAAAGATTCGATTGAAACGCCGCTCGTACTCGCGATTCGCGTCTGCCAGGTCTTTCTTCACAGCAGCGTCGGCGTCTGCCGCATTGCTTTGCTCCTGCGCTGACCAGACTGCAGACTGAGCTGGCGAAGACTGAACCGGCGAAGACTGAGCCGGGGATGGCGCCTGCACGCGAGTCTCCCCGATTCGCGGATGGCTCCGGAAGGCCTCCATCCAGTCGGATCGCGCCAGGCTGTTCCAGGTTTCGTTGGACGCCGCAAGAAGTGCACCTCCGTCTGTCAATGGCCTCCGGGCGACCATCTCCTGCGCCCAAGCCCGTGATCCGCAGCAGGGAAGAATTGCGTTCAAGGCGTCGCCGGACGGAAGGAGATTCCAGTGGGCCAGAAATTCCCTCGCCTCCCCGGGTCTTGCGCCTGCTGGTTCAGAACCAAATCGATTCAAGAACTCGACCACGAGATTGCCCGCCACTGCTGTGCGATATCGTGCGGTTGATCGAATGTCGTCAATCGGCCGGATCTCCGCACTTGCGGTCCTTCGGGCGAGAAGGAGCAGAGGCGAACTCATCGCCTGTCCTCTTAGAGCTTGTTCGGTTTGCCGCAGACGCATCGGTACTGGCGCAATACTTCCGAGGGCGATGCGGACATCTTCAATCACACCATTCGCCATGCGGCCCAGGGCTGCGATGCAAACTTTGGAAATCGCCTGCGCATTGCGGGCCCCGACTTTGCGGGCATGGCTAAAATACTCCGAAAACCGTCGAGACAGGCACACGGCCTGAATGAGTTCGTCTGGCGCCAGAAGAGTTCTCTTGTATCCGGTGTGAAAAGTAACATAAGGGAGCCGGCGTTCGCCTCGGACTGATACCAAAATCAGCTCCGCTTCGTACGCCAGCAATGCAGGCAAGGAATCGGCTGCCGGCGATGCGTTCACAATGTTGCCACCAATCGTTCCCCGATTCTGGTTTGCAATTCCTCCGGTCCATCGGGCGGCGGCGGCCAGGAGAGGGAACTCGCGTCCAACAACGTCGTGTTTGCGAAGGTCGCTGTAAGTGCATCCCGCGCCGATTCGAATCTCGTCTGCCGTGACCTCAATGCGACGCAGTTCGGGAAGATTCCAAATGCTGACCAGTCTTCGCGCCGGCAGCTTTCCTGCGGCGTATTGCACCATCACATCTGTGCCTCCGGCAATCGGAAGCCACGTGCCCGGTTCCTTGGCCAGCAGCGAGACGATCGCCTGCAAGCTTCCGGGCGCGACCATTTCGTAGTCTGACGGATTCGATCTCATGGGGTCGCGCTCACGTGGTTGTCGTTCTGCGCCAATCCGCGCCGCGCCGCTTCAGCCACGGCTTCAACAATCTGACTGTAGCCGGTGCAGCGGCAGAGATTACCGGAAAGACCTTCGCGGATTTCGTCGATGGTCGGCTCAGGTTTCCCGCTCAATAAATGCGCCGCCGCGAGAATCATCCCTGGCGTGCAGATGCCGCACTGCGCGCCGCCGCATTCCAGAAAAGCCTCCTGCAGGACGTGCAGCGTCTCGCCCGCGGCAAGTCCCTCGATGGTAACGATGCTTGTGCCCGCCGCCTGCAGAACGGGCACGAGGCAACTATTGATGAGCGCGCCATCCATCAGCACAGAGCACGAACCGCACTCGCCTTCTCCGCAGCCTTCCTTCGCGCCGGTCAATCCAAGTTCCAGACGTAATACGTCGAGCAGGCGCTCCATCGGGTAAGCTCGTACTCTCTTCGGCTCGCCGTTCACCGTGAACGAAATCTCGGCTTTGGTGACGCTGGCGTGAGAATCGGTCATTGATCAATAGCCTCCGCGATCATTGGCCTCCACTTGAGGGACTCGCGTCGCTCATCTGCGAAGATGTTGCGAGCGCTTGTCTATCCAGTGCATCCATGATGTCTTCCGGAAGCAAAGGGACAGAATCGAATCGAACTCCGAGAGCGTCTTCGACAGCATTCACGATCGCTGGCGCGGGACCATCCATGGGAAGCTCGCCGATGCCCTTTGCGCCGTAAGCGCCATGGACATTGCCCAACTCCTCAAAGAACACGCGAATCGGCGGTAGGTCGCTCGAAGTCGGCATAATGTAATTGGTCATCTGACCGTTCTGCATGCGTCCATTGTGCCAGACCACTTTTTCATAAAGGCTGAACCCGATCCCCTGGGCAACCCCGCCGATGATTTGTCCGCGCGCCAGCAGCGGATGCAGAACTCTGCCAACCTCCTGGAGCGCGACGAAGTCGTTCACCGATACGTTGTACGTCGCCAAATCCACGGTGACTTCGGCAATGTAAACCGCCCAGGCAAGTGCTGCGTAAGCCTCGCCTCGATACGCTTGATCATCCCAGAAAATGCCGCTGGGAGCCTCGTAACGCGACCAGGAACGGAATTGGCCATGCTCCGCAACATGCTGCCGACAAGCGGCGCGAAACTCATCCACGGAATATCCCTCGTGCAGCAGGCCCGACGACATCAGAGTCTGAGCAATTCCAAGCGCGGCGGACTGCACCAGTTTACCCACCACCATCACCGTACGGGATGCCACCGTGGGCCCGCTGTTGGGCACTTCGAGCGTATCCGGCTGCGCCATACTGACACTTTCATATGGCAGACCGAGAGCCTCAGCGGCAATCTGACTCAGAACAGTTTTCGTGCCCTGGCCAAATTCCGTGCTCGACACCAGCACGCGAACATTGCCGTCGGCGCAACCCTCGACCCCGACCACCGAACTCAAATAGCGCTCGCCCGACCCGGTAAATCCGGCGCCATGCAGAAACGCGGCGATGCCCACACCGCTTCTAGAAGGGCCGGAGAGATTCTGTTTCGCGAACTTCTTTCTCTTGGAGTGATAATCGGAAACCTCCAACGCACGATCCATCAACTTCCCCAGATCGATCGGCTCCCGAATAACCTGCTGCGTCGTTGTCTCCTGCCCCGGCTGCAGAAAATTACGACGGCGAATCTCGACCGGAGAAAGGCCAAGGGTCTGCGCGATCCTATCCATGTGCCGCTCCATGGCAAAGAGGCTTTGCGGCGCTCCAAAGCCGCGGAACGCCCCATGGGGTGGCGCATTCGTTGCGACTGCTTTCGCACGGATGCGAACGCTCGGCCAGTAGTAAGGTCCGCCAGCGTGAATGACTCCGCGGGAAAGCACTACCGACGACAACGTTGCGTACGCCCCACCATCAATCGTGAAGTCGATTTCTCCTCCCAGAATCTTTCCGTCGCGGCTGACGGCGGTCCGGTGGCGGGTGCGCGAGGGATGACGCTTCGTCGTCGCCACCATGTCTTCCAGTCGATCGTAAATAATCTTCACGGGCTTGCCGGATTTGATCGCCAGCAGCGTAGCATGCGCGGCGATCATCGACGGATACTCTTCTTTTCCGCCGAAAGCCCCTCCTGTTTCCATCTGCACCACCCGCACTTTTTCCGCCGGCAAATTGCAGAGCGCCATGAGCGCTTTGTGAATGTAATAAGGGCACTGCAGCGAGCCCCACACGGTTATGCCCTGCGCGTGATCGAACGCTGCGATCATTCCATTATTTTCGATGTAAAGCTGCTCCTGCGCGCCGGTCGAATACTCGCCTTCCACGATGAAGTCGGCCTTCTCCCAAACGCCGTCGAGAGTGCCTTTTTCGATTGAGTAAGTCTTGAAGACATTGTCTTCGCCCCAGATGGTTTGCGAGCGACGTTCACTTTCATCAATCGAGAAAATGGCGGGCAAGGGCTCGTACTCGATCGACACCGCCTGAACTGCTTTCGGAAGAAGATGGCGGTCTGGATGAGCCAACAACAGAATCGGTTCCTCGGGATGGTTTACGAACTCGCCCGCCAGGCAGGGCTGATCGTCCCCGATGAGCGCGATGCAATTCTTCCCGGGAATGTCTTTCGCCGACACGATCACGAATTCACTCCAGGCAAGGCCCGGACCGAGCGTGATCTTCGTGATGCGGCCCCGTGGAATCTGGCTGCGAACTGTCGCTCCGAAGAGCATGTTGGACAAAACCATGTCGTCGACGTACTGTGACTTTCCCGTGACCTTGTCGCGCCCCTCTTTCCGCGTAACCGACTTGCCGACGATGCGATTCGTATTCATGGCTCAATGCTGCGACAGCTCTTCGATGGCGTTGATCTGAACCGCCCGCCAACAGGCGCAGATGGGATAGTGTATGACAGAGTGAGTGACAATGGCGCAGAAGTGTGGCGACGCGTGATAGAAAAAGGTTATGGTGTGGATTGACCGCTTGGATTCGCGGCGAACTCCTTCCCGGCAGGTTCACCGGCAAAGGCACCGTCGGCGAAGACAGGATTCCCTCGGAGGTAAGTAGCTTTCACAACTCCGCGCAACTTTTCTCCCAGATACGGCGAAACCCGATGCCGGTAATGCAACTTATCTTCCGTGACCGTGAATTCGCGGTCGGCGTCGAATACAACGAAATCTGCATCGTAGCCCGAGGCGATTCGACCCATGCGCTTTTCGCTGCCCGCCAGTCGAGCCGGGGCCGTCGACATCCATTGAGCCACGTCGAGCAGCGTAAATCCCCGCTTGCGGGCTTCCGTCCACATCAGCGGCAGCGCTACGGAGAGGCTGGCAATCCCACCCCAAGCGGTCCGGAAGCTGCCTTCGGCGAGCCGCTTCATTGCTGGGGGACACGGCGAGTGGTCGGTAACGACCATGTCAATGGTTCCATCTTTGAGGCCCTGCCACAATCCCTCGCAGTTCTCGCGGCTGCGAATGGGCGGAGCACATTTGCTGAGCGTCGCCCCATCGAGAATCGTTTCAGCAGACAAATGCAGGTAATGGGGACAAGTCTCGATGCTGACCGCAAGTCCTTCAGCGCGTGCTGCGCGCAACTCTGGAAGCGCCTGGCTGGTCGCCAGATGCACGACGTGCAGACGAAATCCATATTCGCGGCAGAGCGATAGCATCAGCCGGATGGCCTCCAATTCCGCCTCGTCCGGCCGCGACTGCAAGTAAGTCGAGTAGCGGCTCCAATCGGCATTGACCAGAGCGTCGGTGGCGCGATCAATCGGGCGGGGCAGCTCCGCATGTACCAGCAGCGGCAGGCCAGTCCGGGCAACATGAGGCAGGGCCAATCGCAACTCCTGCTCCGTAACCATGGTGAACCCGTCGATGCCAGGATTGATCAGGAAGCATTTGAACCCGGGCACGCCGGCGGATGCGAGAGCCTCGATCTCCGACTGATTGTCGTGCACTACGCCGCCCCAAGCGGCCCAGTCGACGCGGCATTTGCCCTGCGCCGCTGATCGCTTGGCCTGCAGCGCGGCAACCGTTGTGGTCGCTGGTAGACAGTTCAGCGGCATATCGACGAGCATGGTGTATCCGCCCGCCGCCGCGGCTCGTGTCGCCGTTTCGAAGCCTTCCCACTCCGCGCGACCGGGATCGTTGATGTGCACGTGAGAATCGACGAGTCCCGGAAGAATGGCCGCCTCGCCGAAGTCGTGAACTGTGTAGCCTTCACTTACCTGATCAGGCGACACGACGGCCTGAATCCGTTCTCCCTCAACCAGGATCGCCGCCGGGTGGATTCCTTCGGGAGTGACCACGCGCCGCGCGACGAATGCCTGCAAATTCAAAATGTCAGCTCCGAAAACAGCATTTTACGAAATTCTGAGTCCAGCTTATACTCGCTTCTCAGCGAAGCGGCTGCGAAAAGGTCCATGTCGACTGACTTGCGGGTTCGCGGATTGCTGGCGCCGGCAAACCGAGCATTACGCATCGATAGAGTCAACACGCATGGACACTTCTTTCATGGCTCGCGCCATTCAGCTCTCGCTCGATAACGTTCTCTCTGGCAATGGCGGACCGTTCGGTGCGGTCGTGGTGAAAGACGGCGCGCTCGTTGCCGAAGCCGCCAATCAGGTCACCTCGACCAACGATCCGACTGCGCATGCCGAAGTAGTCGCCATTCGGGCCGCATGTAAGAAGCTTGGAAGCTTCGACCTTGAAGGCTGCGAGAT
>Ga0224556_1000482_pt1 | contig 10677 bp, 8 predicted proteins | sample 714S315metaG_FD_183007 | JGI IMG/M metagenome (GOLD analysis project Ga0224556, IMG submission 183007) | Peat soil microbial communities from Stordalen Mire, Sweden - 717 S3 1-5 | ecosystem: Environmental > Terrestrial > Soil > Wetlands > Peat | place: Sweden: Norrbotten County, Stordalen Mire...
CTTCGAGGATGAAATGCTTGCCATTGCCGAGGCCAAAGCTGCGTCCGAAGTTTTCGGCGATGCCGCCGATCAGAAACGAGGGCTGAAGTGCAGCGGTCTCGAAAATCCAAGCCAGCATCGAGGTCGTGGTCGTTTTGCCGTGCGTTCCGGCAACCACCAGAACGTTTTTTCCGACCAGGAATTCATCGTGCAGAATCTGCGGCAGCGAGCAGAACGGAATGCGTTCGTCGAGCAAGCGCTCCAGTTCGACATTGCCGCGCGAGAGTGCGTTGCCTACGATTACGAGATCCGGACGGGGATTGAGGTTCGTTGCGGCAAAGGGCTGCGCGACCGGAATGCCCAGGGATTCGAGAAACGTCGACATCGGCGGATAGGAAGCCGCGTCCGAGCCAGTGACGCGGAAACCGCGCTCCTGCAGCATGCCAGCGAGCGACGCCATCGCCGTGCCACAGATACCGATGAGGTGAATGTGTTTTTTCTGGGTCATTTGATCTCTTGGGATTGCAGATTGCCGAAGTCAGATTGCAGAAGTGAGACACTCGGGATCGGAGTTGCTTTTGCAATCTGGCTTCTTACTCCTGGATGTTTCATTTCGCCGTTGCCGCTTCCAGTATCCGCAGTTCCACCGCGTCATTAACGATTAGCCGCGATCGAACGCCGATGGGCAGCGTGATGTTGGCTCGCGAGACGTGCCCCGAGCGCAGACCGAACGCCACCGGAATGCGCAAGTCTTCGACGATCCGCAGAATTACCTCTTCCAACGTGTAATCCTGATCCGGACTCTGGCGGCAATCCAGCATTTCGCCGAAAACCAGGCCGCGCACATCGTTCAGTTTTCCGGCCAGTTTCAGTTGCATCAGCATGCGGTCGATCTGGAAGGGCTTGGCGGCGATGTCTTCGATGAAGAGGATGGTGCCCGCGGTTCGAATCTCGTGCAGCGTGCCGAGCGATGCGGCCAGCATGGAGAGGCATCCGCCGTAGAGGATTCCCTCGGCTTCGCCTGCGACCAGCGGCTTCGCGCCCGAGCCTTGGGCGATGCTCCACTCCTCGACACAGGCTCCGCCTAGCGCGTTCTGCCACGAGTTCAAATCGACGCCGTCGGGAAGGGCAAAATCCTTTGCCACCATCGGACCGTGAAAGGTAACGAAGTTCGCCGAGTCGGCAATGCAGCAGACCAGCGTCGTGATGTCGCTGTAGCCCACCAGAATTTTGGGATGCGAAACGATTTTGTTTGGATCGAGCGCCGGCGGCAGGTAGTTCGAGCCGTAGCCTCCGCGCGCGCAAACGATGGCGCAAATATCGTCGCGCACGAACATGTCTTCGAGTTCCCGGGCGCGGCGCTCCACCGACCCGGCGAAGTAAAGGTCGCGATCGAGGATCGACTCGAAATAAAACGGCTCGTAACCGGCTTGGCGGAGCCCGTCGCAGCCCGCTTCCAGCATGTCACGTTTCACGTTCGAGGCGGGCGCAACGATGCCAACCTTATCGCCGGGGCGGAGGGCGCGCGGTTTGATTCGCGGATTTTGGGTAGCGGAAGCCATCTTCAGCATTTTCCCAGGCGAGTTGCAGATCCCTCGCTTCGCTCGGAATAAGAATTCAGAAAAGTCCTGACACTCCGATCTTAAACGAAGAATTCGCCGCGGCAGATCAGAGTTGCCGGACCGAGCAGATACACGTCCGTCTGCCAGCGCACCGCTTGCGAGCCTCCCGGCGCAATCACCGTTACCGGCGAGGAGATGCGACCACTGGCAATTGCGGCGACTGCGGACGCGCATGATCCGGTGCCCGAGGACTGGGTCTCGCCCGCTCCCCGCTCAAACATACGGATCTCGACTTCGTGGGTACCGCGCACCGACGCATACACCACATTCGTTCCTTGGGGGAACTGCGGTTGCGTCTGGATCAGCGCGGCCTGACGCTGCCAGCCCTCCGGAAAGTCCTCCACAAAGATCACGAAGTGCGGATTGCCCATGGAGACTTCTCTGCCGATCGCGCGGACCGACGTGGTCTCAATCGACAACTCACCGCCGACCTCGGGCTGGCCCATATTCGCCTCAAACTCAAAGGTTGAGCCTCGGCGTCGCACGAACTGGCAAGTCTTCAATCCCGCACCGGTGCGGATTACGACTTCGGCATTGCCCTCGCGCGCGCAAATTTCTGCCGCTACACAGCGCGTGCCGTTGCCGGAAATTTCAGCCGCCGAACCATCGGCGTTGATGAGGCGGGCGTCGATGTCGGCTTCCGCGTCTGGAAACAGCCACTCCACCCCGTCGGCGCCGATTCCGTTATGGCGGTCGCACAGCCGGCGAGTCAGTGCTCTCAAGTCGCCAGGAGCGTGCGAGGCTTCCACCAGGAGAAAATCGTTGCCGCAGGCCGACGCCTTGGTGAAGGAAAGCTTCGGGCTTTGCTCATTCTGGAGCGCGCTCATTTCCGGGCACTCATTTCCGCACACTCATTCGCGCTCCGCGGTCCCGAGCGTGGTCACGACGGCAAAGGCTGTCGACTCGTGCAAGCGGATGGAAAAGACGCTCTGTTGATCCCGCTCACCATCCACCGAGAACACCATGCGGAAATCCGGGTCGGCGTTTGCGATGTGCACACTGTGCAGGTTGAGTTGTTCGGATTCCAGGATGCGATTCACTTCGCGCAACATCCCGTCGACGTTGCGGCCGGTCACCTCGTAGGTCGTGGCAAACGTCTTCAGGGAGAAGGTGGCCTCCATTCGCCCCAGCACTACTAGCGCCATCAAAATGATGACGGTCGCAAAGCACGCGGTCAGATACAGTCCGCCGCCCGCCGCCATCCCAATTCCCGCCACGACAAACAACGTGGATGCCGTGGTCAGGCCCTGCACCGAGGCGCGGGCGTGCAGGATTGAACCGGCACCAATGAAACCGATGCCCGGGATGATCTGTGCCGCGATGCGCGCGCTGTCGGATTCCACGCCCGCGAGTTGGCGAGACAGCACGGTGAACATGGCCGCGCCGAAGCAGATAAACATATTTGTGCGCAGACCCGCCGGCCGGCGTCGCAATTGGCGTTCGAGGCCGATGATGCCGCCGAGGATCGCCGCCAACAGCAAGCGCGCCAGTGTCGAACTCAGCACCACTCCCAGTTCATTCCGCAGCAGCGCGATGGTTTGGTGGATTGGGTTCATGAGAGCGCCTGGACTCGACGACCTAGCTGCGCGAAAAGCGCGCGGCACTGGCCCCGGAGCGGATTCTACCACCGCCCTCCGGCGCTTTCCGTTGTCCTTTCGAGAGAGGGTTAACGCGGCTGATTCGGGGCGACCTGCGTCGAGTAGATGTGGGCGTGGGGCTGTCCGGTCGCGTGAATTTCGGTCAGCTCGAAAAGATCGGTTCGATTCACCCGCTGAGACACGACATCGCCGTCGAAGGCAATCACAAAGTCCACGTAGCGGGGCGGGTCGGCCAGCGTGTGCTCCCAGAGGCCATCAGGATCGGATGGCCGTTTCCATGGGCGGTGATCTTCGCTATTCACCACCTGACGCAGCGGGATTCCGGCCTGCTCCATGATGCCGACATGTTCCGAGATATCCATGAGAAACCTGGCGCGGCGCGGCAAGCGGGCGACGATTTGCTGTACTGAGGAATTCAAGGGACTGCGTGTCGCCCACTGCCTCTGTGCTTCCTGCAAGCATGGGGGGCCCGCTCTCCACACCGATGCGTAACTGGCAACGACCAGCGCAAACATCAGCGCCGTCAGCTTTCCGCTGTGCCGGCCTCTCGCGCTGAGAAGAAAGACAGAAGCCGTCAACATTCCGGCCGAAACCGCGAACATCGGCAACAACTGGAGTCCGTAACGCTGGTTGAATATGGCAAACGGCCACCACGTGGAGACATGAACGAGCACCGAGCCGTAGGCAATCGACAGGGCATAGAACAGCAACGGAACCCACAGGAACAGCAACACCCACGCAGCCGACTGCGGGCGCAATCTCCACGCTCCGATGGCCAACGCCAGAATGGCCGCTGCCAGCCAAAAGCGGCCCCAGTTCCCTTCCGCGAGGTTGAGTTGCGCCGATTTCAAGAAATAGATCGCCGCCACACCGACATTGTGGAACGCTGGATTGGGAGCGTGCACACGTTGCTCGATTCCTTGCGCCGAATACGGGCTGTTGGCGAACGCCAGAGCGTCTCCATAGACTGCCGCGTTGTATGCCAGCCACAGAACTGGAGCCACGGCAATGGCCAACAGAAACTTCACCGCAGCCGCGCGCAAGGCGCGATCCTGCCATCGCCGGAGCGCGATAATTACGACCGCCGCTCCCAACGCTCCTGCCAGAAACCATCCGTCGTAGCGCGTGAGTTCCGCGGCGGCCAGGCAACCGGCGCAGCGCAGGAGCGCGGTGCCGGTAAGAATTCGGTCGTCCCTACGGGACTTCGATCCCTCTTCCCGCCTTACCCCGCGCTGAAGCGCGGGGCTAAGCTCGTCCGTCCCTTCGGGACTGGATCGTTGGCTTCGGATAAACTCCGAGAAGTACACGACGGCCCAGATGAACAGCGCCAGATACAGCGACTCGGTCATGGCCGTCGCCTGCATGTAGATCAGGTTGGGATTGGCTCCAAAGGCGAATGCTGCGGCCCATGCGCCTATGTCCGCTGCCGGTTTGGTGCGGAGATCGGTGTTGAGCGCACCGCGCACCAGGCGAAAGATTCCCACGACCGCGAAAACGTAGGCGATCATCGAAGGGATCGAGCCACCCACGCCTTTTTGCCACATCGAATCCACGAAAATGAAAGGGATCATCAGCAGATGGGGCAGCGGCAACCACACGGTGCCCAACTGCAGCAGACCGGGGGTCCGCGAGTCGAACACTCGACGCGCGATATTGATGTGTGCGACCGCGTCGCCGTAGAGAAGAAGGTCGCTGTGCTGAAAGTAGTAAAAAAAAGAAAACAGAGACACAAGGGCAGCGATGCCGGCCACACGGGCCGCGCTGGTGTCGGGAACGGCGGCTGGCTTCACGCTGTCTTTGTTGCCGTCTTTGTTACTCAATCTGCGCTCACCGGAATCAACCGCGGCTTGAGCGATGGTCTTATTCCAAATGCGTCAGTTCGCGGAATATCTGAAAGCGCGCGTCGATTTCTTCACGCGTGAGATTCTGCAGACGCTCGGTGCCAAAGCGTTCCACGGCAAACGATCCCATCACTCCGCCGTAAAACAAGGCGCGCTTTAAGATCTCGCGATTGACCTCACCCTGCGATGCGATGTAACCCATGAAACCTCCGGCGAAGGAATCGCCGGCTCCGGTGGGATCTTTCACTTCGTCGATGGGCAGCGCCGGCGCGCGAAAGGGATGCGATCCAACGCCGAACGCTCCTTCGCGGAAAAAAATCGTGGCTCCGTACTCGCCGTGCTTCACCACAAGAGCGTTTGGCCCCATGGCGAGAACTTTTCTGGCCGCGCGCGGAAGATTCTTCTCGCCGGCGAGCATCTTCGTCTCCGTGTCGTTGATCAGCAGAACGTTCACTAGTTTCAACGTTTCCGCCAATTCCTTGGGCGTGCCGTTGATCCAGAAATTCATGGTGTCGCCGCCCGTCAAGCGCACGCCGCTCATCTCCCGGCGCACCGCCGCTTGCAACGACGGGTGGATATTGGCGAGGAACAGGAACTGTGTGTCCGCATATTTTTTGGGAATGCGCGGCTGAAACTTCTCGAATACATTCAGTTCCGTGAAATAGGTCTTGGCCTCGTTGAGGTTGTCGAGATACTGCCCGCCCCAGCGGAAGGTCTTACCGTTTGTCCTCTCGATACCGCGGGTATCGACGCCACGAGCCTTCAAGACGGCTTCGTGTTCGGGCTTGAAGTCGTCGCCCACGACCGCGACCATGCGGACTTGGGTAAAGTAACTTGCCGCCAGCGAGAAATATGTCGCGGCGCCTCCGAGGATGTCGGTCACCCGGCCGGAAGGCGTGGCGATTGTGTCAAAAGCTACAGAACCTACTACCAGAATGCTCATGAGTCTCCGTAAGTCGGTCGATGGTCGTCAGTCGTTGGCGAGCACACCGCTAAGCTGCGAGTTTCGGATTGACGTTCGCTAACGACCAGCGACCGACGACCAACGACTATTTCACGTACTTTCCCAATATCAACCGCAACTTTTCCTTTGTCGCCGCTGGAATCTCTACCGGGTCGGTCAGAATCGCGTTCGCCAAGGCTCGTCCGCATTTGCAATCGCGTGCCGGCGGCATCGCTGCCACCGCCGCTTTCACGACCTTCGCGGCGTTCTCGGCGTTCTTGACCAGAACCGAAACGATCTGTTCGACCGTCACCGCATCGTGATGCGGATGCCAGCAATCATAGTCGGTCACCATGGCGATGGTGACGTAGCAAATTTCGGCTTCGCGCGCGAGCTTGGCTTCTTGCAGGTTGGTCATGCCAATCACATCCGCGCCCCAACTGCGATAGATATTCGATTCGGCTTTAGTGGAGAACTGCGGACCCTCCATGCAAACGTAGGTTCCACCGAGCTTCGCGGGTACGTCCGCAACCTTACATGCGCCGAGGACCACCCTGGCCATTTCGTCGCACAGCGGGTCGCCAAATCCGACGTGGGCCACAACGCCGTCGCCAAAGAAGGTATCGATGCGGTGCCGGGTGCGATCGATAAACTGGTTCGGAATCACAAAATCGAGCGGCTTGTGTTCTTCTTTTAGCGAGCCCACGGCGGAAATCGAGATAATGCGTTCGACTCCCAGCTGCTTAAAGCCATGAATATTGGCCCGGAAATTCAGTTCGCTCGGCAGAAGCTTGTGGCCACGGGCGTGGCGTGCAAGAAATGCGACCTTGCGGCCCTCCAGAGTCCATAAGTCGTACGCATCGGAAGGATCGCCGAAGGGAGTTTGCAGGCGAACCTCCTGCGCGTCATTGAAGCCCGGCATCTGGTACAAACCGCTACCGCCGATAATGCCTATCTCTGCCTGGTGCAATTGCGCTCCTGATTGGGGTTTACCCGAAATTGTCGCGAATGACTGTGGAATCTGTGATTATACAAGAAGGAAACTCATGGCTTGGCGGGCGCGGCCTGCGGTTCCGGCCAGAAGTCTGCTTCCACGCGGTGGGTCGTCTCTTCATCCAGACTTTCGCTGATTAGCACGGCATCGCCGCGGACTTCAATCACAACAGTTCCCTCTTCCGTCAGCCAGGCATGCCTTCCGCGTAAAGTGCGCCAGGAATCGGCTGGCGGAGCATCGTCGGCAACCTTGCCATCCATGCCGAGTCCCTGCCGCTCCTGATAGCGCTGCGCCAGCGACTTCGCGTACACCGCCGCGAACTCCGATGCCTTCGCGTCGCTCGACCATCGCGAAACGTAGAGCACGCCGATCGGCGCCGACTTGTCAGCCTTGGGCTTGCCGGCGTAGTAGTATCCGCCGCGCCACGCTGGATAGATCGCAGCAGCTTCTTTTGCGCCCGCATACTGCTCGACCAGAACATCGACGTCGAATTCTCCCATGGCGCCGATGTCGAAGGCATCGTAGCCCTTGAAGTCTTTCTCCATGTCGATCATCTTCACTGGTTCAAGTTTCTCGTGGGCCAAGTACGTTTGCGGCTCCATAATTTCGCGCGTTGTCTTCGGCGGATCTTTGAAGGCGCCTGCGTAGGCCAACTCCTTCCCGCCCGCCTGCAGGAGCGCGGCGGTGAAGTCGAGTCCGTAGCGATAGGGGAACGTCAGTTCCTCTTTCAGAAAAATCGGAGCGTCGCGAAACGTGGGAGTGTCGGCGGTACCGACGAGCATGCCGTCCTTGAGCGCTTGGACGATTTGCGGCGAATTGAGCAATGTCTTGCCGGTCGGCGCCAGGGAATAATCGAGCAGCACCACCATCGCCTGGCCTTCGATTACGGCTTGCCGTGCCGAGCTTTCCTCGTCGTTTATGATGTCGGCTGGACTGGGATCGTCTTTTTTATCAGTCTTTCCCGAAGATCCTTTCATCCACTTCTCGATGCCGAACGACTGGTCCTGGAGCGCGTGCGTCAACTCGTGCGCCAGCACCGGCTTCTGTTGCTCGGCGTCAACCCAATTCAGCAGATTCACGGTTTTTGTTTTGACGTCGTAGTATCCGGCGACCTGTTCGCGGAGCATCACCACTAAGAAATTAGAGAGGTCGAAATTTCGCGGCAGTAGGCCGAACTTCTTCAGCACCGCCGACGATCTCTCCAGGCGCTTTGCGTCTTTGTCGTCCTTCATGCTTTTCACGATGTAGGACTGCACATCATCGCGCTTGGTCAGCCTGCGCTTCACCTTGTGGTCGATGGGCAGGCCGGTATCTTTGCTTACAAACTGCAGGATTTCGTCGACGGAACGAAACAGTTCTTTGGCTTCCTGGGGCGAGACGATGGTTTCGGGTGCGGCTAGTGGAGTTTGTGTGGCGCGGGCGGCATCGCCCGCGGGGGACTGTGCAGTCTGCGGCTGGTCCTGAGACCATGCTCCGCACGCCAGAATTGCAAAGAGCAGGCCAACTATAGTGGTTTCACGAAACTTCATGCTTCCTCTGTGATGAACACTTCCATCTTGAAACAATTGGCGATCGCCAAGGCGATTAGTGATTCGCGACCTTCTCGGTCACCCACTCGCCCGCCTCGCGCGTCCCCAGGGTCCCGCCGATGTCGGCCGTTGTTTTCTTCTGCCGCACGGCTTCGAACACGGCGGCTTCGATCTTCTGCGCTTCGCTAGTCATGCCCAGATGCGCCAGCATCATAGCCGCCGTCAGAATCGCACCGAAGGGGTTGGCAATATTTTTTCCAGCAATCGGCGGCGCGGAACCGTGCACGGGCTCGAACATCGAAGTCTTCCCCGGATGCAGGTTGGCGCTCGCGGCCATCCCGAGGCCGCCCTGCAATCCGGCGGCGAGATCGGTGATGATATCGCCGAACATATTATTTGTGACGATGACGTCGAAGCCGCGCGGATCGCGCACCATTTGCATGCAGAGCGCGTCGACGTACATGTGCTGCGTTTCGATTTGCGGAAACGCCGCCGCGACTTCCTTGAACACGCGCTGCCACAGGCCGCCGGCGTGGGTCATGGCGTTGGACTTGTCGCACATCAGGACGCGGCGGCGCGACGAGCCGTCCACTTTTTTGCTACTGGCGCAGTACTCGAACGCGTAGCTGATGATGCGTTCGACGCCCTTGCGCGTGTTGACGTCTTCCTGGATCGCAACTTCGTCGGGCGTTCCCTTTTTGAAAACACCGCCGAGGTCGCCGTAAACACCCTCGGTATTTTCGCGGAATACGACGAAATCAACGTCTTTGGGCTCGATGCCTTTGAGCGGGCAGAGCGATGCGTCCATCAGGCGCACCGGGCGGACATTGGCGTAGAGATCCATCTGGCAGCGCATGCCGAGCAGGATTTCCTTGGCGTGAATGTTCGAAGGGACGCGCGGGTCGCCGAAGGCGCCGACGAGAATGGCGTCGAAATCGCGGGCCAAAGCGGCGAAGCCATCGGGCGGGACGGTGACTTTATCGGCGAGGTAACGGTCGGCTCCCCAGTCGAACGGGGTCATTTCGACCGCGGCGCCAACGGCCCCCATGACATTCACAGCCTGCGGGATGACTTCCTTCCCGATCCCGTCGCCGGCGATTACGGCAATTCTCTTTTGGCTCACGCGAATCGAAGATAACAGAAACAGCGGCGGAGAAACACCAACGCGCCATGGGATTGCACGGCGTCCCGCTGCCGCGTTCTGTATCTGCCGGCCTCCGCTATAATCAGAATGAACGCGCATGAGCACTGCATTGCACGAGAACTCAGTAACCGGATCGACCACGCACGCGGACTACGGCAACGCTCGCGGTGAGTTTCAGGCGTTGCTCTCCGGCTGCGGACTTTATGACCTGGGCGGGCGTGCGAAGATCGCGGTAACGGGTGGAGACCGCGTCCGCTGGCTGAACGGCATGGTCTCCAATAACGTGCGCGATCTGGCCGAAGGCCACGGTATCTATGCCTTCATGCTGAACGCGCAAGGCCACGTTCAGGCCGATCTATATGTGTTTCAGCGTGGCGATTCGTTGCTGGTGGATGCGGAACGTAGCCAGCGCGACAAGGTATTGCAGCTGTTTGATCGCTACATTATTGCGGACGATGTTGAAATCGCCGACATCAGCGACCAACTCTCCGCGCTCGGCCTGGCCGGTCCTGAATCGCGGAATGTGCTAAAACGCGCGGGCATTATTTTCCCTGAGCTCGCGCCGTTAGAGTCGTGTTCGCCGAAATGCGAGTGCACGTGCGGCTGCCCGCAATGCACCGTGGTGAGGGGAGACGATTCCTCGGGCACGTCGTACGAAATCTGGCTGGCTCCAGACAAGCGCAAGGCGACATGGGATGCGTTGGTTGCGGCTGGCGGGATCGCCGTTGGCGCCAGTGCGCTGGAGTTGCGACGAATCAGCTTCGGCATCCCGCGTTTTGGCGTCGATATTCGCGAGCGCGATCTGCCGCAGGAAACTGGACAGACACGCGCCTTGAGTTTCACCAAAGGCTGCTATCTCGGGCAGGAAATCGTGGAGCGTATCCGCTCTCGCGGCGCCGTGCATCGGCTGTTCACAGCTTTCACGGTCGAGGGCGCGCTGCCCGAACCCGGAACGAAGGTTCTGGCGCGCTACGACGACAACGAAAAGGAAGTCGGCGAGATCACCAGCAATGCGATCTTGCCTCTG
>Ga0224556_1000484_pt1 | contig 10661 bp, 7 predicted proteins | sample 714S315metaG_FD_183007 | JGI IMG/M metagenome (GOLD analysis project Ga0224556, IMG submission 183007) | Peat soil microbial communities from Stordalen Mire, Sweden - 717 S3 1-5 | ecosystem: Environmental > Terrestrial > Soil > Wetlands > Peat | place: Sweden: Norrbotten County, Stordalen Mire...
GAGCGACTCTTCGGCGGTTGAGCGGATAACGCTCTTGCGGGTTCGGCGTTGTCAGCGGCTTCTTGCTGGACCGCCATCCGCGCGTCGGCGAGCGCCTTCGCCGCGTCCGAACCTTCGGCGACGAGAACGTCCAGCCGACAGCCGGGGGACTCACGATAAACCGCGCGAGCGAAACGCAGGTCTTCGGGCGACAGAAGACAAATGGCGCCGAGGGTCAGTTTTCCGCGCCCTTTGGACTGCTTGACGGTGTCGACCGAGACCGGCCATCCACACGCCGTGAGGAAGTCTGCAATCCGCTGTTGAGGCCATTGTCCGGGGTCTATTTCGCCTCGCGTCACACCCTTTAGGAAAGCGTTCACCAGAGGCGGACGGCCCGATTGCATCGTCGATCCACTCGCCCTCTGTCCGGGCCGAGACATGCTCCACTCGTTCAGATCGCGCAGGTCGGCGACCGTCTTCAGAACGCGCCGCTGCGACTTCTTCCAATTCTCCAGCGCGTCACGGTGACTTTCGAATTCCTCGACGGTCAACCATGGCCGAGTATCCGCAGTGATCACCCCGTCGACGTCGACGGGGTGGACAGGTTCACGTTTCAAATCGAAGTCGAGATTGAGCGTTACCCGCCTTTTGACCTCGACGAGGTCGGCGTCCTCGATCCATTGCGTCCGCAAGGGCGTCAAAGACTTGCTAATGAAGCGCGTATCGTATTCACGCTCGGCATGCACTTGGCCCCATTGGGCGCATTCCTCCCAAGGGTCGTCTGGCCTGTCTTCGAGTTTGCACCCGGCGCGAGCTAGGACCGGTGTGCCGGGATCGTCGACGTCGAGCGGCTCGATCGTGATCGTGCCGCGGGTCTTGGTGACCAGCGCTCGGCCGATCCTATGTTTTTCTTCCCAAATGGTGGCGTTGTCGGGCGTGATGCGGGTGCGAGCCTCGATGAACGCCTTCGCCACGGGCCCGGTAATGTCGACAGCCTCGACCGGAATAGAGCTAAGAAAACCGTCGGTCGTGACGCTGCACACCACGGCGTCCGTCGGTAATCGGGCGAGCGCTTCGGAAACCGCCGCTCGCACCAAGCCGGTGGTCATCGCCGCCATCATGGGATTGGTGATCGATGACGACGGTAACGTTTTCATCTGGCCCGAGCGGCTGTCGAAGACCCTCTTCCCACGCGGAGCGTCGACGCCGCCGTCGGTCACGGTTCTGGTCGCGTCGACAGCCTGTGCGATTTTCCCGTAACCGGAATTTCCGATCTCCTTGGAGAGTTTGTCTAATAAAACATCCCCCTGCTCCTTGGCTTCCTTACGGACATTATTGATTGTCCGCGTGAAACTCTCAAAGGGACTGGACGATTCTTCGACCCATTCGATGCGCCATCCGACCTCGACGTCGATTTTTGCGCCTTGCGAGAGAGCGACGACGAGTTCGGGACCAGTACACCAGCTCGTGCCGTTCAACGGATAAACCAGACCACGATCCCCGGCTCTTACTGGGAGGGCAGGAAAACGCGTTCCTTCTGGAAACGAGAATCTCACACGAGCGAAGGTCATGGCCTCGGATACGACTGCGAGCCTTTCGATGTCGGCTTCTTGTTTCGCAGATTCCCAATCCGGGACCCTTATCATCGCCATCGCCGTCGTGTAGGCGCTCGTCAGATCGACATCGTAGAGGTTCGTGCCGATGGGCGTGTAACCGAGGTAGAAGGCTTCGTTGCGGCCTCCGTGATAGCAATTCGAGGCGAACGGCCATGCCTCGGTGAGACTCGGCAAATAATGATTCCCCCCGCGATGGCGCATGTAACCGAAATATTGGTCCGGCAATATGCCGAGATTCTCGACAGCCTTGCGGATCAACATGACGGCTGCCGCGCCGAGAGTCGGCACGGGCTTGTCGACGCCGAGTTTCGGCAGAACATCCCAAATCTTTTGCAGGTATCGCGCGGCGATGACGGCGTCCTGTAGAGCGTAACGCTCGAAGAGTTCGGGATCGTCGTGAAGTAATACGTCCATCCGTTCGATCTGACCCGGCGGCAATTCAATTTTCTCGACGCCAATCGATTTTCCGACCGTCTTCAGCGACGACCCTTGAGGCGACAAGAGTATTGTGTCGACGAAGGTGATGGTGATTTTTTGCCTGCAGATCGTCTTGACCAGCGGTCGCGTGATCGAGGCGAAGGTGTTTCTCACGCTGTCGACCTTCGATTTGAGGCTCGGCCAGTCCTTCAACGTCGACAAATCCGCGCGCGAGAAAAACGCGACGACGGCAACGGAATCTGGAATTTTGTCGATGACCCCTTTGTTCTTGGCCTCCTTCAATGCGCGAGTGATCAACGTCACGAGCGCGAGCCGGGCCCTTTTCGTGTTGTTCGTCGGATATTCAATGACGCCGCACTCTTCGCCGGTGCGAGGATTCAGGACCACCATCTGATAGCTTAGAAGGACGTTGGTGTCCGACGGCAACGACCCTTCGGCGCGCCCCTCGTTCACGTATTCAGAGTCGAACCCGATGATGATCTCCGGCGTGTTCATGGCTCGACCGCCGAGCCATTGGCGGCGCCTCTACATCCGCGGACTGGAAGCTTTAGCTGTAAATTACTAGAAAATGTAAACATCTACATCGAAATTGATACGCTTTAGCCCAACGAAATACTTAGCAATTACAGAATACAATGCGATTTTAGTTTTCAAATGTCAGTATGGTAGCTTTGATTTAGCATTTTCGATGTCTTTTTCGATCAGGCTTCTGATATATGTTGAAATATTTGTGTCTTTTAGCTTGATATTATCGATGATAGTCTGTAGTAATTCACGAGTTACTCTAATCGATAACCATCTGTTTAGCCTTTGTGGTTTCATGTAAGCTCTCCTTTGTTGCGTCTCACAACTATTTATGGAAGTCCGTGTCACGAAACGGAGGTTTTCGCGGGAACAAGGATTAAATTTTAGTAATATTTGGCGTGGATAATTACTATATTGTATTTGCCAAACATTTTTGGACCAGAGTAAATAAATAACTGCTGGATATAAAAAAAATATATACATAATTACACTGGCGTAAATGAACCACTTTACTTATTATATAAAATAACTACATCACAATCGCCGAAAATGGTTTGAACAGCCAGAAAATCTCCGATGACTGCACAGTTGATGATTTCGAAGGTTCACTAGCGCTTGCCTTCCTCATTCAGGAAGACGACGGAGGGCGCGGTTCTGCGCCTGTATTAACGCGAACGAAATGCGCCAGCAGAGTCGCGTGCCGCTCCGTTAAAAGGCTCAGATCAGCGCCGCGCTCGAGTTCGTCGCGAAGATGGTACGGGGGCCTCATTCCGCCCCTTTTTTCTGGCGATCCGGCTCGACGCCAAGCATTTGCCGAAGCGGGGCAGTGGGAATGCGAATGCGGCCCCCAATGCGGATCGATGGGAAATCACCGCGCTTCACGGCTTCATAGGCCGGATTTTTCGAGAGCCTAAAAAGCCTTCCTAGTTCCTCGACGGAGCATGTCGGCCGGTTGAGAATTTCCTTGATGTTTTCAGTCATTTACTTGGCTCGTCCTTTGTTGAAGGCGAGAGTCGCAGATTTCTCTAGTTTTGTCCACGAAGGCACGATATAAAACGTGAAAACGTGCCACAATCGAGCCAGGGGCGGCGCATGCAGGGATTTGGGATCGATTTCGAGTGGACGCTGTTCGCCGCCTACGATGTCAAGCAGTCGGCGCAAGAGCTGTTCCGGCGGATGTTTAGTGAAAGGGACTTGAAGCGGCTTGAAATAGGTGCGCCGGAGGGGCCTTGGCTGGTTGCCTCGGGCGCACCGTTAACGACGAGACCCTTAGACATTCCGGAACTTTATCTACGGCTCGCCCAGTCAGAGCCGACCATTGAGGGCCATAAAGCGTTTGCGAAGAAATACGGTCTTCTCACCAATCGAGAACGGGATCCCATTTCCAGTTGGCCGGATAAAGTAAAAGGCATGCGCAGGTTGGTCGCGATGGTCGAGGATAAGGCAAATTGGGAGATCCGGGACGGGAAATACGTCCCCTATGAAAATCCGGGCAGCTTCTCCTTTCGGTCTGTGCCGAACAGCGAGACGGGCGAAATGATCTTCAATGTTGTGCCGAAGGATCTTTACGCCGCTCTCGAGCTGCAATGTTTTTCTCATAGCGCCAGCGGGGCAAAGATTCGCATGTGTAAGTCTTGTGGTTCGCTCTTCGAAGCTGGCGGAGCCAGCGGCACTCGATCTCATAAGACGTTTTGCTCGGACAAGTGCCGATATGATTTCGCTCACCGCAGCCGGAGAGGAAAACAATGAAAGGACATATTCGCGAGCGTTCGCCTGGCCATTGGGCCATCGTTCTTGATGTGCGGGACCCAGCCACGGGGAAACGAAAGCGGAAATGGCATTCATTTCAAGGCACGAAACGCCAAGCACAGACCGAGAGCGCGCGGCTGATTTCCGAATTGCAGGGCGGCGGCTACATGGAGCCGACCAAGATGACGTTCGTGCAATTTCTCGATCAGTGGCTTGGGCATATTAAGGCCCAAGTGTCGCCCCGCACTCATGAGCGTTACACCGAGATCGTAAAAAAGAATATCGGCCCGGTGCTCGGCGCGGTGCACCTGAGCAAGCTGAGGCCGACGCAAATTGCGTCGGCTTATTCCAAGGCGCTTCTGGAGGGCCGCAGGGACGGCAGCGGCGGCCTGTCGCCCAATACGGTCCTTTACATGCACCGCCTCATCAAGCAGGCATTGGCCCATGCCGTGCGGTGGGAGATAATATCCAGAAGCCCTGCGGATGTGGTCGACCCGCCAAAGATCGAGCGGATCACTATGATCACCTACGACATGACGCAGACCGCCGAATTGTTGGAGGTGGCGCGAGGTACCCGCCTGCTTGTCCCGGTGATTCTAGGGATTCTCTGCGGACTGAGACGCGGAGAAATTGTCGCGCTTCGTTGGCGACAGGTCGACCTTGCCAACGCCCAGCTGGCAGTGGTCGCGAGTGCCGAGCAAACCAGGGAGGGGGTCCGTTACAAGCAGCCGAAGACCGGCCGAGCCCGCACAGTGGCTCTTTCGCCGATCGTCGTGGAGGAGTTGCGTGCCCATCAATTGCGGCAGGCCGAAGAATTACTTCGCCTCGGCGTCCGCCAGAATGACACTACTTTCCTGTATGCGCGCGAGGATGGAGGGCCGATCCAGCCGCGTAGCCTCACGCACGCTTGGAATCAAATGCTCGCCAAAACGACATTGCCCAGAATCCGGTTTCATGATTTGCGGCACGCCCATGCCACCCACCTTCTCTCAAGCGGCGTTCACCCAAAGGTCGCAAGCGAGCGCTTGGGTCACTCCAAGGTGGGGATCACGCTCGACCTCTACTCGCATGTCCTCCCCGGCATGCAGGCCGATGCCGCCGCCCGCGTTGACGAAGCCCTTCGAGTGGCGCTACAGAAGCGGGCTCGTTGAGCGTTGGGTAGCAATTCGGTAGCAAATCGGCTTTTGCCGTTTTCTACTGGAACCAGAAACCTTAATTAGCTCAGAGGGTTGGAGAGGTGGCTGAGCGGTTGAAAGCACCGCACTCGAAATGCGGCATAGGCGCAAGCCTATCGGGGGTTCGAATCCCCCCCTCTCCGCCACGCGTTACCATTATCGTTTTGATTTAGTTAGATTATTTTCAAACCGAACAGAGTCGGTATTACAATTGGTCTTACACGTCGACGCTGCTTGGGACAAACTAGAGCATTTTCCCATCTGAATGAATCGTCTGGGATTCCCGAATCAGCTTATTTCTGATTCAAGATGCGTGCTGGTGAAGGAGGCCGGCATGCATGGCCAAATCTTTGTCCCTCGATCTTCGCCGGCGTGTGGTGGATGCCATTGAACGTGGTCTTTCGTGCCGCCAGGCGGCGGCACGGTTTGGGGTGAGCGCGTCGAGCGCGATCCGCTGGCTTGACCGGCTGAAGAAGCAAGGCGGCGTCGCAGCAAAGAGGCAGGGCGGCGACCGCAAGTCGGGCCGTATCGAAGCCGAAGCGGCCTTCCTCCTTGGCGAGGTCGCCGAGACGCCGGACATCACGCTCGTCGAGCTTCAGGAGAAGCTGAAGGCGCGCGGCGTCAGCGTCGGCATCGGGACGCTGTGGCGCTTCTTCGACCGGCGGCGCATCACGTTTAAAAAAAGACGGCGCATGCCGCTGAGCAGCAACGCTGCGACGTGAAGGCGGCTCGCGAGGCGTGGTTCGAGGGGCAGCTCGATCTTGATCCGGAAAGGCTGATCTTCATCGACGAGACGAGCGCCTCCACCAAGATGGCGCGCCTCTACGGGCGGGCTCCCAAAGGAGAGCGCTGTCTTGCCGCGGTTCCTCACGGCCATTGGAAGACGACGACCTTCACGGCTGGGCTGCGGATCGGTGGCCTCGCGGCGCCTTTTGTGCTCGACGGCCCGATGGATGGTGATGCTTTCCGCGTTTATGTAAGCCAAGTCCTTGTGCCCGAACTCACCACCGGCGACGTCGTCATCATGGACAACCTGCCAGCCCACAAGGTGCATGGCGTGCGGCAAGCCATCGAAGCGGCCGGCGCGACGCTGCTGTATCTGCCGGCCTACTCGCCGGACTTCAACCCGATCGAGATGGCGTTCTCCAAGTTCAAGGCGCTCCTGCGCGCCGCAGCCGCGCGAACTATCCCTGATTTGTGGGACGTCATCCGCATCGCACTCGACGCCTTCACACCAAGCGAGTACCAAAATTATTTCGCCGCCGCTGGATATGACGCCACATGATCGGAAAATGCTCTAGCACGCAATTTCAATCTGAGTATGAACCTTAAGAAAAGGAGATGGAATCACCTATAGCCCCAGTCGTCTAAAGCGAGCACGTTCATGCGGCCGGGTCAGGTCCCAAATGGAAGCAGGCTTTCCCCACAACCACGAAGCGTGTTTTCGCGCAGTGATCGAGACGATTCGGCATAAACAGATAAGCCGTTGTAAATTGGCGATTGGCGGTAAATCGATGAGGGGACGAATTGCTTTGCAGATTGCTGCAGCCATCTCCGCCAATGTGGAAAGCCTCGTTTTACTTGGGTATGGGCTGATCTCCCACGAGCGTGTGTGCGGCAGGAGTTTGTCATGAGATGGCCCCGGCAATCCGATGGAATGAGGCACCAGCGTCCCTGCGGGACGACGACTCTGGTGACCGAGGAATGCTGGTGTGCCGCAAGAAACGGCATGCAAGTAAAGTAGCAGCGCTATTGGGAGCGGGGTGGTGTACGCTTCGAGTCCGGATATTTCGGAAATGGACCGCGTGGTGATGGTAACGTCGAGTTTTGATGCCGCTAACCGGCGTACTGGGTGGTAAGCGGACGTAGAGGACTCGTCACGTCGATGGCCGGTTCGCGCCCATGTACGTCGTTCACGAGCCTAACTATCCCTTCCAATACCGGTCGTTCGTTCAACGGTTCCCGACCTGATCAGACCCGCTTCGGAAGTCCCCCTGATCGCCACGGGCGAAGGGAGAATAATTGATGCTAGTCCTCCGGACTCTCGTTACGTTTTATGCGATATGGTCATATGGATTGCGCGCTGTTAAAAGTTCATTCCATCACGTCCCACGCGGCTTCGCCCGTGAGGTCGGAGCTGCCGAGGCTGGATCGTCGGGCCAGTGGTGCCGCGGATAGCGACTTTTCATCTCGGCCTTAACGGCCGTCCACGATCCCTTCCAGAAGCCCGGAAGATCGCGCGTGATCTGAACCGGCCGGTGCGCCGGCGAGAGCAAATACAGTGTGAGCGGCAGCTTACAGTTAGCGATCGAAGGATGTTTGGTCAGCCCAAACAACTCCTGCACGCGGATGTGCAGGGCGGGTGCGCCTTCCGTCTCGTAATCGATGGCGTGACGATTGCCCGTAGGCGCCTCGAAATGCGTTGGAGCTTGTTCCTCCAAGCGTCGCTTCAAATTCCATGGCAGCAGGACGTCCAGCGCCGCGCCGAGGTCATCGGCGCCGATCTCGGAGAGCTTCGTCTTACCAACGAGGAAAGGGGCGAGCCACTCCGTGGCCGTCTTGGCAAGCGTCTCATCGGTCAGGTCGGGCCATTCGTCCTCTCCGTCCGCGCGCAAGAAACCGACCCGGTCGCGGAGCTGGATTTGCGCCTTGCTCCACGGCAGGCGGCTCAGTTCGTACTTTGCAATGCCGCTAGCCAGCAGACGCGCAGTCTCCTCGCTCGCCATCACCGCCCTTGGCTCGTTTGCGAGCAGGATGGCGTCGAGCCGGCGGACACGGCGCGACTTCAGCGCACCTGCGTTTTGATCGAACTCGATCTCGTCATTCTCCCGGATGCGATGACTGGCGGCGGCAAAAATGTCCGCTTCATCGGCTGCGGCTGCCAGCAGGACACGCGTCGACGCCGCCGATCCTGACAGCTCCGCAGCGACCAGAAAGGGGGATCGCGCCAGAGGATGGGTCGAATCAAGGTTGGCGCCGCGGCCATTGGCGAGGAGGAACTGGCCGGGCACGCCGCGTGATTTGCCGATGCGCTCCGGAAAGGCGAGTGCCAGCATGCGCGCGATCGACATGTCCCCACGAGGCTTTTGCGCCGAGCGCCCCGCGCTTGCCAGCCGGGCCCAGCTGATCGCTAGCTTTCGCATCTCGCTTGCGCGAGGCGAGCGGTCACGGCGGAAACCTTCCAGCCGATATGCAAGGTCGGGGTCGTTGCCGCCTAAACCACGCTCCACCATAACCGCAGCGATCTCGGCAGCCTCCTTTGCCTGGCCGAGCTCGGCTGCAAAAATCACCATACGAGCGAGCCGGGGAGGCAATGGCAGCGACCTCAGCCGCCTTCCCATGGCCGTGATTCTGCCTCTCGTGTCGAGCGCTTCCAACTCCGTCAGCTCCTCGCGCGCGGTGTTGACGGCGGCGGCCGGCGGCGGATCGATCCAAGACAGCGAGAGCGGATCGGTTGTTCCCCATTCGACGCATGCGAGCAACAGGGCGGCGAGATCGGCAGAGCGAATCTCGGGCTCGGCGAAAGCGGGGAGACCCTGCGTTTGCGGCTCATCCCATAGGCGAAAGCAGACGCCGGGCTCAGTACGGCCAGCGCGACCCCTCCGCTGATCGGCGGCGGCACGAGACACGCGCACAGTCTCGAGCCGCGTCACGCCGACGTCCGGCTCGAAACGCGGAACTCGCGCAAGACCGCTGTCGACGACGACACGCACGCCCTCGATGGTGACCGACGTTTCGGCGATCGAGGTCGCGAGCACGACCTTGCGCAGGTCCTTGGGCGCTGGCTTGAGCGCAAGGTCCTGTGCCTTCCTGTCCATCGCGCCGTAAAGGGGGGCAAGCGCAATTGTCGGATCGCTGATGCGCTCCTTCAGCCGCTCCTCGACCCTCCGGATCTCGCCTTGGCCCGGCAGGAACGCCAGGATCGAACCGGATTCCGTCCGCAAGGCCCGCATCACCACGTCCGCCATTTGATCTTCGACGCGCGCATTGTCGTCACGGCCGAGGTAACGCGTCTCGACCGGAAACGCGCGGCCTTCGCTGGCAACGACGGGAGCGTTGCCGAGAAGTTGCGCGACCCTAGCGCTATCTAGCGTCGCCGACATCGGCAGGATGCGCAGATCATCCCGTAAGCCGCACTGGCAGTCGAGCGCGAGGGCAAGCCCCAGATCGGCATCGAGCGAGCGCTCGTGGAACTCGTCGAACAGCACCGCACCGATGCCGGAAAGTGCAGGATCATCTAGGATCATACGGGTAAAGACTCCCTCCGTGACGATTTCGACACGTGTCTTCGGCCCTGATTTCGAGACCATCCGCGCGCGCAATCCAATCCGTTCTCCGACAACCTCCGACAAGGTTTGCGCCATGCGCTCGGCGGCAGCCCGCGCGGCAATGCGGCGCGGCTCCAGCACCAGGATCTTTCGACCCAGGAGCCAGCTTTCGTCCATCAAGGCGAGTGGGACGCGTGTCGTCTTGCCAGCGCCGGGTGGAGCGACGAGGACGGCTGATGTACGCGCGGCCAAGGTCGTACTCAATTCGTCCAGAACGGCGTCAATCGGAAGCGGCGTGGCAAACTTCATGGGCTGTTTCCGTTGGCCGCGTTCGTATCGCAAGCACAATCTGCACCGGTCATCAAGCCTACGGCGCATAAAAGACGAGGTATGGATGGCTGAAGCGACAGGGCGACACCGGGCATGCACGATCGGAAAGGCGGATTAGCCGCCTCGATGCATAAGGTCCAGACGGACAGGTCGTGACAGGCTCGAAGATGTGAGCAATGCTCTCTTCTCTGACGGCATTAAGATACTCAAAATCGAGGGAAGATCAAACCCGTCAGCGTCGGCGCGCCATGAGTTTTTCGCCGCCAGTTCCAGGGCAACAACTCGTCGAGCCGATGAGGGGATGTGCGGCGATGCGCAAAAGAACGTCGGCGAGCCACGCCTGCGGATCGACGCCGTTCATTTTGGCGGTGACGATGAGGCTGTACGTGGCGGCGGCGCGCTGGCCGCCGCGGTCGGAGCCGCAGAACTGTGAATCGGCGTGGGGTCCAGACGCCGATCGGCTCAGTAAGCGATTGAATAAGGAGGGTAAGGTGGGGTCAGTAGCGGCTACGCCGCAAGGGCTCGATACCAGCTTTTCAAGCGCGAGGTCGTGACATATCAGAGGTTCAACAAGTTTACGA
>Ga0224556_1000485_pt1 | contig 10660 bp, 8 predicted proteins | sample 714S315metaG_FD_183007 | JGI IMG/M metagenome (GOLD analysis project Ga0224556, IMG submission 183007) | Peat soil microbial communities from Stordalen Mire, Sweden - 717 S3 1-5 | ecosystem: Environmental > Terrestrial > Soil > Wetlands > Peat | place: Sweden: Norrbotten County, Stordalen Mire...
TCGCGAAACAGGCTGGCCCCATACTCGAACTGCGATTCGAATTTGGTGCGAACCTCTTCTCCGACTTCATAGCAGCAGCCCTGAATCCCCGGACCAATCGCGGCTTTCATATTCCGAGGCAGGCTGCCGAAACGGCGATGCATTTCGCCGACACCTTTCTCGACGATGCGCGTGACCGTCCCGCGCCAGCCCGCGTGAAACACGCCCACCACATGCCGCTTGACGTCGACCAGAATCACCGGCAGACAGTCGGCGGTCTGGATCGCCAGCAGCAGGCCGGGAGTCGCCGTGATCAGGCCATCTCCCGTCATTGGCCCTTCCCCGATCAAGTCGGGATTCGAATCGACGCAGCGAATGATGTCGGAATGAATCTGACGCAAGGTGACCAGCGGCCAGATAGAAAGAGAGCGGGAACTGGCAGCTTTGTCCGAAGCGTGGCGATGCTTGCGCACGACCGCTCCCACCTCACGCAGAAATGCAGCCCTGTTCCGCTCCACCACGGCTTTCATGTCGTCCTGGGTGAAACCCAGATTGAGCTCACCCCTGCCATAAGCACGGGACGACCCACCCGCGCGCGTGGAAAAACCATGCACCAGCCACGGAATCTGGCTTAGAAGGTTGGCGTGAAGAACAGTGAGTTTGCTTTCGTTTGGAGCCCGGGTCGGCACACAGCAATGTTACCTGAAGCCGGATATGTGGAGCGGACACTCCTGTCCGCTGCCTTTGCTTTTGTTTTTGTTTCTTGCTCTTGTTATTCTTCTTGTCCTCGTTCCCGATCCCAACTGGCTTCGGAACACCAACACCAACTTCAAAAGCAAAGGCAGCGGACAGGAGTGTCCGCTCCACAACTCTCAAGCCAGTTTGCCCCGGCCCCAGCCACTCCGCTATAGTTTTATTCATGTTTACAGACTTCACCGCCACCGAGCGCTGGACGAAGAAGCCGGTGCATTGCGTCTATCAGGCGATGATCGTCGCCATCGCCACACGGCACGCCGACGCCGTCGACATCAAATTCCTGGTGGATGGCCGCAAGGTCTGGGTAGCTTTGCCGCATCCCGCGTGGGTCGAATACAAGAAGCGCACCGGCAACGCCATCACCGACTCGCTAGCCCAGGAAATTGCCGGACATTATCTGAAGACTGCGCTAGAGACTGGCGAAGGCGGGGGTCGCGAAATGTTCTCGCTCACAGTGGAAGAAACGCTGACTCACCTCGACGCGGCGGTGGCAGGAATGCAGGCCCGGCCCGCTTGAGACGTCAGGACTTCCTGTCTTGTCTTGTTTCGCCAGATGCCATGCCTTCGACCAGAGAGCATGGCGACCCATGCCAAGGGATTACGCTCTCGCAGTTTCGCTGAGGGTATCGAGCAGAATTGCAAGGAACTTCTCAGCCGTCGCCTCCGGCGATCTCTTCAACAGGTGTTGCCGCTCGCGGAGGGAGGCCGGCAACGCGGCAGAATCCAAGTCCGCGGAAAGAACCGGGATCAGTGGCTTGCCCATGCCGATGGCAGCTCCGATCTCGAAAAAGAGATTTGGACGCTTAATGGTGTCAGGCGTGACCAGCAACGCGATAACATTGCTTTCTCGCAAGCCCTTTTCGATCCCTTCCTTCCAGGATCTTCCCAATTGAAGGTCATTGGAATCAAGCCAAACTTTCACCCCGCGTTGGTGCAACGAATTCGCGAATTCTCTCGCCCAGCCGTCGTCCGAGAAGGAATGTGAGATAAACACTTTTGGCTTGTCCATATGTCACCTTATTTCAATTCTACGCCTTCTCCACTCGACTACGGAGTTCCTTTAGATAAGTACCGATGTCATTGAGGTCGATCAGGTTGCGCTTCTTGATGAAGACAGGCATGCCTGGCCGGGACTGCAGTTCCTGCGGAGTGATTCCATGCAGAATCACCACAATCGGAATCCGGCGACTCCAAGCAGCTCCAATTTCGGCCCAGATGTAGGGCATGTCCAGAGCCCACGGCGTAAGCAGTACGACCAGTTCGTGCGCCTTAGATAGGAACGCAAGGATTGCATCTTCGAATTCGGCTCCGGTTTCGATGTGAGCTTCATCGAGAAACGGCGTCGCACCGCAAGCTGTTATTTCGCGGGCAATTTGCTTCGCCACCCAAGTGTCGCGACTGCTGTGGCTCACAAAAACCAGCCTCTTCGGAGATGCCCGTCGGCTCATCCTCATTTTCCGCTTCAAATCACCACCGCTTCTTTGTACTCCCCAAACACCCGCCGCATCGCGTCGGAAATTTCCCCGACAGTCGCTGAAGCCTCGACCGCAGCCAGAATGCGCGGCATGACGTTCGCACCCGAGCGCGCCGCCTCTTCCACGCTCGCGAGCGCCACCTTCCACGGCCCGGCGTCCCGCTTCGCCCGCAGCGCCCGCAGACGTTCCACCTGCCGCGGTTCGAGCGCGGGATCGATGCGCTGAATCGGAATCGGCTTTTCTTCTTCCACTTCGAAGCGGTTCACGCCGACCACGATCGCTTCCTGATTATCGACTCTCTGCTGATACTCATACGCCGCATTCTGAATTTCCTGCTGCACGAAGCCGCGTTCGATCGCCTTCAGCATCCCGCCAAGAACCTCGATCTTTCCCAGATACTCGGCTGCCCGCTTTTCAATCTCATTGGTTAAAGATTCCACATAGTAAGATCCGGCCAGTGGATCGATGGTCTGCGGAGCGCCCGACTCATAGGCAATCACCTGCTGGGTGCGCAGCGCGATGCGCGCCGCCTGTTCGGTGGGCAGCGCCAGAGCCTCGTCGTAAGAATTGGTGTGCAGCGACTGCGTTCCACCCATCACTGCGGCCAGCGCCTGAATCGCCGTACGCACAATGTTGTTTTCCGGTTGTTGCGCGGTGAGCGTTGAACCGGCCGTCTGCGTATGAAACCGCAGCATCCACGACTTTGGATTCCTCGCCCTGAAATGTTCGCGCATAATGCGCGCCCACATGCGCCGCGCCGCGCGAAACTTCGCAACTTCCTCAAGGAAGTTGCTGTGCGAGTTGAAGAAGAACGACAGTCGCGGCGCGAACTGGTCTACGTCCAGCCCGGCTTTGATCGCGGCCTCGACATACGCCATGCCGTTGCCCAGCGTGAACGCCACTTCCTGCACGGCGGTCGATCCCGCCTCGCGCATGTGATAGCCGGAAATCGAAATCGTGTTCCACTCGGGCACATTCTCATTAGCCCAGGCAAACATGTCGGTGATGATGCGCATGGCCTGCCGCGGCGGATAAATGTAAGTCCCACGCGCGATGTATTCCTTGAGCACATCGTTCTGCACCGTGCCGGAAAGTTTGCGAATGCGGTCGCCCGCACCCCGCCGTCGCGCCACAGCCACATACAACGCCAGCAGAATCGACGCCGTCGCATTGATGGTCATCGATGTAGAAATCTTGGTCAGCTCGATGCCGTCAAACAGCCGCTGCATGTCCTCGATGGAATCAATGGCCACGCCCACCTTGCCCACTTCGCCCGCGGCCAGCGGATGATCGGAATCGAGCCCGATCTGCGTCGGCAAATCGAAAGCCACCGAAAGCCCCGTAGTGCCATTCGCCAGCAGATATTTGTAGCGCCGGTTCGATTCCTCGGCGTCACCCATGCCCGCATACTGCCGCATGGTCCACAGCCGCCCGCGATACATGGTGGCCTGCACCCCGCGCGTGAAGGGATACTCGCCGGGATAACCCACTTCGCTTTCGTAGTCTGAGCCTTTGAGATTGGCAGGCGTGTAGAGTGGATTGACCGGAATATGCGAGGAGGTTTCAATCTCTGCGGCAGGATCGGGACGGGTCTTCAGCTTTTCGGTCATCGATCTTCACTCATCATCCTCACCAACCGACGCCGCGCGCTGCACCACTACCGGAACTCACGGGCGCGAACTCTTGCTTCGCGCTCTCCAAAACGAACTCAGACCGAACCACGCGAACGCAAGTGTGAAAGAAATTGCAATCGCCAAACGCCCAACCCCGGCACCCGCGGAATGATATTTCCCGTACTCCTTCACGGTGGCAGTGGCGAAGCTGAGGGCCATGATGAGAAAAAAGAGTCCCATAACCTCCAGCCACAACTGGTGAGCGGCGCGCCCAAACGATCGCGACACGGTGCGGACCGCGCCCATCGCCGCCCGGAGCGTGCGGCTGCGGCCAACCTGTTGACCCGCATACCTCCCGGCAACTCCCGCCGCCACTCCCAGCTTTCGTAAGGCAGAAACTTTGCTCACGGCCTCGATTTTAACAGGCTCCGGCGCTACAATGACGCAACCAGAGGGTGCGGCGCGCCGTTTCCGCGCTCGGCAGCATCCAAGATATGTGAACTGGGATAGGTAAGCTGGTTGCGCAGGCCGGCGATTCAGTCCAGGGGGACTCAGTGGATCAACAACTCAAGCAACTCATGAAAGAACTGGGCGACGCCATTAACGAAAGTCTTTCCGACTCCGAGCAGATCTCTGAAGTTGTCTCCCGCATCAAAGAAGGCGGATACGATATTTTTCTGGTCCTTGAGGCCACCATCGGCGTCAGCAAGCAGGGCGAAAAATCGCCCGACAAGACTTCCCTCGTGACCACCCTGTCCACCAATCCTGAATTCAAGATCAACGACCAGGACCTGAAGTTCCTCAGATCGCTGCGCATCAAGATCGACGAAGAGAAGCACGAGAAAGACAAGCTGGAAAAAGACAAGCACGACAAAGACAGTTAACTCGAGCGGGCAGGGTTTTTCGACTCGGAATCAGACCGCGCCAATCCCTGATCCAGCAACTGGCCGCCGCCGCTCTGGCGAAGGCAATAGCAACCTTGCCCGCCTGTGCTACCATCTACTGTTTTCTTTTCGCATCTGCCGTGCGGAAAGCGAGATTCCGCGTGAGCAAAGCAGCCAGCTGCCACAGCGACGGAATCTGAGGGTCAGGAATGAAAGATACTCTCGGGGTTGTCTTGGCGGGCGGGGCCGGCGAGCGCCTATATCCTCTCACTCGTGACCGGGCTAAGCCCGCCGTCACCTTCGGCGGCATCTACCGCATCATTGACGTCACTCTCTCCAACTGTTTGAACTCCGATTTGCGCCGGGTTTACATCCTGACCATGTACAAGGCGCTTTCGCTCAACCGCCACATTCGTGAAGGCTGGAACATCCTGGGCCGCGAGGTGGGGGAGTTCGTCGAAGTGCTGCCGCCCATGAAGCGGGTGAGCGACCAGTGGTATCAAGGCACGGCCGACGCGGTTTACCAGAACATTTATTCCATCGGCTCAGAGCAGCCCAAATACGTCCTCGTTCTTGGAGGCGACCACATCTACAAAATGGACTACGGCAAGATGATGAAGCAGCATCACGACTCAGCTGCCGACATTACTCTTGCCACCATCCAGATCAATCCCGAGGAGAGCACGCGCTTCGGCGTGGTCGACGTCGACAAGGACGGCCGCATCAACGGCTTCGAAGAGAAGCCGAAGACCACCAGTTTGCGCTCGCCGTTGAATCCCGAAAAGGTCGCGGCTTCCATGGGCATTTACCTGTTCAATGCCGATGTGCTCATTCCCGTGCTGCTCAAGGACGCGGAGAACGCGCAGTCCAGCCACGACTTCGGTAAAGACATCCTCCCCAAAATGGTCGACGACTATCGCGTCTTCGCCTACGATTTCGTCGATGAGAACAAAAAAGAAGCGCTCTACTGGCGCGACGTAGGCACGCTCGAGGCCTACTACGAAGCCAACATGGATATCGTCTCGGTCTCGCCCATCTTCAACCTGTATGACGAAGAGTGGCCGATCCGCACCCACCAGCGCCAATACCCGCCCGCGAAATTCGTCTTCGCCGAGGCCGGACGCACCGGCACCGCGCTCGATTCCATCGTCTCCAACGGATGCATCGTCTCCGGCGGCGCGGTAAAGAATTCCGTGCTCTCGCCCGACGTGCGGGTCAACTCCTACTCTGAAGTCGATGACTGCATCCTGTTCTCCCACGTCAGCGTGGGCCGCCGCTGCCGCATCCGCAAGGCCATCCTCGACCGCGACGTGCACATTCCCGAAGGCACCACCATCGGCTACGACGCCGAAGCCGACCGCCAGCGCTATTTCGTCACCGAAAGCGGCATCACGGTGGTCACCCGAGACTATTCGCTTTTTGAAAATCCGGTTACCGTGGATTACTTCACAAGCGATTAAAGACGACTCGCGATGCCCTCGTCAGCGGATCGATCTGCTAAGCTTGCGGACTTAGCTCGCGAACTTAGCTCGCGAACTCAGGGAAGAGTCCGCCTCGCATGAAGAATCGAACTGCGCCTCGCTTTCTCAGATTCGTCTTTGCCATCGTTGCCATCGCTCTGGTCACCGGCGTCCAAACCGGTGAGGCTTCGAGTGAGAAAGAGAAGGAAAAAAACGATGCGCTGCTCTCGACCATGCAGGAGGAGTTGCAGCGCGCCCAAAGCAGCCTGGGCAAGCTGGATCCTCCGCCCTACTTCCTCAGCTATTCCGTCTATGACCAAGGTGTGGCGTTTGCCCTCGGCAGCCACGGCAGCCTGGTCAGTTCAACCGCGGCTCGCCGGCGCTCGGTCGACGTCCGCATGCGCATCGGAACTCCTGCCCTCGATAACGCGCACGCGGAGAATCGCGCTTCGGCAAGCTCCTACGGATCTCTCCCGCTCGAAGACGATCGCAACGCTATTGCCCACGAGCTCTGGCGCCTGACCTACCAGGAATATCGCAAAGCCTCCAAGGCCTATCTAACGGTGAAAACCAACACCCAGGTGCACGCTCAGGAAGAGGATACGTCTCCAGATTTTTCCGAGGAGAAGCCGCCGACCTCTGCTGACTACAAAGAAGTGGCTACCGCCCCCGATCAGCGCCTGCTGGAAAAATTTGTCCGCGAGTATTCCGCGCCCTTCAGCAAATATCCTTACATCTATTCCTCAGCTGTAATGATCACCGCGCAGAAAACGCGCCTGCACTTCGTCTCGACCGAAGGCAATCACGTGGTCGCCCCCAGCGGAATGATCCGGGTCGCCATTGAGGCGGAAACCCGCGCCGACGACGGCATGGAACTCATGCGCGTCGAGACTTTTCAGGCGGAGAGCCTCGACCACCTGCCCACGGAGTCCGAGATTACAACCCGCGTGGAAAAGATGGCTTCCGATTTGAAAGCTCTGCGTGAAGCTCCGCTGGCTGAACCTTTCGACGGACCTGCTTTGCTATCCGGCCGCGCCGCCGGAGTCTTTTTCCACGAAGTGCTGGGTCACCGCCTCGAAGGTCACCGCCAACGCGGCGAGCAGGAAGGACAAACCTTTACCAAGAAGGTGGGCCAGCCGGTGCTTCCGGACTTCCTGACCGTGGTCGACGATCCCACGCTGCGCCAACTCAACGGAATGGACCTCGGCGGCTGGTACGAGTTTGACGATGAGGGCATGCCCGCAACCCGCGTCGAAGTCATCAAAGACGGAATCCTGAAAAACTTTCTCATGTCGCGCATGCCCATTAAGAACTTTGCCAACTCCAACGGCCACGGGCGCTCCCAACCGGGCCTGATGCCCACCGGCCGCCAGGGCAACCTGATTGTGTCTTCCTCGCACACGATCAAGGACTCCGAGTTGCGGCGGGCGCTGATCGACGAAGTCAAAAAACAGGGCAAACCCTACGGACTGTACTTCGAAGACATTCAGGGCGGCTTCACTCTCACCCAGCGTTCCGCGCCGCAAGCGTTCCAGGTTCTGCCAGTACTGGTATGGCGCGTGTATGCCGACGGAAAGCCCGACGAACTGGTACGCGGCATTGATATCGTCGGCACTCCTCTGGCCGCGATGAACCGCATCCTGGTCACGGGCGAAAAAACGGAAATCTTTAACGGGATATGCGGAGCGGAATCCGGCCAGGTCCCGGTTGCTGCCGCGGCCCCCGCAATGTTGTTCTCCGAGATTGAAGTGCAGAAGCGCGCCCACTCCCTCAACCGACCGCCCATCCTGCCGCCGCCTGCCGAAACCGACGCGGGGAAAACCGCGGGGGCAAAATAAACCATGACTACCATTGCAAACATCCCGATCATCTTCAGAACGATCGTCGCTAAAACGATCACAACCAAGAGACTGACGACGCAAGTTCTGCTCGCGCTGCTCGCTCTCATTGCGCTGATCGCAGGCGCATCCGCCCAGCAGAAAAACGTTCCGGCCGGCGACGACGTCGTCCTCTCCGCTATGCGCGCCGAACTCGACCGCTCCAAGTCGCAGCTGAAAATGGAGCAGGTGGCCGCTCCCTACTACGTCGAATACCGTGTCGATGATATGGATCAATATAACGCCGAAGCCGCATTCGGGGCGCTGCGCAGCGACCTGCGCTTCCGCATGCGTTTCGTGCGCGTCGTCGTCCGCATAGGCGACTACAAACAGGACAGCTACTTCAGTCAGGGCAAGGGCACCGTCGACTTCATGCCGCTCGATAACGACATGCTGTCACTTCGGCACCAGCTGTGGCTCGCCACCGACCGCGCCTACAAAGCCGCCGCCGAATCTCTTACCGCCAAGCAGTCGCAGCTGAAGCAACTCACCGTCGATCAGCCGGTGGACGATTTTGCGCACGCCGATCCCGTGCAATCCATCGGGCCGCTCGCCACACTAGAGTTCGACCCCGAACCCTGGAAGCGGATGATCCAGGACGCGTCGGCCCTTTATAAGGGCGACCCTGCAATCGAGTCCTTTGAATCGAGCGCGAATTTTCAGGCCGCGAACCGGTACTTCGTCAATTCCGAGGGCACGGTCGTGCGCAGCGGCCAGACCTTTTACGACATGACCATCAACGCCAGCACCCAGGCAGAGGACGGGATGAGCCTGGCCCGCGACTCGGGATTCAAAGCGACCACCATGAAGGAACTCCCCTCCGCCTCAGACTTCGTTGCCCGCGCCACCAAGCTGGCCACGAGCCTGAAGGAACTCCGCGCAGCGCCCGTGACCGAAGAGGAATACCGCGGCCCGGTGCTGTTCTCTGCCGATGCCGCAGCCGCCGTCTTTGCCGACCTGGTCGGTGAAAATGTTCTGGGCCAGAAGCCGGAACTGGGGAAGAACTCGCGCACCACGGGAAGCTTTGCTGCCAGCTATAAGACCCGCGTTCTCCCCAACTTCCTCTCGGTGGTCGACGACCCAACCCTTGCTTCTTATGGCGGCCAAACCCTGCTGGGCCATTATGCGATTGACGATGAAGGCGTTCCGGCTCAACGCGTCTCCCTCATCGAAAAAGGCATGCTCGTCAATTACGTAATCGGGCGTGAGCCCATTCGAGACTTCCCCACCTCCAACGGCCACGGACGCGCCCGCATCCCCAACAATCCTCCCGGGGCAAGTCTGGGCAACTTGATCGTGACTTCCACGCCAGCTCTCTCCAAAGACGAACTAAAAAAGAAGCTGATCGACCTCTGCCAGCAGCGCGACTTGCCCTACTGCTACTACGTTGAGACCTTTGGCTCACGACTCACTCCGCGTCTTCTCTACAAAATCTGGACCAAGGATGGACACGAGGAACTGGTGCGCGGCGCGGCGTTCGGCGATTTGGACATTCGCGCCCTGCGTAGCGACCTGATCGCCGCCGGAGACGAAAGCTACGTCGACAACCGCCTGCTGAATATCCCGCACAGCATCGTCGCTCCTTCCATTTTGTTCGACGAGCTCGAAGTAAAGCGCGCCAACCAGAACAAAGAAAAGCTCCCCGAATATCCCAGCCCCGCCCTTAAGCAAATGAATTGAGCCACGAAGCGGTTGCAAGTTACGTCGCTTCGTCTCTTCAGGCCCGAGGCGTTGACCAACGTCACCGACGATTAAGTGTTACTTAAGTGACGCTCGATCTTCGGTGCGCCACTTTTTTTGACCTTTCAAAAGCCTGTGAGTTTCGGGCTGCTCGGAAACTGCCGCCACCGCCGCGGCAGTTATTTGCCCTTCGCATCGAGTTCGGTTCGCAGAGCGCGAGCTTGGTCGGCTACCAGGCCGGCTCCGTGCTCGCGGGCATCTTTTTCGAGGGCAGCCAGGAAAGCGCCTGCCGATGGCGAACCAGACCACAACTCGATCTCGCCCATGGCCAGCCGCGCTTGATATTCATACAGGCGGTAACCGAGCTTGTGGGTCGAACTCTGGACGGCCTCCAGCTCTTTTCGCGCTTCGGCAGTCTTGCCGCTTTTCGCTTGGACGCGCGCGTCCGCGAACGCGGCTTCATAGCGGGCAGCTTGCCCAGGGCCCGACTGCGACAGTTTCATGGCTTTGGCCGCGGCCGTTTGGGCGTCCTGCAGTTTGCCCTCGCCCAGCAGATTGCGCGCCAGGATGGCCTCGGCCCACGCTCCGCTGGTTGAGGAATTTGTCTTCTCGAAAAATTCCACAGATTGTCGGGTGAGCTGTTCTCCCTCGGCATATTTCTTCTCGGCCAGCGCCAGCGCGGCTAGCGCTACCGAGGCCTGTGCGCCATATTCCCGGTCGTCCAACTCCTTGGTCAGGGCGATCGACGCTTCATAGTTCTTTCGGCCGTTCACCAGATCGCCTTGATAAAAGTAGGTATCGCCGAGACCGCCGAGAGGACCCGGTTCACCGCGTTTGTAAGCCAACCGCCGCACCAGCGCGAGCGCCTGCTCGTAGTACTTCCTGGCATTGTCGTGATCACCCATTTCGACCAGAACATTGCCTGTGTTATTCAGA
>Ga0224556_1000491_pt1 | contig 10642 bp, 11 predicted proteins | sample 714S315metaG_FD_183007 | JGI IMG/M metagenome (GOLD analysis project Ga0224556, IMG submission 183007) | Peat soil microbial communities from Stordalen Mire, Sweden - 717 S3 1-5 | ecosystem: Environmental > Terrestrial > Soil > Wetlands > Peat | place: Sweden: Norrbotten County, Stordalen Mire...
TATTCTGTACCTGTTTCTGTAACGGCAGCTATTCCATGCGGTTACTTAAGAATTTAATTGCGTAGGTATGCGTTTATCTCAATGTATATATAAACAAAAGCTTACAAGTTCTTGATACATGTATATATATAGCGTACGTAACTAAAAAACTATATGTTATATGTATAGGCAACGCAAATATATTGCCGCTTTTTTAGCACAAATTCCATGCAAGGCCTGTTTCGTTCAGAAGTCTGAGCTTAACAACGCCTTATCATGGAGTGTGAATATTGAGAAGTATTATCATAGTAGCTCTTGCGCTTCTTAGTACTTGCGCCGCCGCACAGGCTCGAAGCTGGACAGGCAAGGCCTCCTATTACGGCGGACGCGGCCACATGACTTGCGCGCATCGCTCGCTGCCGTTTGGAACCCACGTCCGTGTGACCAACCTCTCCAACAACCGCTCGGCGGTTCTCGTGGTTAACGACCGGGGGCCTTATATTCGGGGAAGAATTGTCGATGTTTCGACCGGCGCCGCCGATGTCCTCGGTTTTCGCCACGCCGGTGTAGCGCAAGTCATGGTCGAGACGTTGCCGGATTAGAATCCGTTCATCCAAAACCGTAGGATTGCCGGTGCGCCATCGCGCCGGCCTCACAGGACCAGCGGGCCGAGATCGCCGACGATGGCGGTTCCCGGCAAAAGTCCTCTCGCGCGGGCAGCGATCTTGCAATTGGTCCCGCTGCCGGAAATCTCGAAAAGATGGTAGCCGGCGCGATGATGCGGTCTGCCGCGTATGACCGACGCCGAGGGCACGCCGACGACCGGCACGAGACCGCGCGAACCCTCCATTCGCGTCAAGCTAACCTTATGATTATGACCGTGGATGATAAGCTCGGCACCGGCGCGGCGGATCAGAGCCTCGAAACCGCGTGCATCCACAAGGCCGCGCCCAAGGTGCGAGGCGGTGGCTTGCGGCGGATGGTGCAGCATGATGACGCGGACAAGACCGCGCCGGGCGGTTTCGGTGAGAAGTTCTTCGGCAGCTCGCAATTGGCGCTTGCCCAAAAATCCCGAAGCAATGAACAAGGGGGTCGGAACACCCGACGACAAACCGATCAGGGCAACCTCGCCGCGGACCCGCAGATAAGGGAATTGATCGCCATCGCACGTCTCGCCTGTTGTCCAGGGTGCGAAGGTGCGGGCAAGATCGGGCAAGGAGCCGCGCACATAGGCATCGTGATTGCCGGGCACGAAGCTGACATCCTCGGAAGCGCCCAAGGTTTCCAGCCAATTCCTGGCAAGCTGGAACTCAGCCGGTAGACCGATGTTCGAGATATCCCCGGTCATTGCCACGTGGCTTGGATGATGAGCCTTCATATCGGCGACGATTTGGGCGAGCACCCCCATGTCGTGGATACGGTAGCGGGAGCGTGTCCAATTCAAATAGCCGGTGACACGTTTGCCGATGAGCTCGCGCCGGCGCGGACTCGGCAAGGGTCCGAGGTGCGTATCGGACAAATGAGCAAGAAGAAATTTCACGCGGCCAATTCGCTGCTCCCCGCGGCGCGTCAAGCGGCGCCGGCGAGAATACCCGGAGCAAATACAATGCCGCCACCAAGACTGATTTGCAATACAGCCAGAAGAAAAGGTGTCATGACATATGTCGCGCGAACGAGGGCGGTTATCCAGACTCGGGAAACATGGCGGCTTTGGCGATTTCCGTAACTATCCAAAATGAATTCGGCCAGGAATGCGCTATTGGCCGGGGCAGCCCTGCTCAAGACCGTCAGAACGGACCGTCGAGCTGCGCCCGGCAGACGGCGGGTTTGAACTGCCCGTAGTAAACCCGAATTGACTAGCGCCGCGCGATCATTTGTCTAAATTCAGCAAAGTCAGCTCATACCGAAAGCCGATCGCCCGCTCATGGCTCACTCCAATCGCTCGATAGTCACCGCCTGTGCCCGTGCCGCGGCCGTTGTCCTTGCTTGCTGCAATCTTGGAGCCGGGCCGGTTACGTCCAGCAAGGTCAATCACGTCATCGAACTGTTCACGAGCCAAGGTTGCTCCTTTTGTCCGCGCGCCGACCAATTGCTCGCGGCGATGGCGCGTGAGCCAGATGTCGTCGCGGTTTCCTTACCCGTCGATTATTGGGACTTTATCGGCTGGCGGGATACGCTCGCGTCCCCGGCTTTCACGGCGCGCCAAAAGGCCTATGCGGCGGCGCATGGCGAGGGACAAGTCTATACCCCGCAAGTCATCGTGAATGGCGTGGCCGGCGTGGCCGGCGGCAACCGCGAAGAAATCGAGCAGGCGATCAAGGATGCCAAGGGCCTCGATGGCGCGCTGACCGTGCCGATGCGTCTATCCGAGGCTGGCGGCCATTATTCGGTCGAGGTCGCCGAGGGCGGCGGCGGCCCGGCGGGCGTTTTCGTGCTCCGGGTTGCGCGCGCCAGTACGGTTCATATCCAGCGCGGCGAGAATGCCGGCCGCGTCGTCACCTATACGAATGTCGTCCGCGCGATCGACAAGCTCGGCGATTGGACCGGCGAGACCGCAACTTTCGATATGCCGGGCACGGCACCGGACGGCGAAGGCTTTGTCGTGCTGGTGCAAAAAGGCACACCAGAGCGGCCGGGTGCTATTCTTGCCGCGGCGAAAACCGAAGGACTTTGAGGCAAACTGCCGGCAAAAGCGGGTATTTTTGCATTGCTTGCAGGCAGGACCCTTGATACCCCTCCAACGCCACTTAACCATGATCGCTTCAAGACAAATCGCACTTGGCCACTATTTCTTTGTTTGGCCGCGTGCTCTAATTCAAAAAAACCAACTTTTAGGGGTCATGCTCTAGCCTCATTCCAAATCTCCACGACGGGCCACCTCTCCAGCTTCCACCAGCCGCGCTCACGGCCTATACAGGAAACCAGCAGAACCTCTTTTCGCGCAAGGCGGCCAGGAGAATCAACGCGCATGTCACGCCCAATTTTTCGTGTCTTTCTCGCCGTTTTATCACTCGCCCTCGGGGCCGTGCTCGCCTGCACCGGTCAGGCGGCTTCCAAGACCAAGCAGGCGGCGAAACCTGAACAATCCGACTCCGCGGACGCGGATGCGAAGAAGACTGGAAAGCCATCGCAAGTGGCGAGTTTCGGCGACTGGGGGGTGTTTCTCGCTCAAGGCGAGAAGTCCAAAACCTGTTACGCGCTGGCGACTCCGAAGGAGAGGGTTCCCTCCGGATTGAAACGCGACCCAGCCTATGTCTTCATTGCGAACCGGCCAGGCGAGCATGTGCGGGAGGAGGTTTCCGTCATCATGGGGTTTCCTGTGAAGGAGGGGGGCGCCGCGCGTGCTGAGATCGGCAGCTCTGGCTTCGATCTGGTTGCCAAGGGAACCAACGCCTGGATCAAGAACCAGGCCGAGGAGCCGCAATTCGTCGATACTTTGAAAAAGGGTTCGAAACTCATCGTCAAGGCGCCGTCGCTGAAAGGGCACATTACAACCGACAGCTATTCTCTCGCCGGTCTGTCACAAGCGCTCGAAAGAGTTGAGAAGGAATGCCCTTGAGACGCGCGGCGCGTTTTGGAGTTTATTGACGAAATCGTGCTGCGCACTGTGCTGTTCCGGAAAGGCGCGTGTTCGCTTTAGCCCATCCAGCCAGATAAAATAGAAAGCATCCGCACGCGGTCATTGGGAGGAAACCTATGTCCGAAAAGATCCACCCAGTCACGCCTGACTGGAAGCAACGCGCCTATATCGATGACGCGAAATACCGGGAACTCTATGCCCGATCGGTCGCCGATCCGGAGTCCTTCTGGGCCGGCGAAGCCGGCCGCATCGATTGGATCAAACCTTTCACGCGGGTAAAGGACACGTCTTTCGGTCCTGGCTCCGTTTCGATCAAATGGTTCGAGGACGGAGCCACCAATGTCGCGCAAAACTGCATCGACCGGCACCTGCTCCGGCTCAAAAACCACACCGCGATCATCTGGGAAGGCGACGATCCGAAGGACTCGAAACATATCACCTACCAGGAACTGCACGACGAGGTCTGCCGTCTCGCCAATGTCCTCAAGACGCATGGGGTCAAGAAGGGCGACACGGTCACGATCTATCTGCCGATGATTCCCGAAGCAGCCTATGCGATGCTGGCTTGTGCGCGAATCGGCGCGGTCCATTCGGTGGTCTTTGGCGGCTTCTCGCCCGATTCGCTCGCCGGACGGATCGCGGATTGCCGCTCGAAACTCCTCATCACTGCAGACGAAGGGCGGCGCGGCGGCCGCACAACGCCGCTCAAGGCGCATGCCGACGAGGCCATCGAGAAAACCGGCGGTATCGTCGAGACCATGCTCGTTGTCCGGCATACCGGCGGCGCCGTCGCATGGGAGGACGGCCGCGACGTCTGGTATCACGAGGCCACGGCGCAAGCTGCAACGGAGTGCCCTTACGCCGAGATGAACGCGGAAGACCCTCTCTTCATCCTTTATACATCAGGCTCGACTGGAACTCCGAAGGGCGTGGTGCACACGACGGCTGGCTATCTCGTCTTCGCAGCGATGACCCATCACTATGTTTTCGATTATCATGACGGCGACATTTATTGGTGCACCGCCGACGTCGGCTGGGTGACCGGGCACAGTTATATCGTCTATGGTCCGCTCGCCAATGGCGCCACGACGCTCATGTTCGAAGGCATCCCGACCTATCCGAGCGCGTCGCGCTTTTGGGAGGTCATCGACAAGCATAATGTGAATATTTTTTACACGGCGCCGACCGCCATCCGCGCCCTGATGCGCGCCGGCGACGCGCCGGTCAAGGCAACGAGCCGGGCCTCGCTGCGGTTGCTCGGTTCGGTCGGCGAGCCGATCAATCCGGAAGCTTGGGAATGGTACTATCATGTTGTTGGTGATGGGCGCTGCCCGATCCTCGACACCTGGTGGCAAACCGAGACCGGCGGCATCCTCATCACGCCGCTCCCCGGCGCGACGGATCTGAAGCCCGGCTCGGCGACGCGGCCCTTCTTCGGGATCAAGCCGGAAGTGGTCGACCTCGAAGGAAACCTCCTCGAAGGGCCCTGCTCGGGCAATCTTGTTCTGGCCGATTCCTGGCCAGGCCAAATGCGCACGATCTATGGGGACCATGAGCGCTTCATCCAGACCTATTTTTCAGCCTATCCCGGCAAATATTTCACCGGCGATGGCTGCCGCCGTGATGATGACGGCTATTACTGGATCACCGGCCGGGTCGACGATGTCATCAACGTCTCCGGTCACCGGCTCGGCACGGCGGAGGTGGAGAGTTCCCTCGTCGCGCATGAGATGGTCGCTGAAGCCGCCGTCGTTGGCTATCCGCACGACATCAAGGGCCAGGGCATCTATGCCTATGTCACCTTGATGATCGGGGTCGAACAGAGCGAGGCGCTCCGCGCCGATCTCGTCGCCTGGGTGCGCAAGGATATCGGGCCGATCGCCAGCCCCGATATCATTCATTTCGCGCCGGGCTTGCCGAAGACCCGTTCCGGCAAGATCATGCGCCGCATCCTGCGCAAGATCGCCGAAAAGGAATTCCAGGCCCTCGGTGATATTTCGACTTTGGCCGATCCCGCTGTTGTTGAAGAATTGATACGCAACCGAATCGATTGATCCACGTTAAGGGGTGTGTAATCAGTAAGCCACTTAGAAACTATAACTTAACCATCGCCAGAGATTGTCGCATCGATTGAACGTAGCGTCTTATATTTATTAACTAAGGCTCGGCTTATCTGGGCTTACACGGATTCATTTAGTATTCGATCGGCACGTCCATGTATAAGCAGCGCATAATGCTTGGCCGCTCGGCCAACACAATTCGATTCATCATCGCTCTTTTTGTGAGCTTGGCAACTTGGGTGACGGCAGGAGAGGCGAGCGCGCGTGAGTTTGTCGCGTTCTCACAGAGCTATCCCGCCGGCACGATCGTTATAAAGCAAAGCGAGCGGAGGCTCTATTTCACCACGGGGACCGGGACAGCGGTTCGCTATCCGATCGCCATCGGCCGGGCAGGCAAGGCGTGGCAGGGTTCAACCTTTGTGCAAGGCAAGTACTTCTCGCCCGCATGGGTAGCTCCCGACGTCGTGCGGCGAGATCATCCGCATCTTTCATCGGTCATCCCCGGAGGCTCGCCGCGAAACCCAATGGGTGCTGCCGCGATCACCTTGAACCTTTCCGAAGTCGCGATCCACGGAACTACGGCGAGCATGCGTAGATCCGTTGGTACAGCCGCTTCCTATGGGTGCATCAGAATGTATAATGAAGATGTGATCGACCTCATTCATCGCGTCGAGGTAGGGACGCCGGTCGTCGCGATTCCGTAGAAGGCCATAAATCCTCTAGGCCCGGACACGAAAAGTCCGGTTTCGCCTATGGACAGGCGATGCTGCTCCTCCAGCAAGCTCGTATGATCTTAAGATCATACGAGAAAACAAAGAGATAGAGACAATGAGCGGCCGCACTTGAACCGATCATGGCCGGGTCAATGGAGACCGGCGGTGCAGTACCGCGCACGGGGTCTTTATTTCCATCGCGGATTGGTCTAACCAATTTCTCTAGCCTCTGTTGGCTGTCCGCGCCGGCCCCCCGGCTAGTGCAGGCATGGGGTGTTGCGTCACGCCGCTGACCGGCATTGCTGGATAGTTGTGTTTGATCGGCGTAGAATTCCGCGCGTGCCGCTTGATCAATGTCTCGCGGCAGGCTCCGGAGAGCCGGGGCGCGACGTCCAGGCCTTTTGGTCATTTGCAAGGAGTAATCGGTGGAAACGAAGGCCCTCGATCATACCGAGCTTGCCAATCAGATCATCGACGTGATCGTCAAGGAAGGAATGGTTGACCGCGAGAAAGCAACTTTGGATGCGACGATTGAAAGCCTGGATTTGAAATCGATCGACATCGTGATGATTTTGACGGCCATCGAGGAAAAATTCGACGTCTATATTCCGATGGATGGCCCTTTCCATGAGGCAAAGAACATTCGCGATTTAATTGACGCCATCGCCGCCTACATCATCAAAGAAAAAAACTGAATGGCGGGCGCGCGGCGTATTGTCGTCACCGGTATGGGCGCTGTTTCCGCTGCAGGAATCGGCGCACCGGCCCTTTGGGAAGCCGCGCGCGATGGCCGTTCCTGTGTCGGTGATACGCGCTTCGCGAGGCCCTACCGGGGCCGCATAAGGATTTCCGCTCAAGTCCAGGATTTCGATCCGGCTGCGTATCTTACATCTAACGTATTGCCCTTTTGCGATCCGGTTACCCAATATTTGCTTGTGGCCGCCGACGAAGCGATCGCCCAGGCTGGGCTCACCTCCGCCAAACCGTTGGGTCCGCGCACCGCCACCATCATCGGGACCGGGGTTGGCGGCATGCATACTTTGGAAAACGGGCTTTATCTGACGCTGGTCGAGCAAGGGCGTCCGGATCCCTTGACGGTCCCGCGTCTCATTCCCAGCGCCTGCCCCTCGATGCTGAGCATCCGCTATGGATCGACCGGGCCGTGCTTCGCGGTTTCGAGCGCCTGCTCCTCGGCTACTCAGGCAATCGGACTCGGTGTGCATCTCATCCGCTCCGGGCTCGTCGACCGTGCCATTGTCGGCGGAACGGAGGACTGCGTTACCAATAGCGCGATGCTGGCCTGGGAAGCGCTGCGGGTGCTCACGCCGGACGCCTGCCGGCCTTTTTCCAAAGGCCGCAACGGCATGATCCTCGGCGCGGGCTCCGCGGTCTTTGTCCTCGAAGAAGTGGAACACGCCCGCGCCCGGGGTGCTGAAGCGCTTGTTGAAATCGCCGGCTATGGAACCTCGGCCGACGCCAAGGATCCCGTGCGGCCCGATGCGCAGGGAGCCGCCGCATGCATGCGCAACGCCCTCACCGACGCCAATGTTGAAGCGGGGGAAATCGATTACGTCAATGCGCATGGGACTGGGACGACGGCGAACGACGCCACAGAATCGGAAGCTTTAGGGATCGTCTTCGGCGATCGGTTGGCAAAGCTCCCGGTGTCCTCGACCAAACCCATTCATGGGCATGCGCTGGGAGCTGCCGGAGCGCTCGAGCTTGTCGTGACGATTGGTGCCGTTCGCGAGAATATCGCGCCGCCAACCATCAACTGGCGCGAGGCCGACGCCAAATGCCCCGTCGATGCGGTGCCAAACGAGGCGCGTCCCATGCCGATAAGGACAGCCCTGACCAATTCCTTCGCCTTTGGAGGAATTAATGCAAGCCTCATCGTCCGGCGCGCCGTCGCGGCATGACCGCGTGCGATCCTGCGCAAGCGGCGGCCGCCTCCGGCTTGGCGCCGGAGCCAGGCGAGAATGCACCGGTTCGCCTCCCCGCGATCGAGGTCAGGACTGAGCCTGACGAGGTCACAGGGTTTTTGCGCGAGACGGGAGGCATCGGGACCGGCGATTTCGTCCCTCTCACCTTCCCTTTCCGCTGGCTTGCGCTTCCAGCGATTCGCGGCTTGATCTTGCAATTGACCGGCGGCGAAGGCTTTCTGCCGGTTCACGAGTCGCAGAGCTTTGCCTATGAAAGAAGCCTGCACATTAACACCGATTATGTCCTCGACGTCGAGATCGAGGCCAGTGAAAAGCCGCCGCGCCTGATTTTGAAAATGGTGGTTTCCACCGCAGGTGGGGAGATTTGCGCCCGTCTCGAAACCGTCTTGCGGATTGTGCGGCTTGTCGCGGAAACGGACATATGATCGACGCCGCGCCAGGGGCGCCGCCGCCGGACTGGCCAAGGGCCGGCGATGAGATCGGCGCCCAAAACTTCGGGCCTTTCGCGCAGGAAGCGCTCGCGCGTTATGCGGCCGTTTCCGGCGACGACAATCCCCTGCATCTCGACCCGGAAGCAGCAAAGGCGGCAGGTCTCGCCGGGCCGCCTGTGCATGGCATGCTGATGCTCTCCTGTTTCGAACCCTTGATCATGGGGTGGCGGCGGGATCTGTTCATCGCGCGGCTTTCGGCTAAGTTTCTGCGGCCGGTGCTGGCAGGCGATGGCATTCGCGTAATGGGCCGTGTCCTGCGCAGCGCTTGGGTCCCAAAACCAGAACTCATTCTCCGGTTGACCGCGCGCGGCCGGAGCGATGACCTTGTGATTTTGGCGGAAGCGGCCGTTCAGCACAAAAACGCAAACCTAATCAGCTGAAATGCAGCCACGCTCCATCCTCATCACCGGCGCATCGAGCGGTATTGGCCGCGCGCTCGCGCTGGTTTACGCGCGCCAAGGGGTGTCCCTGTCTTTGATCGGGCGCGACCGTGAACGGCTGGAGGATGTTGCCGCCGCCGCCCGCGCGCAAGGCGCCGACGTCAGCCTCGGCCAATTGGATGTGCGCGATCAAGATGCTATGTCGGAATGGATCAAGGCCGCCGACGCACGGCGTCCCTTCGATCTCGTCATTGCCAATGCGGGCATCACAACGGGCCTCGCCCCCGGAGACATCGCCGAGGACCCGCAGGCGGTCCGCGCCATTATTGGCGTTAACCTTATCGGTGTCTTAAACACGGTTGAACCCTTGATCGCACCGATGTGCGGGCGCGGAGCTGGCCAAATTGCCTTCATTGGCTCGATCGCGGGTTTGCGCGGGTTGCCCTATGCGCCGTCTTATTGCGCAACGAAGGCGGCGGTCCACGCCTATAGCGAATCCTTGCGCGGCCGCATCGAGGCCAGCGGCGTGCGAGTCAGTCTGATTATCCCCGGCTTTGTGAAGACCCCGCTGAACGATAGCATTGATGCCATAAAACCGCTCGAAATGACCGGCACTGAGGCAGCGCTCCTCATTCAACGAGGTCTCGAACGGGGCAGGGCGGTCATCGCTTTTCCGAGATCTCTGTATTTGCTGGCGCGCGTCTCCCGCATCCTGCCAATTCGGCTTGTGGATAAAGTTATGGCGCGTTTCAGGGTTAACATTCCGCAAACAGAAGAGCGTATTCGTTAACGATTCCTTATGACCTTCCGTTCCCGCGGAAGATCCTTCACTCATTCTTAAAGTTAATCACCCCAATCACTCAATTCCTGAAACAATTTGTTGCAATTTGTTTGTTGTTGAAACCGTGCTTTTGGGGTTCAACGTTAAAGTAGAGTCCATTCTTGTGGCTCGTATGAGGGGTTCCGTTGCTTGCACCAGCCAGCCGCCTGACCGTCGCGAGAGACAGTCCGGGCCGAATGCCGGGCTCAGGAGGATTAAAGGCGCTTTCGTAAGTTGAAAGACGCTTTTTAGTCTCAAGCCCATGCGATGGGCAGGGCAGCAGACCGGAAGTGACTGTGTTACGGGGGTTGGCGCTTGAGTTTTCTGGAACTCTTCAGAATCGGATGCGAGATCGGCTTGCTCGCTGCCTTCTGCGGGCTTCTGTTTGTCGGTGGCGGCTTTCTGATTCTGATCGGGATCAATATTTTTGAGCAAAGCACCGGCAGGTTGCTTGGCAAGCCCCTTTCCACAGCGGTTCTGAGCGAAGCCAGTCTCCCGCTTATTCTGGTGCAAATCCCGGTTTTCAACGAACCTGCGATGGTTGCGGATTGCTTGAGATCGGCCGCCGCGCTGGATTGGCCGCGAGACAGGCTGCATATTCAGCTTCTCGATGACAGCACGGACGAAACGACCGTGATTGCCAACGCTGTCGTCCGTGAATTGCATGCGCAAGGCT
>Ga0224556_1000492_pt1 | contig 10638 bp, 7 predicted proteins | sample 714S315metaG_FD_183007 | JGI IMG/M metagenome (GOLD analysis project Ga0224556, IMG submission 183007) | Peat soil microbial communities from Stordalen Mire, Sweden - 717 S3 1-5 | ecosystem: Environmental > Terrestrial > Soil > Wetlands > Peat | place: Sweden: Norrbotten County, Stordalen Mire...
TGCGCGTAGCAACCGGTAACCACAATGCACGCTTCAGGATTCTGCCGCCGCACCCTTCTGACAGCAGCGCGCGCATCCTGGTCCGCAGCTGCGGTCACAGTACAAGTGTTCAACACGACGACGGTGGCCTGGGCGGGAGAGGAAGCGCGGGTCATGCCGCGCTGCTCGAACTGGCGTTCGAGAGCGGCGCCGTCAGCCTGGGTGGCGCGGCAGCCGAAGTTCTCCACAAAATATGCAGACACAATTCTATGGTACCGCACTCTCCCGGCGAAGAGAGCCAGCGGCACCCCAGATCAAGCCTGATTCAATCCAACTGAGCCGGATCGAGCCGAAGCCCGATCAGGCGGAAGCCGCCGTCCTGCGCGACTGGAAGCATTCGCGGCAGAAGACTGGGCGGCCCTGCGTGGGACGGAAAGGAACCGTGGTTTGTTTTCCGCATCCGGAGCAGGTGGCCTGAGTTTCGACCTTGGTGTAGCGGTAGTTCTGTCCCGGCGTAGGAGGTGCGCCGAGAACTGTAACCCGCTTGGTCTTGCAAGCCTTGCAGCGCTTGGGTTCGTTCTTGAACTGCTTGTCGTGAAAGAAAAGCTGTTCCCCGGCGGTGAAAATAAAATCACTGCCACAGTCGATACACTTCAGCACCTTGTCCTGAAATTCCATTGAGGATGGCTCCCTTCAGCCCGTTTCCGCGCGCCCAGCCGCGGGGAAAGAACTGCGGTGGTACACCGAAAATACAGGTTGTGTACTGCTCCCCCTCGTTACCGCCCCTTGGACTCGGCCCGCCACGCACCCAGGATGGGCGTGGGTACAAACTATCCTGCTTAAATGCCGGAGAACGATAAGTATGAAATTCCCTGCTTGCAGCTCAAGACGGCGGGGGCCAGATTTGAGCAGAGCCGCTCCGGGACGGAGCGGCCCTTCACTGCGCTTATTCTGTTTCGTTAGTCCTGTTCTTTACGCGTTTTCTTACGGGCTCGCTTGCGCGCGAGAGCAGCTTTGACACGCTTTTTCTCGCCGGGCTTCAGGTAAAAGGAGTGGCGCTTAACCTCCTTGATAATGTCTTCCTGCTGCACCTTGCGCTTGAAGCGGCGCAGAGCGTTCTCGAGGGATTCTCCCTCTTGAAGTCGCACTTCTGCCAAACTGACACACCCCCAAACTCGTCCGGATGGACCGAATAGTTATTACAAGGATTTGACCGCAAGTCAATAGGAAGCGGGGGAATATGTGAATCAACGAAGCCGAAACGGGAAATTTGGATCATTTTGAGACGTTGGTTCTTGCCGACGTCGTCGAACAGCAGGTTCCTCCACTCCGCTTACCCTTCCCTTCGGGAAGGGCAAGCTCCGGTCGGAATGACAAAGCCTTCTTGGTGGTCCGAAACTATGGGTATAACAGAGCTCTCTTTGGTGGTCCGGAACCATCGGAATGCTAAAGCCGGGAGGCTCCGCGGGCGCAAGCTTTCGTTCGCGAGTTCTCAGAATATTAGTTTCAGGGCTAACTGGATTTGTCTGGGAGCGAAGGCGGCGCTGGGTTTGGTGAAATTGCCGGGCAACTCGTAGTAGCCGGGATAGGGGGCGGCGGTGGACGAAGCCGTGGGCGTGGAGGTGACATAGCTTTGAACGAAGGTGCTGGCTGAGGAGACAAGGCCGTTGGAGGTGATGGTGACGCGCTGGTTGTCGCGGTTGAAAAGGTTGAAGGATTCGGCGGTGAGGTCGAGTTTGTAGCGTTCGTGGAAACGGATAGTCCTACCGAGGCGGAGATCGGCTGTGGCGTAGTCCGGGCCGGTGAAGGCGTTGCGGGTGTAGCCGGGGAGGCGGTCGTTGAAGTCGTTGCCATCCTGGTTGGGATCGCCGTCGACGGTGGCGGTGAAGGGACGTCCGCTGCCGTAGTTGACCACCGAAGAGATTTTCCAGTCGTTGAAGACGTGGCCGAGGACTTCGTGCCCGCGATGAAACGGGCGAGGTTCGACGGAGAAAGCTGCCACCAGGCGCTGTCGCTGGTCGGTGACGCTCGGTCCACGCTCGGCACTGGGAGCGTAAGAATTCTGAACCGTAGCGGGCTGGCCAGCGACAAGAGCGTCCTGGCCATCGTCGATGGCATGGGCGAAGGTGTAGGCGAGGCGCAGATAGGATCCGTGGGAGACGCGGCGATTGATAGAGAGAGTGGCGCCGTTGTAATAGCTGGAGGCGGCGCTCTGGAATTCGTCGATCGAGCCCAGCTGGGCGATGGGACGGCCGAGCGGGTTGATGCAGGGTGGAAACGGGCAGGTCAGGGACTCGGTGAACTGCCAGGTGGCGAAGGAATCGACTGTGTAGTAGCCGCCCTGGAAGATCGATCCAGTGGAATCGAAGATGGGGTAGGTGAGGGCGGTGGGCGGCGGGAGATTTACATCGAGCGCGCGGATGAGGTGTTCGCCACGAACGCTGAGGAAAGAAAGAGCGATGGTGGTTTGTCCGGCGACTTCCTTTTCGAAGGTGATGCTGGTTTGCTGCACGCGTGGAGTAACGAAGTTCGGGGCGAATGCAGAAACTTCATTCGTAACACCCTGGGTGAATCCCGCGGGCAGCGCGCAGGATACGGCTACGAGCGGACAGGTTACGAGCGGGTTCGGATACGTGGGAAATACCTGGTGGTCGTAGTAATCGGTGTTGTTGAGGAAGACCTGTGAATCGGTGATGCCGTTCTCGGTCTGGATGGTGGAATTGTAAATCTGCGGGATACGCACGAAGAAGATGCCATATCCGGCGCGGACCACGAGGGGACGGGTTTTGCCGAAAGAATAGGCGAGTCCAGCGCGCGGAGCGAAGTTGTAGGGCCGGAATGGAACTTTGCCGGCGGGTGGAAACAGTGGGTTGGAAAGAAGTCCGGCGGTGGTAAAGGTTTGCAGGTCCCAGCGGATGCCGAGATTCAGCGTGAGTCGGTCGGTGACGCGAATGGTGTCTTGCGCGAAAGCGGCGTATTCGTTGGTGTTGGGATTAGAGGATGCGCCGCCGAAACTTTGCAGATAGTAATGCGGGACCTGGTGAGCATAGGCGCGGAGGGGCGTGAGTTCGAGTCCGGCTTCCATAGGCTCAAACGTAAAAGGGTCGACTTTAAGAGGATAGAAAAGGTATTCGCCGCTCTGCTGGCTGGGGAAAAAGTCGTAGAGCCAGGTAATGAGGCCGTCGCCGCCGAACTTCCACGCATTGCGGGAGCCCTCGTAGCTTATGGTTTCTGCGAGGTGCAGGCGATGTTCGCGGGTCTCGCGGGGAAGCAGGTCGGAGCGTCCGATGCCGTCGAGGATGTTGGGCAACTTGATGAGCACGTTGCTGGTGTTGCTGAAGGACTGTTGCAGGTCGCGCGAGAACTGGGCACGGAGATGGCTGATCCAGCGCGGATTGAAACTTGAGGTGAGCGAGAGGCTGCCGGTTTCGGTGGAGACGAGTTCCTCGCCGTTGTCGCTGATGGAGTCGTAGGTGACGGGGCTCGCCGGGTCGAGAAAGACGTTGTTGGCTCCCCAGTAACGCGTGGTATTGACCCTGAGCGCGAGTTGGTTGCGGGGCGTGATGTTGATGTCGAGCTTGGCGTAGGAGCTGTTGCCGATTTGCGCCGCCGGATATTCTCCGGCGAGCGACGTCAGTTGCGAGGCGGCGCCGCAGACCAGGGATTGGTCGCTAGTCTCGTAGTCGCCGGGGGTGTAGGGTCCAGCCCCGGCCTGCGGGATAACTTGCGTGCCGCCGCCCACGAATTCGACGACATTGGGACTATGGAAGATGTGCTGATCGAATCCGGCGAAGAAGAAAACCTTGTTGCGCTTGAGCGGACCGCCGACTGTGCCTCCGAATTGTTGCTGGCGGTTGTGCGGCTGGAGAGGCTGGCTATCCCCGTTAATGCCCGGGCATGGCCATCCGCCGGCTGGTTCGACTGGCGGAACGGCCTGGTCCAAAAAATCATCAGCCGCACCGAGGGAACTGTCGCGGAGATGGTAGAAGGCCGTTCCGTGCAGGTGATTGGAGCCGGACTTGGTGACAACGTTGATGACGGCGCCGCCGGAGCGGCCTTGTTCGGCGCCGTAGGACGTGGTGGAGACGCGGAATTCCTGCACAACTTCGGTGGAGATTTCGTAGGGAGCGCGATCGCGTCCACGCGGCTGGGCAAAGAAGGCGTTGTTGAAGTCGCCGCCGTCGACCAGGAAGCTGTTCTGGAATCCCCGAATGCCGCCGACCGAGAGATCGCCGTTGGTGGAGGAATTCAGGCTGCGCGGGTCTTGCGTGACGCCGGGAGAGAACAGGGCAAGATCGGAGAAACGGCGGCCGTTCAGGGGGAAATCGCCGAGGGCGCGTTGGTCGAGGAGCGCGGAGACGCCGTTGGGTTGGGTTTCGACCAGGGCGGGTGCGCCGGAGACGGTAACACTTTCGTGGGCGCCGGCGACGGTGAGGTGGAAATCTAACGCTGCGACTCCGCCGACATCCACGTGCAACTGGGGCGTGACTTGCGGTGACATGCCATCGGCCGTCACGCGGGCGGAGTAATCTCCGGGGGGCAGCAGGTCGAGAGTGAAGCTGCCTTCGGCATCGCTGGTGGCGGTGTAGCGTAGCCCGGTCGCGGTGTTGACCACGACGATGGACGCCTGGGCAATGCGGCTGCCCGTGGGATCGAGCACGGTGCCGTGGATGGCGCCGGTAGCATCCTGGGCGGCGAGGCCGACGGCACCCAGCATTGTGATCACGAGGATAAGAGCAAAAAAGCGCGTCGAAGACATGGAGCCGCCCCTGCGTGCGAAGTCGTCACGACATGGATCAGCTCGGAGGGACACCCGATCCGCGTTAACCGGACGCGGCGCAGGAGAGGAGAGACACTCTCTGTATAGCACGGGGAACGAGGCTGGAAGGTTTGCAGCGAAGTCTTTATCTTGCACAAGTCCCGGAGTGGGAATGGAGCAGCAGCAAAGTGTTGAGTTCAACATCGCCGAGGCGAAGAGAGCACAAGCCGATCGTGGCGTTGGTGGTGCGGTTGAAGCCGGGGCTCAGCGTGCGCCCCGGCCTCTCCGGTTGTGTTGCAGTCGTTATTGGATCGTAACGGTCACGGGAATCGAGTGACTGAGCGAACCAGAGGTTCCCGTCACCATCACGGTTGCTTGATTCGGCGTGGTGGTAGTGGTTTTTGGACTGGAGCTGCTGCCGCAAGCGACGGTAAAAGTCGTACCGGCGAGGAGCAGAGCCAGTCCAGCCATCAGCAGAAAGTTCGTTGCTTTTCCTGGCGAGAGCTTACGACGGCCGGCAAAAACTGTTCCGAGCAGCCCCAAACCAGACAGCAGGACCATCGCTGGTCCGTATCCACCGGTCGGAGCAGTGGCTGCCGCGGCCAAGCTCAGAGTTGAGCTTGCGGTGCTCGATCCCGGGGAGATCGTCGACGGAGAAAAGGAACACGTCAAGCCTGCGACCGACGAGCAGGAGAGCGTGATCTGACTGTTGAAACCTCCGACAGCCGCGGAATTGACGGTGACCGTGGCTGAGCTTCCCGGTGTAACCGTGATCGTCGGAGTGGAAAGGCTAAGGGAAAAGTCGGCACTGGTGACTGCGGCGGCCGGAACGAGCGTGGCGAACAAGCCGCTGGTCTGGCTGGCGCCTCCCGCCGTGAAATAAAGAGTGCCGGGATCGCCCGTGCCGCCCGCGCCGAAGACCATGTCCCAGAGTCCGGGGTTGGTGAGTACGTGACTCGAAGAATCGGTGAGCTGGCCCTTGAAGTTTCCGGTGGTGTCGAAGGCGTTGATGGTGCCGTCGCCGAAATTGCCGATCAGTATGTCTCCGGCGAAGGCTCCGAAGGTTGAGGGAGTTGCAACGACGCCCCAGGGAGCGTTCAGCGTGCCGCCCGAAGCGAAGGTTTTGATGAAGTTGCCGTTCACGTCGAAGGTGTCGACCAGGCCGAGGCCGGCGCCAATCGAGGGATCATGCTTGGCCGAATCCTGCACGGCGTAGGCCACGTAGATCACGTTGTTAATCACGTGGACTCCGTGAGGGGCGTAAGTTGCCGGAAGGTTGGGATCAGTGAAAGTGCCAGTGAGGTTGGTGGGGTTGAAGTTACGATCAAATACATCGATCTTGCCGCTGTTGAAGTTTGCCGCCAGCAGGAACGTGCCGCTGCTGTTAGTCACCAGGGCCAGGCCTTTGTAGACGGCGCCTGAGGCTGAATTGTCGACCGCGACAACCGCGTTGGGCGCGCCGGTCCAGTTGGCGATGATTCCGTCTTCCGTATCGAAGAGGAAAGATCCGTTGCCGAAGTATCCGGTAAGAGAGTTGGCGACCGTGCCGGTGGGACAGCCGGGACTGCAAGGATTCACTGCGGCGCTGGGGATGCCCACGACCAACGACTGCTTGTTCCCTTCGGCGTCATACAGGGTTGAAGTGCCTCCGTTATTGTTGGCAATCCAGAAGGGGTTGCCGGGGATAAACGAGATGCCCCAGGGATTGGAGAGTTGAGCATCGGTGTTGTTGGCCACACCGGCCGTGTTGGCGACGAGGTTGGTTTGCGAGTAGCCGGCCTGCTGAGCGAACATAGTCGAGGCAACCGCCAGGATCGTGAGCAGCCCGAGAATCGATTGCTTGAGAATCGCTGTTTTGAACAACGGTTTGAGCTTCATATGTAGTTTCTCCTTTCGCGAATTACTCGGGATCGACTCCAGAACCTGGATTCTTGAAGCTTGGGTTCATGGCTGCTGTTTTCGGATTACCGTCAGCCTGCGTCCGCATTGCAATCCGCTTACAGGTTCGAGATTACGAAGATGGTCGCAACCGGGTGTCACAAGCGCGTCTTGACCTTGTAAAAAAGAGGTGGGAATGTCGCGTGCGTGTCGCCAGCGTGTCAATAATTATGCTGCGGACAGGATTGCGGGCCGCGATCGGGATCGGGAGGATGGAGACGAACGGTTTGCCCCGCGGCTGCGCGGGAGTTCGTGAAATCATGGTATGTTGATTGTCCTCATCTGGCTGAGTGCGTGAAGGGTTTGACACATGATTCGCTCCTATAAAGGTGTGCGCCCGGTGATTCCGGCGACTTGTTACGTGGACGACTCGGCGCAGATTATTGGCGACGTGGTCCTAGGTGAACACGCCTCGGTCTGGATGAATGCGGTGGTACGCGGGGACGTGCATGAGATTCGCATTGGGGCTCACTCCAATGTGCAGGACAACTGCGTGCTGCATGGCATGAAGCAGCAGTGGGGCGTTTATTTGGGGGAGTACGTCACGGTAGGACATTCGGTGACGCTGCATGGCTGCGTGGTCGAAGACCGGTGCTTGATCGGGATGGGGACGATTATCCTGAATGGCGCAAGGATTGGGGCGGGATCGATTATCGCGGCGGGGACGCTGATTCCGGAAGGTACGGTGGTCGCTCCGGGATCGCTTTGGATGGGGTCTCCGGGAAAGTTTCGGCGGAAGATCGAGGCCGCGGATGAAGAGGCGATCCTGCGGTACGCGCGGAATTATTTGGGATATAAGGATGAGTATTTGCGGGAGAGATGAGTCGTGAGTACCGAGTAAGCAGAATTGTCATCCTGAGCGCAGCAGGGCGGTGAGCAAAGCGAACCGGCAGGCGGAGTCGAAGGACCCCCATCATGTCGATGCCGCATGGGATTCATTGAGGTGTTCTGACCGTGCCGCAGGTAGCGCCGGGTTTCGTCGAGAGAACTCCCTGATAGGCTTGTGGTGGTGCTGAGATTGCAGAGGTCCTTCGACTGCGCGAGCTCATTCGAGCTCGCTCCGCTCAGGATGACAGAGTAAGAATGGGAACGGGAGATTGGGAACGGAATGATCAAAGCAGTGCGAGGGACGCGAGATTTGCTGCCGCCGGAAACGGCGCTATGGAATTTTGTGGAGGCGTCGGTGCGGGATGTGTTCCGCGCCTACAACTTCCAGGAAATTCGCACACCGATTTTCGAGAGCACAGAACTGTTTGCGCGCGGAGTCGGGGAAGAGACGGACATCGTTTCGAAGGAGATGTATACGTGGGAAGATCGCGGGCGAGCTGAGAGCGATAAGGGACAATCTCTCACGCTTCGCCCCGAGGCCACGGCGGGAATCGTACGGGCTTACATTGAGCACAAACTCTGGGATCGCGGCCTGAACAAGCTTTACTGCATAGGGCCGATGTTCCGACGCGAACGCCCGCAGAAGGGGCGCTACCGGCAGTTTTATCAGATCGATGCGGAAGTTATTGGGCCGGCGTCTTCTGGCAGCGATTCTCCCGCGCGCGATGCCGAGTTACTGGAGATGCTGGCGACGCTGCTCGACCGGCTCGGCATCACGGATTGGAACCTGGAGTTGAATTCTGTTGGAACTTCCGCGGACCGCGTGGCGTTTAATGAGGCGCTGCGCAAGGCTTTGGAGCCGGTCAAAGACGTGATGTGCGCGGATTGCCAGCGGCGGGCGGTGACTAATCCGCTGCGCGTGTTTGACTGCAAGGTTCCGGAGGATCAGCCGATTATCGAGATGCTGCCACGCATCACGCAGTTTCTTGGCGACGATTCGCGCAAGCATTTCGACGCGGTCCAAGAGATTCTCACCAAAGTGGGGGGCGAGTTTCATATCAACGACCGGCTGGTGCGCGGGCTCGACTACTACACGCGGACGGCCTTCGAGTTCACGCACGGCGCGCTGGGAGCGCAGAACGCGATCCTCGGCGGCGGGCGGTATAACGGGCTTTCCGAAGCGCTAGGCGGGCCGCCAGCTCCGGGGATTGGGTTTGCCATTGGCGAAGACCGGCTGGTGATGTCGTTGAAGGAAACCGCTGAGGGCGTGCTCCGCAAGCCGGATGTATACGTGGCTCCGATGGCGGGCATGAATGGCGAGGCGGCGCGGCTGGCGCGGGAGTTGCGGCGGCATGATCTGGTGGTCGAGTTGGGAGATGACAGCTTCCGGCTGAAGAAATCGTTTGAGGCGGCGACGAAGACGGGGGCGAAGTACATTCTGATTGTGGGTGAGAATGAAGTAAAGGCGGATGCGTTTGCGCTGAAAAATCTTTCAACCGGCGAACAGGTGCAAGTAGCACGCGGGGATCTGGCGGGGAAGATTCGAGGGCAATAATCGTGGGCAGGATTCGTTCAGCACTTGACGATTTGGCGATCCGATTCATTCAGGAGCAGCGCGTGTTTTTTGTCGCTTCTGCGCCGCTGGATGTGGGTGGGCACGTGAACCTCTCGCCCAAGGGGCTGGACACGCTGCGGATTCTGAGCCCGACCACTGTGGCTTATCTTGATTTCAATGGAAGCGGAGTCGAGACCATCGCTCACTTGAAAGAGAATGGGCGGATTGTGTTGATGTTCTGCGCGTTTCAGGGCCCTCCGAACATTTTCCGGCTGCACGGCCACGGGCGGGCGGTGGAACCGCAGGATGCTGAGTTCGGTGCGCTGCTGGCTCAGTTCCCTGCGTTCGAGAGCGTCCGGTCGATTATTCTGGTGGAGATTGCGCGGGTCAATGATTCCTGTGGATACGGGGTTCCTCGGTTCAAGTATGAGGGGGAGCGGGAACAGCTTGCGGCGTGGGCGCGGAAGAAGGGGCCGGAGGGGCTGAAGGCGTATCGGCAGGAGAAGAATCGGCGGAGCGTGGATGGGTTGCCGGGGTTAGCGGAGTAGGCGGGCTGAGGAGCTAAAGCCTATCATCCAAGGACGGTGGCGTATCACAGCGCTGGAAGCGCTGCGCCACCCAAAAACAAAGGCGCGGAATGACGAATTGCTTTTTGAAGAGTCTGAAGAGGAGACGGGAATGAAATCTGGCTTCGTGGCTTGCGTGATTCTGCTGTGTTGCGGTTTGGCGGTAGCCGGGGTGGGGCAGGCGAACGCGCCGGCCAAGGCGCTGAGTCCTCTGGAGCAGACTCTGGTGGCCGCCGAAAAGGGCTATATTGAGGCAGCGAAAAAAGGCGACGTGGCGTTTTTCAAGCGCACCCTCGCGGATGACTTTTCTTTCGTGGCGTTCGACGGTGAGTTGGGGGAACGCCAGGACTTTATTGACGGCATGGGTAGCGGCGGACTCGACCTGCTTGCCTACGACATGAAGGTCGTGCCTGTGACGGACGAGGTTGCGATAGTAACTTATGATGTGGTGCTGCGCGTTCCGCCGGCGGAGGATCAGGGCCCGCCTCCGCGGTATCAGCACTTCAGCTCCACCTGGGTGAAGCAGGGAGACGCGTGGAAGATGAAGTTTCAGCAGATGACGGTGGCGCATTACGGAGACTGGTAGGGAGAGAGCAATTGCTGATTGTTGATTGCTGATTGTTGATTGAAAATCGGCTTGAAACTTTGGTTGACGCGCTGTGGGCGAACCATCTAATTCGCCGCAGCTGCGGTCGTTCCAAACAACAACTCAGTAATCAACAATCAACAATCAACAATTTCAACAGGAGGCACAGGATGAAAACTCTGGCAATGATTTTCGCGGGATGGATGATATTGGCAGCGACGGCACTGGCACAGATGGATATGCCGAAGCCGGGGCCGGAACACAAGAAGCTCGACATATTTGTCGGTAAATGGACGATGGATGGCGACGTGAAGCCGGGCGGCGATGCGGGTGCGGGCGGAAAGACGACCGAGACCGAGAATTGCGAGTGGATGGAAGGCGAATTCTTTGTGGTCTGCCATACCGACTACAAAACCACGATGGGGAA
>Ga0224556_1000496_pt1 | contig 10579 bp, 9 predicted proteins | sample 714S315metaG_FD_183007 | JGI IMG/M metagenome (GOLD analysis project Ga0224556, IMG submission 183007) | Peat soil microbial communities from Stordalen Mire, Sweden - 717 S3 1-5 | ecosystem: Environmental > Terrestrial > Soil > Wetlands > Peat | place: Sweden: Norrbotten County, Stordalen Mire...
TTTGGCGCGGACATCGAGCTTCTCTGCCAGGTCTTTTACGCTGATGCCCTCCGTGACGGTGATTTCGCGGGTGATGGGCACGGGTTCGGTGCTGTATTGCGCGCCGCCATAGCGTGGCGGCGGCACAAAGCCCTTCATCGGGCCTTCTTTGGTCTTGGGGTACTGCTGCTTGCCTCGCCCGCGGCCGCGGGAACTGGCGCGCTGCGGGCGGGGGGCTTCACCGGTCGGAGGTGCGCCGCCGGGGCCTGGACGCGCTCCGAATCCTGGGCGCGCCCCGAATCCGGGACGAGCGCCAAAACCGGGACGAGCGCCGGGTGCTGCGGCGCCACCGGGCCCCGCGAATCCGGCCGACCCGGAGCGCGTGGGATGCTTGGGGCGAGGGCCTCCTGCGTATTGGCCAGGAGCGGCTGTTCCGCCAGGGAAGCGCTGCCCCGAACTTGGCGGTCCTGCTGCCGGCCTGCGATCGAAAATTGGTTTTCCGCGCTGCAACCCGGTCCCTGTCGCTGGACCAGGGGTTGATGGAACGATGGACGCTTTGTACACAGGCCGCGGCCCGGTTTGCGGCATCACCATGCGGCGTGGTACGGGCACGCTGACCTTTGCGCTCTTCGCGGGAGCGGCCGTGGACTCGGCGGCGATCGCGGAAACCGCGCCCGGCGATCCACCCGTGGGGACAAAAACTTCAGCGGTACGCGGCGCTGCGGCGACTTGCTCCGCAACAGCTGCGGGCGCTGCCGGCGCGTCAGCAACCGGAGGAACAACGGCGGCCGGCGCCTTAATGGCAATCTTTTCCTCCCGCGCAGCCGGAGCCGCGGGCGGCTTCACGGTCGCTCCAGCCGGGGGCGGCGCAACAACCACAACCGGGCGCGCGGCCACAGCACCTGCGGGAGCTTTGGCGACAATTGCGCCGGCCGGAGGACGCGACGCAATGGCAGGAGTGGCCGGCGCAGGAGCAACGATCGGGGGCGCGGAGCGCGGCTGCGGAACGATCTTGCGTGGTTCCGGCCGGGCCGGCGCGGCGGCTGCAGCTGGCTTCGCGGCAACCGGGGTCGCAGCGGTCGGTTGCGCTGCTGGCGCGGCTTTAGCCGGCGAAACTGCCGCCGGCTTCGCCGGCATTCGCGCGTGGCGTGCCTCTTCTTCATCTTCCTTTTTCTTGGCCAGGAGGGCCTTCATCACATCGCCGGGCTTGGAGATGTGCGAAAGATCGATCTTCGGGACGATGGCTTCCGCGCCGTGACGAGCGGACGTCGCGCCTGCATGCGTGGTGTGCCGCGCTTCCCGCACAAAGTGCGCACGAACCTTCTCTGCCTCGTCCAGCTCCAGCGAACTGGAGTGCGTCTTGCCTGCAGAAACGCCGAGCTCCGGAAGAACGTCGAGAATCGCTCGAGACTTTACTTCCAGCTCTTTCGCGAGATCGTTGATACGAACCTTACTCATCCGCCTCTTTTCAATGTGTGCCGCCAAAAGGTTTTAGTCGTTCATAGCTTCCTTATGGCAATGGCCGCTTTCAAAATACCGTTGTCCCGCGCCTGCTTTCAAAAAAACGCGGCGCATCTTACGCCCCGTCTTCTTTGCCAGGCTTCTCTTCTTCAATTCCGCTTTCATCGGCGTCAAGCTCTGCAACCTCTTCGGCGCCGATAGATTCAATCTCAACCTGGTCGGCTTGCTCGGAATCTTCTTCGGCTTCCGCACCCCCTACGCCTACAGCCTCTTCAATCACTTCGGCGGAGTTTTCCGCCTCGGCTTCTTCCGTAGAGTTTTCTTCCGTGGGACTACCGGCCTCCGGGGCTTCAGCGTCATCCAACGATCCTTCGGCCAGCACCGCGCCCGCCAGAGCCGTTTCGTCCGCCGCCTGTTCTGCCTCAGTCGCTTGTTCCGCCTCGGCCGCCTGTGCAGCTTCCGCCTCAGCCGCCTGAGCAGCTTCAGCCTCTTCAAAGCGGCTGAAATAGTTCCGGACAGCAACGCCGATCTTCTCCAGCGTCTTTTCGCCGATGCCCGGAATCTCTTCGAGCTGCTCGGGAGTCATGTCGGCAAGGCCCTCAACGGTCGTGATTCCCGCCGTAATCAGCTTCTGAATAATGCCATCGCCCAGCTCCGTCACCTGCTCGATCGGCGTCGTCGGAGCGCCTGCCAGGGCCTGCATCTGCTGCTCCACCTCCTGGCGCTTCTCCTCTTCGCTCTTGATGTCGATCTTCCAGCCCAGCAGCTTCGCCGCCAGGCGCACGTTCTGGCCCTTCTTGCCGATGGCCAGCGAAAGCTGTGTGTCGTCAACGATCACTTCCAGCTGCTTTTCGGTCAGATCCGTGATGGAAACGCGGCTCACTTTGGCCGGCTGCAGGGCCTTTTCCGCGAAGGTCGTGATCTCATCGCTGAATTCGATGATGTCGATCTTTTCCCCTCGCAACTCGCGGATAATCGACTGCACGCGCATGCCTTTCATGCCCACGCAAGCGCCCACAGGGTCCACGTCTTTGTCGCGGCTCTGCACGGCGATCTTGGTCCGCTCGCCGGCCTCGCGCGCAATGGCGCGAATCACCACTGTGTTGTCGTAAATCTCGGGAACCTCTGACTGGAACAGGTTCGACACCAGCTCCGGCGCAGCGCGGCTCACAATCACTTGCGGCCCCTTGGCTGCGCGGTCCACCTTGATCAGCACCACGCGCACGCGCTCGCCCACGCTGAACTGCTCCAGACGCGACTGTTCTCGCTTGGGGCAGCGTGCTTCGGCCTTGCCCAGATCGAAGATGATGTCTTGTCCCTCAAGGCGCTTCACCGTCGCATTCAGCACTTCCTTTTCGCGGTGCGCATACTCCTGGAAGACCGTATCGCGCTCGGCCTCGCGCACCTTCTGGAAGATAATCTGCTTGGCCAGTTGCGCCGCGATGCGGCCCAGCGGGCTGGTGTCGCGATAGATGCGAATCTCGCTGCCCACTTCCACGCCGGGAGCCATCTCATTGGCCTCTGCAAGCGTGATTTGGTTCACGGGGTCTTCAATCTGATCCTCGTCGGCGACCACCGTCTTATAGATGTAGGCCGTAATCTCGCCGGTATCTTTGTTCAATTCCCCGCGCATGTTTTCCTGGGTCTTGTAGAACTTGCGCGTGGCCAGGGCGATAGCCTCTTCAACCGCGCCCACAACGATGGCGGGATCGATGCCCTTCTCCTGGCTCAGGAGTTCGATACTTTGATACAAAGCGTTGGTGGCCATACTCGTTTTGAACTCTCTTCTTCGTTCCGCGCCGCCCGGCCCTATTCTGGCCTCGTGGCAGCACTGTTGTTCTTGCATTTCTTCTGCGAGCAGCAGCTTTCAGTCCGCGCAATCACAAGCTGGAAGCTAGGAGCTAGAGGCTAGTAGCTCGCCTTTCAGATTTCCGGCACCAGATTCGCCTTCTCAATATTGCTGAGAGCGATCTCCACCGTGTTCACGCCTGCCTTGCGGCTCTTGCTGTTCTGTTTCACGGCTGCCAGGTCAATCGTGATCGTTCCCGTGCCTTGCGCCGCCTGCGGTCCCGCTATCAATCTTCCCTGCCAGTGCCTGTTGTTGCGAATCGGCTCGAAGGTCTGCACTTTCACCAGGCAACCCGCAAACCGCTCGAATTCCTCTTCCTGCTCAACTTTCGATCCAAGCCGGGAGAACTGGCCTCCAGCGTGTACTCTCCGCCGGGAACCAAGTCCTCCACGTCGAGCAAAACCCCAAAATCGCGACTAAACGTTGCACAATCCTCGTGCGTCACGCCGGAAAGCTGCTCTACCGTGAGCGAACCTTCCAAAAGTCTCTCAGGCAGCCCTTCCGCGCCGGCCGCTGCTGCAGCCTTTAGTTGCGCCCGTCCCTCCGAGTTCTTTTCCAGAGCCACGCGCAGTGTGCGGTCCTTGGCCGTCCCGGCAAACTCGATATCGACCACGTCGAGCCCGTGTGAGGCGGCCACCCGCTCCGCTGCTCTCCGGATTTCGTCTAAACTGACCGCCATCGATCCCTGCCGCCCCAAGGCAGCTGTTTCTCCCTCGTATCACCTTGATTTCCGGTGACTTTCGGGAAGAATTTGCCGCAAATAAAAAGTGGGCGATGAGCCCACTCCTCTCTCCGCCAGCCGGTGCGCACACGGAAAAACCTGACGGACAAATTCGTCTGCATGGCCAGAATACCGGAATTTGCCGCGAAATTCAATGGGCGCGGATTCGGGTGCAGGGTGATAGTGAATGCCGTTCCCTCCCGGCCAAGACTTGCCTCCACATGTCTCGCGGGTCGACATCGAAGCCCTGCTCGCCACAATTTCAGCGAGTGTCTCCGATCCTGGCGCCTGCATTTTCCGACCGGCCTCACCCTACCGGCGGATCGATCGTGACTCGACGATTCTCCTTGGCAAGGTTCACGAAGCGCTGAGCGGGCGCACTCTCCCAACTAAGCAGCCACTCCTGGATCGCCAGCCATTACTCCCGTTTGCCTGATCTAGTTACGAGCGCTCGCCTGTTCGCGGCCAAAGTTGCAGCCAACTCGCTCGATTTGCTTTGCGTGGCGGCGAGCCAAGGCGCGACAATAGCGCAATGAAGTGGCTTCGTCTTTCAGCCCTTGCTCTGCTTGTTCTTTGCTCGGCGCTGCCCGAACTGTACGCACTCGATAAACAGCCGGCCGAGGTGTTCCACAGCCGGCGCGTGGCGCTGGCAGCCAGGCTCAAGGGCGGCGTGGCTGTGCTTTTCGCGGCGGAGGAGTCTCAACTCGATTTCATGCCCTACCGCCAGGACTCGGACTTTTACTATCTGACCGGCTGGAATGAGCCCGGCGCAGCCCTCATGATCGTTAGCGACGCACCCCACGCAGCTTCGCCGCGCGCCTACAAGGAGATTTTGTTCCTACCCACGCGCGATCTCCGGATGGAAAAGTACACCGGCGTCAAGATGGATGCGGCGACTCCCGGTGTAGAGCAGGCTTCGGGCGTAGACCATGTCGAGCCGATGGCCGAGCTCCCCGCTGAGCTGAACCAGCTTATCGCTGCCGACCACACGCTCTACGCCAATCTCTGGTCGCAGCCGGATTCAGCCGCGGCGAAAGCGCTGCTTGGCTTTATCGGCGTCGCGCTGGGAACATCGGCCCTTCCGCCGCTCCACGACGCCACCAGCCAGGTCATGCCTCTGCGCCAGGTCAAGGACGATGGGGAGATCGAGCTCATCAAAAAAGCATCCGCGGCGTCTGTCCTCGCGCAGCGCGTCATGATGCAATGGTGGGTCAAGCCGGGAATGACGGAGCGCGCAATCGCCGGAGCCATGACTGCCGTTTGGATGGAGAACGGCTGCGAGCGGCCAAGCTATTCACCCATCGTCGGCTCCGGCGTTGACTCCACCGTCCTTCACTACTCCGCCAACGCCCGCACCATGCAGGACGGAGACATCCTCCTCGTCGATGCGGCCTGCGAGTATTCAATGTACGCCGCCGACATCACCCGCACCGTTCCTGTGAACGGGCATTTCACCGCTCGCCAGCGCGAAATCTACAACATCGTACTGGCCGCACAACAGGCCGCCATCGACGCTTTCGTGGCCGGTAAATCCACGATCAACGACCGCGATCGCCAAGACCCGAACTCGCTCGACACCGTCGCTTACAACTACATCAATACCCACGGAAAAGACCTTCACGGCCAGTCCCTCGGCCAGTACTGGCTGCACGGGCTCGGCCACATGATGGGAATCGATGTACACGATCCTGCCAACTACCCCGCGGTTCTCAAACCGGGGATGGTCTTCACCATTGAGCCGGGTATATATATTCCCGAGGAAAACCTTGGCGTCCGCATCGAATGCGATTTCCTGGTGGGTGCCGACGGCAAGTTGATCGATCTCGATGCCGCGCTACCGCATACCGCCGACGAAATCGAAGCCGCCATGCGCGCAAAATAAATCGCGAAACGCAGAATTGAATCGCGAAAAACCCAAATGACCATCGACCCACGCGACGCCATGCCTCCCGAGCAGCTTGAGATGCTCAGCCGCGTCTTTAGCGAACAACTGCTGGCCTGCCTCGATGCGTGCGCGCGAGGGCGTACTGGACTTTTCTCAGAGTTGATTGACGAGGAAGACGAGAAGGTCTGGCCCGAAGCGGCGCGGCTGCGTGAGCTGGCGGTTGCGCTGCAAAGCGTTCTTGTCCAGCACCAGCAGCGGAACGCACTTTGTGACGAGTTTCTTGACCTGTGCACCATTCACGGCGAGAGCCATCCCGGTGAACGCAAGATGGCCCGGGCGTTTCTGGAGCGGATTGAACGCGGCGACGTGGGCTCGCCGACAGAAGATAAACCGCCATGGTGACTGCGGAACAACCTCGAGGGATACGGCGATGAAAGCGGGCGCGATACACCGGTTCCCGAGTTGATGTGTCCCGGAGCATTTGCACTCAAGGGTCTCTTTCATCGAGAAAGAGCCATCTTGCACAATGTCGGAAATGGCTGCGACGACTCAGGAACCGGTCTAGAATCGCACGCCCACGGTGACAGGAATCAGCTCCGTGGTCCCAAGGCCGTTGTTCTGAGAGATCGGCGGAGTGTGCACATAGAGGTAGCGAGCTTCGGCAAAGAGCTCGGCCGAGCCGGCAGTATCGGGCCCGTACAAATCGCCGCCCAGCTTGTGATAGAAACCCACGCCTCCATTGCCGCCCCATTGATTTGAGGTGATGGAGAGAACATTTTCAGGAACGGTATACCCATAAAGATCGCAGCACACGTAATCGGTGAAGTTTGTCGACTTGTGGTAGTAGCCGAAGCCCCCAACCAGGTAGACGCCGTTGTGCCATTTCGGAGTGAGATCGATGACCGGAGAGCCGGTAATCGAGTTGAAATGCGCATTGCCCGATTGAGTGCCGATCGCCGAAATGAAGGCGCCGGGCAGCTTGTCGCCAATGAACTGGTATTCCACCAGCGCCGAAAAGGCTTTGGAGAAATGGAAGCCTATACCGCCGGTGAAGTTCGCGCCCCATGTGATGTAGGGCGTGTCGTTGCCGACCGGCCCGTTGAATCCGCCACCGGCCTCAAACGCGAGAGGATGATGAAAAACCCCGTGATGGCCGCCTCCGCCGCCCTGGCCGTATTGACCTCCGCCTGCCCCGCCGCCATAAGCCGAAGCTGGATTACCGGGCAGCGAGAACTCCGCCATCTGCATTCCCGACGCGCTCAACCCCGCTTGATCCAATCCGTCCTGACTTGACGAGTAGCCGGCGCCGCTGAATGGGCTATGAGTGAATTGATCGATGGATGGGGCGGGCGAAGAAGCAGATTGCGCGACCGCAAAACCGGCCGCGACCAAGCCCGCAACTACCATCAGACCTGCGCGCCGGATCGGCGAGATCAAACAGGGGAATGACATTGCAACCACCTCAAATACCGGATTTTGTTCAACTTGCGGAAAGAAATCGCCTGTCACTGGAATTAGACACCGAAATTCGTCAGAGGTTGCCTTTACAGTGCGCCCGATTCCCTTTAGATGAGACGCGTAGCGCTCCAAAAATTGGTCCGGCGGACCACGGACGGGGCAATTCTGACCCCTCCCAGAAGGCCGTCAAGCCACCTTTTCGCCCCTTCAGAAAAAGCAAAAGGCCGAAGCAGCCGCTCCGGCCCCGAGCTATCTTGCGTCCTTCTTATCCCTGTATGTCGAATTGCTCCGGATGCAGAGTTGGATCGCTCTTCACCAGCACGTTCTTTCCGACCAGCTCCTCGAAGTCGGTCAGCCAGCGGTTGCCGTTCGCCTTCAGAACCTTCACCGTTTCTGGGTGCACACGCAGCATCACGTCTGCATTCTCGAAGTGCTTCCGCATCTTGCGCATCTCGATATAGATCTCGTTGCATACCGTGGCGGAGCTTTTCACCATGCCGGTAGCCTGACAGGTGGGGCAGGGCACGCTGAGCGTCCGCTCCAGCGATTGCTTCACGCGCTTGCGCGTGATCGCTACCAGGCCGAAATCATTAAACTGCAGCACCTTTGTTGGAGCGCGATCGTTCTTCAGCGCCTCTTCGAGCGCTGCCATCACCTTAAAGCGGTTCCTGCGCTCGTCCATGTCGATAAAGTCAATCACGATAATGCCACCCAGGTCGCGCAGGCGAATCTGGCGCACGATCTCCGGCACAGCGTCGAGGTTGGTCTTGAGAATTGTGTCTTCAAGCCGCGCCGACTTGCCGACATATTTTCCGGTATTGATGTCGATGGCCACCAGCGCCTCCGTCTGGTTGATCACGATCGACCCGCCCGACTTCAGCCACACTTTCGAGCGCAACGCCTTCGAAATCTCGTCTTGAATGCCGAAATGCTCGAAGAGCGGCGTTTCCTTGGTGTAGAGTTTCACGCGCCGCACCAGCGACGGCGAGAAGCGGTTGAGGAATCGCACGATGCGTTCGTAATCGGCCTCGGTGTCGACCCAGATATTCGCGAAGTTCGAGCTCACCTGGTCGCGCAGAATGCGCTCGATGAGCGAAAGGTCGTGGTAGATCAGGGCCGGCGACTTGGACGACTCCGAGCGCTGCTTGATGTCGTTCCAGAGGTTCATCAGGAATCGCAGATCGGCGCGCAGCTCCTCTTCCGAGGCGCCTTCTGCTGCGGTCCGCACAATAAAGCCGCCTGGAGCTTCACCGCGCTCGTGGACCAGAATCCGCTTCAAGCGATGCCGTTCTTCGTCGGAGGCGATCTTCCGGCTTACGCCAACGTGTGTGACAGTCGGCATGAAGACCAGGAAACGGCCCGGCAGAGCGATATGGCTCGTGATCCGTGCGCCTTTCTTGGCGATCGGCTCCTTTGCAATCTGCACCAAAATCTCCTGGCCCGATTTCAGCAAGTCGGAGATGATCGGCAAATCGGAGGTCTGTGCCGAGCGGCGCGATGGTCCGCGTCGATTGCTCGGCGCCCCACGGCCGCGCTGGCCCCGGCCTCCACGATCTCGCGGGCCGCGGCCGGGCGCGGGCTGTGCTCCCGTCGAGGCTTCTTCCTCCTCTTCCCCCTCGACTTCGTCCTCTTCGACACCCTTTTCGTCAAAGCTCTTCTGGATCCGATGATCGAGATGAGCCTCCTGGAACATCTCGCCTAGGTCGCCGGTGCGGAGCTGGCTGGGAAGAGTCTCCTCTTCGTAATCGTCCGTGTCGTGCACCTCCGGCTTGTGCCGGCGCGCATGGGGCGTGGAATCGAACTCCTCGCCTTCGATGACTTCTTCTTCAACCACTCCGTTGCCTGGCGCATACGTCGAAACCGGAGTAGTGGTCGCGGCCGTTGTGGCGCTGGCCGTCTCGCTGTCCTTCTTCTTCTTGCCGAAACCGAAGAGCTTGAACCCCGAGGGAGCCGACGGATCGACGCGATGAGAAGCGTCAGCGTCCTCTTCGGGCTCCGCCGTAATCTCGCTCGGTGCGGCCGAGTCTGATTCAGAATCCTCTGAGTCGTCTGAGTCCTCGTCCTCACGAGCGGAGAGATCTTCCTCGCCGAGCCTTTCGAAAGCGTTGGAAGTCAGTTCCTCTTCGTCGAATTCAAAAGGCGGTTCCGCGGGAGCGTTCAATTCAGTTTCATCAAGCGCCGACGCAGGCGATTCTTCAGTCTCCTCGACCGTCTCTTCCTGTGCGAATTCTGAAAGGGGCGCGGCGACCAGGTCGCCTTGCGCTACATGGCTGGCTTCTGCTGGTGGTTCCGCCTCCCGTCGGCGCAGAGAAAGTGATTCACCCGGAAGCAAGCCGCTGCCGTCCCACCGGAGGGGGGCTTCGACGAGCGTAGAGGGCTTGTATGTGCTTGCCGGGCGGGGCGGGGCTGCCGGTGCAGGTGCAGTTCTCGGGCTCTCGGCGCCGGCACTGCTGCCATACTTTGAAAGCGACTCACCTGGTAGCACAAAAGGAACTGGCGCATGAAACCCGCGCGGCGCTGGACCAGCTTCGGATGCCTGCTCAGTTAGGCCGGACTTTTCTGCGGCGCTCCTCGAAACTGGCTCAGATTCGATCGGTGCGTCAGACCGGCCGCCCGGGCCGCGGCCGCCACGACGGCGGCGTCGGCCACGCCAGCGTTGAGTTCCGGCTTCGTCTGACTCCTGAGGCGTCTCAATTCGCCCCGGAGCAGCCGGTGTTTCCGGAACCGAAGAACCAGCGAACTCCGGTTTAGCTGCTTCCGCCTGCCGTTGCTCGTGGCGATTCTCGTGCCGGATCTCCTGTCTGATCTGATTTGGACGCTGGCCGCGTTCTTCCTGGCGGCCGCCATTGGGGTCCACGCCATGCGGATGCCGGATCTCGCGAGGGGCCTGCCCGGCTCCACTCGCCGCGGCCTTCTCCAGCTCGTCGGTTTCTTCCTGATCTTCAAGTTCGATGAAGTCGGTTACGTAGAGAAACGCGTCACGCTCCAGCCCCAGGTCGACAAACGCCGACTGCATGCCGGGTAAAACGCGTGTCACGCGTCCGTTGTAAATGGAACCCGCGAGGGTGTACTCGTTTTCTCGTTCGTAGTAGATTTCCGCGAGTTGATCGTCTTCTAGAATCGCAAGCCGCGTCTCATGCGGCGTGCTGGAAATGCAAATTTCTTTTGCCATCGTACCTTTCCGTCCGGCAGCCTATGGCTGTCGGTACCCGCGGCAAGGTCGGAT
>Ga0224556_1000498_pt1 | contig 10572 bp, 9 predicted proteins | sample 714S315metaG_FD_183007 | JGI IMG/M metagenome (GOLD analysis project Ga0224556, IMG submission 183007) | Peat soil microbial communities from Stordalen Mire, Sweden - 717 S3 1-5 | ecosystem: Environmental > Terrestrial > Soil > Wetlands > Peat | place: Sweden: Norrbotten County, Stordalen Mire...
ATGGTCGGCGTCGAAATGGGCTACGGACAATGCTGTTTGTTCGATGGAACGCAGTCCACATTGATTAGGCAAAGTGTTCTAAATTGCGAGGTCCACATGATGCGATTTTCCGATCTTTCCGAACAGCTCGCGATCTCCTCTGAGGAAGAAGACAGCAAGATCTATCGCGGCTTTGCCCACGGTCTGCGTGAACAGTATCCTGCTTCGGCAAAGGTCTTCGACGAGATGGCGGACGAGGAGGTGCGCCATCGGACGATGTTATTTGACCTCTATCGCTCAAAATTCGGCGACTATCTACCGATGATCCGCCGTCAGGATGTCAAGGGATTCGTCAAACGCAAGCCGCTGTGGCTAACCCGGTCACTCGGTCTCGACGAAGTACGAAAATATGCCGAGACCATGGAGCTCGAATGGACAAGGTTCTATCACAAGGCCGCGCAATCGGCACATGATACGTCGATACGAGAGCTGCTGGACAAACTTGCGGATGCGGACGACGAACACGAGAGCCTCGCCCATAAGCTCGGTGAAACCATTCTGACCAAGGCGGCGCGCGAGAGCGAGGACGCGACTTCGCGGCGCTTGTTCGTGCTGCAATATGTACAGCCGGGCCTCGCTGGGCTGATGGACGGCTCGGTTTCGACCCTGGCACCGCTTTTTGCGGCGGCGTTCGCCACGCATAACACATGGCAGACTTTCCTCGTCGGAATTGCTGCTTCGATTGGCGCTGGCATCTCCATGGCATTTGCCGAGGCTCTGTCTGATGACGGCTCGCTTACCGGACGGGGTACGCCTGTGCTGCGTGGCGCGGTTTGTGGAGCGATGACGGCGGCAGGTGGCCTTGGCCATACGCTACCCTATCTTATTCCCGATTTCTCCGTCGCGACCTTCGTCTCTGTATGCGTGGTCGCTGTGGAGCTTACCATCATCTCCTTTATCCGGCATCGGTTCATGGATTCACCTTTCCTTGCAGCGACGTTTCAAGTCGTGGTCGGGGGTGCTTTGGTGTTCGTTGCGGGCATTGCGATTGGGAGCTCATAAGATGGGGCCGACGAGGGTTTACGATTAATGGGCCGACGTGCGCCGGAGGCACCCGCCACGCAAAGTCGTTTTAGCACTTAGGAGTAGAAATCATGGAATTCCGTCAACTTGGCCGCTCGGGCCTAAAAGTCTCTGTTCTCAGCCTTGGAACAATGACATTCGGCGGCAAGGGTAATTTCGCCAAGACCGGATCGACAGATATCGAGGGTGCACGTCGCCAGATTGATCTGTGCCTTGATGCCGGGATCAATCTTTTTGACACAGCCGATGTCTATTCTGGCGGCCTTTCAGAAGAGATCCTCGGCCGGGCGCTCAAAAGCCGGCGCGACAAAGTGCTGATTGCTTCCAAGGTGCGCTTCCGTATGGGAGACGGGCCGAACGATGCCGGATTGTCACGATTTCATCTGATTGAAGCCTGTGAGGCGAGCCTCAAGCGGCTAGGTACCGATCATATCGATCTCTATCAGCTGCACGAGTGGGATGGTCAGACTCCGCTCGAAGAAATCCTTGAGGCTCTCGATAGCCTCGTCCGGTCTGGCAAGGTCCGCTATGTCGGCCTGTCCAACTTTTCCGGCTGGCATCTGATGAAAACGCTCTGTGTGTCGGAGCGCGACAAGCGCGTCCGGCCAGTCAGCCAGCAGATCCACTACACTTTGCAGGCGCGCGAGGCCGAATATGAACTTGTGCCCGTCTCGATTGACCAAGGACTAGGCATCCTTGTCTGGAGCCCGCTAGCTGGTGGCCTTCTGTCCGGCAAATATCGCCGTGGCCATAAACCTCCCGAGGGTACGCGCCAGCTTGCCAATTGGGGCGAACCGCCCGTCTATGACCAGGAGAAGCTCTACGACATCATCGAGGTGCTTATCAGGATCGCAGAGGGGCGCGGAATCTCAGCCGCTCAGGTGGCGCTCGCCTGGCTGATCGGCCGACCGGGGGTGACCTCGGTGATAATAGGTGCGCGGACAGATGCCCAGCTCCAGGACAATCTCAAGGCGGCGGATGTCGTCCTTACGACTGAGGAACGCGCCAGGCTCGACGCCGTCAGCGCACCGCCGCTGCTCTACCCCTACTGGCACCAAGCAAGCACGGCCTCCGATCGGCTCTCTCCGGCTGATCTCTCGTTACTCGGCCCACATTGCAAACATTGAGTCGAAGCGAAGGGTGAGCGTGGAATCGTTGAAGCCGTCAGGAAAATTCGTCCGCCGGGCGAACGTGGTTCCTCGTCGATACGTGATATAACCGCCAACGGCTTCCATGGTGTCTCGATCGCGTTGGCGCGCCGCAGACTCTATTTGGCATTTTGCAGTCCCGCCAAATACGACGCGATCGTCTGGATTTACTCTTCCGGGATTGGAACCCTGTAGGCGTTGCGCATCTTTTGGACTTCGGCCTCCCACGTAGACAGGGTCATGGCTCGCTGCGCCAACACCATTGCGGCAGAGTGGCGTACCAAGCAGTACGAGTTGACAACATCAGCGGGACCGTCAGGAAACATACGTTCGCTCGTCGGGAGAGCCACGTTGACCGCTTTAAAACCAACAAATCCTTTGCCTAAACAGCTAAACTCGGCCCAGTGATGCTGATGGTGAGACTGATCGCGAGGAGCCTGTTCCCATTGAATGAATGATCTTATGCCGCTTCCATAACGGATTGAATCGAAGTGCTGGCGGGAGAGTGTACCGGACAGCGTTATGAATTGTCTTCGGGAGGCAAGGTGTGATTCGCTCAGATCATCTGATTTGGAGGGAACAGATGGTCAAATGCAGCAAAGGCCAGACAGCTTCAAGAGCAGTCGACTTACGAGCACGCCAACCGCTATTAGGGCGAACGCACCGACCAGTGGATCGCGTGCGGTTGTCTCGACAACAGCGATCAAGTCGGGCATCTTTGCCGTTCTCACCCGCGGCGCCAAATCGACGCCTCAAATTGCCGTTTTGCATCAAACTTGCCGTCTTGATCAGCCCAGAGAGCCCATGCCGATCTACACGGTTCAAGACAACATCGGCCCAGCTGGGTGCCCTGACTCAAGCTTCGAACCCTTCCGCTCGAAGCGCCGCAGCCCGCACCAGACGCCGTCATTCTGGTTCACTACACCCGCTGTGACCCCCTTTCAATAAGCTCGACGATTGCCGCATCAGGCTCCAGGTGATCACACAGGCGGAGCTGTTCAGCGCGCTGGCGGTCGTAATCTCGAAGACTGAATAACTACCGGCTGACGCCGGTAGGTTCGTGCTCCTGAAGATACTGAAGTATGACGTCATCCGTGATGTTGCCGCTCGTGGTGGAGGTGTGACTCGGCGTCCAACTTGGGCGCCGAGTCACAGATCACGCTGAGCTTCCGCGACGTCGAGGATTTGCTGGCAGAACGCGGAATCGTGGTTTCCTATTAGACGGTGTGCCGCTGAGTGAACCGTTTTGAATCCAAGATCGCGGCGGATCATCGCAAACGTCGGCCGAAGCCACATGCCACTTGGCATCTCGACGAGGTCTATCTCAAGGTCGATGGCCGATTGGTCTACCTATGGCGTGCCGTCGATGCCGAGGGTGAAGTTCTTGATGCGCTGGTCAAGACCAGGACGAACAAGCGGGCGGCCCTGACACTCATGCGCAAGTTGCAAAAGAAATATGGCTTTGTCCATCTGCTGCCAGCGAACTTGGAATCGTAAAACGCCATGAACGCGGTCGATGCCGCAACAATCGAGCGGAGAGTTCGCATCAGATGTAAGGGTTCAAGAGCGTGGGATTCGCGCAAAGATTCCTCGCAGTGCATGCAGCAACACAAAATACTTTCAACGTCCAACGCCATCTCACCTTGGCAAGAACGCACCGAACCTTCAGGGCATCGGCCATGCAGACATGGCGTGAAGTCGTCGCTGCGGCGTAAGTCTGACGTACCAGGAGATTTGTTACGCGCTCTGTCCGATAATGTGAAAAGGCCTACAGTGCCATTACACAGGCCGGCCCAGCGGGAAACGTACCCGGTCGTAGAGGCGACCGGCAAATGGTAATAGATAAAATCGCCCGCAGCAGGGAGGAGTGCTACCATCTTATGACGATCGTTTACACATGCCGCCAACCCGGTTTGCTGGGGTCGATCAAATGTGCGCGGGTTGGGCCCATTCCGGTGATGGCAATGATGGCCGGCTCGGCGGCGCCTTTCCTGACACCATCGTAATGCGCGGATTTGGCGATGCGGCGGACGAAGGAGCCTGATGGAACCGGTACGGTCTCTTCAGGCGCGAAGTCCTCGCCGCTGGCCACATACCAAGTGCCGGATAAAACGACGCAGAGACGGTCCGTATCATAGTAATGCGGTGCGCTCATGTGGCCAGGGTGCCATCGGATCAGCACGAAATATTGGCCCGGGTCGGCAATAGACCCATACAATGCAGCTTCTTCGGCCACGTCGGCTGGATAACCGTAATGGATACGCCAAGGGATCTGATCCGGCGGTTTGATGATGGTCTTTGTTGGATCGACGCCGGCTGCTCGCGCCGTGCCCAGGCCAAAGGATGCAGCAACGGCCGCCAGCATCAGATCGCGGCGGTGGGTTTTGAGATCAATCATCACGGATTCCTCCAGATTAAGGTATACCCCGTTCACGTCAGAACCCGAAAGTCCTTTGGGTTGATGACGCGGACGTTGTCGGTGACTGAATCACGAAAGCTTCCGCAGTTCTTAGGGACTTTGTCGCGCAAGAAATCGAGCGTGGCGTCCGCGAATTGTCGACGTGGGGCCTAGAGCATTTGTTGTGCGTTACATTCCTGTGCATGAGGCTGCGTATCTTTCGCATGCCTCATTTGCGCGCAAAGGGGGAACTGAGCAAACACGAGCCGAACAAGTGGAACGTGACGCCATAAACCAAGGTATAGCGTTCTAAACCAAATGATGTTCTACGCTTCCGAAGGTGCAATGGAGAGATGGCCGTGACTTGTATAGGCATATTATGAATTGACAATCACGGAGTATCGGACATGAACACGAAATTCGTTATGCCGCGTCTTGCAAATGCCATCGGATCCAAAGCCAAAGCAAGCTTCGCCGCAATCAAGACCTATAGCGGCGAACTTCACTCCGTCGAGTTGGGACTCGTTACAGCGGGTTTGTTCGCCTCCGCTTACGTCGTCGAGACAAAGGCGCTTCTTGCCGCATTCAACGTCTACCCCTGAGTGCTGTGGCGAAGTGCAACAGCTTTGCCAGCCTTGACAAGGGGGTTAAGCGCCGGCCGCCGAGGTCATACCGACTCAATGATCTGGCCCGCCGGTCGCCGGCGCTGAGAGTTGGGCCGACCACTTATTTGTTGGGCGCGATGGGAATTTGGGGCCGGCGTTGGGCGACAACACCGCGCCCGATCCGCTTCTGCAGCAATAACGGCGATCCACGATTTCTGGACTTTCTGGGTTGCGCGCGGCTACGCAGTGGGGCGTGACCGTAACAAGAATAGGAGATGAATGATGGAGGGCTCACAGCTCCTCGGCTATGCTAGGCCCATCGACTTAGCAGCGACTAAGACCACTACGCGCAGCCGGTGGTCGCTAAAGCAGCTGTTGATCGCCGGCGGGGCGCTGCTGTTTGTCGCGGCGGCCGCAGGTTGCGGCAACTACTACTGGACGATCGGCCGCTTTCTGGTCTCGACCGATGACGCTTACGTACAGGCGCACTCGGTCCTGATCAGCCCCAAAGTGTCTGGCTATATCTCCGAAGTGCCGGTCGACGACAACCAGGCGGTCAAGGCCGGGCAAGTGATTGCGCGCATCGATCCACGCGATTACGACACTGCGCTTGACCAGGCTCGCGCCAACGTCGCGGCGGCGCAGGCGAGCATTGAGACGCTCAATCAGCAGATCGCCCAGCAACGGCTCGTCGTCGAACAGGACCGCCAGCAAGTCGCCTCGGATCAGGCGGCGCTCGTCTATTCGCAGCAGGATTATCAGCGCTACACCATATTGGCTAAAGACGGTTATGGCTCGGTGCAGCGGGCCCAGCAAGCGCAAGCCGACATTCGCGAAAAAGACGCCATGCAGCAGCATGACATTGCGGTTGTAGCTGCCGCTGAGAAGCAAATCGGCGTTTTCGAAGCGCAACTCGCTCAGGCCAACGCGACGCTCGCCCAGCAGCAGGCGATGGAGCACCAGGCCGAACTTAATCTCAGCTACACGGCGATCACGGCGCCGGTGGACGGCACCGTCGGCGTCCGCACGTTGCGGGTCGGAGAATACGTCCAGGCCGGCACGCAGCTGATGGCGGTGGTGCCGCTACAGGCGGTCTACATCGTCGCGAATTACAAGGAGACACAGCTAACCAATGTGCGGCCCGGCCAGCCGGCCACGATCGACGTCGACACATTTCCGGGAGCCAAGATTCACGGCCATGTCGACAGCCTCGCGCCGGCGAGCGGCCAGGAATTCGCGCTGCTGCCGCCGGACAACGCGACCGGCAACTTCACCAAGATTGTCCAGCGCATCCCGCTCAAGATCGTCGTCGACGAAGATGACCCGCTGGTCGGCAAGTTGCGCCCCGGAATGTCGGTCGAGCCGACAATCGATACGAAACCGGCCACCTCAGCGCCGAGCTTGGCGAGCGCGTCATGAGCGCCGATCGCGCCGACGAGGCGCCGCTCACGCTGAAGACCTGGGTCGCCGTGGGTGGTTCGCTGCTGGGCGCCTTCATGGCAGTGCTTGATATCCAGATTGCCAACGCCTCACTGCCGTATATCGAAGGGGGCATCGGTACTGGCGGCGTTTATGGCACTTGGATATCGACCGCCTATCTGATCGGCGAAATCATTGTCATCCCGCTTACAAACTTTCTGAGCCAAGTGTTTTCGCTGCGCCGCTATTTACTCGCCAACGTGGCGCTATTCCTACTGTTCTCGGCCCTGTGCGGGCAGGCGCACAGCCTGGGCGAGATGATCGTTTCCCGGGCGCTACAAGGCTTTTCCGGTGGGGTCATGATCCCGCTCGCCTTCACCATCGTGATGACCATGCTGCCGCGCCCGAAGCATCCGATCGGCCTCGCCGGGTTCGCGGTAACCGCGACCTTCGCGCCGGCGATCGGCCCGACGATCGGCGGCTATCTCACCGACAACTACGGCTGGCCTTACATCTTCTACCTCAATCTTGTCCCCGGCATCGTGATGCTCGGCGCGCTGAGGTATGGTCTGCCAAAATCGACGATGCAGTTAGGGCTGTTGCGCCGTGGCGACTGGCGCGGGATCGCGCTAATGGCGGTCGGCCTCACCGCGCTTCAGACCGTGCTCGACGACGGGAATGTTTATGACTGGTTCGGCTCACCGTTAATCGTCAAATTGAGCCTGGTAGCGGCAGTCGCACTCGGCGCTTTTCTCGTACTCGAGCTCATTGCATCGCAACCGCTAGTGAATTTGCGCCTTCTCGGCCGGCGTAATTTCGGCCTCGGCACGGCGGGCAATTTCCTGCTCGGCTTCGCCCTTTACGGCTCGGTCTACCTGCTACCAGAATATCTCGTCGCAACACAAGGTTTCGATTCGGAGCAGATCGGCGAGGTTATGGCCTGGATCGGGCTGCCGCAATTGCTGCTGATCCCGCTGGTGCCACTGTTGATGAAGCGCATCGATGCGCGCTTGCTGGTTGGTTTCGGCCTCGTCGTCTTTGCCGCCAGCTGTTTTATGAACGTGGAGATGGACCAGAACTACGCCGGGCCGCAGCTCTTTTGGCCGAACATCGTTCGCGCGATCGGTCAGGCGATGGTGATGACCCCGCTTTCCACGATCGCGATGCTTGGGATCGCGCCCCAAGAGGCAGGCGCTGCGTCGGGTCTCTTCAACATGATGCGCAATCTTGGCGGCGCGATCGGCACCGCGGCGATCGAGACGTTCTTCACCAAGCGCGAGCAGTTCCACTCGGCCATCATCACCCCGGAAGTCTCGCTGCTCGAACCAGCGACTCGCAGCCGGCTGACCGACTTGCAGCAGTACTTCATGTCCCACGGCTTCCCGGATCCAGCGAGCGCAATGCACCGCGCCATCATCGCCGTCGGTGACACGATCCGCGCCCAGGCGACGATCATGGGCTACGCCGACTGCTTTGCATTGCTCGGGTTCGTGCTGCTGGTCGCCGCCGTGATGGTTGCTATGCTCAAAAAGGGCGCCACGTCCGGTGTTGGCGCACACTAACAAAGGTGGGTCCCGTTCACCCTCGGCTGAGGAGGCCCCCCTAATATGTTCGGCATCTCATTGCTCTAATAGGGGTAGACCCAACAGTCCGTTCTCGTCCGCACGCCAGATCGGCATGCCGGGCCTGGATCTGATCTCCCGCATCAGCTTACGGCCAATGAGACTCGATCCGATCTTTGCTGCCGCGGCTTTGTTTAACTTCGGTGGAACAACCGCTGCACCATCTTCCCTTGCCACTGCCTTCGACAGCACGATCAGCTGACTGTCGGTGAGCTTCGCCATTTTCTCCTCCTTCTCTTGCAACACATGGGCTGTCACCAGCGCGACCCCGCAAAGGCGCCAGGCCAGCGGGGTAGGGAGGAGCGCGTTTCAGCGCCTCTGCGTCCGACACCAAGCAATGCTCGGCACCGCACCAAAGTCCAGCGACTTCCGACAGGTCAAAGCCAGCGGTGTGCCAAAGTGCACCTCACGTCCGTCCTCATTAAAAAATCTACGACGTTCCCTAGCGCCTGTGTTCTCGACAAAGAGATCGCCGAAGAAGAAGCCGCGCGGGTCCGCCCCGCCACTTCGACGGTGAGGCTTTGGTGCGGGCCCTGATGGCCTATCATCGCGGAGAGCAGCGCGTCTGTGCGATGCTGCAGGTGCCACGGCCGGAGAAGGTGGATCGCCGTCAGGGATCGCGCGGGTTAAAGACATTGATGGCCGCCCGCTGCAGCCGCACCTGAAGCAGCAGATCGTCCGGCAAATCGACCGACTTGAACTCCTACTTGAGAGTTCCGATCGTCGACTGTTCGGTTCGAGGCAGTGATCGGCCGCTGCATTCTGTTTCATCAGGCCGATCCGACCACATTCATCCGCCAGGTGGAACCCGGAGCAGCGCTCGGACCTCTGCCACCGAACGCATCGCTAAAACTCGCTGGGCCAGTGCGTTTGCGGCGCTCAGGTTCGCGGCGCGAATGGCGCACTTGACGCCCGAGATTTCACCCGGCGAAACGCTGAAGCGCCGAAGGCCGAGGCCGAGTAGTAAGTTCGTGTACTGAGGATCGCCGGCCATCTCACCGCAGATAGTGATCGGCCGGCCTGCGTGATCCGCGGCCTCCGTCATCGAGCGTATGAGGTGCAAGACCGCTGGATGGAGGGGCTCGTAGTAGGGAACCGGACTCTGCTCCTCGCGATCGGCGGCCAACAGATACTGGATGAGATCGTTCGTCCCGAGGCAGAAGAAGTTGACCTCGTCGGCCATGGTTTCAGCCATGAGCGCTGCCGACGGGATCTCGATCATCGCCCCCACAGGCACATGCGGATCAAAAGGTTTCCCCTCGGTGGAAAGTTCGGTCATGACATCGGCGATCATCGTTTTGACGCTCTTGATTTCCTCGACGCCGCCGACCAGGGGAACCAGAATGCCTACCGGATGATCGCCGCTCACTCGCAAAAAGGCTCTAAGTTGTGTCTTCAGCACCGCGGGGTGCTTGAGCAGCAGCCGCACGCCCCGCTCGGAAAGCGACGGATTACGCGACGGAGGTAACGGGAAGTAGGGGAGCTGCTTATTGGCGCCGATGTCGAGTAGACGCAAAGTGATGGGCTTGGGATGGAAACGCTCGGCCGCGCGTTTGAGGAACTCGTACTGCTCATCTTCGGTGGGGAAGGCCGAGCGAATCAAAAAGCCGAACTCGGTTCGGTAGAGGCCGACGCCGTCGGCCTGGTAGAGGAACGCCGCTTCGGTGTCGGCGAACTTGTTCACGTTGGCGAGCAGCACGATCGGGGTACCGTCCGCCGTTACTGACGGGAGGCTCACGATTTGCTGAAGTCCATTCTTGTAAGCGCGAAACTCGCTGCCGAGCCGCTCGTACTCGGTCTGCACGGACGGCTCCGGGTTGACAAACACCAGGCCAGACACGCCGTCGACGATAATCTGGTCTCCCGTCTTGATGACCTGCGCCGCATCGGCGACGCCCGCGACGGCTGGCGTGCGCATCGAACGCGCCAAGATCGCGCTGTGAGAAAATTTGCTGCCCCGTTCAGTCACGAAGCCACGCACCTGGTTGAGTTCGAGGCGTGCGGTGACCGAGGGCAATAGCTCCTCTGCGACGACGATGGAGCCGTCGGGGATTTCCGTGCATTCCACCCCCCGCTCCTGTAGCAGCGCCTCAAGCACGCGGCGCGCGACATCACGAAGGTCGGCAGCGCGCTCGCGAAGGTAGAGGTGGCTCGGTTTGTTTGAACAGGTTTTCCGGTTTGATAAGTGGAATCCCTGCCGTAGTTACGAAAATGATGGACCCGCGAAGCGGGACCGCTTGAACTCTTTTTTTTATTTAGATCCTTGACCGCCGTGAGTCTTTTTAAATTTTCATGCCTCCCTCGGCGTCTTCTGCTCC
>Ga0224556_1000500_pt1 | contig 10531 bp, 8 predicted proteins | sample 714S315metaG_FD_183007 | JGI IMG/M metagenome (GOLD analysis project Ga0224556, IMG submission 183007) | Peat soil microbial communities from Stordalen Mire, Sweden - 717 S3 1-5 | ecosystem: Environmental > Terrestrial > Soil > Wetlands > Peat | place: Sweden: Norrbotten County, Stordalen Mire...
ATCATTGCCTACACAGAAAATGGACAATCGCTCGGGCAAGACGGCTTCGCCAAGATCATAGCCCCGGGCGACAAGGCCGGCGGACGGTTCGTTTCAAACATTGTGAAAATAGAAGTCCGTGACGTGGGTTTACCGCAGTACACACACTGAATGGGCTGACTTTGTCGAATCGCTTGATGCGAGCCCAAGGGAGGACGAACGAGGACCTAATTCCTTAAAGTCTGCTAATCCCAGAACCAACTCCTTATTTCCGTGCTGGCGGCGGTTGCCCGACGGCACGGAAAGTTTGTCCTCGGCGATCCGAGGTGGAAAGCATGCTCGCAGGTCAGCTTGCACACATCACCGCTGCTCTCTTCACCGGCTCCGCCGTCTACATCTTCTATGGGCTTTGCTGTCATAGCCAATTGCGTGAATGGGCCGCCCGAACGTCACGGCCTGCGGCCGTCACGCCAAGGTGATTTCGACCGGCACGTGATCCGAAGGCTTGTCCTCGCCGCGCCTTTCCTTAGCGATCGTCACTTCGGCCAGCCGGTCCGCCGCCCGCGGCGAGAGCAACAGATGATCGATCCGGATGCCCTTGTTGCGCTGCCAGGCGCCCGCTTGATAATCCCAAAATGTGTAAAGTCCGGGTTCGTCGCTTGTCGCGCGCAGGGCGTCGGTCAGGCCTAGATTGAGCAGGCTGCGAAAGCGCGCCCTGGTTTCGGGCAGAAACAGCGCATCGCCCTCCCAGGCGGCGGGATCGGCGGCATCGCGGGGCGTTGGAATCACATTGTAGTCGCCGGCGAGAACAAGCGGCTCCTCCAGCGCCAAAAGATCTTTCGCGTGCGCGATGAGGCGATCCATGAAGGCGAGTTTGTAACCAAATTTCTCGGTTTGCGGCGGATTGCCATTTGGCAAATAGATCGAGGCCACGCGGATGATGCTATTGCCGTTTGGGACGATTGCCTCGATATAGCGCGCCTGTTCGTCGTCCGGGTCCCCGGGTAGTCCCCGTACAACTTCAATTGGCGCCTTGGCGAGAATCGCGACGCCATTAAAACCCTTTTGCCCATGCACGGCGGCATTATAGCCTTCCGCCTCGACTTCCATGAACGGAAACGCCGCGTCCATGCATTTCAACTCTTGCAGACAGAGGACATCCGGCTTGGCGTCGCGGAGATAGCGCAGGAGATGCTCGGTTCTTTGCCGGACCGAATTGACGTTCCATGTCGCGATTTTCACAGCAATATTCCTCGCGTGTCTCACTCATCCGCGCCGGGACATGCCGATTGACGAGCTGGCGTGCGATGACGGCGGGAAGTGGCGCAACGGCCGCTCCCGCATGAGGCGTGGCAAGGTCCCATGCGTGAGAACGCCTTCGCGCATGAGGGCGCGGCGCAGCGGGCCAATCATCGAAAACGCAAAAAGTCCGGCACCGCGCAAGAAATCGACCGGGAAAAAATTCGAAAGAAGAGAGCGATTGAGGATATCGACGCCATTGGTGCGCAAAAAAATGTCGCTCCGCCGCACGTTGTCGTAGGCTTTCAATGTCGTCGCCGCACCGATGTCAGCCCCAAGCGCACGCGCATCCTCCAAAACCTCGACGAGCGCGGCGCTATCGCGCAGGCTGAGGTTCAGGCCTTGCGCCGCCAGCGGCGGAAAGATATGCGCGGCTTCGCCACAGAGCGCGACGCGATGGCCGGAAAGACGATTGGCGCTCATGCCCGCCATGGGGAAAAAGCCGCCCGGCCCATCGATCTCGATCTTGCCCAAAAGCGAATCGACTTGGGCCTCGATCTCTTGCTCGAGCAGCAACTGCGGCAGCGCGCGGCGGCGCTCGGCTTCCCCGGCGGACATGAGCCACACAAGGCTCGACCGGTTTAGCTTGTTTTCGGCCGCGCGAAGCGGGACCAGCGTGCACGGCCCCGATCGCGTGTGAAACTCCGTCGAGATATTCCGGTGCGGCTTTGCGTGGGAGAGAAGCGCGGTGAAAGCAATTTGCGGATAGGTCCAGCTGCGCGTGCCGATCCCCGCCTTGGTCCGGACGAGGGAGTTGCGGCCGTCGGCGGCGACGGCGAGCGTTGCCGTGATGCAATGCCCATCGGCGAGAGCGGCGTGGATTGCATCCGCGTCAAAGCTTATATCGCTGATCATGCCCTCGTGGAGAACGAGGTTTCCGGTCGCCGAGGCGATGTCCGCAAGGCCCTCAACCAGAACATTATTCTCTATATTCTCGCCAAAGGCGGCGAGATCAATCTCGCTCGCCGCGAAGCAAACCGAGGGCACTGGTAGCCGCGCTCCGGTGGCATCGATCATCGCGATCCTTGCCAGCGGCGCGGTTTTGCCGCGAAAGTGCGGCCAAACGCCGAGCGCCTTGTAAAAGCGCAGCGAGGCTTCAAACAGCGCGACAGTGCGCCCGTTGGCGCGCGTATCGACATGGCCAACGCAGACCACGGAAAATCCCGCTTGCGCGAGCGCGATCGCGGCGGAAAGACCGGCGGCGCCAGCGCCGGCAACGAGAATATCGGCTTGTGTTTCGGGGGTTCTAAGAGACATGAGGCCGCCTTTGCGAGCCTATTTTAGAGCGGCGCGGGGCTTTTGGCGAGTTGATGGTGTGCGATTTTCCCTAATACGCCTTAATTTCCGCGCGAGAAACGATCCTAAGCGCCGCCATAAGCCGGATGTTGCCGAAATCGGCGCGAAGTGTAAAAGTCTCGCGCCACAAAGATAGCTCCTTTTTGTTGAACAGTGCGCTCTGGCAAGCCAGTACAAATTATCCGCGAAATATCGGCAAGGGTCCAGGGCGAACTTGCCTGCGAGCATTCGAGGCTGAATGAACGAGTTTACGCTCTCCTTTGCACCGCTCCTGCCATTGCCGTTTTTGCTTGGCATGGGAGTAATTGCGCTTGGCCTCATTGGTTTGGGCTTTTATGCACGCAAAAGCGGGACTTTTCTGCGCGCGCTCGGGTTTGGCCTGCTGCTCTTGGCCATGACTGGCCCTTCTTTGGTGCATGAGGACCGCGATCCAATGAAGGAAGTCGTGGCGCTGGTCGTAGACCAAAGCGGGAGCCAGACGATCGGCGAACGCCCGGCGCAGACGGAAAAGGCCCGCACTGAGCTTGAGAAAAGCCTTACCACTCTTGGCAATGTCGAAGTGCGCGTGATCGAGAGCAGCCGCACGGATAGCGAAGCCGACGGCACGCGGCTGTTTACCGCGTTGAACGCGGGACTCGCCGACGTGCCGATGGAACGTGTTGGCGGCGTCTTCATGATTACCGACGGGGTCGTCGATGATATTCCCGCCGGCGCTGACCTGCTCGGCTTCAAGGCGCCGCTCCACGCCCTCATTACCGGCCATGAAGGCGAACGCGACCGGCGGATCGAGCTTTTGGAGGCGCCGCGCTTCGGCATCGTCGGCAAGGATCAAACGGTCGAATTGCGGGTGCTGGACACTGCGGAGAAAAGCGATCCGGTCGCGGTTAAGGTTCGCCGCGACGGCAACCCGGTTGCGACCATCTTCGCGGTGCCCGGAGAACGGCTTCGCGTGCCGGTTAGAATCGAACACGGCGGCCAAAATGTCATCGAGATCGAGGTCGAAGCTCTGCCGGACGAGTTGACCGCGATCAACAACAAGGCGGTGCTGACGATCGAGGGCGTTCGCGACAAATTGAAAGTTCTGCTCGTTTCGGGGGAACCGCACGCCGGCGAGCGCATGTGGCGCAATCTTTTGAAGTCCGACGCCAATGTCGACCTCGTGCATTTCACGATTCTGCGTCCGCCCGAAAAACAGGATGGGACGCCGATCAACGAATTGTCGCTGATCGCATTTCCGACCAGCGATCTGTTCGGCCGCAAGATCAAGGAATTCGATCTTATCGTCTTCGACCGTTATTCAAATCAGAGCGTGCTGCCTCTGATTTATTTCGACAACATCGTCCGCTATGTCCGCGAAGGCGGCGCGCTCCTGCTTGCGGCCGGCCCCGATTTCGCCCGGCCCGAAGGGCTTTATTACTCGCCATTGGGGCGGATCGCGCCGGCGCGTCCGGACGGGACTCTGACCGAACACGCCTTCCGGGCCGCGATCACGGGGGATGGCGCCAAACATCCTGTGACGCGCGGCTTGCCGGGTGCCAATCAAGATCCGCCGGCGTGGAGCGAATGGTTCCGCCAGGTCAATGCCGAGGTCACACACGGTTCCAGTATTTTGTCCGGCGCCGCCGGAAAGCCGCTGCTCGTTCTGTCGCGCGAGGGCAAAGGCCGGGTGGCACTCCTTCTGACCGATCAGATGTGGCTTTGGGCGCGCGGATTTGAAGGCGGCGGCCCGCACCTCGATCTTTTGCGCAGGCTCGCCCACTGGCTGATGAAGGAGCCAGAATTGGAAGAGGAAGCCTTGCGTGCCAATGTGCGCGGCCGTGTCATCGAAATCGAGCGCCAAAGCCTGAAACCTGACAGTCCACCCGTGGTTGTCACTGCACCCTCCGGCGCCGTGGAAAGCGTGACTTTGACGCCGGGCGAGCCTGGCATTTCCCGGGCAAGCGTTAATGCGGCCGAATTCGGTCTCTATCGGGTGAACGATGGAAATTTATCGGTTCTCGCCAATGTCGGCCCGGAAAATCCGCGCGAATTCCAGGAAGTTGTCTCGACGCCGGACAAGCTAAAGCCCCTTGCGGAGGCGACGGGAGGCACCGTGCGCCGGATCGGCAATGCGGAAAACAGCGACGTCTCTCTGCCGCGTCTTGTCGCGATCGGGGAGAGCCCCGTCTATGGCGGCGCCGGTTATGCCGCGATCAAGCGCGTCGGCGCGAGCGAAGTGAAAGGCGTCAGTGTGATGCCGCTCGCAATCGGCTTCTTGGGTCTCATAGCATTGCTCGGGAGCATCACGGCGGCTTGGGTTTTCGAGGGCCGCGGGAACGGAACGCGAGGAGCTGGGCGACGGGCTCTTGATTGAGCTTTGACGTTCCAATGAGGGCGATCATCCTCCAACGCACTGCGCCACCGCACCCGAACATGCGGACGCGCAATTCCTATCGCATGGCCCGCCGCACCTTGCCCTTGACGCCTTCAAACGCCCCTGCGACGAGTTCGCAATAGAGCAGCCGGTCCGGATCGACGGGGCCCGCGAAAATGAGCCTGCCCGGCGGCACCGGCAAAAAACCCATTTTGCCGTAATAGGACATGTCGCCGACGAGCAGCACCAGCCGGTGCCCTGCTGCCCGCGCGGCGCCGAGCGATTTCATCACCAGCGCTTCGCCGATTCCGCCGGAGCGGAACGGCGGATCGACCGTCACCGGTCCTAGCAGCAGCGCCGGCTGCTCGCCGCAGAAAATCGGTGTCACCCGGCTGGCGCCGACCAGCAAGGTGCCGACCCGCGCGACGAAGGAGAGACTATAGTCAGGCTCGACCCCTTCGCGCAGCCGGTAGGCCGAGCGGGTGAAACGGCCAGGCCCGAAAGCGTGCTCGTCGAGCTTTTCGATCGCCGCGAGATCGGCTGGCGTTTGCGGGCTGAGCGTAAGGGAAAGATCCGCCATCGGATTGCCATTGAACAATATACCGGTGCGCTAGAGCATGATCCCAAAAACTATGCAACTTTTAGGGATCATGCTAAGCGAGGCGACGTTGTCATCATGCGTCATTATCTCCGGTCCGGGAGCCCTTGACGTTCAGTCCCGCGCAAGGCCGCTCAGCGCTTGATATCGGCGACGAAATTCGGCGCCTCCTCTAGCGGATACGCGATGGAAGAACGCCACAACAAGGCGGCCGCCGTTGCATGTGACGATTGACACGGAAATCCATCGGGCGATTGGCTTTTTTGGAGGGAGGCAAAAGCGCCAAAGCGCTCGCCTGCCTTCGTACGCTTGATCCCGAGTCCGAGACAAATGCACTCCGATGCAACCTTGTCGGGTTGATTTATCTCTCCGTCAAACAAAATCCGTCGGCGCTCAAATGGTTCGATCACGCCCTGGCGCTCGATCCCGCCAATTCGGAGGCTTTGTCGAACCGCGGCCTAGCGCTGCAAGAACTTGGACGTGCGGCGGACGCGCTCGCCGTCTATGACGAAGCCGTGCGTGCGGGGTGTGCCAAACCGGCTCTGTTCTACAATCGCGGCAATCTTTTGCGCGATGCGGGGCGTCTGACGGAGGCCATTGCTTCCTACGATATGGCCTTGCGGCTCGATCCCGCCTACCCGGAAGCGCTGCGTGCCGGCGGCCTTATTCTGAGCGATCTCGGGCACCATGCAAGTGCCCGTAATAGGGGCAAATTTCCGGGCGGGAGGGGGAGTCAGCGTCTGGAAAGTGTGATTCAAGCTATGAATGATTCTGCCGCCGCCTGATTCGTTGGAACGCTTGACGCATGCCGATCTGATCGGCGTGGTTCGAGACCTCATCGGTGAAGTGACCCGGATGCGGGCGGAGACCGAGAAACTGGACGGGGCGTTGACCAAGCTTCGGGTCGAGCATCAGGCTGTGAAGGATGAGCTTGCGCGGCTGAAGCATTTGCCGCCGCGTCCGCCGATCAAGCCATCCGGCATGGATAAATCGACGCAGGCCGAAGAACGGGAGGCTGGCGACAAGAAGAGTGGGCGCTCCTTGCGCCGGCGTGGCTGCCAACTCGACAAGCTGAAGATTGGCGCCACTATTGTTGTGAAGGCCAACCCGCCTGCGGGGTCGCGCAACAAGGGATTTGAGGACATCGTTGTTCAGGACTTGAGCCTGAAGCCGCAAGTGACGCGATATCGTCGCGAACGTTGGGAAACGCCGGACGGCAAGACGATCATCGCCGCTCTCGATCCTGGCCTTGTCGGCGGCTATGGCCCCAATCTGCATCGCCTGGTGTTGACGCTGCACTTTTCGGGGCAAGTCACTTGCGAGCGGATCGTCACTCTTCTCAATGACATGGGTGTGGTGATTTCGAAGCGGCAGGTGGTGCGCTTGCTGACGGCCAAACTTGAGACGTTCCGCGCCGAGGATGAAGCTGTATTGAAAGCCGGCCTTTGCGGCGCCTATGTCACGGTCGACGATACGGGGGCGCGCCATGCCGGCAAGAACGGCTACACCACGCAAATCGGTTCCTCCAACTTCACGACGTTTCGCACCGGTCCCTCCAAATCGCGCTTGGCGTTTCTGTCGCGGTTACGCGGCGGCGCATCGCTTTATGTGATCAACGACGCCGCGCTTGCCTATATGGGAGAGCGCAACCTGCCTCAGATCGTCATCGGCAAGTTCAAGGAGCATAAGGCGCGCATTTTCTCGTCTGTCGGCGACTGGGACCGTCATGTGCAGGCGCTGGGCCTGAATGCAATGAACGTCACCCCGGACCCTGTGCTCATCGCCACCGAAGGTGCGTTATGGGGCGCGATCCACCATCAAGGTTTACTGTCCGATACCGTGATTGTTTCCGACGACGCTGGCCAGTTTCGCGTAGGCGCGCACGCATTGTGTTGGATTCATGCCGAACGTCTCGTCCATAAGCTGGTTCCCGCTAGCGACACGCAGCGCAACGCCGTTGAGATCGCCAAGCGGATGATCTGGTGGTTCTATCGCGCCCTGAAGCAATACAAGCTTGCTCCCAGTGTGGAACAAGCTCAGCTCTTGTGCGAACGTTTCGACCGTATCTTCAAGCGCGCCAGCACGGGATACACCATGCTCGATAGGTTGCTCAGGCGGCTGTTTCGCAACAAGGAGGGGCTCCTGCGCGTTCTCGAACGCCCAGAAATTCCGCTCAACACCAACGCATCCGAAAACGACATCCGCGCCTTCGTCACCAAAAGAAAAATCTCCGGCGGGACCGTCAGCGACATGGGTCGCGACGCGCGCGACATTATGCTGGGGCTCTACAAAACCTGCATGAAGTTGAAGTTGTCGTTCCACGAATTCATCGGCGCACGCCTCGGCATCCCAGGGCCAAAAATCCCGCCCCTCGCAAGCCTCATCCGGCCAGCCCCTGCATAAATTCAATGGCGCTCGCCCGGAAATTAGCCCCTATTACCTATGAGCGATTCATCTTGAAGCGATCATGGTCTGGAGAAGGACCCGCATCATCGCGCCAAGATGCGTCCCTCTCGAAAATGCCTCACTCGCCGCGATGAAAATAGATTCGGCGTATCTGCAAGGATAAATCGCGCGGTGCCTCGGCGAGGCCCGCGACGGGAACGAGCGTCACCCGCAATCCCTCATCATCACTCGAAATATCGAGATTCGAGACGTCGAAGCCACGGCTGATTTCGATGCCGCGCGCTGGCTCCGCGCCATATTTGGGAGCAATCGCAATATATCCAACGAAATGCGGATCGTTTGTGGAGGTTTTGAGCGTTGCATCCGGCCTGCCCACGAACACATTGATGCGCAGCGGGTGAGCAGGCTTGCCGGTGATTCCTTCGATCGTGAGGATCACCGGAGCGGCGCTATTTTGCGCGGCGCGCAGCGCCGGCGCGAACCCGGGAAGCGATGTCAAAGTAACAGTTGCGGGAACACTCCCCAGTGTGAGGCCCGTTGCGGCAGTCGTTAACGCCAAGGTCTGAGCATCCGTCCTATACGGGCCGTTCAAGAGCGCCGCGCCGAGGACGCCGAGGCACGCGGCCTGAAAAATGAAACGGCTTGTTCTGTCTAAATTGAGCATCGGAAGAGTTCGATCATGATCCCATAAAGTTGCAGACTTTTTGGATAAGATCATCCGCCTAAACCAAAGTGATTAAGACCATGAGCGATTCAATTTGAAGCACTCATGGTTTTGAGCGCTTTCCGATTCCGTGGAATGAGAATGCGCTCGAGATCTTTGTTGTGTCGCATTTTCTTGACGCGAACCGGCATCCACTTCACTTGAAAATGCTTTAGAAGCCGGGCACCAGTGCATCGGGCAGCTAGATCATGATCTTGAAAAACCACCATTGGTTGCCCACGGCGCGGCGCGATTAAAGCCGATCGATGTAGATCTTCTTGAAGCTAGCACCCTGGCTCTCCGGTATGACGCCCTCGGCTGCTGCCGGTACGAGTGTGACCGTCAGGCTGCTCGCCCGCCCCTTGGCGACTGCTGCAAGCGCTTCGGTAATTTCGAAGGCCGCGTTCGTGCTTGGATGAACATGTCCTTGCGCTGTGTTGTTTTTTGCGAGCACGGACACCGTGCCGACGAAATTCGGCACGTCGACACCTGTCCTTGCGTTCGCATCCGGCAAATTGAGATAGACCCGGAAAAGCGTTTGGGCTGTCGGCGGAACCTCGATTCCTTCGATGTGAAGAACGTACTGAGGTGCCCCAGCGGGCATCAACCCGGCGAAGGCTTCGGCAACCGGCGGCGGCACCGTGATCGATTGCGTGACGGGAACGGACCCAAGCGGCGTCGCGGCCGGCGCGTTTTCGACCGTCAAGGCGGGCTCTGGCGCCGCCGTGGTGATCGCAATCCGTGGAGGCCTGCTTGTGAACGACCAAACCGGCTGCGGCGACGGCGGCTGATACGCGCATCGCAGCGCGTTCACCGAATCGATCACATCCGAAACGGCAATCCGCGTCCAGACCGAATTTTCGTCATAGAATTCCCAGCCATGCGAAAGCCAAGCTTGTTCGGTGAAGTTTTGATGCTGCGGCGAAAGGCCAAGCCAAACGCTCCAGAGCCTGTCAATATTGCCATGATGACTAAAGAAAACAGGGTCTTGCGCGGCCGTGGAAAGAATACCCATGTCGTTTTTGCCGTTGCGCATCGTCGTATCGCCGGTCCACACATGCACCGGGTTATGTGGCTGGTTTTCCATCGCGCCGGTGCTACCGTTCCGCGAACCCATGAACAGGCTGTTGGTGGGCGCATTCATGGTGAGACTCATAACGCGCGCCGACACGAAATCACCCTGGATGCGGCTGCCGGGCCGCGCCGAGCGCAGGAGATCAAAGAGCGGATTGGACGTGCTGTTGGGATCTCCATAGATCGCCGGGAACGTCTGCCTTCCTTGCGAATCCCAATCCCAATAAGGCAATGCGAAAGTGTCATCGTTGATGAGCTTGCAGAGAATGCGTTCGTGAAAATAAAGGAACGCGCGATGCCATGGAAAAAATAGCCAGCTTCCGTGGATTTCCTCGCCCTCGCGGCCGTTGCTGCCGCCACCGCAATACCAGCAATGAACATGGCCTTGGCGCAACCACCCGCGCGGATCATTTGGATTTTGTGTTGTCAGCTTTCTGAGCGCGGTGTAGGCAGATTTCAGCCGGTCGACCTCCGTATTCGACAATTCGAACGCACTTTTTCGGGTGCGGACCGGCAAATGCGGGTTTGGCGTAAATGCCACCGCGGTTTTTCCCGCGACTCCGGGCGGTGTACAGTCTGTCGGATTGTCCGGCCGCTGCTGCGTCAATGCTGGCAAAGATAGAGCCGAGGATCCGGCGATGGCGATGGCCGATGTGCCGAAGAGCTTTAGCAAGCTCCGACGCTGCATGGATCCAAAGAATGGGCTCCAGGTGTCGTCATTATTGCTCATTCTATTCTCCCTAAATGCACTTTTTTGAAAACAGGCTCCGAAGAATGGGGCACACCGGTCAATCAGATTTGGACATGCGTGGAAACGGACTGG